>Ga0310915_10001752_pt1 | contig 11385 bp, 8 predicted proteins | sample GREbulkMGAN111_FD_202508 | JGI IMG/M metagenome (GOLD analysis project Ga0310915, IMG submission 202508) | Lab enrichment of tropical soil microbial communities from Luquillo Experimental Forest, Puerto Rico - GRE.bulkMG.AN111 | ecosystem: Environmental > Terrestrial > Soil > Tropical forest >...
TTGTCGATGTGATGATTTCCAAAAATGACCGCGACACGATCAACACGGCGGCCGGAGGGTTTGACTCTGTTACCGGCCTGCCAACAAATCCGGTCAACGTTACGATTAATAACGACAGTGGCGCTCAAAATATTCCCGCGTTGGCCGCGGGCGATACTATCCCGTCTTACAGCTCACGTGGCCCACGGCTTCCTGACAGCGAGATTAAACCCGATATTGCGGCGCCGGCCGAAGTCGTCGGCGTTGCGCAGCCGTTTACCGGTAGTGGCGTTGAGAACTTTAACGGTACTTCATCGGCCACGCCGCACGTCGCCGGATTTATGGCGTTGCTCAGACAACTGCACCCGAGCTGGTCAGTGACGGAGTTGAATGCACTGGCTTGCAATACCGCGACGCACGATCTCTTTACTGACACGACTCACACGACTCAATACGGCGTGGGCCGAATCGGGGCCGGTCGTATTGATCTCACCAATGCCGCCAATGCGAACGTGGTTGCATTGAACGGCAACCCCGGCAACTCTGGCGCGGTTCCGAGCCTGAACGGCGTCTCGTTCGGTGTGGTTGAGACCCCAGTCAACAGTACGAGTAGTCCGACGATGTACATTACCCTCGAGAACAGGGGAACGACAGACGTCACTTATAACTTGACGATCCAAAACGATCCAGCTCTTACCGGCACAAGCTTCTCATTCCCGAATGGGAGTCCGGTCACAGTAAAAGCTGGCAATAGCAAGAATATCCCAGTCTTGTTTACTGCCACGGGCAGCGCTCTGAGGCATGCCCGCGAAACTAGCGTGGCTTCTACTCAATTAGGCCTCTCGCGACAGTGGCTCACTGAAGCCGCCGGCTATGCTTTGTTTACGCCTACCGATGGGTCGCCAACACTGCGCGTGGCGCTCTATGCTGCGCCGAAACCGGTTTCGGCGATACATTCAACGATCACCAACTTCAAGGCGGGGGGTTCAAATACTGGATCATTTACGATCAATCTGTCCGGTTCAGCGGTGAACACCGGTCTCAGCCTCGGAAACGGCTTCGATATCCTAAGCCTAGTGAAGCCGTTCGAGCTGCAATTTGTCGCCAAGACCTTTAACTCCACTGATCGCAACAAGATCAAATATGTGGGTGTCACGAGCGATTATCCGAATCTCGGGGATAAACGTCTGACCAGAGTGGTCTTCGGTATCGACCGCTTCGGCGACGCGGCCGAACCGGATTTTGCCGGCTCCGACACGGAGATTTTCTTCGACACGGACATGAATGGCTTCTTTGACTCGGCCATCTTCCTGACGACCACAGGAGGTACCAATACCTATGTTCCAGAGATCGTGTTCTTCGACAATACGGCGGCTATGAACGTGGTCGGCGCATCGCTCCTGACCAGCGTTCGTACCGACAATCTCGATGCGTCGGTCGCGGACACAAACGCCTTTAACAATAGCGGCGTTGTGATTCCGCTGAAGGCGCTTAACCACCTCCACCTCATCGGTGGGACGGGAACTGGTCCGACCAAGTTCAACTACCTAGTCGCGACATTCGACCGCATGGGCAACTTAGTGGATCAGACGCCCCTTCTTACCTACGACCTGGCAAAGCCCGGCCTCGAAGTGGAGAACTCCGGGTCGGTAGCTGGCGTCACAAAGACGCCGTCTGGCGGCGCCTTCACCGAACCGTTCTTCTACAACGACCTCTCGACCAACTCGATCCCGGTCAACTTCAATGTCACGAACTTCCAAAATAACGGCTCGCTCGGCGTGCTCTTGCTGCACATGCATAACGGCGACAAGGCGCGCTCGGATGTCGTCACGTTTACAACCAAGTAATACGGGTTAAGCATCTAGCACTCGCGCCCGCGTCAAAAGACGCGGGCGCGCTTTGCTTCGTCGGTGTAACCGATTCCGGCAGCATGATCGACGTCAAAGAAAGCTTTTCCGACGGCAGTCATTACTGGCGCTTTGCGATCATTTGGTCGTTGTTTTATTTGACTCGAATAGGCCAACAGAAAATCGATCTAAGATCTAATCATCTAAATGTGAAAAAATTGTGTGTCTTATGGATGTTTATAGCGCTAGCGGCTTTCGCTTCATGCCACAGACAGCAAGCGGAAGAGCAAAAGAATGCTGAAATCGACGATCGAGTGCGGCTGCCCGTGACCCCGGGACGTCAGGCGCAAGAGCAGCAACAGCTAGCGCAACACGAAGCTGAACTGAACGCGCGCGAAAAGGTTCCTGCGGTGATTATGACGCCTGCTTCTTCAGCGTCTCCAAGCGCTTCTGTGGAAAACCGCCACGCCCTGAAATCGCAAGCACAAAAGTTTCGACCGCGCCTGATCGTGCCCATGACTTCGCCGAGCATAGAGACGCCTACTGCAACGCCGAAAACTACGCCGAGCGTCCAATGATCATCCGGGGATGGACGGAACGGAATTCACGCACGTGGCAGTGAACCGAATGGGAGATTATGTTCTGAACACGCAAGGACCCGAATCCAGGCATGTCCGCGCGAAACCGCAACACTTCACCATTGTCTCAAATCAGACCGCGCGCATGGACATGGATATCGACACGGGCATTCGCTAAGCCGATTTGACGCATCGGGTCAACGCGATCATATTCCTCGCTCTTTGATTGTGGAGTAGGCGCTTCGGCTGCCGAACCTCGGCAATCGGAGCGCTCGCCCCTACAAGAACCTCGAGAATGCAGAACATCCGTAACATCGCCATTATTGCGCACGTTGATCACGGTAAGACTACGCTGGTCGATCAGCTTTTGCGGCAATCAGGGACGTTTCGCGCGAATCAGAAAATCGAGGAGCGGGTGATGGATTCGATGGACCTCGAGCGCGAAAAGGGGATCACGATTCGCGCTAAAAACGCGGCGTTCCGGTGGAATGGCTACCGCATCAACATCGTAGACACTCCAGGTCACGCCGATTTCGGCGGTGAGGTTGAGCGGATCATGAAGATGGTGGACGGCGTCCTACTGGTGGTCGACGCGCACGATGGTCCCCAAGCGCAGACGCGGTTCGTTTTGCGCAAGGCGTTCGAAAATCATCTGAAAGCGATCGTTGTCATCAACAAGATCGATCGCGAACACGCGCGTCCGCATGAGGTTCTCGATCTGGTCTTCGATTTGTTCGTCGAATTGAAAGCGACGAACGAGCAACTCGATTTCCCAATCATTTACGCGAGCGCGAAAGAAGGATTCGCAAAGCGCAATCTAGCTGACGATAGCACCGATATGACACCCCTTTTTGAGACAATCGTTGAATCGGTGCCGCCGCCTCAGATTTCAAATGAGCCTTTCTTTCAGATGCTGGTTTCAAATCTCGACTATAGCGATTATCTCGGCCGCATCGCGCTGGGGAGAATCGTAAGCGGTCGAGTACGTGTCGGCGATTCGGTTGTCTGTCTTCATCATGGTGGATCGCCGGAACGCGCCACCGTTACCGCGATTTTTACCTATTCCGGTCTCGAACAGGTTCAGATCAAAGAAGCTTCAGCCGGGGACATTATCGGGCTCACGGGTTTCGAAGAAATTCGGATCGGCGAAACCTTGACCGATTCGGAAGAACGCGCGCGGCTTGCGTTCGTCGATATCGATCCGCCGACGATTCGGATGCGCATGCTGGTGAACGATTCACCGTTCGCGGGTCGCGAAGGAAAATTTGTCACCGCGCGCCATTTAAAGGACCGGCTCCTGCGCGAAACGCGCACGAATATCTCGTTGCAGGTCAACGACACCGATTCCGCCGGCACCTTTGAGATCCATGCCCGTGGCGAAATGCAAATCGCCATCCTGATCGAGCAAATGCGGCGCGAGGGTTACGAGATGATGGTGTCGCGCCCGGAAGTTATTTTTCATCGTGACGATTTGGGCAATGTGCTCGAGCCGCTCGAAAATCTCTATGTCGATCTTCCAAAAGAAGGATTGGGAGACGTTTTGCAATCTCTGGCCAATCGCAAAGGCGAAGTTGTCTCGGTGCATCATCACGGCGCGCGGGTTTCAGTTGAAGCGATCATTCCGACGCGCGGGTTGATTGGTTTTGAGACTGACTTAGTCAATCTGACGCGCGGCGAAGGTCTTATGAGCCACCTGTTTCGAGAATACGCGCCATTCAAAGGCGAAATCGCGAATCGCGGGCGCGGGGTTCTCGTTTCCATGGAATCCGGAACCAGCACCGCCTACGCGCTGAACAGTATTCAAGAGCGCGGACGGTTGTTTATCGGACCGCAGGAAAATATTTACAAAGGAATGATTGTCGGCGAAAACGCGCGACCCGAAGATTTGCCGGTCAATCCCTGTAAGGCTAAGCACCTGACCAACATGCGCAGCCAGGGTGAGGGCAAGGGCATTCAGCTGGAAGCGCCGTTGCGAATGAGCGTAGAACGCGCTCTGGAGTACATCGACGTCGACGAGTACGTGGAAGCGACGCCCAAATCGTTGCGTTTGCGAAAGCACATTCTCGACGCCACCGCTCGGAAGCGGGCAGCCAATCGGGCTGCTTAGTTGGATTGACAAAGCGCTCGGGCGCGGCTTGAATACGGCTGGGTAGCTTCTCCACGTTGGCGGTTCTCGCGACGTGCTTTTGGAATTAAGAGTTACTGGTTTAGGCAAGATCGAACATCCCCAGATATGGCGGGACATAGCAAGTGGTCGAAGGTCAAGCGTTTCAAAGGCGCGATCGACGCGAAACGCGGTCAGATCTTCAGCAAGCTTTCGAAGGAGATCAGCATCGCCGCGAAAACCGGCGGTGGCGATCCTGCCGGGAACCCGCGCCTGCGCAGCGCAATTCAGGCGGCGCGCGCCCAAAGTATGCCGAACGATAACATCGAGCGCGCGATCAAGCGCGGTAGCGGCGAGGGCGTCGAAGCCGCGAACTTCGAGGAAATTATTTACGAGGGTTACGGTCCAGGCGGAGTGGCCATTATTGTCGAAGCGGCGACCGACAACAAGAATCGCACGGCCGCGGAGGTGCGGAGCATATTCACCAAGAATAATGGCAACCTCGCCAGCGCCGGCAGCGTTTCATACATGTTTCACAAGAAGGGGCAGATCATGGTTCCGCGCAGTTCGATCGACGAAGACCGCCTCCTCGAGCTCGTTTTGGAGGCCGGAGCTGAAGAGTTGACAACCGAGGAAGATCAGTATGTTATAACTACTTCGCACGATCGGCTCTACTCCGTAGCCGACGCGCTCAAAAGAGCGAATGTTACGACTGATGGTCAAAAGTTTACCTTCATCCCTGATAGCACGGTCCCGGTGGCCAATGAGGACGTGGCCCGGCAGGTGCTGCGGTTGTGTGATGCCCTCGAAGACGACGACGACGTGCAGAGCGTCCACTCAAATCTAGATATTCCCGACGAAATGCTGGCCAAGTTGCCAGCCTGAAAAAGCAATTTCCTCGAATCTTGGCAGTGCGCTCGCTCCGGCGAGCAATCCGCCACCGTACTTTTATGAACGAAGAAAACGAAAACCAGCCGCCGCTGGAACCGCTGGAAACCGAATCGACGACCGCTCCGCCCGAGCAGCCTCGTCATCGTGGGCGCCGCCGTTATGGCCGGCGGCGTTATTACAACCGCGGCGACCGCAACGACAATTTTAACGAGCCTTACAACGAGTCCCGCAACGACGCGCCGGGCGGTGCCAGTGGCGATCCGGTCGCGACCGAGACATTGGAAGGCGCGCCCGAATCCGGCGAACAAGTTGAGCGTGAACCAGAGTTCGGTGAAGGCATCATCGAGATCTCCGGCAAAGGTTTTGGTTTTCTGCGCGACCCGAAACGCAATTTCGTTCAGACGCCGCAGGACATTTTCGTCACACCTGAAATCGTTCGCCGTTATGCGCTTCGCGATGGCATGTGGATTTATGGCGAAACGCGTCGGGGCAGTCGCGGTCCGCAGTTGATCAAATTGCTCACGATCAATGGGGCGGATCCGGCCAAGTATCACGCTCTGCGTCCGTTCGAAGAATTGACCACGATCAATCCCAACAAGCGGATCAAGCTCGAAACCGTTCCTGATCGTTACACGACGCGGATTATGGATTTAATGACGCCGCTGGGCATGGGTCAACGCGGGTTGATCGTTGCGCCGCCGCGCACGGGCAAGACGACCCTGCTTCACCACATTGCCGACGCAGTGACAAAGAATCATCCGGAGATGAAGCTAATCATCCTGCTGGTCGATGAGCGGCCGGAAGAAGTGACCGACTTCAAGCGATCACATGCGAAAGCAGAGATCATCGCCAGCTCGAACGACAGCGACATTAAGAGTCACACGCGCGTTGCTCAGCTCGCGATCGAGCGCGCGAAGCGCTTGGTCGAAGCGAGCCAGCACGTTTTCATTCTGCTCGATTCGATCACACGAACGGCTCGCGCGTTCAACAATGCGATGTCGGGCGGCGGTCGGACGATGAGCGGCGGCATCGATGCTCGCGCGATGGAAATCCCGCGAAAAATTTTCGCGGCCGCGCGCAACACCGAAGAAGCCGGCTCGCTGACAATCGTCGCGACTGCTTTGATCGAAACCGGAAGCCGCATGGACGAGCTAATTTTCCAGGAGTTCAAAGGCACTGGTAACATGGAAATGGTGCTCGACCGAAAAATCAGCGATCAGCGCATATATCCGGCGATCGACATTTTCCTTTCCGGCACACGCCGCGAAGAATTGCTCCTTCAACCGTGGGAGTTGGAGAAAATTAATTTGATCCGACGCGGTCTGGCTGGCCACAAACCGGAAGAAGCGATTCAACGTCTGCTGATGTTCGTGAAAAAATTCCCGACCAACACGCAGATGCTGAAAGAGATCCCCGGCTAAACTGTGGCGGCCGTCTATGGCCGCCGATCGCAAGTGACAGCTTCGCTACATGAAGGCGGTCGGCAACCGCCGCCGCTGCGCGAAGTCGAATGGGAAGTTCTCCCGCCTGAAGATCGACGACCGCGCAGTTCGATAGAAGCGGTTTTTCGGTTGGTCTCGCTGGTAATGGATCGATTGATCCGGATCCCGGGGGTGAAGAAGCGGCTCGGTCTAAATCCGATTGTTGATCTTGTTCCCGGGTTCGGCGATATCGCTGCTGCCTTGGTTTCTGTTTCAGTTATCGTTTATGGCATTCGCCGGGGCGTTCCAAAAATCCTGCTCGGCCGCATGGCCCTTAATGTCTTGATCAACGAGGTCGTCGGTATAATTCCGGTCGTCGGCTCAGTTTTCGCTTTTTGGTTTACAGCCAATACTCGGAATTACGAGTTGCTTCGCGAACATCTCGACATTCCAAGCCGCTCAACCAAGAGCGACAAAATATTTGTCAGCGTGATACTCGGGCTGGTCATTCTCACCATCGTCGGTGGGCTCTTCGGCACGTTCCTGATGTTGCACGAGCTCGCGAAGCTGCTCGCTGGCGTCTAATTTAGGCGCGCTTTGATGTATCTCTCATAGAGAACGTGAATCAGTTCGCGCGCAGTGTGATATTCCTTCGCAAAACGCTCGATCTCTTTGTAACCAATCCGTCTCCCCAGTCTTGCTTGCTCCTCCGACGTCGCCGGCAGTGCCGAGGTATTCTTGTTTTCGAATCGACGCAACGCCGTTTCAATTCGTCGGAGAAAATCATAGCTTGCGGCCGCCTTGTTCCGGTCCGGGTCTGAAATGACATTACCTTTCCGCAAAGCGAGCAATGCCTTCTCCCAGTTCGGTTCCAAAATTCCCGACCGCATCTGCAAAGCTTGCACGAGAAATTCAGCTTCGATCATCCCGCCGATCCCGGTTTTAAAATCGCGAAATTCGGAACCGCTGCTGCGGTCACGCTGAATTCTCTCCAGCATGCTATCGATCTTCGCGAAAAGATCCGGCTGTTGACCAACGTGGCGCCAAATCTTTTGCACAATGTCGACGTAGGCATCTTTAAGCGGACCGCCGACTGGTCGGGCCCGCGTTAGCGCCTGAATTTCCCAAAGTTGGGCGCGGTCGCGATAATAAGATTCATAAGCGGCCAGGGGCGCGACTAGCGGTCCCTTTTCGCCGTCTGGTCGAAGTCGAGCATCCAGTGAAGCAATCGTTCCCTCAGCGCTTGGCTGCGTCATCGCCGCAACCAAGTTTTGAGCGGCGCGGGTGTCTTCGCCGACAAAAACCAGGTCGAGGTCCGCGCCGTAACTTAATTCCCGACCACCGAATTTACCGAGCGCGACAATCGTAAGATTTTCGCCGCTCACCAGTTTGTTCGTAAAAGCGAGACATGCCTCGGCTAAATCGGACAACTCCGCGAAAATGATCGACGCGTCTGCGACACCGAGCACGTCGCGCATGATGATGCGGAGCGTTTGCCGTTGCCGATAGGCGCGAACGGGATCGAGATTTGTCGAGCTGCAGCCGAAAGATTCCAGCCGGGCAAGGTGCTCGGGGATCGAGCGAGGCTTGTTAAAGCTTTTATCGCGCGTAATTTCCTCGAGCAGTTGCGGACGTCGAATTAGCAGATCGCCGGCAAACCGACTTAGATCCAGGGTCTTAGTTAGTAATTCGAGCAGAGTGGGATTTGTCGCCAGCAATTCAAAGAGCAGGCCACGCAGTCCGTAAGCTTCGACGAAGCGAACGAATTGATTCAACGTTGCGTCCGGATCCGCGGCTCCCGCAATTTGCTCGAGCAATGCGGGGCGCAATTTTGCGAAAATCTGTTTGGTTCGCGGCGCAACATGAGAGGCGGAGGTCGGCCGTAGCAAATCGCTCAGCAATCGCGCGGCTGATTTTTCGTCCTTAAACAATCTCAAATCCGGCGCCGTTGCTTGCGTCGGGGTGGACGAAACGACCCGATCGAAGATGGAACGAACATTTTGCATATGCTCTTTCAACTCGGCGTTGAAACGCTTGGCCGATTCAAAACCGAGGCCGCGTGCGAGTCTCTCGAGCGCTGCGCAGTCGCGCGGGACGATGTGGATTTGTTGTTCTGCTTCGATTTGCAGGCGATGCTCAACCAGGCGGAGAAATCGATAACCTCGATCAAGATCGAGAACCTCGTTTCGCGGAATCAGCTCGAGCCGCGCCAGAGCTTGCAGGGCCCCGAGCGTGCTGGTGTTCTGGAGGAAGGCATTTCGTCCGCCGTAAATGAACTGCAGCGTCTGGACGACGAATTCGACCTCGCGGATTCCACCCCGGCCGAGCTTGAGGTCGCGCTCCACTGAGTCCGTTCGGACCACGTCGCGTTCGATCCTTCTTTTGATCTTTGCGATTTCGTCGAGCAAATCCGGCGTCGGGCTTCGTGGATAAATGAACGGCTGATGTTGGCGGAGGAACTCGTAAGCGAGCTCGCGATCGCCGGCGATGCCGCGCGCTTTAATCAAGGCAATCCGCTCCCAGGTTTCGCCAAATCCGGCATAATAATTTTCCATACTCTCGAGTGAGCGGGCCAGCGGGCCAGCCCCTCCTTCCGGTCGCAGACGAAGGTCGACTCGAAAAAGTGCGCCCTCCGGATCGGGCGTGGAAAATGTTTCCAGGATTTTTTCAGAGAGCCGATTGAACCATTGATGATACGAAACGCGCGGCGAAAGTTCGCCTTCTTCGGTGTAAAGAAAGATAAGATCAACGTCGGAACTATGATTCAGTTCGCGCCCGCCGAGTTTGCCGAGAGCGAGGACGGCAAATTCGGCCGCGGGCGAGCCCGACAATTCGCGCAATTTTGAGTTCCAATGTGTAAAAACCTCCCGCACGCAGATCTCCGCGAGTTGCGACAATTCGAGAGTCGTTTCTTCGAGCGCCGCAGAATTCGCCAACTCGCGCAATGCGATTCGGGTCATTTCCCGATTTTTCCAATGGCGCAGCGCGCGAAAGTTATCCGCCCCGATATCATCTTCGACGAGGCGGTCAAGGGCTACCGCCATTTCCGCACGGCTTCGCCCCCGTGTGCAAATTTCCGGTTCAGAAAGCCAGAGCACAACCGACGGTGTTCGGAAGATCCGCGCAGCGCAAGTGCTTGAAAGAGCGAAAAGGCGAAGCAGCGCTTCTTCGCCCAACGGAAAATTTTCAATTGTTTCCTGTAATTCGATCGCGTCTCGTGGCCACGCCGTATTCAGTTGGATCAGTGTTGTCTCAACCTGCGTCGGGTAAAGCGAAGCCGCAGATTTCTTCTTGATCCATGCCGCGGCTTCCATGGAGCGAAAGATGCCGCGAAACTTGGCGAAATTCTAATGAATCGCTCGCTGCGTGATCAGGCAACCTTTTCCGTCGCCTTGGAGAGGAACGCGACGCTCCGCGCGGGTCAAAACTTTGGATTCGGCTCCGCGAAATTTTTACCGACAGGGGGATTGATTTCCTGTTCGCTGAATTCAGCCCGCGCTCATGTTCGGCAGCATCGCGCCACCGCCACGCCACGTCTGCATTCCTGCCACGGCCGCGCAAACAAAGATGGTTTTCCCCGCGAAAGCCGCACCATTTAAGAATATCGCAACGCGATTTTCTTGTCAGCGGAATTTCAATTTTCCGCGCCGTCCGGCGCACCCGCACCTGTCGATCTAAGCCGGAGCAAGAACGCGCAGCGATCGCTCCTGCAGGCTGAATTCGACCGGGCAATTGCCGACCAGTTCGCCGTCGAGCTCGACTGGAACTGTTTGATCGCTTTCCACCCGCAGCCTCGGCGTCTGGAAATATTCGATCTCGGGAACACGAATGTCGGAGCTAAACACAACATCTTGGAGATATTTGATAATCTCGAGGTAACCGAGGCTCTTGAAAACAATCACATCCAATTTTCCGTCATCGATGACCGCGTGTTTGAAAAACGGGAATGGGCCTCCGTACATACGTCCATTGCCCACAAGAACGAACGATCCTTCCTTAACCAGCGTGTCTTCGGATTGAATAAACAACCGTGGCGGCTGACGCGCCGCGATTTGAGCTGCGGAAATCAAGTAACTGAGCGGTCCAAAATTCCTTTTCAATTGCGCGCTCGTTTCCTGGACGACTTGAGCGTCGAGCCCGACCCCGGCCAGTTGCACAAAAAATTTCTGGTTGGCTTTTGGCAAGTCGACAGCTCGGGTGCTGTCGCTTTGGATGACGTTCCAGCAAAGTTCGAGATCATGAACCGGAAGACCGAGCTCATTTGCAAAAACGTTCATTGTTCCGATTGGCAGAAGACCAAGCGTGGCGTCTGTCCCGGCCAAACCGTTGACCACTTCGTTGATGGTCCCGTCACCGCCGGCCGCCACGATCTTTTTAAAACCTTCCGTCACGCCGCGCCGGGCCATTACTTCGGCTTCGCCGGTGCGAGTCGTGGAGAAAAAGGCGCAACCTCTGGTCAAGGATTTCACCTGGGCGCGTTTTCGCTGCGCCCGCTCGCTCTGCGCCGCCGGGTTCAGAATGATGAGGGTGTTACTCATCTCGGGCCAGTTCCCGTTTCATCTTTT
>Ga0310915_10001755_pt1 | contig 11380 bp, 8 predicted proteins | sample GREbulkMGAN111_FD_202508 | JGI IMG/M metagenome (GOLD analysis project Ga0310915, IMG submission 202508) | Lab enrichment of tropical soil microbial communities from Luquillo Experimental Forest, Puerto Rico - GRE.bulkMG.AN111 | ecosystem: Environmental > Terrestrial > Soil > Tropical forest >...
CCCTCTCAAACCCGACTGGAAACACAAGGTTGCGAATGCTGGGAGATGGCACTGCCGCTGCTACAACAACTCCTCCAGCTTAGATGCGGGGGAAGTTGGATGCTCCTCAATGTTTTGAGATTAACCGAGGTGAACCTCGGGAGTAAAGCCCTGCAACTACGCAAGCTGCTGTTGGACGGCGGTTTGTGCGCTCCCTATAATGAAAGGATTAGGATGCGTTTTTAGCAAATTTGTGACCCATCGGAAGGGGAGATACCCGGAGTGCCGCTCGACCTGAAGTCCACGCTGAACCTGCCCAAAACTGATTTCCCCATGAAGGCGAACCTGCCGCAGCGCGAGCCCAAGCGGCTGGAACAGTGGGAGGCGATGCGCATTTACGAGCGGTTGCGAGCGACGCATAAGGGCAAGCCGATTTATGTCCTGCATGATGGCCCGCCGTACGCCAACGGCCCGATTCACCTGGGTACTGCACTGAACAAAACACTGAAGGACTTCGTTGTCAAGGTGCGGACCATGGCGGGTTTTGATTCTCCTTATGTGCCGGGCTGGGACTGCCACGGACTGCCTATCGAGATCAAGGTGGACAACGACCTGGGGCGCAAAAAGCTTGAGATGGATCCGATCCAGGTGCGCGCCGCCTGCCGCGCCTACGCCGAGAAATATCTCGAGCTGCAGCGCCAGCAGTTCAAGCGTTTAGGTGTTTTCGGGCGTTGGGATGATCCGTACTCGACCATGACGCCGCAGTACGAAAGCGTCGTGGTCGAAACATTCTTCTCGTTTTACGAGCAAGGCTTGGTTTACAAGGGTCTGAAGTCGGTGTACTGGTGCATCCACGACAAGACGGCGCTGGCCGAGGCCGAAGTCGAGTACGAGAACCACACCAGCCCGAGCGTCTGGGTTCGTTATCCCCTGACCAGCGACCCTGGAAAGCTCAGTCCTGCGCTGGCGGGCATGAAGACCGTCGCCACCATTATCTGGACCACGACTCCCTGGACGCTGCCTGCGTCGATGGCGGTGACCTTCTCGCCCGATGCGGAATACGTAGCGCTCGATACCGGCGAGTGGATCTACATCGTGGCCAAGGCGCTGGCGCAGCAGACTATCGAGAAGTGCGGGCTTGGTACGGCCCAACAGATCGCCAGCTTTCCTGGCAAGACGCTGGAGTATGCGACCTTCGCACATCCATTCTTGGACCGCACCGTGCTGGGCGTACTTGGCGACTACGTCACTCTCGACACCGGCACCGGAGCCGTTCACACCGCGCCTGCACACGGCGCCGACGACTTCTTCACCGGCGTGAAGTACGGCATCGACCTGACCTGCAACGTTGACGACGCAGGTATCCTGCGCAACGGATTGCCCGAATACGACGGCCAGCAGGTATTCAAGGCGAACCCGCTCATCGTCGAGCTGCTTAAAAAGCGCGGCGTGTTGCTAGGCTTCGAGAAGATCGAGCACTCCTATCCACACTGTTGGCGTTGCCACAACCCCATCATCTTCCGCGCCACCGAGCAGTGGTTCATCTCGATGGAAGGCAAGCTGCCGGGCGGCACGCTGCGCAGCCGCTCTCTCCAAGAGATTAAGAAGGTGAAGTGGGATCCAGCCTGGGGCGAAGACCGCATCTCCAACATGATTGCCACGCGTCCGGACTGGTGCATCTCGCGTCAGCGACTGTGGGGTGTGCCCATTGCGGTCTTCCAATGTGAGGGCTGCAAAGAATTCTTGAACGACAAGGCCATCAACCGCGCTGTCGTTGAGTTGTTTGCGCGCGAAGGCGCCGATGCCTGGTACAAGCGCCCTGCTGAGGAGATTGTCCCAGCAGGCATAAAGTGCGCACAGTGCGGGGGCTCCAAGTTCCGCAAGGAGATGGACATTCTCGACGTGTGGTTCGAATCGGGCTGCAGCCAGGCTGCGGTGCTCGGACACGAACCGGGACTGCCGTGGCCGGCAGATTATTACCTTGAGGGTGGCGACCAGCATCGCGGATGGTTCCACTCTTCCCTGCTGTGCGCGGTTGGAGCCAAGGGAGGAACTCCTTATCGCGGCTGTGGCACCGTCGGTTGGACGCTCGATCCGCAAGGACGTGCAATGTCAAAGTCCCTGGGAAACGGCGTAGATCCTGTCGAAGTGGCGGAGAAGCTCGGTGCCGAGATTGTCCGCCTCTGGGTAAACTCGGTCGACTTCCGCGAAGATGTGATCGCCTCGGACGAGATCATGCTGCGCATCGCCGAGAGCTATCGCAAGATTCGCAATACGTTTCGTTACATTCTCGGCAACCTGGATGACTTCGACCCGGGCCGCGATAGCGTCGCATTCGGCGAAATGCAGCCTCTCGACCAGTACATCTTGCTGGGCGCAGCAAAAGTCACCGCCGACGTGCGGGAGCACTACGACTCATTCACATTCCACAAGGCGTATCAGCGGTTGAAGGACTTCTGCATTGTCGACCTGAGCGCCATTTACTTCGATGTGTTGAAGGACCGGCTGTACACCTCGGCCCCGAAGTCTCACGCCCGGCGCGCGGCGCAGACAGCACTGTGGCGGCTGGGCGATGGGTTGGTACGGCTGTTGGCCCCCACGATGAGCTTCACTGCCGAGGAAATCTGGGAGTATCTGCCCAAGTTTTCCGGCAAGGCCGAGAGCGTGCATCTGACGCTGTTTCCCGCCGCGGGCGATCTGACCGGGACGGTGCCCGCCGCCTTCGACACCGCTGGGCTGATCGCGGACTGGTCTTCCCTGTTGCGCGTCCGCGACGAAGCCTTGAAGGCGCTGGAAGTAGCGCGCACCGAGAAGCGCATCGGCGGCAGCCTGGAAGCGCAACTGCATATACTGGCGCCGGAGTCGCTTTATCCGCTGCTGGAACGCCATCTCGACCAACTGCGGTACTTATTTATCGTTTCAGATGCCGTGCTCGAGAAGAACAGCGCCGGGAATGGCGACACAGGTTTACAGATTGAGGTGCGGAAAGCTCCGGGCGCGAAATGTGAACGCTGCTGGAACTATTCGATTCATGTGGGCGAAGACGAGACGTACCCGACGGTTTGCGAACGCTGCCGTCCGGTGCTGGCGGAACTGGAGGCCACCGAGGTGCGATAGAACTGGGACAGTCGGCAGATTCCCCAGGCGGCTGGCATGCGTCTAACCTATGCATGAGGGCTCAGCGACGCTTCAAGGTCTTCGATTTCACCGTGAACGGTTCGGTGTTAAACAACGATTCCATGCGTAAGTACTTCTTCCTGATTGCGGTATCGGTCATTCTGCTCGACCGGCTAACCAAGTGGGCCGTGGCCCGCTACATTCCGTTGCACCAAAGCCTCACGGTGATTCCCGGTCTGTTTCACCTTACGCATGTGGAGAACCGTGGCGCAGCCTTCGGACTGTTCGCCGACTCGTCTTTCCCTTGGAAGATTGCCGCCTTGGTGGGCTTTTCGCTGATCGCGCTGATCATCGTGTCCGTGTTGCTGTGGAAGAACAGTCACACCATCAATACCACGACGATCGGCCTGTCGCTGATTCTCGGCGGAGCTGCGGGAAATCTCTGGGACCGCGTCATGGACGGGCGTGTCGTGGACTTCCTGCACTTCTATCTCGGCAGCTATAGCTGGCCGGACTTCAACGTCGCCGACAGCGCCATTGTTATCGGAGCGCTGTTGCTGGTCTCGGAGATTCTCTTCGCGAAGTCGCAACCTGAGACGGTAAAAAGCGGATCGCAAGAAGCCAGCTCGTAGGCTTGGGACCTTTTCAAAGGCCTGGCGCTTCGTTTCTGCCTGGCGACGCGTACACTGTTCTGCTACATCCTCGACCATTTTCAAAAACCGATGATCGCCCATCGCGTTGCCGCTCTTTGTGGTTGTGTGCTAATCCTGGCTGCTTCGCTATGCGGGCAGACACCCGTCAAGTCTGATTCCATTCTGAGCTACTTGCGGACCGCCGAGGGCATTGACTTTCAAACACGCCGTGGCGTGCTGAGCGTACACTTTTGCGGCGAAGCGATGGTCCATGTGGTCTTTTGGCTGGCCGAGGCGGTGCAATATCCGAGGCCATGGATTGCAGAGACCGACTGGCCGCCCGTTTCCTTCACCGTCACAGAAGACACTCCGAAGTACATCACTATTGCCACGAAGCGCCTGCGGATAACCGCTGAGGTCGATTCAGCAGCCCTCATTTATGACGACGCTAGTGGAAAGCGGCTGCTGCACGAATCCCCTTCCCCGACACCCCGCTACCTGACATCTACCTCTGTGGATGGCGAGGAGACCTTTCACGCCGACGCCTACTTCGACCTGAACCAGGACGAAGCCATCTACGGTCTTGGCCAGCACCAGAGCGGCGTGCTTAACCAACGGGGAACGGACCTGCCGCTGATGCAGGACAACACCAACATCAGCATTCCATTTCTGCTTTCGAGTCGCGGTTATGGTTTGCTGTGGAACTACGCTTCCCTGGGTCGGTATGAAAATCATTTTCAGCCGAAACTGGCACTGCGGGCCGAAGTCGCAGACGCCGTCGATTATTACTTCATCTACGGCCCCGAATTCGACCGGATCATTGCACAGTACCGCAGTCTGACGGGCTCCGCCCCGCTGTTACCTCAATTCGCATTCGGCTTGTGGCAGTCGCGGTGGAAGTATGAAGATCAGCAGGAATTTCTGGACGCGGCGGCTAGGTATCGAAGCCTACACATTCCTCTCGACGTGCTGGTTCTCGACGCCAACTGGATGACCCGCATGGGGGCAAACGAATTCACCAAGGAATTTCCCGATCCGGCCGACATGCTCGGCCAACTGCGCGAACAGCACGTCCATTCCGTTCTTTCCGAGTGGCCGCTGTACACGCCGCCAGGCGTGAATTTCGATTTCATGCTGGCTAACCACTATTTCGTCACCGGAGGACGTACGCATGCCACCATGTTCGACCGTGGAAGCCGCCTGTTCGATGCCTTCAACCCGGATGCCCGCGCGGCCTTCTGGCAGCAGATGAAAGCCAACCTATGGGACAAAGGCGTTGATGGCTGGTGGCTCGATGCATCGGAACCTCTCGATCCCTGGGGCGAGGAGCAGGGCGCAATGCTCGATGGCGCGCACACGGCGCTGGGCAGCGGCTCCCGCTACGCCAACATGTATCCGCTGTTCGAGACGAAGGCTGTGTACGAGGGACAGCGCGCGACCACGGACAAGCAGCGTGTGGTGATTCTGACGCGCTCAGCATTTCTGGGGCAGCAGCGAAACTCAGCCATCGCCTGGTCGGGGGACATCTATCCGAGCTTTCAGACGCTGCGCCGGCAAATCCCTGCCGGGCTTAATTACTCCATGTCCGGTATGCCCTACTGGACAACAGATATCGGCGGCTTTCTTGGCGGGAATCCTGATGATCCGTCCTACCAGGAGCTGTATGTCCGCTGGTTCGAGTACGGCACCTTCTGCCCGATTTTTCGCACGCACGGCGCACGCAAGGCGAATGAGTTGTGGTCGTACGGACAAAAGGCACAGGAAATCCTGACGCGATACGACAATCTGCGTTATCACTTGCTGCCGTACATTTACTCCATGGCTTGGCGCACGACCTCAGAGGGATACACCCCGATGAGAGCGTTGGTGATGGACTTCCCCTCTGACAGGAATGCCCTAGACATTTCCGATCAATTCTTCTTTGGACCGGCAATGCTGGTGAATCCTGTAACAAAGCCCCGGGCGAGTTCGCGGACCGTTTATCTACCCGACGGTACAGTCTGGTACGACTTCTGGACTGGCGCCAAACAGAACGGCGGAAGGACAGTCACGGCAGTTGCGCCGCTGGAAACAATCCCGCTCTATGTGCCAGCAGGTTCGATCATTCCCATAGGCCCCGAGCTGCAATGGACGAACCAGAAGCCTGCTGACCCGATCGAGTTGCGAATTTATCCGGGTCGCGACGCTGAATTCACGCTGTACGAAGACGACGGCATGAGCTATCAATTCGAAAAGGGAGAGCGCTCAACCATAACGTTCCGATGGAATGACAAGACACAAACTCTCTCGATCGGCCCCCGGATGGGCGGTTTTCCCCAAATGCTGCAGCAAAGAAGCTTCGCGATCGTAAAAGTTCGGCGAAACCGGGCCGTAGGTGAAAACGTAGTCGCTGCTCCGGACCGATTGGTTCACTACGACGGTACCGCACAAACCATCGTTTTAAGGCCAACCGCGAGTAAGGCTACGAATGGCCGAGGACGACCGTAATTTGCGAATGTTCGTCCGGAGTACGATAGACATTTAAGCAAGTGCCACCTCCCTGGCCGATTAAGGTGTTTTGTACACCCGCTTGTACACTTCGGCGTTGCGTACGATGGCCTGCACGTAGTCGCGAGTCTCCGTAAACGGGATGGACTCAACGAACTCCTCGATATCGCGATAGCTGCCTGCTGCGCGCCAATCCTCTACGCGAGAGTCACCCGCGTTGTAGGCTGCGAGAGCGTACTCCACCTGCCCTCCAAAGTGGTCTACCATCTCGCGGAAATATTTCGTGCCTAGCTCAATGTTGATTGTGGGGTCGAGTAGCGACTCGGTCTTGTAATTGTGCAGTCCGACCTGCTTGGCGGTTGCTTTTCCTGTTTTCGGGAGAAGCTGCATCAGTCCGTAAGCATTAGCACGCGAAACGGCTCCGGGGTTGAACTCCGATTCCTGGCGGATCAACGACGCGACGAGATATGGGTCGAGGCCGTTCTCATCGGAATAGCGCCTCAGAGCATCCCAGTAAGGACGGGGAAACAGACCTTCCCAGTAAAGTTGCGGAAGCGCCGCCTGGTCCATGGCGAAGTAACCATTGATGGTCCTCTTTAGCGCCTGCAGAGCCTTGTAGTAATCGCCCGCCGCTGTGTACATGCGGGCCACTTCCACCATCTCCCACGAAGGACCTAATGCACTCCCCGCCTGCAATTCGCGCACAGCTAAATCAACTGCACCGGCGTTCTCCAGCAACCGGGAGCGGTTGTAGTGCAGGTCATCGGGAGGAGGCGTGGTCTGCAACGCTTCGGGCTCGATCTTCGTTAGATCGGGAATGCGCTGAAGACTGGCCACCGAAACGGGCTGCGCGTCTGGGAGGGTTGCCAGCCGTTTACGGGCTGCGACTCCGTAGTAATAGTTGCGATAACGTTCCGTCAGCTTGGAATAATACGAGCGTGCGAGACCGAAGTCCTTGTCGTTCTCGGCCATTCGTCCGCGCCAGTAGATGGCGTTAGGCACTTCATTCGACCCCGAATAGAACTCGATTTGCTGGTCGAAGTACTTTTTCGCTTCTTCGGGCCGGTTCTGCCGATAGGTTAGCCAGGCACATTTCCAGTGTGCATAAGCAGCCTTGCTGCTGGCGGGAAAGCGGTCGTGAATTTCCTTGTAGTAGTCGATCGCCTTGTCGTAATCCTGGCGAAGCAAGTACATATTGCCCGCAGTGAACAGCGCTGATTCCAGCCACGGCGAATCTGGGCTGGTGGCGCGCATGTGCTCCAGAATGTTGGTTAACTCGGCGTCGTTGTTGGTGTTGCGAGCGATCTCAGCGCTCTCATACCACTTCTCTGAACTGCCTTCGCTGCCATCGTCAGGAATGCGGGCCAACACCTCTTTGGCCTGCTGGTTCTGGCCTAGCTTAGCCAGCGAGTTTGCCAGCTTGATGTTGATGGCCGACTGCTGCCCCGCCGGAGCCCGGCAGCATTGCCCTATATTCCACGATGGCCGCATCCCAGCGACGTGCTTTGTAGAGTCCCTCCGCGCGGTGCTCACGTTCCTCATAGCTCACCGGCGGAAGCATGTCCGCTTCAGGAATCTTATTCAGGTCGAGCTGTGCCCAATCTGCCTGCTGGCTGGTCGGGTAGTTGTAGAAGACCCGCCGCAGAGCTTCTGCTCCGCTGCGTCCCTGTCCGTTCTGCACGTAAGCCTTGCCCAGAAGATATTGCGCGTCGGCGCCACCTCCCTCAAGGCGTGCCAGCACCTGCACCGCTTGTGCTGAGCGCTTGGTGGCCAGCAGCGCTTTAGCGTAAGCGATCGTGGCGTCGTTGGAGAAAACGGAATCCGGGAAACGGGCTTCAAAATCGCGCAGGTACGTCAGCGACTCTTCGGGACTGTTATTCAGCAGGTACGAGTTCCCCAGGTAGTAAGCCGTGTAGTCCTTCAATTCTCCGATATACGGCTGCGCCTTCTGCAGCGCCGCAATCGCCGCGGGAAATTGCGTGTCCAAGTAATGCGCGTAGCCGATGGCAAACCACGCCAAAGCTCCGGGCTCAGTACCTGCGTGCTTATCTGCATAGGCCTCAACACCGGTGTAAGCTGCGGGCGTCCGATACTCGATGAGCTGTCGCGCCATTGGGCGCAGCTCGCTTGACGCCACGAAGCTCTTGTGCAACTTGATGGTCCGCGCGGCGGTCGATTTCTTCCTTGGAGCGTGCTTCTTCGCCTTCGAAGAAGAGGACTTGCCGTTGTGAGGAGTGCCGGTTTTCTTTTTCGATGCCGAGGAACTGCTGCTCTTTTTCGGCTGTCCCGATGCCGATGAGGTCTGCGCAGGCGCGACGCTCACCTGCAACAATAAGGCGGATATGACGGGGGCAATAAAACGGGCTACTAACATCGTTGGAGACAAGTGTAACCCGACTTCGTCTGCGGTCGCAGAAGGTAGTTAAGTTGTAATTTCAGTTACCTACTGGGAGGTGTGATTTGCGCCCGTCCCACACGCGATTCCCGCCTTTCCTCTGTATAATGACCAAGAGCCGACGTCGAAAGTGGCGTCAAATTCTTGAATCTGCGGAGAGATGGCAACCATCCAACAAAAAGTGGGAGAACCGGCGAGCGATGAGCTCAAGCTGGTTCATGCGGCCAAAGCCGGCGACATCAGCGCCTTTGAAGAGCTGGTGAAGCGGTATGACCGCAACGTCTTTCGCATCGCTCAGCACATCACGCAGAACCGCGAAGACGCGGAAGATGTGGTGCAGGACGCGTTTTTAAAGGCGTACCAGAACCTGGGAAATTTCCAGGAGCAGTCGAAGTTTTATACTTGGCTGGTACGCATCGCGGTGAACGAAGCGCTCATGCGCCTTCGCCGCCGTCGTCCAGAGCGGATGGTCTCGCTCGACGAAGACATTAAGACGGAAGAGGACTCCATGCCGCGCGAAGTAGCGGACTGGGCGCCGAATCCGGAGCAACTGTACAGTCAGGGCGAGTTAAAAGAGATTCTAGGTAAGACGATCCAAGGGTTGCCCCCGAGTTTTCGCACGGTTTTTGTGCTACGGGACGTGGAAGGTCTCTCTACCGAAGAGACAGCCGATGCCCTGGACTTGAGTATTCCGGCCGTGAAGTCACGTTTGCTTCGCGCCCGGTTGCAACTGCGCGAGCGGCTGAGCAAGTACTTCAAAAATCGTGTTGGTGGAGATGGCAAATCGTGAAGTGCTCTGAATTCCTGAAGGAGCTAACTGACTATCTAGACGGGGCGATGGACGCCCAGACCAAAGCTGAACTCGAGGACCATCTCCAGTGGTGCCACAACTGTTACGTGGTGTGTAACACTACTAAGATGACCATCGAGATCTACCGGGGGGAATCTCAAGCCTACGAGCTGCCCGAAGACCTTCGCGGACGTCTTCGAAAAGCCATCATCTCCAAGTGCAAAACCTCGGGCACGTCGTAGCAACGCTCCTCCTAAGTCTTTGATTCCACAAAGCTAGCTGATTTGTCTCATTTCGGCTCAGATTTGCGCTCCCCTTTTCCGTCTCCCGGTCGAACCTTTTCTTCGTAACTCGAATCTAAGTAAGCAGTTTGGGGTTACCATCGGAGGGAGTGATCCCTTGATGGTTGACTCTGACGCCGCTGACGTCCACCTTCGTTAATGACTTTGAGCCGGCATGGAGGCGATCCTATGACGTTCCTCGATGTACTTTTCGGTTGTTCCCACAAGAACCTGAGCTTCCCGATTACCGTCCGCGGAGCGCGCCGACGCCCGCAGGCCGCCTCTGTCACCAGGACTTACGTTGTCTGCCTGGATTGCGGACACGAATTTCCCTATGACTGGGAAGAGATGAGGGTGGTTCGGGAAGACACCTCGCGCCCAGTTCCCGCTGTCGCGGCAGCGCCGCGCCGCATCGCTTAGTCTCACCTGCCAGTAGTATTAGTACGGCGCCTGATGTTGGGGCAAATGCCCCGACGCGCCTAGCTATGCCACATTCTATCGGAGGGCTGATGAGCACCCCGGGTCACAAACCGAGGTGCGATTTGGTCCTCGAACTCAGCATTGGGTTCAGCGGACCCTCTTGGCCAACAAAGAGGAGGGTAAAAGACGAAAAACGGCGCGAGTCTACTCTCGGCGCACCAGATTCAATCATCGTCCCGTTTCGACAACGTCGGCCGATCATCACCTGGTTGCTGGGTGGTTGCATTGGGATTGTTGTCCGCCGTGGTACGCCGCAGTGTTGGTTTGTTGGAATCGGCTGTCAACGTCACTTTCTTGCGGTTCTGCAGAGACGCCAATCGCGCCTTCACCGAGTCGAACTCCGAAGTGCTGACAATATATTGCGGCTGGGTAGGCAGGATACGCTTGATCTCCTGCTGCGTATGTTCAATGCGGTCAGGCGTCGGAGGATGCGAAGCGAACGCCTTGGCCAGCGTACCGGGCTTCTTCTTGTCCTTGGCTTCTATCTTCTCGAAGAACGAGATGAACGCCTGCGGATCGTAACCCGCCTTGTACATGTACTGCACGCCGAGGTAATCGGCTTCCGTCTCGAAGCCGCGCGAGAACTTCATGAAGGTAATAGGAAGCGCCAGGTTCATGGCCAGACTGGCTGCCTGGTACACGCCCCAGCTTCCGACAAAAATCAGCGGAATCGTCGCCATGTTCGCGTATTGCAGCCGGGTCATCTGTTGCATCTGGTGGCGCGCTGCGACATGGGCAATTTCGTGGGCCATCACGCCAGCAAGCTCCGCCTCCTCATCGGCTGCCAAAATCAATCCGCTGTTGACGTAGAAAAACCCGCCGGGCAAAGCGAATGCATTGATTTCGTCGGAATCGATGACTTTAATCGTGAACGGCACCTTCGCGTCCGAGTTGCGAACCAGGTTCTGTCCGATTCGGTTCACATATTCGTTAATGACCGGATCCGGGATGAGGCGGGCAGTCTGCTCGACCATCATGGCGTACTGCTTGCCCATCTTCATCTCGGTCTCGGTTGAGTACCAGTCGCCGAGACCGCGTCCACCTACGTTGCGGTTGCCGATGGCATCGACATCATCTTTTCGGCCCTTGTGGACGTTGGGTGAACTCGAACCCGAATCTGACGGATCGCTGGAACTCGCTGAGTTATTGTTCGAAGACGGCTGGGTGTCAGGGTTCCCAGCATTATCGGTGCTGTTCCCCGATGTACCCGGGTCAGAGG
>Ga0310915_10001756_pt1 | contig 11371 bp, 9 predicted proteins | sample GREbulkMGAN111_FD_202508 | JGI IMG/M metagenome (GOLD analysis project Ga0310915, IMG submission 202508) | Lab enrichment of tropical soil microbial communities from Luquillo Experimental Forest, Puerto Rico - GRE.bulkMG.AN111 | ecosystem: Environmental > Terrestrial > Soil > Tropical forest >...
ACTCCGGTCATGCTAAGTTCTTCTTCCGCATCGGGAGGCTGTTCTAAGCGGTGTCGCGGTATGGGCTTTGCTGCAGACAGAGGTTTTGCAGCCCTCGTTGTGCCGAGGCCACAACCTGGGAACCACGACCCGCTCAGCCCGTGTTGTGCAGGCCAGCGGCAATGCCATTCATGGTGGTTCCTATGGCGTAGTCGAGTTCGGCGCTTGGTTTATCGGTACGCTTTCGCCGCAGCAACTCGACCTGAATCAGGCTCATGGGATCGACATAAGGGTTGCGAAGGCGAATCGAGCGCGACAACACAGGATTTCGTTCGAGCAACTCCTTCTGGCCGGTGATCCGCAGAATCATCCGCTGTGACCGCTCAAATTCCTGGCGCAACATGCCATACACGCCTTCCCGTAGCGAAGCGTCATCGACCAACGACGCATACAGGCGAGCTATGGAGAAATCGGCTTTCGCCATGGCCAATTCGATGTTGCGCACCATGTCGGAAAATAGCGGAAATTCAGCGGCCATGTCGCGAAGGATCTGCTCTTCCTGCGGGCCAAGGGCGGTGAATTGCTCCAAAGCGTGTCCCACTCCAAACCACGCGGGAACGGCGTGTCGGCTCTGCATCCAGCCAAAGACCCAGGGGATTGCGCGCAGATCCTCCAAATTGCGAGTGCTGCCCCTGCGCGCCGGGCGCGAGCCGATGCGCGCCAGGTCCATCTCATCGACCGGCGTTGCCAGCTCGAAATAGCGCAAGACCTCCGAGTTCTCGGCAATGTTCTGCCGATAGAAAGCGAAGGCTGACTTCGAGAGTTGCTCCATGACGCCGGACCAGCGAGATTCTTCCTCGTCCGCCTTGGTTGTCGGGCGCACATAGGCGCCAAGACTGGCGGCGATCAGGATCTCGAGGTTCCATTCCGCCAATGCCGTGTCGGAATATTTCCAGTTCAGCACTTCGCCCTGCTCGGTAATCCGAATGCGTCCCGTGAAGTCGCCTATCGGCTGTGCGAGAATTGCCGAGTGCGTTGGTCCGCCGCCCCTGCCCACCGTACCACCGCGGCCATGAAAGATGCGCAGGTTAACGCCACACTCGCGCGCCACTTGATGCAGAGCGCGATGCGCCTTGTGCAGCTCCCACGTGCTGGTGAGCATGCCTCCGTCTTTGTTTGAGTCGGAGTAACCCAGCATGACCTCCTGCCATCCATGCCACGAGGGCAGCAGCGATCGGTATTCGGGCGACCCCCAGACCTGACGCATGATTTCGTGCGCACGCTGCAAGGCGTCGATCGATTCAAATAACGGAACGAGCAAGAGGCCGGGATCTTCTCCATTTCCCCCAGCACGCAGTCCTACCAAAGCACACAACCGGAGCATCCCGAAGACGTCTTCCTCGCACTCTGCACCGCTGATTATGTAGCGCATGATTGCTTCGGGCTCATATTGACTCTTGGCCTCTACGATGGTGCGGAAGGTGTCGAGCAGTTCGATACTTGCCGGCGAAAGGGCGGTCAAATCAGCTGCGGCGATATTGGCGGTACTGATCCTCGTGATTTCTTGCAGCGCTTGCCGGTGCACGCGCGCCTGTTGCCGGATATCCAATGTATGCAGGTGGAAGCCAAACGTCCGCAGCTTGCAGATCAATGGATCGAGCAGCTCCTCCGCCATCCTCTTGCCGTGCTCCTTGCACAAGCTACCCCGGATGGTCATCAGGTCGTCATGGAACTCGTTCGCCGATTGGTATGCGTTTGGGTGCGACTTCTGTTCGCGCGAGAGCCGCAGACGCTCGCCCATCATCAGCAAAAGCCGCCGGTACACTTCGGTCCGCGGGGTGCGCGACAATTCAGCACTTGGCGCAGCAATCTCCACTTCGTACTTCTCCAGGCGGTTCAGCAATTCAGCTGATGCCGGCACCTGGTGAGTCGAGACTGTCAGTTGTCGCACGATCTGCCCCAGCTCCCGAATGTAATGTGCCAACACCATTGCCCGGGCCAACTCCAGGGCGTTGTGGGTGCTCTCTGGAGTGACGAATGGATTGCCGTCTCGATCGCTGCCAATCCACGAGCCATAGCGCAGGCACAGGGGCAGGTCGATACTGGCCACCTCCGCACCGTACACATCTCGAAAAGCAGAAACCATGCTTTCGTATACTCTTTCGGTCGCTTCGAATAGAGTCATCACGTAATAGCTGATTCCGGTGCGAATTTCATCGATAACGGTTGGCTGTTGCAGCCGAACCTCATCGGTTTGCCAAAGCGCCGTGATCGTGCCGAGGATCACCGCTTCGCAACTCGATGCCTGAGCGTCTGTAAGTGGAAGCCGATCAAGCTTTTCCAACTCTGCCGCAATGCGACGCCGCTTCAGGAGCACGGCGCGCCGGGTAATTTCCGTAGGATGGGCAGTAAACACGGGTTGGACCTCGATTTCGCTCAGCGCTGCCATCGCCTGCTCCAATCCGATGCCGGCCTCCTTCATGCGAAGCAGGGTGCCGCGAAACGATCCAGCCAGGGGAGGCTCGTCAGCGTGCAACTCGGCTGCCCGCCGACGGCGCTTGCGATGATTGGTTTCGGCGAGATTGGTGAGTTCGAAGTAGGCCGCAAAGGCTTTAGCTACGCGATAGGCGGTATCGAGATCTAACGCGGCGACCGTCGCGCGCGCTTGCTTCAGCAGCAGGGTGGCTCGATCGCAACCCTCGTTGGCCGCCGCCTGCTCGCGATGCTCAATCAGCAAACGCCGCAAACGCTCTACAGTGCCGAAGAGTTTGGGCCCAGCCTGTTCCCTCAGCACTCTGCCGAGGAGAATGCCCAGTGATCGCACGTCGCGCCGCAACGGCGCGTCTTTGCCGGCCTGTGACCTGCTTGCGGTAAGCTCGGCAAGCCGATCTATCTGATCCGTCGCCCCCCACAGTGGCGATTGCGCTTCCATCTTTGTAGTTTATGGGTGAATCGTGGATATCGGTAGAGCAGTTGTTCCCCAATGCGCCTCTGAGGTGTGGCCATGAGTGGCAGCATTCAATCTGGCCAATACCCCGCAATCCCTGGCTTACCACTGGACAAGACTGGAGCTACCAAAAGGCACTTACGCGGTCCAGGACCTATGGAGGCGAAAGATTTGGGTACAGCGGAAGCCCTGAAGATCACTTTACGCCCGCATGCCTCGGCGCTATATCGGATTGTGGCGGAGCCGTAGGTTCGAAAATCCATTTCGACGCTCCTGCTCGTACAGAAAGGTGACATCCGTCCTTAAAAACGGGGCAACCGTATCCACTCGTCAGCAGTGATCCCTTTGCTTTTGGAGCCAACCGAGTGCTTGCGCCAAATCCAATCTCTGTTCGAGCGAGGTGGTGGGTTGCCCTGGTTTGGTTAGCTCCTCTCCTTCTTTGCGTAAGCTTGGCAGCCGAGCCACCGGTGGGTCGTATTTCGGGCCGAGTACTTGATCCACAAGGCGCGATTGTCCCAGGCGCTCACGTTGCGCTGTTGAACGCAGCCGGGAGCACAGTTCGCGAGACCCTCAACAATTCGCAAGGTGAATTTGTGTTCGACCGCATTGATTCCGGCTCGTTCCAAATCTCGGCTGAAGCCAACGGATTCCTCAGCGTCATCGTCGATGTAGCGGTTTCGGGAGGACAACAGCAGTCGGTTACGGTTCAGTTTCAGCAAATCTCAAATACTGTTCAGTCGTTCACGGTAGTCGCCTCGGCTCCGTCTTCGCTCACTCCCGATCCCTCGCAGAACATCGTGGTACACGATGAGGTGTTGGACGCCAATCCCGGGCGTCCGGGCGCGCCAATTTCGATTCCGGGCTTGCCGATCGAGACTGCCTCCGGAGGCATTAAGGCGCCGCAGTATTTTGCCCCTGGCGTTGCCGGCGATCACGGCGAGCCCATTGCGCAGTACTTTCAGATCGGAAACTTTCTTTATCCCAACAATCTTCCCGCGAATGCCCACGGCAACGGCTATGCCGACCCGAATATGCTGATTCCGCTGACCATCGAATCAGTCGATGTGGACGGCGCCGCTTTCAATGTGCGGGAAGGGAACAACTCAATCGATGTGGCTGCGGCTTACCTCTCACGGCCACGTTTCAACAGCTTCTACCAGCTCACGGGCGACTATCGCGACGCCGACATCATGGCAGGCTGGAGCCCAACGAATCCCGACACGAACGCATGGATCGCTGGTGAGTTTGCCTTCGGCAACGGCCTTCTTACGCGCCTGGAGCACCGGCAGCAGTATAAACTCAACGGCTTTCGCGAATACCACCTTGGCAACCATGACCTGACACTGTTTGGTGTTGGTTACTATGGCTTTTCCTACATTCCTGGTCTGATTCCCATCGCTGTTCCGGTTCCCGGCGACACCATCGACAACCGCCAGCGCGACATCACGCACACCCTGCTGGCGGTCGCGACCGACAATTGGAAGCTGAGTCAACAGCGGCAGCTCTCCTTCTCGGGCTTCTATCGCAACTATGCTTTGCAGCTGCGCTCGAATTTTGGCGACGGATTGATCCAGCAGAGCGAGACCCGCAACGTGTATGGCGGAGAGGCGATGTACATCCAGAGCGTGCGCTCCTGGCTGGCGGTGATGGCCGGTGTCGACTTGCGCCGGGACGCCCCGCGCAAGCTGGACCTCAAAAAGATCGACAACAACGGCATCTTCCAACCGGTGACCAGCAACAACTTGACGTTATCGTTTGTCGAGCCGTTTGCATCCCTCGACGGAACAGCCAGCCGATATTTGCATTTCAATTTCGGTGTTCGCCAGGAAGAGGTCTGGGTGAACAACCAGGACTTCATCAATCCGCAGAACTCGTTTGACAAGCTGGCCACCCTGACGCTGCCAAAAGCCACGCTCACGCTGCTGCCGCCGGACCGATGGTGGCTGCCGATTGTGTCCTTCAGTTACGGAGAGGCATTTCACACGAACGATCCGCGTATCGGAAACGGCACCTACCAACCGACACTGCTTGCGCCCTCTCGCGCATATCAACTTGTCCTATCGAAGGTCATCCAGCAGACGCAGTTTTACCTGACCCTGCGGCGCGTCTCGAACTCGCTGGAGTTGGCGAAGATCGACCCCGATACTGGGCTGCAGCAGGTTGTGGGTCCCTCGCTCAATAACGTTATTGCTATTTCGGCACAACGGAACTTCTCTCGTGGAAGCCTGTATGTTTCCTACGCGCAGGCTGACGCGCGTGACGCAGTTACTGGTCTGCCAGTGCCCGAAGCACCGCGCACTATAGTTGACGCCCTCGCCTCGCTGAACCAGTTGCCGTGGCATCTGCGGCTGCGTGGCGAGTACGAATTCGTAAAGGCTAAACCGCTTGGCGACGGATTTACCGGTGTGCCCGTCAACGAAATTCGCGGCGCTGTCCTGCGTGCTTTTGGGGAAAACCGGATGTCGATCGCAGCCAACTTCCTGATTGCCAGCGGCTATACGGGACAGACCACCGAAGTGGTCGCGCTCTCCAATGAACCCGCGCCGTGTGAGCGAGTGGTAGGGGTTCCGTTGAAATCCTACTTCGGCCTTAGCTGGACGTATTACTTCAAGCGCTAATCCAGCCGGCGACTCAACAGGGCAAAGACGGCGAGCATCAGAGCTACGATCCGCGCCGACTCGCGGGTGTGGCGGCGTATCAGGAAGTAGAGCGCGCGTTCTCCGAAGGCGACCGGGTGCAGTCGAAGGACTTGCATGTTGCATACCGCGAGCTCGGCACCATCGAGAACATCAACCACGCCGGCGACCTCCAAATCCGCATGGACCCAGGACGTGAGAGTTCGATTCACCTCCGGGAGCATCCGCATCTGGACCACCGTTACTTAGCGACCGGCAACCGCAGCCAGGGACGGACTGCGCAAAGGGTTCTAATCCACGTGGACCCGGACGAAAGCAAGCTGTTGGTTAACAACCGCTTCACCTGCGTTTCCGTTTCACGGCCTCAACATGGCCGCGGATATTTACACAAATAATGGAAGTAACCTTTTCCCGAAGCCTCAATCACCAAAGTTCTCAACGTACGGCGACCGAAGTGGATCAACAGTCAATTGCAGTGCGCCGGGATAAACCGGCATGAAGCAGAGGAGGAAGAATCCTCACGAGAAAGGACTAGCGATCCGCTTGGCCCCGAGTTTTGCGTTGTGCATCGCGAGGTGCACAACGAAGCGTAAACAGGGGTATAGGCGGGGTGGGTATTCAGCTCCGTAAACTGTAAATCCGGACGCCGACGACTTTGTAATGGGCGGAAGGCAACACGAACAGGAGCGATAACGCGAGTTCCTGTCCGGTCCGGCGTAGTCGAAGACCCCAGGCACGCCTAGAAACTTCAGCACGAGAACCGGGAGACCTCGGAGACACCTGCTGCCAAACCAGGTAACAGGACGGTAGGAGAAGGCGAAAGCCGCACGGCCCACATGTACGTCCCCGAGGAGTCACAGGGTGGCATAGTACCTATGAACTATTCGAACAAAGACAAAATACCGTCAGCGGAGAGTGGGGAGGGAAGGCCGTCGATCAAGGAGAACGCCAGGCAACCTAACACGTACCCGACGCAGAGCGGGAAGGGCGTGTCACAGGGGTTGGCAGGCGTGCGGAAAGCAGCAAGGGAAAATAAGGAGATGAAGTTCACCGCTCTGCTCCACCATTTGACGGTCGATCTGCTACAGGAGAGCTTCTACTCGCTGAAGAGGAAAGCCGCACCTGGAGTGGACAGGGTTACCTGGGGTGAGTACGAGACCGGGATTGAGGGTCGGCTAGTCGATCTTCATAGCCGGGTCCATCGGGGAGCGTACCGAGCGCTGCCTTCGAGAAGAGTGTACATCGAGAAAGAGGACGGACGGCAACGTCCACTTGGGGTAGCGGCTCTGGAAGACCAGATCGTCCAGTACGCTGTGGTCACCATCCTCAACCAGATCTACGAAGAGGACTTTCTCGGCTTTTCGTTTGGCTTTCGCCCGGGGCGCAGTCAGCACGATGCGCTGGATGGGCTGTCGTATGCGCTCTTGAAGAAGAAGGTGAATTACGTGCTTGACGCCGATGTCAAAGGCTTTTTCGGAATATTTACCTGCACTACTGTTTCGATCTCTGGGTGAACGTCTGGCGCAAGAAATCGGCGCGAGGCGAAGTGGTGGTCGTCCGCTACGCGGATGACACTGTCTTGGGCTTCCAAGACCAGACGGATGCAGATCGCTTCCTGGTGAATTTGCGGGAACGATTGAGCAAGTTCGGCCTGGAACTCCACCCAGATAAAACGCGCCGGATCGAATTCGGGCGGTTTGCCGAAGAGAACCGGAAACGAAGCGGGGAAGGTAAGCCGGAGACGCTTGACTTTCTGGGCTTCAAACACATCGGTGGGAAGAACAGACTAGGGCGATTCGCGGTGAGGCGCCTGACGATCCGCAAGCGCATGCGGGGCAAACTGCGAGAGAGTAAGCAGCAGCTCCGTCAGCGCATGCACGATCCGGTGCGACAAACTGGCGCATGGCTCAAGACAATCGTGCAAGGCTACTTCAACTACCACGCGGTACCTGGAAACATCGGCAGTTTGAGTCTATTCCGGTATCGGTTGCTTGCGCTCTGGTGGCACACCTTGTGTCGCCGGAGTCAACAACGCGTGCCCTGGAACCGCATTGCTCAAGCTGGGTGACCGATGGATTCCTCGACCACGTGTGCTCCATCCTTATCCCGCAGTCCGCTTTGCCGCTACTCATCCAAGATAAGAACCGGATGCGCTAATCAGCGTCCCTCCGGGTCCGTCCGGGGGGTATCACGCGAGTGATATCCCTACCGGGATCCCAGGATTCAACTAACTTCCGAACGAACGTCCCACAGAACAGGAGCAAGGCCACAGCCTTTGCCTCAAGTCGCCGGTTGGGTCCAGAATTTGCCGACCTTCTGCGATCACCGACCACGTTCGCCCGAAAGTTGACTTGTGCCCCTATCGACCCTATGCTTCGTGCCAGCATCATGGGGTGACTCATGGAACTACACACCAAGGTTTTGCTACAGGTGGCGTTGTGCTGCGCAGTCGTCATCGCCGCCACAAGTCAGCAGCTGCAACCCACACGCGGGGAGAAGCTTGGCACGGTGGACTTTCCGGTCTCGTGTGAGGCCTCGCAGCAGGCGACGTTCAATCGGGGAATCGCACTCTTGCACGACTTCTGGTACGACCGGGCGGAGCATCAGTTCCAGGAGATCGTGAAGGCTGATCCAACGTGTGCGATGGCCTACTGGGGCGAAGCGATGAGCCTGTGGCACCAGATCTGGGATCGTCCGAATGAGGCAACGCTGAAACGCGGACTGGCTCTGGTGCAGCAGGCGCAGAAGGCCGGCGCGAAGACGCAGCGCGAGCGTGACTACATCAATGCCCTGGCGCAGTTCTACCAGAACTACACGAACGCAAGTTTCGAAACGCGTGTAGGGGCATATTCGAAAGCGATGGCGAAGCTGCACGAAACCTATCCGCAGGATCATGAGGCAGCTGCGTACTATGCGCTGTCCCTGCTGGCAGCAGCGCCGCCGCGGGACACCACTTTCACCAACCAGAAGAAGGCGCTAGCGGTGCTGAACGAGCAGTTTGCGATTGTGGGGGACAATCCCGGGGTGGCGCACTATATCATTCATAGCTGCGACAGCCCACAGATGGCAGCCGAAGGTCTGAAGGCGGCCCAGCGTTATGGAGAGATCGCGCCGTCGGCACCGCACGCCGCGCACATGCCGGGACACATCTTCGCGCGGCTCGGCATGTGGCAGGAAGACATACATGCGAACCTGGCGTCGGTAGCGGCCGCTGAGGCGTCGGGCTCGTATGGGCATGAGCTGCATGCGATGGACTTCCTGAACTACGCGTACCTCCAAGTGGGCGAGGACGACAAGGCGAAGGCCATCGTCACCAAAGTGCAGACGATGGACCCGATGGCAGGCCACGATATGCACGAATATCTCGACATAGCGCGGGCGGGATTCGCCACGACTTACGAGATCGAGATGCGGCATTGGAATAAGGCTGCATCATTAGATCCGAGCATGGCCACAAAGCCGGAGAATGTCGCCATCATCTACTGGGCACGCGCGATAGGTGGCGCGCACTTGCACGATGCGGCCTCAGCAAAGGAGAACCTTGCACACTATGACGCGATGGTGGAAGAGGTGAAGAAAGGTCCCGACGCCTATATCGCCGAGTACATGGACACCGGCCGCGATGAGATTCGGGCATGGGTCGCCTTTGCCGAGGAGAAGAACGATGATGCGGCGAAGATCATGCGCAGCGTTGCCGACAAGCAGGACGAATACGGCAAGGGAGAAGTGGAGATTCCCGCGCGCGAGATGCTGGCGGACATTCTGCTCGAATCCGACCATCCGCAGCAAGCACTCGCCGAGTACGAGCACTCGATGAAGATCGACCCCGATCGCTTCAACGGACTGTATGGCGCTGCTCGAGCAGCGCAGATGGCGCGGCAGCCCGCGGCAGCCCAGAAATACTATGCTCAATTGGTGAAGAACTGCGCCGGTGCAACGTCGGACCGGCCGGAGCTGGCGCGGGCGCGTGAAGAAGTGGCGGGAAAGACCGTAGCGGGCGGTAACTGAATGCATCCCGCCCGCAGCCTAGCGCGCCCGGTCGTATGGCGGCGATGACAATGCCCTTTCCGGCCCCAGTCCTTAAGCCTTGACGGCCCGGCAACCCAGCGTCTGGGTTTTTGCCATGGTTTCGTACAATAAACGGCATGCTGGAAACCAAGGTCAACCATGCTCAGACGCTCGCGAAAGTCCCGATGTTTTCAGGGCTGGCCGAGAACGAGCTCGCTTTTCTCACACAACGCGCGGTTCCGCGTCACTATGCGGCGGGTGAGATCGTCTTTAGTGAGGATGAGCCATGCCTGGGTTTGTACGTTGTGGAATCGGGGCACGTGCGCATCTTCAAGAGTTCGTCCGGCGGGCGCGAGCACGTGCTCAGCGTGGATGGGCCTGGCAGTTCCGTAGCCGAACTTCCAGTGTTTGATGGAGGCAATTACCCCGCCTCGGTAGCCGCCGTTGATCAGGCCACGCTGCTGTTCATCAGTAAACAGGATTTCCACGCGCTCTGTTTGGCTCATCCTCAAGTGGCGCTCAAAGTCTTGCGCGTTGTTGGTGCGCGTCTGCGGCGCCTCGTTGGAATCATCGAGGAGCTGTCTTTCACTACGGTGCGACATCGGCTGGCATCATTTCTGCTTCGGCAAGCTCGAAAGGAAGGAAAACGCAAGAATGGCAGCATAGAAATCTTGCTGCCTGCCAGCAACCAGGAGTTCGCGGCGCAGATTGGGACTGTACGCGAACTCGTATCACGGAACCTCAGCCGTTTGCAGGCGGAAGGAGTGCTTGAGGTCGATGGCCGGACCGTGCTGATTCGAGATCTGAATGCCCTTGAAGCGGAGACGAAGAACCCGGCATAGCTGATTCGATCGTGCCACTTTCCTTCTTTTGACCACAGCCGCGCGTGTGAGCGCGTTGCCCAAGTCACACGTTCTCAAAGGCCCAGTGCATTTCAAAATTCTCCATTGTGTGTGCCTCGAATACGATTAGGTGTCTATAGCGGTAGGCTCGGGAAAAGCCGCATTTGTTGCAGCGCACTTCGAACGGTGGACCACGGCGAAAGAACCACCACTAGATTCTGGGCCCGGAGATGATTTCGGCCAGTGAATCCGATTGTCACGCCGTCGGTACTCGACTCCGAAATACACAGAGGGGCTCACCAAACCCGCGCCTTTCATCCCCTAGTGGCCCGACGCTCCGGCTTGCGGGCCTATTTGGTGCGCACAATAGAGCTGAATTGTTTAATACGCTTGACTTTTGCCAGAGGGATGAAGTCGAAGGCCGGCAATTTGTATGTTCCACTTTGTTCTAATCCAACTCTCAACTTCACGCCGTTTGGCAATAAGGTCTCGAAATGTCGCGCGAGCGTGTCAAAAGTCATCGTTCTTCGTTTCGCGCTCCGATACGCTCACAATCTTATGAACCACTTTGTACCGTGTCGGTCTCAGGAGGCGGAGGTGTGCGATTCTTGAGCGACCAACTCAATTGATCGCCGATGTAGGCTTTTTCAGTATTCCAACGGCCAACATCCCTGTTTCCTGAAAACGGCAGCCAACGCATCTGAATTGCATCTTCCGGACATGCCGAGACGCAGTGTTCCTCACTCCCACAAGTGTCAGGGAAAGCCAGTACCGCGAGTCCACTGTCCATCGCAAGCGACCTAGGACCGCAGGCCTCCACGCACAGTCCACAGCCAGTACACGCACTCTCCAGAATTACTGGCATCCATTTGTTTGCCACTGATGATACCCCTCCAATCCGCTAAGCCGAAGCCGACTCCTCTTTAGACATGGTATGAAGCGTAGAACCTGCTCAGCGA
>Ga0310915_10001760_pt1 | contig 11361 bp, 9 predicted proteins | sample GREbulkMGAN111_FD_202508 | JGI IMG/M metagenome (GOLD analysis project Ga0310915, IMG submission 202508) | Lab enrichment of tropical soil microbial communities from Luquillo Experimental Forest, Puerto Rico - GRE.bulkMG.AN111 | ecosystem: Environmental > Terrestrial > Soil > Tropical forest >...
CGCCCTGCTCGTTTTGGTGCTGCGACAGAACGAAGCCGCACTGGCCGAGCTCGCGCACCTTGATATCTCGGAACGGAGCGCGGAGATCGCGGGGCTCGTACTGGCCGCAATCATCGCGCTTTCGCTGTTTCGACGCCGTTTCTCCGATGTACTGGAATCCGTCCTGCTGTGGGGTGTAATCGCGCTGCTGCTGGCGCTTGGCTACACTTACCGTTTCGAGCTGCGCGATGTCAGCGAGCAGGTATTGGCCGAATTCATTCCTGGACGGGCGATCAGCAAGGGACGAACGGTCGAGATTGCGCGCGGCGGCCGCGGAGGTTTTTCGATCACCATGCAGGTCAATGGCGCCCGCATCCCGATGGTGCTCGATACCGGGGCGAGCTCGGTGGTCCTGACTCAGGAAGCGGCCAAGGCCGCCGGCCTTCCGCTCGAAGTCCTCAATTATTCGGTCAACGTCGATACCGCGAACGGCCGCGCCCGCGCGGCGCCGGTGACGCTGGACCGGATGTCGATCGGAGGCATCACGGAGCGCGCGGTTCCCGCGCTGATCGCGCAGCCGGGGCAGCTGCGGGTAAGCCTGCTGGGCATGAGCTTTCTCAACCGGCTGGAGAGCTGGGAGGTGCGGGGCGAGCGCTTGGTGATGCGGGGATATCCGTAAGCGCCCTTGTAGGACGGGTCGAGCGGAGCGAGATCCATCCTACTAAATGACGCTCGCAATGAACCTGACAGAGGCTAACAGCAAGAAGCAGCCGAACGCGATTTCGAGCCGGCGCTTGGAAAGGGCATGCGCGAGCCGCGCGCCGTAGGGAGCGGTGAAGCTTGCAACCGGCGCCATCAGGGCGAATCCGATCAGCGAGACGAAACCGATCGAAAACGGCGGCAGCAATGGCTGCTGTGGAAGCCCAGCAAGAATATATCCGATCGTCCCGACAACCGTGATCGGCACACCGAGCCCGGCTGAAGTTGCAACCGCACTGTGAATCGATTTGCCATGCAAGGTCATGATCATATTGGCGACCGAGCCGCCGCTGATTCCCATCAGCGAAGACGCCAAGCCGATGCAAAACCCGTAGCCGATCATGCCGGTGTGGCCGGGCAGGTCATCGGCTATCCGCCAGCTGTCGCGGCCGAATAGGAGCTTGCCGGCGATGACGCCGGCTATCACCACGAATGCGATTTTGAGCACGCTGCCCGGCGCGAAAGCCGCCATGCTCGAGCCTACGGCGACCCCGGCGATGGCCGGCAGCGCCCAGGCGCGGACCACACCCATCATCACGGCACCCTTGCCGCGATGGGTAATAAACGAGAGCACATTGGTCGGCACGATGATTGCGATCGAGGTTCCGACGCAAAGCTGAAAGCGCACCTCGTCTGGCACGCCCAGCACGCGGAAGACCTCGTAGAGGACGGGGACGATCAGCGCACCGCCGCCGATGCCAAACAGCCCGGCGAGAATGCCGGTCACAACCCCGGCAATGATGATCAAGGCGGCGAGGGCGAAAAGCTCGGTTGCAGGCACACCCAAGATCATGTGCTGCTCCGAAGCAACCGCCTGACCGTGGCCAGATCAGGCGGCGGCGCGCGCCAGCTCGTTATCCGGCATGAGAGCGAATGCAGCGCGAAATGTGGCGACATCGGCGTTGGGCTTGACCGCAGCCGTCGCAAGATGCCGGCGGAAGGCGCGCGCCCCCGGCACCCCGCGGAACAGGCCGAGCATGTGACGCGTGATCGCGTGCAGCCGGGTGCCGCGCGCGAGTTCGCGTTCGATGTAGGGAATCAGGGCCTCGGCGGCCTGCCGCGCCGTACGGTGAGGTGCGGACTCGCCGAACAACAGCGGATCGACCGCAAGCAGCCGCCAGGGCTCCTGATAAGCGACCCGCCCCATCATGACCCCGTCCGCGCGCTCGAGATGCCGGCCCACGTCGTCGAGATCGGCGATGCCGCCATTGAGCACGATTGTGAGATCGCGATGGGCCGATTTGAGCCGGTAGACCCGGTCGTAATCGAGCGGCGGGATGTCGCGGTTCTCGCGCGGAGAAAGGCCTTCCAGCCAAGCCTTGCGCGCATGCACGATGAGCGCGTCAGCGCCGGCGTGCGCGATTGCGCCGGTGAACGATTCAAGCGCCTCATCCGGATCCTGGCTGTCGATGCCGATGCGGCATTTGACGGTCACGGGAATGTCGACGGCTGCTTTCATAGCGGCCACGCAATCGCCCACAAGCACCGGCTCCGCCATCAGGCAAGCACCGAACCGCCCCTCCTGCACGCGATCGGAAGGGCAGCCCACATTGAGGTTGATCTCGTCATAGCCGAGCTCCGCGCCGATGCGCGCGCATTGCGCCAGTTGCCGCGGATCACAGCCGCCCAGCTGGAGCGCGAGCGGATGCTCCGCCGTATCATAGGCGAGCAGCCGCGCCCGATCGCCATGGAGCACCGCACCGGTGGTGATCATCTCGGTGTAGATGCGTGCGCGCCGCGTGAGCAACCGATGGAAGAACCGACAATGCCGGTCGGTCCACTCCATCATCGGCGCGATGCAGAAGCGATGGTCCATGCTGATCGTCCGTACAACGCGGCGCCGGTCTCGCAATTCGTGTCAATCTAGGTTGAGCTAACCAGGATGAAAAGCGCATGGGCTGAAATGTTTGACAGCCTTGCAGCTATGTAAATCTTGCCAGCGCCTCCCGCAGTCGCCGCCATTCCTGTTGGCCGTGAGGCAAGCCAAATCGCAGCCATTCCGGATGCTCGGCATACCGGCGCACCAAAATGCCGGCGCGACCGAGACGTGAGAACAGCGCGCCTGCTGCCGCGCTTCGCACCAGCCGGAACAATGGTGTTCCGCCGACGACATGCAGCCCGGCAGCGCTCAGCAGCTCGTCCAGCTCGCGCGCGCGCCGATTGAGCGACCGGTGCATCGCCTGCGCCCATGCCGAGTCCGCCAGCGCGGCTTCGCCGATTATGATCGCAGGTCCTGAGACCGGCCACGGGCCAAGCGAGGTATTCAGGCGCGCCGCGATATCCGGCGCAGCAAGTGCAAAGCCCAGCCGGAGGCCGGCAAGCCCGAAAAATTTCCCGAATGATCGAAGCACGACGATGTTGCCACGCCCAACCTCCCCGCCGAGGCTGCCGGCGGGTGCGACGTCCATGAAAGCCTCGTCGACGACCAGAAGACCTCGTCGCTCCCGCTGCGCATCGGCAACCGCAAGGAGCTCGCCTTTGCCGACGGTTCGCCCGTCCGGATTGTTCGGGTTCACCACCACCGCCAGATCAGCTTTCGCGAGATCGTGGAGATCGGTCACCTCCTCGGCTTTATGGCCGACCAGCGTCGCGACGCGGACATGCTCCGCATAAGTGGGTCCCAGCACACGTGCGCGTCCCGGGAGTACCAGCGCCGCCACGAGCGGCAGCAGAATCTGGGTGCCGGGCGCGGGCACCACATGATCCGGCGAAGGCGCGCCGTAGGCGCATGCCGCAGCGGCAGCGAGCCGCTGCAGCGCCCCCCGTTGCGGAAGCTGCCTGAACGAATCGGGCGGCAATGGCGGGAACGGATAAGAATCGGGATTGATGCCGGTGGACAGGTCGATCAATGGTTGCGGAGCATCGGGAAATTGCCTCCGCGCGGCATCAAGATTGCCGCCGTGCACGATCGGCACCGCATCCATGTGGGAGTTTATGACCGTCACGCTCGCCTTTCTCGCCGTGCTGATCGAGGCCGTTCTCGGTTACCCGGATTGGCTGTTCCGCGCAATCGGACACCCGGTGACGTGGATGGGACGATTAGTCCACATTTTGGATCGCACTTTGAATCGGGTGAGCATGAACGACCGAGAACGCCGGGCCGCAGGGATCATGGCAATTCTGGTACTCGTGGTCATCGCGGCCGGCGCGGCGTTATTTCTTGAGTATGGCCTGCGCCGCCTTCCGTTTGGCTTTGCCATGACTGCGATTCTTGCCAGCTCGTTGATTGCGCAGCGAAGTCTGTTCAGTCACGTGCAGCGCGTCGCTCAAGCCCTCGAACACGACGGCGTCGCTGGCGCGCGCCAACTCGTGACACATATCGTCGGACGCGATACCGACGCCCTCGATGAGGCCGGCGTGGCGCGCGCGGCGATCGAAAGCCTCGCCGAGAATTTCTCGGATGGTGTCGTGGCGCCCGTGGTCTGGCTGACGGTCGGTGGCCTCGCCGGAGGCGCCGCCTACAAGGCGATCAACACGGCCGACAGCATGATCGGCCATCGCACGCCGCGTTACGCAGAGTTCGGATGGGCAGCCGCGCGCCTCGATGACCTCGTCAATCTGCCGGCTTCGCAAGCATCCGCGCTGCTGATCGTTGCCGCAGCGGCCGTGAGCCCGGGCGCAAGCGCGCGCGATGCTTGGTCGGCGCTGATGCGCGACGCGCCGCGGCATCGCTCGCCCAATGCCGGATATCCCGAGGCGGCGATGGCGGGCGCGCTCGGGCTCGCACTTGCCGGCCCGCGCGCCTACGGCGGTGTCATCGTCGACGACGCAATCATGGGGTGCGGCCGCCGCGAGGCGAAGGCGGCGGACATCCGTGCGGCGCTGCGGCTCTATCAACGCGCCGACGCGATGCTAATCGGGCTTCTCGCCTCGCTCGCTTTGCTTCTCACCGTGCTAGGCTGAGCAGCCGATCGAGATCCACGTGACTGGCAATATGGGACGCCAGCCGGTCGAGGGTTTGTTCGATGAGCGCCTCGTAAGCGACCGCTGAGCATCCAGCGTTGAGCCGCGCAAGCCAGGCCGCGCGTTGCCGATCATCGGCGAACAGACCATGGATGTATGTGCCCATGACCCGCCCATCGGCGGACATGGCTCCCTCGGCTGATCCGTCGGCGCGGCGGGCAAATGGGCGCGCGCAATCGCCGCCGCTCGTGGCACCCATGTGCATTTCGTAGCCGGCGAATGGGACGCCATCACCCGTATGCCCGCCGATCTGCTGGAGCCGTTTTTCGCCGCAGAGCACAGTGTCGACGTCAAGTAGACCCAGTCCTTCGGTGCAACCAGCCGGTCCCTCAATCCCGCTCGGATCCTCGATCACCCGGCCCAGCATCTGATAGCCGCCGCAGAGGCCGAGCAGGATCCCGCCGCGGCGTCGATGCGCGGCGATGTCGATGTGCCATCCTTCCGCGCGCAGCGCAGCGAGATCGGCGATGGTCGCCTTGGAGCCGGGCAACATGATGAACTCCGCATCTGCCGGAAGCACCGCACCTGGCTTCACCCGGATGAGATCGACCGCTGGCTCCGCATCGAGCGGGTCGAGATCGTCGAAATTGGCGATGTGCGGGAGGATCGGCACCGCAATGCGAACGCGCGTGTTCGCTTTCCTCGGGCTTGTCGCGTCGAGCGCGAGTGCGTCTTCCGCCGGAAGCAGACGGGCGTCGGAGAAGAACGGGATCAGACCGAGCGCCTCCCAGCCGGTCGCCTGCGCAATTTTCGCCATTCCGGTCGCAAACAGCGCCGGATCGCCGCGAAATTTGTTCACCATGAACCCGCGGATCAGCGCGGCGTCGTCAGCATCGATCACCAACTTTGTGCCGACGAGGCTCGCAATCACCCCGCCGCGATCGATGTCGCCGATCAGCACGACCACGGTACCGGTTGCGCGCGCAAAGCCCATGTTGGCGATGTCGCCGGCACGCAGGTTCACCTCCGACGCGCTGCCGGCGCCCTCGATGAGCACGATGTCGGTCTCGCTCCTGATGCGCGAGAAGCTGTCCAGCACGAACGGCAGGAGCTCGGGCTTCATCTGCTGATAGGCCGCGGCCTTTGCGGTTGCGTGCACGCGGCCTTGCACCACGACCTGCGCGCCGACCTCGCTCTGCGGTTTCAACAGGATGGGATTCATATGCACGCTCGGCGGCGCGCGCGCGGCGCGCGCCTGCAGCGCCTGGGCGCGCCCGATCTCGCCGCCATCGCCGGTCACCGCAGCATTGTTGGACATGTTCTGCGGCTTGAACGGACACACCTTTAGACCGCGATCGGCAAACGCTCGCGCCAAACCGGCCACGATCAGCGATTTGCCGACATCGGAGCCGGTCCCCTGAAACATCAGCGCGCGCGCTGCCATTCTCAGAACTCGACGCCGGGCTGCGCCTTTACGCCGGCGGCAAAGTGGTGCTTCACCAGCGTCATCTCGGTGACGAGGTCGGCGGCAGCAATGAGTTCCGGTTTGGCGTTGCGCCCGGTGACGACCACGTGCAGGTCTGGCCGGCGCGCACGCAAGGCGGCTATTACTGTGCCGAGATCGAGATATTCATAGCGCAAGGCGATGCTGAGCTCGTCGAGGATCACAAGGGCGAAGCTCGGATCTGCGATCAACTCGAGCGATTTTGCCCAGGCGCGCTCGGCCGCCGCGACGTCGCGCTGAAGGTCCTGCGTCTCCCAGGTGAATCCCTCCCCCATCGTGTGCCAAACGAGTTGATCGCCGAACCTCGCGAGCGCATCGCGCTCCGCAGATCGCCATGCTCCTTTGATGAATTGCACGACGCCCACGCGGCGGCCGCGGCCGAGCATGCGCAGCGCGAGACCGAACGCGGCGGTGGACTTGCCCTTGCCGGGCCCGGTGTGGACGATGAGGAGTCCCTTCTCGATCGTCTTTTCCGCGACTTCGGCGTCCTGCACCGCTTTGCGTTTCGCCATCTTGGCGCGATGGCGCTCGCCCTCGGCATCATCGATTGCTTTGCTCATGCATCTCCTTTGAGGAAAATCGGCAGTCCGGCAACGAGCAGCACCACGCGGTTGGCCTGTGCGGCAAGGCGCTGATTGAGATAGCCTTGCAAATCACCGAAACGGCGCGCGAGTGCATTATCGGGCACGATGCCTGAGCCGACTTCATTGGAAACGAGCACCACAGTGCCGGCATGCCGAACGAGCGCGTGTTCCAAATGATCGACCTCCGCATCGACATCCGCGCCCGCCAGCATGCGGTTGCTGAGCCAAAGCGTCAGGCAGTCGATGAGTATCGCGGCGTCGGCTGGAGCAGAGCTCAATGCGCCACCAAGGTCATGGGGCGCCTCGATAGTGTGCCAGCCCGCGTTGCGCCGTGACCGATGCGCGGCGATGCGCGTTGCCATCTCTTCGTCGAGCGCCTGCGCCGTGGCCACATAGGTCCAGGGCGGCGGCAAGGAGGTCACCAAGGTTTCGGCATAACGGCTCTTGCCCGAGCGTGCTCCGCCGAGAACCAGCGTAAGGCCTTGGCATTTCGAGGAATGATGATCGATCACGATTGCGGAGCAGCCGCAGCTTCGAACCTCTGTCCTCGCCGCACTCCGTTTGTATTCCGCGCGGTGGCACCCGCGGTGACTATAGCGGGCAAAAGACCGCCCGCAACGCGCGAATTATCCACACGCCCGTGTGCATTGACAAAGCACGAACCGCCGCCATTAAGTGGTCAGGTCGACGGTCTCTCGTGCGAGAGCGAACAGGGAATGTGGTGCGGAACTGCGGTTCCAAATCCACAGCTGCCCCCGCAACTGTAAGCGGCGAGCCCGTGCCACAGAGCCACTGGGAAAACCCGGGAAGGCGGTGACGGGCGACGACCCGCGAGCCAGGAGACCTGCCGTCGATTCGGTCGCGGGCCGGGCGGGGTGCCTCGGCGCCGGTCGATTGCTTTTAGGCACCCGGACGATCGAGTCGCGGAGCGTTGCGGGTGCCATTCGTCGACCCGACATGCACGGCTGACCGCGCGGCAGGTGAAGCCGCCATCGTTTACGTCTGCATCACCTGTCGATACGCCGGCGATGCGGAAAGTGAGCCGCGCCCCGGCTCGATGCTCGCGGAAGCAACGGCCAAAGCCGCGCAAGGCACGGGCGTGATCGTCAAGCGCGTCCGCTGCCTGGCCAATTGCACGCGCGGGCCCAGCGCGGCCATGCGCTGCAATGGCTCCTGGACCTACATTTTCGGCGGGCTCGGACCAGACTGCGCGTCAGCACTGATCGACGGAGCCCGCCTGCTCGCCGGCGCGGCCGACGGGATCCTACCCTGGCGGGGGCGCCCGGAAGCTCTCAAGCGCGGCCTGATCGCCCGCGTTCCCCCGACCGACTTCGAACAGGAGAGCGCATGAACGCCTCGCTCGCGCGGGTGCCGTGCACCATCGTCACCGGCTTTCTCGGGGCCGGCAAGACGACGCTGATCCGCCATGTGCTGGCCAATGCCCGGGGCCGCCGGCTGGCCGTGATCGTCAACGAGTTCGGCGACGTCGGCATCGACGGCGAAATTCTCAAGGGTTGCGGCGACGCCGCGTGCACGGAGGAGAACATCGTTGAACTCGCCAATGGCTGCCTGTGCTGCACCGTGGCGGACGAGTTCGTCCCGGCACTCGACACCATTCTCTCGCGCAGCCCCAAAGTCGACCACATCGTCATCGAGACCTCCGGTCTCGCGCTTCCCAAGCCCCTCGTGCAGGCGTTCCAATGGCCGGCAATCCGAAGCCGCGTGACCGTCGACGGCGTGGTCGCGGTAGTCGATGGCGCGGCGCTTGCCGACGGCCGCGTGGCCGCCGACCTGGAAGCGCTCGCACGCCAGCGTGCTGCCGATAGTGCGCTCGCCCATGATGACCCGATCGAGGAGGTGTTCGATGACCAGATCGCCTGCGCCGATCTGGTCGTGCTCAACAAGCGCGATCTCCTCGACCCGGCAGGCTGCGAAAAGGCCTGCGCGGCGATCGCGGGTGCTCTGCCGCGCGCGGTGAAGATCGTCACGGTCGCCAACGGCAAGGTCGATCCCGCCGCCCTGCTCGGTCTCGGCATCGGCACTGAGGATGGCATTGATAATCGCCGCACGCGCCACGATCTGGAAGCTGAGCATGATCATGACGATTTCGATAGTTTCGTGCTCGCGATCCCTGAGATCTCCGATCCGGCTGCGCTCGCCGCGCGCGTCGCCACCGCCGCCGAACGCTTTGCCGTGCTGCGCGTCAAGGGCTTCGCCGCCGTTGCGAGCAAGCCGATGCGGCTTCTGCTGCAGGCGGTCGGCGCACGCGTCACGCACCAATACGATCGACCATGGAATACGACCGAAGCGCGCGAAGGCCGCCTTGTCGTCATCGGACTAAAAGGACTCGACCGGGCAGCCGTGGCGCGCACATTGCTCGGGTGACTGATGCACCTGCTGGCGACCACCGTTACCACGCTCGACGAAATCGTCGAGCCGGTTGATCTCGGGCAAACGCCCGGCGACGTGGTCGTGCTGTCGTTCGCAGACAGCGATCTTGCCGGCCTAGCCGCCGCCTGGGCCCTGGAGCGAGATGCGTTGCCGAGCGTGCGGCTCGCGTCGCTGCGAGATCTGCGCCATCCGATGTCGGTCGATATCTGGATCGACCGCGTTGGCGTCCACGCCAAGGTGATCCTCGTTCGCCTGCTCGGCGGTCTCGATTGGTGGCGCTACGGCATCGAGCGGCTGTCGGCGCTCGCGCGAGAGAGTGGTACCGCACTGGCGATACTGCCGGGCGAAGATCGGGACGACCCGCGCCTCGCGGGAGCATCGACGCTTCCCGCGCATGAGCTCGATGCGCTGCTGCAGTTCTTCCGCGAGGGCGGATGCGAAAATCTGCGCGCGCTGTTGCGCCGGCTCGCGGGTCACGCTGGCGCGCCGGCGGAAACCGCCGAGCCACGACCGGTTCCGCGCCTCGCGGGCTACCTGCCTGGCGTCGGCGCGGTCGATGTCGAGACCCTCGCAGCGCAACTGCCGACCGGCCGGCCGGTAATTGCAATCATTTTCTATCGCGCATTGTTGCTCGCCGCCGATGCCTCCACGATCGATGCGCTGTGCGAGGCGCTCGCGGCGCGCAGTCTGGCGCCGGCGCCGCTCGTCGTCGCAAGTCTCAAGGACACCGAGGCAGCAGAATTCATCCGCAGCGCGCTGGCCCGGCTTTCTCCTGCGGTCGTCGTCACCACCACGGCGTTTGCCGCCGGCGGCGAGCCCGGACAACCGACGCCGCTCGACGCGGCAAACGTCCCCGTGCTGCAGGCGGTGATTGCCAACACCAAGCGCAGCGCCTGGCGCGACAGCGCGCGCGGACTTGGCGCTGCCGACCTCGCCATGCATGTGGTGCTGCCGGAGCTCGACGGCCGCGTTCTGGCCGGCGCCATCGCTTTCAAGGAGCCGCTCGCGCCCCAGGAGGCGCTTGCTTTCACCGCGCTTGTGAACCACCCGGAGCCGGACCGGATCGCGTTCGCCGCCGATCGCATCAGCGCGCTGGCGCATCTGCAGGCGACGCCGCGCGCGCAACGTCGTCTCGCGATCCTGCTGCCGGATTACCCGGCTGCCGCCGGGCGCGCCGGCTATGCAGTCGGACTCGACGTGCCTGCTAGCGTGCTGGCGCTACTCGCCGATTTGCGCGCGGCCGGCTACACGATCAACGACTGGCCGCAGACCTCGTGCGCACTGCTCGACGCTTTGCGCGAGCGCTCTGCCGATGCGTCCATGGCGCTCGAGACTTACGAGCACTTGCTGGCGCAATTAACGGACGACGTGACGCAACGCATCGCCGACGCATGGGGCGCACCCGCCGCCGATCCGGAGCTATGCGACGGTGCGTTCCAATTCCGCGCCCGCGCCTTCGGCAACGTCCTCGTTGCATTCCCTCCGGATCGGGGACGATCGAGCGAGCGTCGTGCCGAATATCACGATCCCAAGCTGCCGCCGCGTCACGCCTTGCTCGCTTTCGGCCTGTGGCTCCAGCACGTCGTGAAGGTCGATGCGCTCGTGCATATGGGCGCGCATGGCACCCTCGAATGGCTGCCGGGTAAGGCGGTGGCACTGACCTCGTCGTGCTTTCCCGAGGCCGTCGTTGGTCCGCTGCCCGTGATCTATCCCTTTATCGTCAGCAATCCGGGCGAGGCCGCTCACGCGAAACGTCGTATCGCGGCGGTCACCATCGGACATTTGCCGCCGCCGCTCGTCGCCACCGACCTCTCCGGCGCAGCGCGCGAGCTCGAGCGGCTGGTGGATGAATATGCCCAGGCCGAGGGACTGGATCGCAAGCGACGTGAGCGTCTTGCACGGCTCATCGTCGAGACTGCACAAGGCAGCGGGCTTGCCCGCGAAGCGCGCGTCGACGCCGAGCTCGCTCCCGACGAGGCGCTGCGCCGCATCGATGCATGGCTCTGCGACATCAAGGACCTTGCCATCAAGGACGGCCTGCACGTTTACGGCCGCCCCCCCGCATCGGATCAAATCGATCCGGCATGGCGCGAGAGCGCCTCCGCGGAACGCTCCGCCGCCATCGCTGCGCTCGACGGCAGGCGCATCGCGCCTGGTCCCGCCGGCTCACCGCTGCGCGGCCGCCGCAACGTGCTGCCCACCGGCCGCAATCTTTTCACCGCCGATCCGCGCACGCTGCCG
>Ga0310915_10001778_pt1 | contig 11300 bp, 18 predicted proteins | sample GREbulkMGAN111_FD_202508 | JGI IMG/M metagenome (GOLD analysis project Ga0310915, IMG submission 202508) | Lab enrichment of tropical soil microbial communities from Luquillo Experimental Forest, Puerto Rico - GRE.bulkMG.AN111 | ecosystem: Environmental > Terrestrial > Soil > Tropical forest >...
TCCTGCGCGAATGACTCGGCGCGCAACTCGAGCCCATCGACGCGCCCATCACGGCCGAATGGCGTCGGCGCGGTCGGAGTTCGAAGCCACGCGGTTTGAGGGTGAGGGATTCGGCGATCTGTAGCCGTTAGTCGTCGAGGGGTATCAGGTGGTAGCGGTGCAGAATCAGTCCGAGCGCGAGCACGGCCTCGTGCAGGGCGAACTGGCGGCCGATGCAGGCCCGCTGGCCCGTCCCGAACGGCTTGTAGGCGTGCGCAGGGCGCTTTTTGGCTTGGCCGGGGGCGAACCGGTCGGGATCGAACCGGTCGGGATCGGGCCATACCAGCGGGTCGCGGTGCAGCAGCGGCAGCAGCACGCCTACCCAGTCTCCCTGGTTCATCCGGTATCGGCCGCCCAGCACGGTGTCGCTGCGCGCGGCCCGGAGATAGCCGGGCGCGGTTGGCCATAGCCGCAGCGCCTCGTCTAGCGCCGCGCGCACATACCGCAGTTTGGGGATGTCGCTGAAGGCGGGTTCGGGGTCGTCGGCCTTACCCCACAGCGCATCCACCTCCGCTTGCGCTCGCGCGAGGGCCTGCGGGTCTCGGGTGAGGTAGTACAGCACGAACGACAGTGCGCCGGAGGTTGTCTCGTGGCCGGCGATCATGAAGGTAATGACCTGTTGGCGGATGTTGACCGGGTCCAACCGGCGGCCGGTCTCGGGGTGCGCGGTGCGCAGCATCAGCCCGAGCAGGTCGGCTGCGTCGGGAGCCGCGCCGCTGCGACGGGCCTGGACGACCTCGTCGACGATTCGCTCCATCGTCGCGACGTCCGCCCGGTGCTGGCGGGCAGAGCCCGCAACGACCCGGCGCACCGGAGCCAGCCGTGGGATTGCCGAGAAGGTGGCGTAGCGCAGCGTGCGGGTCATGGCGGTGACGAACGGATGGGGGCGGTCGCGCTCGAAGGAGGCGAACCGGTAACCGAACCCGGCGCGCCCGATGGTCTCCATCGTCAACCGCGTCATGTCGGCGGTGACGTCGACCCGCTGTGCGTGCTCGGCCGCGGCGTCCCAGCGGGCCAGTAGTTCGCGGGCGACCTCCAGCATGATCGGGTGGTAGCCGCGCATTGCCTCGCGGGTAAACGCCGGCGCCAGAATGTCGTGTGCCAGTTGCCAATTCGGCTCGTCGTTCTCAGCGGTGAACAGCGCGTCACCCACGATGCGGCGCAGCGCACGCAGAGGTAGTGCGACGTGCTTGGCGAAGCGGGTGTCGTCGCTCAACTCGGCCACCAGGTCGGCCCCGCCTACGGTGACGATCTCGGTGCCGAACACTTTCCTGACCGCGATCGGCCCCAGGTCGCGCAGCAGCCGCAACGCCGATTGGATGGGGGTGCCAGTGGCATTTTTAGGGTCTTGTTGTTGTAATCCTATGTGGTGAAGGAGTTTTGGGAAACATTGGGGAGGGCCAGGCGGTTAGGGGTGGTATTCGGATGTTTTGGGAATTGTTGAGAAGTGTTGGAGGACAGGGTGATGAACCGCTGTGCTTATGGCGGCTGGGCGCGTTCTCGCCGCAAGCGAGGTACCGACGGGCCTCGCGCGCGGGCCTGCGCGCGGCGTTGGATCGAGGCGAGGCGACCGGCCGCCAGGCAACCGGTAGTTCGCCCAACCTCCCGAGGAGATGCGCAGAAAAATTGTGCACACAGGGACCTGTGGATGGCTGCTTAGAGTAGGCATGAGGCCCTCTCGACACAGGACCGGACAAGTTGTTTGGCCCGCCTACCTTTAGTGAGCGACGATGACGAATAACGGTGTTAACGGCCGTGAGATGCTGACGGCCGAACAAGTCCACGACTTAACGGGCGTGCCGGTCTCGACGCTGCACGACTGGGCAGCCAAGCGGGAACGCGGAATCCACGCCCCGGGGCCACACCACATCCGGCTCAGTAACCGGCATCGCCGTTGGACCAGAAGCGATGTCGAGGACTGGATCGACTCGGCCCGGATCTAACGCAGCCTGTTCGCAAAGGCGTGCCTGTCGACAGGTGAGCGAGCGACCACCGCTGCATGCGGTTATGTCACCGGCGCGCAGTAACTTTGAATAGTTAGTCGCCACGCGTGTAAGCAGCCGGGAGGACCAATGGCCATCAGGCGTCGCGAAACCAAAGCGGGAGTCCGCTATGACGTCGAGTGGCGCATGCCCGACCGCTCGAGGCGCCAAAAGACCTTCTCCAGTGAACGTGCGGCACGGCAAGTCGCGGCAACACTGATCACGAGCAACGCGGCCGGCGAGATTGTCGATCCGCGCGGCGGAAGGACCGTACTTCGCGAGGTGTATCGGTCCTGGCTGGCGTCACGCCCCGACCTCAGCGCCAAGGTGCGACGCGGCTACGAAGACAACTGGAGGTTACGTATCGAGCCGCGATTTGGCGGGTGGCAGATCGGCAAGATCGACCACGACTCAATCCAGTCCTGGGTCAACGACATGACGACGGCCGGGCTGGGCCCGCGGACCGTTCGGTGGACCCACTCGGTGCTCAAGATGACACTCGACTACGCGGCCGACGCCGGCCGACTCATCGCAAGAAATCCCGCTTCGCGCACCAAGTTCCCGCCCATGCGCCCGACCACCCACACCTACCTGAGCCCAGCCGAGGTGGCCGCATTGGCGAACGTTTGCGGCGACCAAGGCGATGTCGTCCTCATCCTCGCCTACACCGGGTTGCGCTTCGGCGAACTAACCGGCCTCAACACCGAGGATGTGGACCTGGATGCCCGCCGCATCCGCGTCCGGCGCTCAATGACTCAGGTCGGAGGGCGCCTCGTGGAAGGGAACCCGAAATCGATGGCTGGCCGCAGATCGGTGCCCATCCCCGAACGACTCGTCCCGTTATTTAAGGCACGCATCGACGGCCGACCACCAGGTGCGCCGGCGGTCGCATCGCCCAGAGGCTCACGCCTTGGCCTTGAGAACTGGAAGCGGTCGGTGCGCTGGCGCTCCGCGGTCGCCGAGATTGGCCGCCAGAAGTTACGCGTCCACGATCTGCGGCACACCTATGCCTCGTTGTCACGGCGGGCCGGTGCCGATCTCCGCTTGCTCCAGAAAGCGATGGGCCACGCCTCCATCACCGTCACCGCACACACGTACGCCGACCTCTTTGACGACGAGCTAGACAATATCGCGGTGGCGCTCGACTCTCTCGGCGACTTCTAGCGCAGGTGAATCTCGCCGCCGACGATTCTGGCCGGCGGGCCACGACCGACGGCGGACCCTCGATTTGGCCAAAAGTCGGGTCCCACGACCGCGTTTTCGCGTTTTTGCGATGTAGTTGGCGAGCGATCCCGAGTAGTCGTCGCCTGACAAGCGCTCGCTTGAAAAGCGGCCCGAGGACGTTCTTCGTCGCGACGTGCGAGCGATCTTCCGCCGTACGGCCGATCCGCGACTTGGCCGTATATTGGCCGCATGAAGCGGCCTGAGGGCCGGCCACGGGTTGTGTCGGGTGATGCAACTGAGCCCACTACCTGCACTGATGTTGGTGGTCCCGGCTGGGATCGAACCAGCGACCTTCCGCGTGTGAAGCGGACGCTCTCCCACTGAGCCACGGGACCGCCGCCGAGAGGCGAACGAGGTCGAAGACTAGCACGAGGCGGACTTCGCGGAACGCGCCACATGCGTCGCGAGGCGCGCTAGCCTAGAGCCGCAACGTAACCAAGAGATTTGTCTGCGCCCGTTCAGGTGGACTATCGTCGTCCTTCGCAACGGGCGACGATCTCGCTCGTTGCGCGCGGACGTAGCGCAGTTGGTAGCGCATCACCTTGCCAAGGTGAGGGTCGCGGGTTCGAATCCCGTCGTCCGCTCGAAGGTGCAAGTGGCATCAATCCCTGCGGTGGAGTGGCCGAGTGGTGAGGCAACGGCCTGCAAAGCCGTGCACACGGGTTCGATTCCCGTCTCCACCTCTTTTTGAAGCAATTGGCTGTTGTTGGTAGCAGTTGGTTAATCACCTTAAATCCGCTGGTAAAGCCCAGATTTTGGTCTTGGTGACGATGGGTCACTGACGGTGGCTTACGGCCGCATACGGCCAGTTGGTGTGTACCCTCGCTGTACCGGGCATCTAGCCAGCAAACGCACCGTGCGCCTTCTGTACGGTGCCCCTCCGGTGGAGCCCGAGTCATGAGCGAGGACACGTTCGCGGGCGCCACGGGGGCGATAGACCCTCCGCCAACGGAGCCCTTCATCGTGGCGCCCCCGCAGGCCAAGAGTCCGGTATAACCCAAATATTAACCTTCTAGTATGAAAAAGGTTGATTTGAGCGTATCGTCAGTATGATCCAACTGGGCCACCAGACACTAGGGAGGGCCATGCGATGAACACACTGAGGAATCTGGCGGCAGCGCTGGTCCTGGCCGCTGGGCTGATAGCGGTACCAATAGCAGGACCCCTGCTGAGGCGGTGACTGCCCGGCGCGCTGGCTGGCCCGGCCAACACCCGGCAGAAGGATCGAAGGCCCGACGCGCACGGGAGTCTTTAACCGCGCACAGGAGCATCCAACATGGATCCATTCAGCGTCAACACCGGCAGCGAGTCTCAATCCGAACCCCGCATCGAGTGGGTAACGAAAGCGCGGTGTCGCTCCAAAAATCCCGACGACTTCTTTGCTAGCGGAGAGGCGCAGAAGAGAGCGACTGTTATTTGTCGGGGTTGTCTCGTCGTCGCCGAGTGCCTCGCCGACGCGCTCGACCACCATATGGAGTGGGGTATTTGGGGCGGCCTGACCGAGCGCCAGCGGCGGGCGTTGGTCAAGGAGCACCCCGAGGTGGTTTCCTGGTCCGACTTTTTCGCCGCCCGGCGCAATCGCCGCAAGACCGGCTAACCGGCGTAACCAACCACTAGGAGGACACATGCGCGACATCGAGGCCATCGACGCCGACCTTCGCCTCCTGATCGTCCGGCTTTTAGCTCGCGACCTCAGGGACCAGCTCGGCGAGCAGCCCGACGAGCAGCCCGACGAGCAGATGCCTACCATCGACCAGTTGCTCGACGAGCGAGCGGCCGCCGAACGCCAGGGCTGAGCGGAGAAGCAGATCGCCCTAGCCCACGTCTGCGGCTGAGGCGCCTCTGGGGCGCGAAATGCTGTCTTGGGCACCCCTCTCTATCCAGACAGGGTATGAAAGTCGCTCACAGAACGAATGGTGAGCCAAAAAAGTAGAATGCCGGGGGGCAGACCCAAACCTCCCACGAAAGGCCGACCCCCCGGCTAGGTCAGGTAAATTCCTGACCGTTCCTACAAATTATCGCTTGTCGAGGGATTTTGTAGGAAGCTTGACGCCGGGACGAGACCCGAGTTGGTGAATCTCGTCCCGGCCGGGCGCGGGCGAAAGGACTTAACAAACTCCCGCGCCATTCGTCGCCGCGCACCACGGATACCGGCCTTACCGGGCGCCGCTGGCGAAGCTGAAAGTTTAGGGGGAATGAGGCCGGGAAATCAAGCCGACCCCATTCTTACACCGCGACCTGCAAATGAGAGGCGAAAGGAAGGCCTCGGTCACGGGTTGCCGATCACGGGGTAACTACTCCCTACCGACACTGGCCACGGGGTAATGACTCCCCGCCAGCCCTCCCGACGCCACATCATGAAAAAGACGCCGGGAGCAGTTTTATCGGGTGCGGCGCTTAGGGGGGAGAATCTCCCCAGCCACCTGTTCCACCCACTGGTTTAGGATCCAGTTGTCAGCCAGACTCTCCGGTACCTCGGCAACCGAGTCAGGGAGAAACACGTCGCCTTTATAAACCACCTGAAAAGGCCGGAGTACCCGAACCCGTTTTAGGGGCTCGGGTACTACCACAGGCTTCTTCTCGCGTTTACGAGGCTCAGTGGACACCACGTCATCGAAAAAGACGGGGCCTTTATCCCCGTGGTGATCCAAGGTGCTCGCAGGCGCGCCGCTGACATTAGGGCCAAACGTTGGAAGCGTCACCCAGATACGCCGACACTTGCCGAGATCGTTCCGCCAGTAATGGCGGTGGCCACCGTTGCGCGGATGTACCTAAAAGCGGTACCCGTTAGCACCACTGGCGGGAATACCGTTGATGCGGTGGTGGTGGAAACCGCAGTCCCCGCATTGGCCCAGTTAACGCCATCGAGGCTAGTTTGCGCTTGAACGCTGCCTGCTGAAACGCCAGCGGACGAGTTTACGACCATGACGCCGGTCGTCCTAATTACCAGCCCATCAAGGGCAGCACCCGGTGGCCGATACCGCCGTAAGAGAAACGGCGGGAGGTTGTCCGTAGGTGTTCTGGACGATTGCATTGCTGAATTGATCTGAAACAGCCATATTAACTCCTAGCTGGTCGGCAAGCCGGTAATGTTCAAAACGGCAGATGGCCTTTCCACGGCGAGGTTAAGCCTTTTCCAGAGAAACATTAGCCGCTGGGCTCTGGTATCTAGCAAAAGTGCCGTTCCAGCGGGGCACGCCGTAGTCTGCAAAACTTGCACGCCCCAAATGTCGCTAACCTGACCATCCTGCGGGTCGGGTGCAAGGAGGTAACGGTTCTGCGAGTCCTTCTGCCGTTTCACGGCCCCGAAGGTCCCAGGGTGAATAACGATGAGATTGGCCACAGCCAGACTTGAGCCCGTGCGTAGATTCTCAATTCCTTGCGAGAAAACGTCCAGATATGCGCCCGTGGTATAGGCAAGCGTCAGAATACCGCTGGTCTGCTGGAAACCGACGATACCGGAAGTCCCCGCAATGAGCGCGTTATTTTCTACGTCGATTATCTGTTTCATTACCTCGCCTTGGGCGTAGGAAATGACATTCGGGAAGTCTAGGGTGGTTTCCCAGGAGAGCCCGAACGTGGCGGCAATCTTCTGCGCGGCTACTGTCGAGGACGTGAAATTCAACGTAATATCCGGTTTTAGGGAGCCTTCCGACGTGATCGCCGGCGGTCCGCCACTGGACGAACTATGTACCAAGAACTCGATACTCGGGGCCGACATGCCAATAACCGGGAGATGGTCAAGCAATCGATGCTCGTGGATTTTCGCGATGATCGACGGGAACAGTTCGGGCGGGAGTAACGGATCAACCGTGCTAAACGCCTTCGTCTCGACATTGTCACCGAAGATACCGCCAGTGCCTTTAATCGTGATGTTCTGGCCGGATTGCATTGCCTTATGAACGGCCCGAAAGTCCGACTCGCGGAATGCCAACGGACAGGCTTCGCGGCCTTTCAGGCGCTTATTAGGCAACGGAAAACTGTTCGCATAATTGCCTAGACTGCCAGATTCCATGCCGCCCATTTTGTTGGTCGCTTCGACAACACTGCGCTCATTATCCAGGGCCTTTTGTTCGTTAGTCCAGGCATCGATCTTGCCCTCGACCTTCTTGCAGGCCACGCTATGGCTATAGCCCTTCGCCTGCCAGTCTTTGATTTCGCGCTGAATAGCAAGGCCGAACTCGGTGTTCGCCCTGGTTCGCGCTTCTAGTTGTGATTTGTTCATTTGTACTTTCTTGTTCAGAGATGTGTGCCCTTGCGGGCGATTACATTCTGACGGGACCAACACGCAGGCACCGTGATATAGGCGGGACCGGGGGGCCGATAAAGGCGGGCCGGTGGGGCCATCGGTGGGGCCTGAATGGTGCGGTCAGTTTTGGCGTTGTCTTAGCGGGTCACCCTTTTCCCCGGCGATCCGTCGAGAGGAAAACCAATCCCTCGACGCCGGTTTCCTGGGAGAAATGCGGCAAGCCAAAGCCATCTGCATGACCTGCCCGGTGCGCCGAGAATGCCTTGATTACGCCGTAGACAGCGGCGAAGATTGGGGCATCTGGGGCGGCGCGACCCCAAACCAACGACGTGTCCTACGCAAGAAAGTCGGGTTCCTGCGATGAAAAAAACACTCGTCACTCTCGCCACAGCGGTAACAATGATTGGTTTGGCCGCGCCCGCCAACGCCGACGTCGACCAATTCGCCAACGACCTCGACCGCATCGGCATCGGAGCGCAAGCCCCGCCCGGCACGATTGGTCGTGGAATATGCAGTGACCTCTACGGCGGCGACAGCCCAGCCACGGTCGCGGCCCACCTTTATCGAGGGTCCGCGAATGGTCAGGGCTCCGAACATGGAATAACGCTGTCGCAAGCCAGGCAGGTAGTCCAAGCCGCAATCAACGACCTCTGCCCCGACGCCGGATGAACGACGAAACCCTCAGCCAGGAGGAATTCGCGGAACTCCTCCGACGGCTGCTCGGACTCGACCGTCACCGTGAACCATCCGACTACCCGACTACCATCCGTTGGCCGCCTCCTGCCACGAATCGCACACCAGCCGGGAAGGATCACCCGGCAGAAAACCCCGCCACCCGGTCAGGCCGTCGCATGTCGGCAGACCCAGCGCGGCCGTCAGGGCCTTCAACGTGTGGGACAACTCGCGGAACCGCGAATCATCGTCGGGGGTGGTGGTGCCCTTTTCCATCGCTAGGCGCAGCCCCTCCCAGCGGGCCGCCACAAACGAATACCGGCGCACAGAGGCCCGGTCAGGATGGTCACTGAGATAGTCGCGGATCGATGCGGCGCGCTCGGAGATCGCGTTACTCATCCGGCCATCATCTCGTCAATCCAGGAGTCGATAGCGGCCCCGGAACCGTCCGCCTTCGGGTCGGTAAGTGGGATGACCCTCGCCAAACGAATGAGCGTCTGCTGACACTGCGTGTACGGAGTCCAAAGCGGATGCCTCACCCGATCACGCTCGGAGCGAGAGCCGGTGACCATCACACCATCGGCCAGGATCTGGCCCAGGCATTCCTGACTGACGGCGAGGACTTGGCAAAACGACGCAAGGAGATCATGTGAGATGACGGCCCAGCGTCCCTGGCCGTGTATCTGCCGAGCGATCCGGTCCCAATGGCGTCTCGCGGGGAGGGTCAAGGGGAGCGGCGGCTCAAAATCAAGATCAGTGGAAATCGCAGTTTCTCCCGTGGTATCATCGTTGTATGTTGAAGCCCAAAAGCGTTGTCCCACAGGGGATTTCCGCTGCGCGATGCTCGAAATCCGCTGTCGGACTTGGTCACTCGGGTTGACCGAATTTAATTAGCATTAAGATCCGCTCTCGAAGCTTGACCGTACCGGTCGCTAGCGCCGGCCGGCGCAGGGATTCCTGACCACCCCCTCGGCGGCACGGCTCTCCAACGATTCTATCCGAGATCGGTTGCAACTCAACAGGTTACGGATCTCTGCCAGTTTAAGCGATCTCCGTCGCGGCGCATCCAGGGGCCACGGAAGCGGTTGGCAGGCGCTTCGCGGAGCGGTCGGGCACGCTAGGATTCGATCCCACCCTCCCGCCAGCTTGTTGCTGGATCGGCCAGGTTGTTTGCTGGATGGGCGTACCCCTACTCAAACGGCTGGTACGAGATTCTTGATTCGCCCACGTAAGTTCGCAAGACCAAGTAATGTTCGGTGTTGCTCGCAGTGGGTCGCCGCCCAGACAACATGGACACCACCGGCGAAACACCGCCAACCCTGAAACTTCGCGTCTGAGAGGACCTCCATTGCTTGACCAGCGCCGCGAGGGCGGCACCCATACAGCCGTAGAACGGCGATGCCGCACGCAGGTGGTGGGGCAGTCGCCGAGCGACGCGCTGATGCAGATGCCCGCATCGGCCCTACTCGAACGGTTCTCCGCGCCGGTGCTCGGTATCGCGCGCGACGGCAAGGTCGTGTTCGCCAACACGGCTTTTTGCGACATGCTGGGCTACACCCAAGAAGCTTTGTTAACCCTGGGCATCGACCAGATCTCCAACCTCGATGGCAAAAGCGCATTCACACTCATGCGGGCACCTGCCGACGCGCCGGTGCAGTTCGTGCATCGGGATGGCTTTATCGTGGCGGCCACCATGAGCATGTCAGCGCTGCGCCGCGACGACGATCCCCTTGCAATCACCTGGTTCAAAGACGTTACCGAGCAGTTGTGGAACACGGATACCGTAATTGGGGCCTGGACCGCTTAGCAGTGGGTGCCCAGCCGCCTAGGTGTCCAGCGTTATCGGCTTTATTCTGCGTCGATTACTTTCGCTGGTCCTAGGGGCGCTTAACATTCACAGCGGACGCATTCCATCCGGTAAGGGATAGTCCCAGTTAGGGGTTCGGTTGGAAGCTAAACGGGTCCCCTGGATTGCAACTCGGCCCCGAGACGGTCCCTCCTCTGCGCCCGATGTAGTGGAGGAAATAACTCCCCTGACAATCGCTTCCACGGTAAATAGCGATTGATCGATCGGTGTTATTGGTGGCCTTCCAGGTGTTGGCGGCGGCAGGCACGGTGACGTTCAAACAGGTCATGTCACCACTCCACGTCAGTGTTTGGTCACTGACGTCGTTGAGGATGTAGGGATTTGGGCTGCCCGGGGCCTGGAAGGTCACGACGAGCGAGCCGGTTGCGGCTTGGGCGGGTGTCGCGGTGCAGACGGCGGTGATTACTGCGGCCACGATCCCGACGAGTGCGGTCTTGTTGACGAAGCTGGCCATATGAACCGCCCGTAGGAGAGGTAGAGAGCTATCAAGAATTATGCGTCACCTTCAGGACTTCTGGAAGAACGACATCCGATGAGCCTTCCCATAGGGGCGTTGAGTTATCGCGGTCGATTCATCCTGCTTCAAACAGCATTCCCTGTTGCGGCGGTTGGTTTTTCGCTAGCTTCCAAAGTTTCATGATCTGCCTCTTGGCCTCAAACGCCTCGGGACTCATGGCGCCCTTGTCTCGGTTGCATGCCTGACAGCACCACTTGGTGTTGGTGAGGTAGTACGGATCGCGACTGCGGTCCACAACGTCAAGCGTGATGTCAAACGGGCCGGCGAACTCCCTGGGGCAGTAACTACAACCAATCGCATACTGACGTTCGGCGTCACGGGCAAGTTGTTGTGGGTCCCAACCGTAAACCACGACAAGTTCGTCTATCCAGAAGTGGGTCGCGCAGCTCAACAAGACCAAGCCGCAGAGGCGCAAAACCGAGGGGCTGTCGGCCTCACGGGTCGTGCAGACGTATCACGTATTCCGTGCCGTGCTCAATTACGCGGTGCGGTTGCGGATGCTCTCGGTCAACCCGGCAACCGACATCGACCTCCCGCGCAAGCCGAAAAACAAGCGGCGGTACCTGAACCACCGGCAGGTGGCCGACCTCGCTGCGGGCTGTGGTGAGTTTGACGCCCTGGTGGTGGTGCTCGCCTACTGCGGTCTGCGCTTCGGCGAGGCGACCGCGCTCAAACGGGAAGACGTTCACGTCGACCGGGCGCGGATCGATGTCCACAAGGCAGTGGAGCATGTCAACGGCCAATACCGGA
>Ga0310915_10001786_pt1 | contig 11240 bp, 8 predicted proteins | sample GREbulkMGAN111_FD_202508 | JGI IMG/M metagenome (GOLD analysis project Ga0310915, IMG submission 202508) | Lab enrichment of tropical soil microbial communities from Luquillo Experimental Forest, Puerto Rico - GRE.bulkMG.AN111 | ecosystem: Environmental > Terrestrial > Soil > Tropical forest >...
CGAGGTGATCCTGTCCTGCCTCAAGCTCGACGCGGGATATGGCCCCGCGCCGGTCCTGCAAAACGTCTCGCTTGCGGTGCGCTCCGGCGAGATGGTGGCGCTGCTCGGCGCCAATGGCGCCGGCAAATCGACGGCGATGCTTTCGATGAGCGGGCTTTTGCGTCCCGTCGACGGCGCGATCATTCTCGATGACGAGCGTATCGACGGCCTCCCGGCTCATCTGATCGCGGCGCGGGGATTGGCGCTGGTGCCCGAGGGGCGCCAGATGTTCACCGAACTCACCGTGCGCGACAATATCCTGCTCGGCGCCTATACGCGGCCGGATGCCGACGCGAGAACGGAAGTCGAAGCTCTCTTGCGGCGATTTCCGCGGCTGCGCGATCGCGTCGACAGCCGTGCCGGGCTGCTTTCCGGCGGCGAGCAGCAGATGGTCGCGATTGCGCGCGGACTGATGGCGAAGCCCAGAATCCTCTTGCTCGACGAACCCTCGCTTGGCCTCGCGCCGGCAATGATCAGTGAGCTGTTCGCGGTGCTGGCCGACCTTCGCGACGAGGGCGTCACCATTCTTTTGGTCGATCAGATGGCCGCGCTCGCGCTCAAGGTCGCCGACCGCGGCTATGTGCTGGAATCGGGCAAGATCGTTCACGAGGATTCGTCCGAAGCGCTGGCGCACGATCCGGCGCTGGAAGCAGCCTATCTCGGCAAGATGGAAGCGGTTCATTGACCATGGGCGACGATTTCATTCTGCGCAACGCCAGGGTCGCCGGACGCGGAGGAGAGATCTTCGACATCCTGAGCCGCGACGGCGCGATTGCCGAGATCGCGCCGCGCATCGCAACTGATGCGCGCAGTGAGGATGTCGACGGTCGGCTTGTGCTGGGAGGTTTCGTCGACAGCCATATCCATCTCGACAAATCCTGCATTCTCGACCGCTGCCATATCCGGCACGGCACGCTCGAGGAGGCGATCGGCCAGGTGGCGGCCGCAAAACGCGCCTTCACCGAGGAGGATGTCTACGTGCGCGCCTCCCGCACGCTGGAGAAGGCGATCCTGCAGGGTACTACGGCGATGCGCACCCATGTCGAGGTCGACGCGCGGATCGGCCTCACAAGCTTCAATGCGATCAGGAAGCTCAGGGACGACTACGCCTGGGCGATCGACCTCGAGCTTTGCGTGTTTCCGCAGGAAGGCATGATCAACGATCCCGGCACCGAGGAAATGCTGGTTGCGGCCTGCGAGGCAGGCGCCGACCTGATCGGCGGCTGTCCCTATGCCGACAGCGACCGCGCGCGGCATATCGAGCACATCTTTGGGATCGCGCGCCGCTTCGATCTCGATATCGATTTCCATCTCGATTTCGATCTCGATCCGTCCTGGACCGACATGGAAGAAGTCTGCCTGCAGGCGGAGGCCCATCGCTATGGCGGCCGGGTCGCGATCGGCCACGTCACCAAGCTGTCGTCAATGCCGAGCGCGGAATTCGAGACATGGGCCAGGCGCCTCGCAGACGCGGGCGTCGCGGTCACCGTGCTGCCGTCGACCGACCTGTTCCTGACCGGGCGCGATCACGATCACAATATTCCGCGCGGCGTCGCGCATGCGCACCGGCTTTCCGCCCAAGGCGTAACCTGCTCGCTTGCGACCAACAACGTGCTCAACCCGTTCACGCCGTTCGGCGATTGTTCGCTGATCCGCATCGCCAATCTCTACGCCAATGTCGCCCAGCTCGGAGACGGGCCGGCCCTCTGTTCCTGCTTCGATATGGTGACGCGAGGGCCTGCCTCGCTCATGAACCTCAGCCAATACGGCGTCGAGGTCGGAAATCCCGCCGATCTCGTCGTTCTGGATTGCTCGGAGGAGGCCGCGGCGGTGGCGGAAATCGTGCAGCCGCTGGTTGCATATAAGCGGGGCCGGCGCAGCTTCAGCCGTGCGCAGCCCGTGCTGCATCGGCCCAATTATGGTTAACGCAACACTGTTAATCTTACATCTTAACCATTGATTAATTATACGTTTGCAGGGCGCGCGCGGCCCGGCCTAGCGTGCCTTGGGGGGCGGGTTGCGCAGCAACGAGCGAATGGTACGTGCCATGACGTATAAAATGAATACGGCGTTGATCGCCTCTCTTAGCGTGGTCGCGCTGATGCTTGCCGCCGACGACCAGACCTTTGCAAGGTCGGGAGCGGGACGCGGCGGGGTTGTGTCGGCGCGCGCGATATCTCATCCCTTCCGGCATCACCCGAGAAATTTCGGAAATTTTGGAGGTTTTGGGGCTTTCTGGCCAGGGGACTTTGCCAACGGATCATACGGTCCAAACTACGGCGAGCCCATGCTGAGTCCTCCGCAGGCAACGTCGAGCGATATCCGTTACACCCAAACATACGATGTTCCCTGGGATTGGGCCCATCGCTTTCCGCCGAATGTCACTCCGTCCGACCGGCCCTATGTGTCGAGCTGCCCGGTGGAAACTCTCACCTTCCATCAGCATGACGGGGCGGACAAAACCGTCAATGTCATGCGGTGCTACTGAAACGGCACTGGCGACACAACAAGGCGTCTGAGAGGAGCAGTCTCGATCGAAGACTGCTCTCCGGTCGATCTGCAGGCCGCATCCTCCGAGGTTGATCCACTCCCGCTTTCGCGGCATCTTTGATGCTTGCGTTCGCAGGGAGATGCAAAGTGACCGACGGACCAATCGATGGCGGCAAGGCGGCGCGGCCGAAGCTCTTCCAGCCATTTGCGATCCGGGGTCTCACGCTCAAAAATCGCCTCGTCGTGCCGCCGATGGTTCATTATCGCGCCGAGCCCGGGAACACCTGCGGCACCTTCCATCTCGTGCACCTCGGCCGCTACGCATTAGGCGGTTTCGGTCTCGTCTTTGTCGAGGCGACGGCGGTGGAGGAGGTCGGCCTCATCAACGAGCACGATCTCGGCATCTGGAACGAGGCACAGGCCGAAAGCTTCAAGCCGCTGATCGCTTTCATGAGGCGGCAAAACACTGCAATCGGCATTCAGCTCGCCCATGGCGGCCGCAAGTCGTCGTCGCAAACGGCCATGCAGGGCATGGGACCGCTGACCGAGGAAAACCTGAAGGCCGGCGCAAAGATCTGGCAGCCCGTGGGGCCGACGGCCGAGCCGGTTGCCAAAGGCTGGCTCACGCCGCGGCAGCTAACGACAGCCGATTGCAGAGCGATGGTCCACACCTGGGCGGCTGCGGCGAGAAATGCGGTCAAGGCCGGCTTCGATGTGATCGAAATTCACGCTGCGCACGGCTATCTGCTCGCTTCGTTCCTGTCTCCGGTCTCAAACACACGCAATGACGAATATGGCGGCGACTGGGCGGGGCGCATGCGGCTGCCGCTGGAGATCGTCGAGGCAGTCCGGCGCGAAATGCCGGCTACGATGCCATTGTTCCTGCGGGTATCGTCCGTCGATGGCACGCAGGAGGGCTGGAACCTGAATGATACGGTTGCCTTTGCGCGCGAATTGAAAGCGCGCGGAGTAGATGTGATCGATTGCTCCTCGGGCGGAATCTCGGGCGCTGCGACCGCTGCCCAAGTGCCGCGCAGTCTCGGCTTCCAGGTTCCGTTTGCAGCGCGGATCCGCAAGGAAGCGGACATCGCCACAATGGCCGTCGGCATTATTCTGGAGGCCCAGCAGGCGGAGGCCATTCTCGAACAAGGCCAGGCCGATCTGATCGCGGTCGGCCGCCAGTCGCAGTACAATCCCAACATCGCGCATCATTGGGCGCACGATCTCGGCATCAATGTTCGCTTCGAGGACTGGACACCGGAGTATGGCTGGTGGCTCGAGAAGCGCATCAGGACCATGGAAGGTTTTGCGACGCCGACCGGCGCCGTTACCCGGCGCTCCTGAGAGGGACCGCTTGTGGCAACACAAAACGGGCCAGCAACCCCGTTTTGGTGAAGAGTCAATTTGAAAAACCGCGGCAACGCATTCACGGAAGGGAGTTCCGGCCATGACGAAATTCTTGCTTCTCGTGGTCATCGCAGCCTTGTCCACCGTCAACGCAAGGTTCGCGTGCGCGCAGGCAGCTATTGGGGAGCCTGGCGCATATGCTTTTTACCATCCCGACGGCGACGTGTTGCGCACCGGGTCCAGCGTGTATCGCCCGCAGGCCGAGCCTTACAGGACCGGCTACTCGGGCGCGATGGCATCTGCGACCATTGGTCGGTCTGCGCGTGGACACAGGCGGCGTCAGCAATAATGTAGTCGCCACATTGCGATTGTAGTTGCACAGAGCAGGACCAGAATTCGAGGCTCAAAGATCCAATGAATCCATCGGAACGCATTGATCGGCTGATCGCAAAACTCACGGACTGGCGGGGCAAGACGTTTGCCGGCGTCCGCAAGAGCATCCTTGAGGCCGACCGTGAGATAATCGAGGAATGGAAGTGGATGGGAAGCCCGGTGTGGTCTCGCGACGGAATAATCGCGGTCGCCAACGCGCACAAAGGAAAGGTGAAGCTAACCTTTGCCTACGGAGCGCGCCTCCCGGATCCCGACAAGCTCTTCAATGCGGGCCTCGAAGGCAACATGCGGCGCGCGATCGATTTTTTCGAGGGCGATAAAATCAATGAGCGTGCGTTGAAAAATCTCGTCCGTGCCGCTGTTGATTACAATCAGATCAAATCGAAGAAGAAAGCGCCTGCCCCCACGCGAGCGAAAGTGCGCAAAAGCAAAAAGGCGTGAAGCCGTGACTTTTTCTCGCTAATCGTCTCGCCGACTCGAGGTCTGCCGCTTCGCCGATCGTGACGATGAGACGAGAATTACGATCGTCACGCCAGCTTGTTCACCGAAGACGAAGTACTCGGCGGCTGATATTTCGTCACGGGCACGGAGAAGGTTTGATGGCCGACCTGAAATACGACGTTTCCATTCTTGCCATCGTCGGATGAAATCTGCGCCTTGTCGAACATCACGGTATTTTTGTACACGGTGCCGGTGCCTTGGTGGGTAAGGCCATTCACGGTGTATCTTACCTGCGCATCTCTTCCATTGACGGACAGGACCTGAAAGCTTGCACTCTGTCCGTTGTCACGCGAATAACCGCTCCAATTGCCGACCAGGTTGTTTTGATCGGCAACCGGCGTCTGCTTGTCGAGAATTGCCGACGATTTTGCAGTGCCTACGGAAAATTCCAGCGCCGCTTTCGTTCCGTTGCGAGTCCCGATCGTGACATTGCCGAAGGTGATCGTACCGCCGTTGACGTCACCGAGCCCCCTTTCGGTATGTCCGTTGTGAGTGTATTCGACCTGGGCCTTGTCTCCGCGGATGTTGACGACCTTGAACTCGACCGGCTGATTGGAATTTGTCCACGTGCCCTTCCAGTCACCCAGCAAATAGCTTTGATGATAAACCCGCTCGTTCGCTGGTGAGATCTGGCTACTGATCTGGATCGTGGTCATCGCCGGCTCAGTCCAAGCACTGCAGAACCCCACGCGCGGATAGCGAGAATCCTCAGGCAAGCAAGAAAGTGCAGCCGAATAGGTCAGTTGCCTGGTTAACGAGCCGTTAATTCGCCGTTGGTTGGGCACGGAGCAAGTTGCGACGGATTGACGCGCAGCCACCGTCTCTCGTTGCGCATTGGGCACGGCAGAAGACCCGGTTCCGAAGCGGAACAGCCTTTAGTAGAAGGACGATCGCACCGGCTCTCGACAAAGTGAATATATGACAATGATCATTCTATTGATCGACCTGGCGCCGCGACTACGTCTTCGGGGAAAGGCGGAGAAGGGCCATGAGGTTTGTCATCATCAATGAGGAGAACGCCACGCGGGTCATCGACGTGTGCGCATTGCGGCAAGTCGATCGCGCGCGGTTATCTGAGAGATCTCACGTCCCACCTGCCATATTGCGACCATGCGTGTTTCCTTGCACAGGACACCACGGCGGCAAGAATAGTGTCTCCCATCGGCGCGGGCATCGACGGCCTGACCATCCGGGAGCTTGCTGGAACGATCGACGTTCCGACCAGCGTCCTCGGCGGGAGAGCGTAGCGAGGCCGCCAAGCGCAAGCGTTGCCGGCCAGCCGACTACAGGGATTTCGAAAGAGTAGCGGCGTGCCGTCAGAGGCCGCCGCGACACGCGACCATCAGCCCCGCGCAAAGCCTGGCGTGACCCGAAGACGGAGGTGAGTTACCTTCGGAAATCAAAACAGGGGAAACGCCAGCGTGTACGATTTCATCATCGTCGGTGGAGGGTCTGCGGGATCGGTCCTGGCCCACCGGCTCTCCGCCAAGAGTGCCAACAAGGTCCTGCTCTGCGAAGCCGGACAGGATACGCCGCCCGGCAATGAACCCGCCGAGATCAGGGACAGCTATTCGGACACGGCCTATTTCGATCCGCGCTTCCACTGGACCGAACTCAAGGTTACGACCCAGGTCGTCAGCCATAACAATCCGCAGGAACGGCCGCCCTTGCGCAAATACGAGCAGGCGCGCGTCTTGGGCGGCGGCTCCTCGATCAACGGCCAGCTCGCCAATCGCGGCGCGCCGACCGACTATGACGAGTGGGAGGCGCGAGGCGCTGCGGGGTGGAACTGGAAGGGCGTGCTGCCCTATTTCAGAAAGGTCGAGCGCGATCTCGATTTCGATGGGCCGTACCACGGAAAGGACGGCCGCATTCCGGTCCGCCGTATCCCGCAAGCCCACTGGACGGCACATTCGCAGGCCGTTGCCGAGGCCTGCAGGCTGGCGGGCTTTGCGTTCCTGCCCGACCAGAACGGCGAGTTCGTCGACGGTTATTTTCCGGTCACGCACTCCAATCAGGACGAGCAGCGCGTCTCGGCGGCGATGGGCTATCTCGACCGCGAGACGCGAAAGCGCGCCAATCTCACGATCTCGACCCACACGCAGGTCAAGGAGTTTTTGTTCGACGGCACGCGCTGCGTGGGCGTAAAGGCGCTGGTCGACGGGCACGAGATGGAATTCCGCGGCCGCGAAATCGTGCTCTCCTGCGGCGCGATCCATTCGCCGGCACATCTGCTCCGCGCCGGCATCGGTCCGGTCGGGCAATTGAAGGACTTGGGCATTCCTGTCCTGATGGGCCTCGAGGGCGTCGGCCAGGGCCTGATGGATCATCCGTCGATCTCGCTGTCGTCATTCGTCCGTCGTGGAGCGCGCATGAATGAGCACACCAGGCGCCACATCCAGCTTGGGCTGCGCTACTCGTCGGGTTTGCCCGGCGTGCCGAAGGGCGACATGTTCGTTGCCGTGATGAGCAAGTCGGCGTGGCATGCCGTCGGCGCGCGGATCGGATCGCTGCTCACCTTCGTCAACAAGACCTACTCCGAGACTGGGCAGGTGAAGCTGGCCTCGCGCGACCCGAAAGCCGAGCCGATCGTCGAGTTCAATTTGCTGTCCGACAGGCGCGATCTCGACCGCCTGATGGATGGCTTTCGCAAAATGGCGACCTTGCAGATGAGCGCGCCGGTGCGGGCGGTTACCGACAAGCCGTTCCCGGCGTCCTACTCCGACCGTGTGCGCAAGGTCGGAGTGGTCAATGCGAAGAACAAGGTGCTCACCGCAATCGCCGCTGCGCTGATGGACGGACCGGCGGCGCTGCGCGATTACGTGATCGACAGTTTTGTGGTCGAAGGCTTCACCTTCGATCAGGTGATGCGCGACGATGACGCGCTGGAAGCCTTCGTGCGCAAGTCGGCGATCGGTGTGTGGCACGCCTCCTGTTCATGCCGCATGGGCCGGGCGGGCGATCCGATGGCCGTCGTCGACGGCCAGGGCCGGGTCAAGGGCGTGCAGGGCTTGCGCGTGGTCGACGCCTCGATTTTCCCGGTGGTGCCGTGCGCCAACACCAATTTCCCGGTGCTCATGACGGCGGAGAAGATCGCCGACAGGATGCAGTGAGGACGCCCTCTGAAAGGGGGAGGTTGGGGTAGGGGTCAGATTCGCGACATCACACCCTACGCGTCGATGAGGTCGAACGCATCCTGCCGCCGCACCACGCGAGCGGTCGACGGCGAGGGAAAGTGCGCCGTGCACATGAGCGTGGATGTATCGCAGAAACGGCCGAACAATTGCCGCCTCGACTCCCCCGCCTGGGCGGAGTCGTAATCCGACATCATGCCGAGCTCCGGATATCGGGCTTGCAGCGGCGAGTGGATCATGTCGCCGGTGATGACGGCGTCGGCCCCTCGCTTGCCGACCTGCACCGAGTAGTGGTCGATGGTATGGCCGGGCGTCGGGATCAGCGTAACGAGGTCGTTGAACGCGTGCGCGCTTTTGACGATATCGACGCGATTGGCAGCCACGATCGGGAGCACGGAATCGGTGATCCATGGGCATGCTGCCGGGTCGTCCTTCTGGCGCCTGGTCCAGTAATCGAGTTCGCGATCGGCGAATACGTAGCGCGCCTTCGGGAAGGTCGGCACCCACCGCCCGTTCTCGAGCCGCGTGTTCCACCCGACATGGTCGGTGTGCAAATGCGTGCACATGACGAAATCGATGTCGTTCACGCTGAACCCGGCGGCTGCAAGGTTCTTCTCGTAGCGATCCGAGTTCATCATGTGCCAGAAGCTTCGCGTCGGTCGCGGTTTGTGGTTGCCCACACAGCTATCGATCATGATCGTGTGGTGAGGCGTCCGCACGATGTAGCTCTGGATGCAGAGCATCAGCCTGTCCTGAGCGTCGATGAACCTGGGCTGCAGCCACTTCCGGTTCTCGTCGAAAAGCTCTTTCGTCAGCGTCGGGAAAAACTGCAACGCGTCGAAGAAGGGACCTTCCTGCTCGACGATGCGGTGGATCGTGACGTTTCCGATTTCGATTCCAGCGGGCAAGATCGCCTCCGTCTTTTTGTCAATCCAGTCAGGTTCAGGCGCTAGCGACTGCCGCCCGTCATATAGGCCTGCTCCAGCCGCTGCGGCAAATCGGCCTCGGAGGTTTTCGCTTCCAGCACGATCGATCCGCGCGCAAGCGCATAGACGCGATCGGCCAGCGCCAGCGCCTTCTCGATCAACTGCTCGACCAACAGCACCGCGGTGCCGGCCTCGCGCAGCCGCTGCACCACGACCAGCACGCGATCAACCAGCACCGGCGACAAGCCGGCCGAAGGTTCGTCGAGCATCAAGAGCCGCGGCCGCCGCACCAGGCCCTGCGCCACCGCCAGGATCTGCTGCTGGCCGCCGGAAAGCCAGGCCGCGCGTTCGTGACGTTTGGCGGCGATTTCGGGGAAGAGCGCGAGCACCTCTTCGACACGCGCGGCGCGCTCGCCGCGCGGCAGGTCGTAGGCGGCAAGCAGCAGGTTGTCGAGCACCGAAAGCTGCGTAAACACGCGATGGCCCTCGACGACATGGGCAAGCCCGCATTTGACGGTCTCGCGCGGGCCGGCCCCGGCGAGGTCGCGGCCGTCGAAATGCACGCGCCCCTGCCAGGGCAGCAGCCCCGATACGGCGCGCAACAGCGTGGTTTTGCCGGCGCCGTTGGGGCCGAGCAGCGCCACCACCTCGCCGGCGCGGACCGTGAGGTCCACGCCCGTGAGCACGCGGATCTTGCCGTAGCCGGTCGACAGCCCGGTGACATCGAGCAGCGGATCAGCCGCCGAGATAGGCATTGACCACCTCCCGATGCGAGCGGATTTCGGCCGGGGTCCCGGCAGCCAGCGTCTTGCCGAGATTGAGCACGGTGATGTGATGGCAGATGTCGAAGATCAGATCGGGATGGTGTTCGACCAGCAGCACGCCGGTGCCGGCTCGGGCGATCGCCAGCAACAGCGTCGAAAGCCGCGCAATTTCCTCGGCCGAGAGCCCGGCTGCCGGCTCATCGAGCAGCAGGAAGCTCGGTCGCAGCATCAGGCCACGGGCGATCTCGATGAAACGCAATTCGGCATGTTGCAGGCGGTCGGCCCGCACCGCCGCGAGCCGCTCCAGCCCGACTGATTCGAGCGCCAGCATGGCGGTCTTGCGGAGCATGGCTTCGTCGCGCCGGTGGCGCGGCAGCGACAACAAGGATTCGACGAACGTGGCCCGGCCGTAAATCGTGCCGCCGATCATCACGTTCTCCAGCACCGACGCCGAGCCGACGATGCGCGGCGTCTGGAAGGTTCGCGCAATCCGCATATGCGCGCGCTGGTGGCGCGTCAGCGCCGGCAGCGCGGCGCCGTTCAGCCTGACGGCGCCGTGTTGCGGAGCGTAATAACCCGATATCACGTTCAGCGTCGTGGTCTTGCCGCTGCCGTTGGGGCCGATCAGTCCGTGCACCTGACCGGGGCGGATTTCCATATCGAGGCCGTCGATCGCGCGTACCCCGCCAAAGCTCAGTGCCACCTGATCGAGCGTCAGGGTGCCTGCATCGGGCGCCGTGTCCAGGAGCCGCGCGACGAGCTCCGGTCGCGGAACGATCGCGCGGTCGCTCTCGAGCGGGCGGCGGTTCTTGAAATCGAGCATCTCGGCAATGCCGCCGGGTATCGCGAGCACGATGACGAGCAGCAACACCGCATAGAGAAACGTGGACCAGGCGACCAGGGGTGCTGCGAATTCCGGCAGCACCGTCAGCAAAATCGTGCCGAGCAGCGGACCGAGTATAGAGCTGCGCCCGCCGATCAGGATGGCGATGAAGAACAGGACCGACAGGTCGAGGGTGAATGCGTCCGGCGTGATGTAGGATTGCAGCGAGGCGAACAGCCCGCCGGCGACTGCGGCGACGGCGCCCGAAAACAGAAACACCGTTCCAAGCAACGCGGGCTTTGCTATACCGCTGGCTTCGGCCGCAACCTCCGCATCGCGGATCGCGGTCAGCGCGCGGCCGGATCGGCTTGCGGCGATATTCGCCGTCATCCACGTGCAGATCGCAGCCAGCCCGAAGCAGAAATAGTAGAAGCCCCATTGCGACGAGAATGGCTCCGGGAAGATCGGTCCAGGCACGCCCACGCCGCCGCCGGTGACGCTCTGCCACGCCAGCGCCACTTGCGTCACGATCGTGGCGAAGCCAAGCGTCGTGATGGCGAAATAGAAGGTGCGCAGCCGCAGCGCCGGCAGGCCGACGATCAGGCCGAAGATGGCGCCGACCAGCGCGGCGATCGCCAGCGCCAGATAGGGCGGAAGCGCCGGCAGGACATTGCCGGCTGCAAGCACGCTCGTGGTATAGGCTCCGAGCGTGAGCAAGGCCACCCAGCCGATCGCGATCTGGCCGGCAAACCCGACGACCAGGTTGAGGCCAGACACCAGCACCCAGTAGACGCAGGCGCGGGTCGCGATCACGCCCCAATAG
>Ga0310915_10001788_pt1 | contig 11236 bp, 7 predicted proteins | sample GREbulkMGAN111_FD_202508 | JGI IMG/M metagenome (GOLD analysis project Ga0310915, IMG submission 202508) | Lab enrichment of tropical soil microbial communities from Luquillo Experimental Forest, Puerto Rico - GRE.bulkMG.AN111 | ecosystem: Environmental > Terrestrial > Soil > Tropical forest >...
TGCCGTTCGAGTGATGATTGCGCCCCGTAAGAAAACAGGAGCGCGACGGCGAGCACAGTGCAGTCGTGTGCATATTATTGTAGCGCAGCCCGTCAGCGGCGAGCGCGTTCAAATTAGGTGTATTGACGGGACTACCGTAGCAACCGAGTGTCCGAAGCCGGTGTCGTCCAAAATAATAAACAATACGTTTGGCGCACCATCACGCGCGCGGTTCGGCATAGGCCATGCCGGCTGCGACACATCAAAGGTTCGCCCAATTACGCCGGAAAACGCTTGTCCGAGTTTGTATTCCTTAAGCGGCATTTGGGTCTCGATACGAACTTTGTTGCTGCGGGTGTCGCCGCAGCCTCGACGCGACATCGTGGGTTACTCCGGTTGAGCGGTGGAGACAAGGCGATGCGGGCGTCGTGATTGGTGTGACCGTCCGCGACAAAAGAGGGGCTGCCTCCGAGAAACGCCTCGCCGTATCGGGGGTCGGGCCAATGCCGCCATTCCGGGCCACCGTGGAAAGCGATCGTTCGCGCCATCGCCTTTCCCGTCTCAGCTGTTCTTTCAAGTACTGTCGGCCTGAGCGCGATCCGGCAAACCTCGCGCCGGGCTGACTTGGCGGCATGTCAGCCAGCACTAGAAAGAAGGGTTCCGTCGATAAGAAGGTCGTCCTCTAGCCACCATCAGCCCGGTCCGAACGCGGCACCTGTCGGGCGCGACCCGTGCGTGGGGAATGAACGAACCGTAAGCTGCTTGCCTGGGTTGTGTCGGGCTGGTTGTTGGGGCGAGATAAAACGGGCGGCAGGGTCGCGTCGCGAACTGGCCCCTCTCGCGGAGGAGGAGGGCAAGCCATTGGAGGATTGGGGGCATCCTGCTGCGCGAGTGGGGTTATCGCCGCGGCCTCTGCCCTTACACTGTCAGCGAAGAAATGCCAACCAAAGCCGACGCCCCCGCCGAGGAGCACGGCAACAACTGCGCCTAGCCCGCAGGTTCTCAGTTCCGATGCGTACATAGCCGGTGGCTCGCGGTTTGCTTACAGGAAGTGGCGCCGAAATGCGACATCCGCATTACTGAAGCCCGCGAGCTAATCCAAGTCACGACCTCACCGCGGCTCGAACTGGCTCGTGTCGAACTGGGCGTGCTCGTGGTCGCCCCTCTCGGCACGTCGATCGAATTTTCGATCGCGCCACTGCGAATCATGATCGCCATGGCTTAACCCGGGCGGCTTCTTTCCGCACAGCCTTGCTCCTCGCCGTGTCCGGTCAAGCCAGGGGGCGTGCCACCGCGATGCCAGCTCTCCTTTCCCCCGGAGCTGCTGAACTCCCGTGCCGAGCCTGCGCCGCTGGGGCGAGGCGCGCCGGAAACGTTCCTCGCTACCCTTGAAGCGCTGTAACTTGATTGGTGCGACGCGTCGGAATTAGATCCGCTGGCACTCCCATCACCTCCAGTGTTGACTCGCGCGAAAGCCGGAGGAGTAATCGCGATCGCGATTACTGCTGTTGCAATCGATGCGGTGGCGGCGATTTGGCGCATTCCTGTCGTTCGCTTACCGTGTCGCTTTACGCCTGAGCCAGCACCAGGGATAGACATCAATCCCTCGATTCGACCGGTTTGCCGTAGACCAAAGATGCCAAGGGCTGGTCATATTTCTCGGTCCGAGGTTGCTATAACCTTCGCAATGTTTACCGATCGTAAAAGATTGCTCTAATGCGGGTAATCTTTAGTGGAGGCAATTGGAATTCATGGCGAGTATTCCGCCTTGGAACGCGGGCGCGACCTCAAGGTCAAAAGATCCGGCGCGGTCATATGCGTGCCCTTTTGGCGGGCTTCGGTTGCGCGGCTTCGAACGAACGGACACGCTGTCAGCACAAATCCCTCAGCAGCAATGCCGCTGGAACGACTCGCAGCAAAAAATGACATCCGGGCTAGAGTGACCGGCATCCGGAGCATTATGCGAAAACGAATTAAAGCAAAAGGTATCCGTCTGGAACTCGAGTGATCCAGATTGCGCAGTCAGTTTTCAAGTGACCGCTGCCCGAGACCTGATTTTCTGCAGCTCTACCGCTCGGCGCCAACGACAGGGCTCAAGGTCAGGAAACCGCGCGGACATCGGATGGGGCCCAGCGTCAGCGACGCATCGCCGCGGAGATGTTAATCCGGGATTAACAAATTCCGTTTAACAATCAGTTCACGGCAAATCAAAGATAGGCGCGGGACGGAGGGAAGTCATGCGGAGTGACTTTGAGCGCTGGCTGCGAAGCGCTACTGAACGGTTTTGGCGAGACGAGCGCGGCATCGGCGCGATAATGGTGGCGCTGAGCCTTACGATCTTGGTCGGCTTTGCCGGGCTCGGTGTCGAAACCGGATTGTGGTACTCGATCAAGCGGCAGAACCAGTCCGCCGCCGACGCCGCCGCGCTCTCTGCCGCCTATGAGATCCTGGCAGGAAACACGAGTGTGACTACTAACCTCACTCCGGCGGCTACCAGGGCCGCGACACAGAATGGTTACACCGGAAACACTCCGGTGGTCACCTACCCCTATAGCGACTCGATCGTCACCAACGCCGTCAAGGTCACACTGGACAAACCTCAGCCAACTTTGCTCGCCGGGCTGTTCCTGCCCAGTGTCACGATCGAGACCAAGGCCGTCGCTCGCGTTTTTCCTGCCGCGCCCGGCTGTATCCTGACCTTAAGCACCACCGGTGAAGACGTCGAGGTCAGTGGTTCGTCCACGCTCAGCGCTCCCGACTGTTCGGTGATGGCGGCGTCGACCGATAATTGCGCGATCAATGATCACGATGCAGGCGGCGATATAACGGCGAAATATTTGGTCACCGCCGGCCAGGTGTCTTACGGCACCGGCTGCACCACCGTCAATCCGACCAATCCACCGTCGAATATGAGCGCGGGCATCTTGACGGGGGTACCGAGCCAACAATTCAGCGACCCTTACGCCGCGTCGTCGGGCACCACCTATTTCACCAACTCCTGCCAAACCACGGCCGGCTACCTCAGCCACGCTTTTCTGACCTGCAATATGCCGGCGGCGACGACGCCCCCTTGCCTGACATCCCCCGCTCAAAACTCGGGCACCACGGAGGCTGGAGGTGTGCGGTTCTGTGGCGGGTTGTCGATCAAAAAAGCGACCGTCGACCTGGTCCCCAGCGGCGGAATTGGGGCCATTACGATAACGGACAATGGAAACAATTACTCGTCGACACCTGCAGTAAGCTTTAGCGGAGGCGGCGGATCGGGAGCGACGGCTACAGTAACCATGAGCGGGAACGGCAAAACAGTATCGGCCATCACGCTCACCAGTCCGGGATCGGGCTATACATCAGCACCTACCATCACGTTCAATGGAGGCTCGCCGGCGAGGGCCGCCGCGGCCACGGCCACTGTATCGAACGGCGTCATTTGGATCACCGACGGCGATCTGACCCTTGATTCGAATGGAGTCCTGGAGTGCACGACCTGCAACACCAGCACCGGCGCAGGGGTCACGATCATCTTCACGGCCGGGCCTGCGAACAAAATCGGCGCCCCGACGATGCAGAGCAATCCGACGATCGACAATCTGAGCGCACCCACTTCGGGAACCTATGCCGGCTTGCTGATGGTGCAGGATACGGTGTCCGGCGCCACTTATACGACCACCGCCCAATTCCAGGGGACACCCGGGCAGACCCTGAATGGCCTGGTATACACACCGCACTCGAATTTGACTTTCCAAGGGAACCCGAGCGTCACGAACAGCTGCCTGCTCGTGGTCGCAAACCAACTAACGATGCAAGGAAATTCGAGCCTCGCGACGGGAGGATGCCCGAACAGCTTCCCGCTGCCACAGTACCAGAACGTCGCTCTCGCCAGCTGAGGTCACTGATGAAACGGAAACAACAGCACGCGCAACTGCCCATCCGGCGAACCGCCCGAGGCTTTTTTGGCCGCGACGGAACCGCCCTCGTCGAATTTGCCCTCGCGGCACCAATCCTTGTCACAGTCGTGTTGGGGATCGCCGATTTCGGCATGATGGCTGCACAGACCGCCGCACTTGAAGGAGCGACGCGCGTCGGCGCCGAATATGCGAGGAATAATGCGACATGCCAGGCGGACGTTACGGGTACAAGTTGCATCAGCGGCATCGAGACCGCCATGACGAGCTCGGGGAACTTTAGCCCGCCGATAACATTTCCCAGCAGTCCTTCGGCGAGCTGCGAATGCGATGACGGAACCTCGATCACTTGCGGCACGACTTGTGTCGGAGCCGGGAAGACCCCCAACCGCGTGTTGGTCACGGTCACCGCTAGCCAGACCTTCAACCCGATCTTGCCCTGGCCAGGAATTCCAACGTCGCTGACCGCAAGCACGGAGTTGCGCATCCAGTGAGACTGAGCAGACCACTCAGGCGCGGCAAGGAGGAAGGTTCGGCGGCGATCGAGGCCGCTGTCGTCCTGCTGGTTCTGCCGCTGTTCCTGATCGGCAGCGTCGAGTTTGGACGCGCCCTCTGGATGGGCCACACGATGCTGCTCGCCGTTGAGGAGGCCGGCCGCTATGCGATGGTCTACGGCGCCTCCCCGAGCTTGCTCACCTCGGCAAGCTGTCCCAATGTCGCAACCGTGTCGCTCGCAAACTGTGCCGTCGCCAAGGCAAATGCCTATTTGGCGGATTATGGCGGTACTGGTGTCAACGTTACCTCCAGCGCAGCCACGTCGACTTTGACGATCCAAGCCACCTACACGTTCAACTTTATAGACCCAATTTTGTTGCCCTTTGGGCCCATCACCCTGAGCAACCAGGTCACCGTCCCGACTATTTAATGTAACTGAGATCCCGGCTGGAAATATGTGGCCGACCACGCCAGTGTTGCAGTGTGGCGCTGGCGAGCATTAAGAGCTCGCCCCGCCGAAACCCGCGAAGGCGGGGTGGTGACCGAGGCATCGTCCGGGCACAACTTTTCGGCCTCATCGATCCGCGCGATCAACAAGTCGCCCGACGCGCACTACTAGAGGTACCCTGGAGCTGGGGTCATCGTCGGTCAGATGGTACTGGTGGCGGCGGCGTCCACGAGGATGACTGTGGGCCTTCTGGCCGCAGACGCGACCCGCAGGCCAGGCCGTCGGCTCATCCGCTCTGCTGCCTCCAGTTTATCGAGACGACAGCTCTCCAACGTCGCCCTGCAGCCGCGGCAGCTGACGCATTGTCAGGTCGAGCAGCTTGGCCCCGCAGGGTGAGCCTGCATTCGCCGCCATGCTCACTGTTGCTCGCTTTCAGCCTGACCAATACTTTTAGCACGGTCGCCGGCAAGCTCTAGGAGGGTTGTTGCGCCGCTCGTTGGCTCTCAGTGGGTTAGTAGCAGCGCGACCGCCCGACCGCGCCAAACAGGATCCGCATTGACCGAAGCGAGGGCGTTGCGCAGGAAGTGTATGTAGCAGATTTACCGGCGCGCCTGCAGCAAGACCTCGCGCGTAGCCTTGAGTCCGGAATGGTCGTCGCTGACAAACTGATCCGAGCAACGGCGGGTTTCCACCCCGAAAGAAAATCGATCGGGTCGCGGGTTGGCGAATTCGACCGCCGGGATGCCGTTGCGGTGCATCTCCGCGTACTTCCCCCTCGAACGCCATCCTCAGAAGCAGGCGCGTATCCGGTGGTCATCGCAATCACAGGCGCTGCGAGCTATGCAGCGGATCTGGGGGTCAGGACACTCGATGTCCTGTCGCGCGACATCGCAGTCCAGCGATGTGGGGCCGCATCGCAGTGTTGCCCGCATTGCCTCGACGTCTTGAAGCGATGCGACCACGTCCTGGATCAAGTGCCTGTGATCCGCGGTAGTCAGCCTGACCGCCTAATTAACCGGCCTTTCCGGTGCCGCCGCGCAATACGGTGACACCCTCGGCGGCGGCTCCGGGCTTAGGCAGCAGCTGGCTGACTTCGCTGTCGAGGGTGAACGTACCCTGCTGCTGCGCGTCCTCAGTGAGGGCATCCGTGGTTGATTTTTCGCTCTGGTTGGAGGCAAGGCTGCGAAGGGTGAGCGACAGCTTGCCGATCTCAGCCGCAACCGCGATCATCTCGCTCTGCTTCGGCGTCACCTCGAGTGTCGCGGTATGAGCGACTAGGGCTTCGCCGGTCTTGCTGTCCAGCTTCTGGTCAATCCCGATCACGCGCACGTCCTGCAATACTGTCTCTGCAGCATCATGCGAGCCGTCTCCATGGCCTGTTAGCCGGTGGGTAATCAGGATGTCGACTTGGTCGCCGGGAAAGACAAAGCCCGAAATGCCGGAGGTGGCGGTGACTGGCACGGATATGGCGCGCATGCCAGGACGGAGCACCGCTGCAAGGAAGCCGCGGCTGCCCGGTGAGACGATCTTGGCGTCGTTGATCGGCTCGCCCGCCGCGATCGGATCGCGCGCAACCCACCCGGCAAAGCTCTCCGGGGTCCGGGTCCCGGCCCCGGTCCCGTTCAGGATATAGTTCTTATCAATCCCGCCTTCGGGCCAGACCTGCCAGGAGAAATCCTGAGGCTTTAGAATCTGTCCGCGGGTGATCGGACCCTTGGCTACGAGCACGAACTTTTGCGGCGCCGCGGGCCGGGCAAGCGCCTGGGCCTCGGCGGTATTCTTCTGCGCGAGGAAGGATCGAACCAACATGGCGGTGCCGCCGGCGAGAGTGAGGGCGACGAGGAAAAGGACCAGAGTGCGTGCGCGCATTGCCTGCTACCAGCTGAGTGAAAGCGTATCCTGGCGCAGTATTTCTTAAAAATACTTTAATCATGCTGACCGCAGTCGAATGTTTGGCGACAAGGCGCGTGGGTTGCTCGGAATACCCGACACTAAAACTTGTACGGCCTGACGCTGACGTCTAATCGACGCCTCGGGAACGCCCAACGCTCAGCGTTCTGCGCCGTATCGAGGCTCGGCAATCTACCCAGGTCGGCTCCAGCGGCGGTGGCGTTGGTTTCTGCCCGCCGCCGGTACAGTCAGCGTGCGGGAATATTGACCGCTTTTGGAATTATCTCAACCCCGACGGCGCGCTGGCCAGTCTCGGTCGGCTCGCACGACGGCTTGGGATCACGGACCTCCCGCGACCGCCCCGCCACCAGCTGCTCCGCCGCCACCTGAGTCGCCACCGCCACCGCCGCCACCGCCGAACGGCTGGGCCGTCGGCGCCGGCGGCGGCTTGACCCGGTCGGTCAGGTAGCGCTGGACGGCGGCGGCAGCGGGCTGGGCGTCAGCCCCGCTGAACGGGCGACCGCTCGCTAGATCGGCCGGGCTCGCAACTATCAGGCCGAGATTGGTCGCATTGGCGCAGCCGTAATTGCTGGTGAATGCGTTGGTGAAGTCGTAACTCAGCGACTCGCTCCAATTCGGACAGGTCGGCAGGGTCACGGCGTAGCGGCCAACGGAGACAACCGCGCGATTGGCTGGCACCGCGTCGAGGGCCAGTGTTTGAGTAACGATGCCGTAGCGCAACAGCTCGGCCGAGATCGCGGCGGCGCGCTGCGCGGCAAGACCCGGCGGGCCGGCGGCCGCGACCGCGACGCGATCGGCCGGTCGGATGGTGCCGCTGAGCACCCACCCGTCGATTTTGCGAAGTTCGCTCGGGGTCAGGTGGGCAGACCCGGCCGCGAAAGCGAGCTCGCGCCGGCTCTCGGCGCCGTCGACCCGCAATGTGTTTGGGGCCTCGCTCTTGCTGTATTCGGCGGCGCACGCCGCGAGCCCGAGCGTCAGCGGCAGAACGACGAGGTGCAGATGGTTCTTCATGACGTTCCTCCTCAATCGAGCCGGAAGCCGCCAGGCCCGATCAGACCTCGGCCGCCGGCATTGAGCGGGCCCGGCCCGGGTCCGGGCGGCCCCTGGCGGAATTTGTTGCTGAGGAGCACCCGCTGCGCATCATTCGGAAAGCGCAAGCCGTCGGTCGGCGCGGCAAGGCGCGTCTGCGACGGCTGCACGAGATAGGGGGTGACGATGACGACAAGGTCGGTCTCGCCACGCTGAAAGCGGTCCGAGCGAAACAGCGCGCCGAGGACCGGGACGTCGCCGATCCACGGAACCTTGGAGACAAGCTGCTGGGAGGTTTGCTGCAGCAGCCCGGCCAGAGCGAAAGTTTCGCCGCTGCCGAGCTCGATCGAGGTTTCGGCACGGCGCACGGTCAGGGCGGGGATCGTGACGCTGGCCGTCGCCGTCAGCGGCACCGACACCGCGCCGACGGTAGACAGCTGGCTGACCTCAGGCCGGACGCGAAGGTTGAGGTGCTGCGCGTCGATGACCGTCGGGGTGAAGGCGAGGCTGACCCCGAAGCTCTTGAATTCGACCGTGATCGTCGGGAAACCCCCGGTGGCGGCCGAGGATCCGTTTATCGGCACCGGGAATTCGCCGCCGGCGAGGAAGCTCGCGGTCTGACCGGACATCGCCGTCAGGTTCGGCTCGGCCAAGTCGGTAATGAATCCCTCCTGCGTGAGGGCGTCGATCGTGGCCCTCACCGCTTCCCCGCCAAGATGCCCGACACGGAGGGTGTTTGTGAGTTCACCCATAATTGTCACGGGGTTGTTGGTCATGAAACTCAGTTCCGACCCGATCTTCTGCCAATTGACCCCGATATCGTTCAATTTGTTAACTTGCACCTCGGCGATCCGCACCTGCAGATTGACCTGGTTTGGGGTGGCGACGGTCATACGGTTGATGACCTGTGAGCCCTTGGCCTCGCCGGCGACCGAGGCGGCAAGCGCGCGTACCTTGTCCGCCTTCCCAGCGTCCGACACGACGCCGCTCAGGACGAGGTTGCCGTCGACCGAAGCGGCCGAGACCTGCTCGCCCGGCGCCAGCTGTTGCAACGAGGAGCGCAGCCGGGAGATGTCGTGCTCGACGAGGATCGACGCATTCATCAGCACGCTGTCGCTCGCGTCGACGGCATAGATCACGGTCTCGCCCGGCGCCTTGGCGCTTATATAGACGAGGGTCGGCGATTTGACCTGAACGTCGGCGATCTCGGGGTTGGCGACAAAGACGGTGGCCGCCGGCCCGGAGAGGCGCACCAAGGTGCCCTTATTGACCTCGAGCGTGATCCGCCCGCCATTGGCCGGGATCTGGGCGCCGCCGCGCGGCGCAGCGGCGGGCGAGGACGGGTCGGCGGCTTGGGATGTCGCGGCGAACGCCAGGATCATCATCGATCCGGCGACACCAAAGAGCGTCAGAAAGCGCATCGCAGACCTCGAGACGCATTACGATGATCTAGGTTAACATGACTTGCCGTTTCCGCGCAATAGGGTGGTGAGATCCGCGCAAAGGTTTCCCGCGCCCGTGGCGACAAGCCCCTCGGCCGGCTCGCCCGCATCCACCATCGCGCCGAGCATCTGGATCAGATCGATGACCAGGTCCGGCTTCAGCGCGAGAATCTTACAGCCCTCACGGTCTAACCGCGCGGCCTGTGGCGGTGAAGATCAAATCCGCCAATCCGGCAAATTGCGCGCAGCCTCCTGCACCGAAGCGATCACGTCACGATCATCGAGCAGCTCAGCATCGATCTTTTTCAGCCGTGCTTCCCCCCGCCGCGGAGTGTACGGCCGTTCGGCGTAACGCTGTCGAACTTCGATGCCACACAGTCGGTGAAAACCGCCAAATACATCTCGCTCTGCCTTAGCCCCAACCGCCGCGATCACGGGCAGATTCCGCGATCGCGCTAACTTTTCTAAGTCGCTGATATACAATATAATTTTTTGACTGTATATGATGCTAAAAAAAAAGTCGATCGCCCTTCGGCCCTTCGCATACGTGGTCTCATGTATTGCCCCGGCGCACCAATAGCGCTTGGATCCGGCAGGCGAATTGCCAAGGCGATACGAGTTGTTCGCCGCGGATCGGGTGACCTTGAAGATTGCCAGGACAGCAAACCGAGACAGCAAGATCACACGCATCTGGAGAATGCGCCTTAAAACGGGAAAAATGCGACGATCTGAGGTTCACCCATTGCTGCTGTTCATCCACTCTGTGACGAGCGCCCTGATCGCGGCGGCGCCGACTGACTCATGGGCGGCGTCGCCACGGCTGCCTAACTGGACCTGATGATCCGCTCCTGCCCGAGAGGCCTGTAGGGCACCATGCTAATGATGTCCGCCGGGCTTTATGCGATCGTCCAGAGCCTGGGGCAGACGCGCGAAGGCGCCCCTCATAGCCGACTAAAAAGCGGTCATTCGTTGCCTGAAGCCACGACACCCCAGACTGCGCCTATTTCAGCGCTGGCGCTGGCAGCTCAAAGGGCAGAGGTCTATCGTCGTCCATGACGGGCTGCCGCTCCTCGGAGCCGAGGATCACCGCATGAACGTAGCCGCGTGGCTACAGAGTTTGGGCCTGGGGCGCTATGAACCGCTGTTTCGCGACAACCAGATCGATTGGCAGGTGCTGCCGAAGCTGACGTCGGAGGATCTTAAGGAGATCGGCGTTGTCGCGATCGGCCACCGCCGCAAGCTGCTCGATGCCATTGCCGCGCTCGGCGCTGCGGCGCCAACCGCCGCGGTGACGACGGCAGCCCGTGATGCATCGATGCCAGCCGATGCCGAATGCCGACAGCTGACGGTGATGTTCTGCAATCTCGTCGGCTCGACCGCGTTCTCGACGCGTTTTGACCCGGAAGATTTGCGGGAGCTGATCGGCGCCTATCACCGCGTGGTCACCGAGGTGGTCACCGGGTTCGATGGCTTTGTCGCCAAGTATATGGGCGACGGCGTTCTCGTCTATTTCGGCTACCCGCGAGCCCATGAGGACGACGACGAGCGCTCAGTCCGGGCCCGATTGGGGTCGGTCGACGCTGTAGGTCGCCTAGAAGTTGCATCCGCCAAGCTCCAAGCGCGCGTCGGGAGCGCCACCGGTTTGGTGGTCGTCGGCGATCTGATGGGCGAGGGCTCGGCGCAGGAACAATCGGTCGTCGGCGAGACGCCTAATCTCGCGGCGCGACTGCAAGCGCTCGCTACACCGGCCAGTGTGGTGATTGCCGACAGCACACGGCGGCAGATTGGCGAGTTGTTCGATTTCGAGGACCTCGGACTGCAACACCTTGCCGGCTTCGCCGATCAGCAACGCGCCTGGCGGGTCTTAGGTGAAAGCGACAAGGTAAGTCGGTTCGAGGCCCTGCGCTCCGAGGCGACTCCGCTCGTCGGGCGCGACGAGGAAGTCGAGCTACTCTTGCGCCGTTGGGAGCAGGCGAAGTTGGGCGAAGGGCGGGTGGTGCTGATTTCGGCGAGCCCGGTATCGGCAAGTC
>Ga0310915_10001792_pt1 | contig 11223 bp, 11 predicted proteins | sample GREbulkMGAN111_FD_202508 | JGI IMG/M metagenome (GOLD analysis project Ga0310915, IMG submission 202508) | Lab enrichment of tropical soil microbial communities from Luquillo Experimental Forest, Puerto Rico - GRE.bulkMG.AN111 | ecosystem: Environmental > Terrestrial > Soil > Tropical forest >...
CGTTCCGGGAAGCCGTCCGTACTGCGTCTTCCGCGATATCGATGCCTACGCCGCTCGAGGCCGATAATTCGCTCAGCAGCGCCAGCAGGAGACAGCCCGTGCCTGTCCCTAGATCAAGGATGCGAAGGGGCGCTTGCCGGTCGGGGATCCGCTGGAGAACGGCCTCGACGACACTTTCCGTTTCCGGGCGCGGATCCAGGGTCTCAGCTGACAGAACAAACTGAAGACCCCAGAACTCGCGCTGCCCGAGGATACGACTCAACGGCTCGCGGTTGATCATGCGCCCCAGGACTAGCTGAACCCTGCCAATCTGATGATCATCCACGACGCGATCGGGATGACCGAAAAGGTCCGTCCGCGTAATGGAAAGTGCGGAGGCAACCAAGCGGCGGGCGTGGCGGCGAGGATCCTCGTACCCAGCCGCGGAAAGGACGCTGGTGGAAACAGCGACAAGCGAACCCACGGTCTCGACCATGCGGCTCAACTTTCTACCGCAGCGAGCTTTGCCGCTTGATCCTCCGTCAGGAGCGCTTTGGTAATCTCATCGAGCGCCTCACCGCTCATGACTTTGTCGATCTTGTACAAGGTAAGGTTGACTCGGTGGTCCGTCACGCGGCCCTGCGGGAAATTATAGGTGCGGATCCGTTCCGAACGGTCGCCGCTCCCGACTTGGCTCTTGCGTTCGGCGGCGCGCGCGCTGTCGCGCGCCTGCCGTTCCATGTCGTAGAGACGTGAGCGCAGCACCTTCAGTGCTCTGGCCTTGTTCTTATGCTGTGACTTCTCGTCCTGCTGAATGACAACCAGTCCGGTCGGGATGTGCGTGATGCGCACCGCGCTATCGGTCGTATTGACCGACTGTCCGCCCGGCCCGCTGGCGCGAAAAACGTCAATACGCAGATCCTTTTCGTCGATGCGGATATCGACTTCCTCCGCTTCGGGAAGGACGGCGACGGTGGCGGCGGAGGTATGAATGCGGCCGCTCGCTTCCGTTTCGGGTACCCGTTGTACACGGTGCACGCCGGATTCAAATTTCAGCCGCGCGAAAACATCCGAGCCGCTGATGACCGCACTGGCCTCTTTGAAGCCGCCAAGCCCGGTCTCGGAAAGATCGAGCATTTCGAATCGCCACCCCCGCAAAGCGGCATATCGCTGGTACATCCGAAAAAGCTCGGCCGCGAAAAGCGCGGCCTCCTCCCCACCGGTGCCGGCGCGAACTTCCAGGATGGCATTGCGCTGGTCGTCGGCATCCTTTGGAAGAAGCGCCAGTTTTACCTGCTGCTCGAGCCCAGGCAGCCGCTCGTGCAGCGCGCGCAACTCCTCCTCGGCCAGCTGCTGCAATTCGACGTCTTCGGTCGTCTCGGCGATATTGGCGATCGACGAGGCCTCATCCCGAGTGCGCCGCAAGCGGTCGATGCCCTCGACGATAGGGTTGAGCTCGCTGTATTCCTTCGACAATTTCGCAAGCTCGGCACTGCTGAGACCGCTGCCGGCGAGCGCCGCACCGAGCTCGGCGTGCCGGCGTACGAGCTGCTCCAACCGGACTTCGAGGGAGGCTTCCACTGAAATGCTCAGCCGTAGAACGCCTGTAGCCGAGCCCGCAGCTCGCCTAGCGATGGGTCCGTTGTCACCTCGACCTGTTCGCCGGTGTCGAGATCACGCAAAGTGGCGACATTACGTGCGATCTCGTCCTCGCCGATCAGCACTGCTGCACGCGCGTTGATGCGGTTTGCCCGCCGCATACGGCGGGCGAGGTTCCCGGAATACCCGAGATCCACTACGCAACCGTTGCTCCGAAGGACCTCGGCGAGGGTCAGCGCCGTTGCCTCCGCGGTTTCCCCGATCGGCACCACGGCGATCGGGCGCGGCGGCCCTGGCGGTTCATCGATCAGCATCGCGAGGCGCTCGATCCCGGCCGCCCAGCCGACCCCCGGCATTGCCGGACCGCCCATCATCTCGACCAGCCCGTCATAGCGGCCTCCGCCAATTACCGTACCCTGAGCACCCAAATGCGGCGTGACGAACTCGAATGCCGTATGAGTGTAGTAATCGAGGCCTCGCACCAAGTGCGGGTTCAGCCGATAGGGGATTCCCAATCGATCGAGCCCGCTTTTGACGTCGGCAAAAAAATCGCGAGACTCGGTGTTTAGATACTCGTCAAGGCTCGGAGCTTCGAGGCTCACGCGTCTGTCAGATTCTTCTTTGGAATCGAGGATGCGCAACGGATTGCGATCGAGCCGCCGGCGACTGTCCTCGGAAAGCTCGGAAACGCGCTGCGAAAAGTAGGAAACGAGCGCTTCGCGATAGGCGGTGCGGCTAGCCGGATCCCCCAAGGTATTGAGCTCGAGCACGGTGTGTTGCCGAATGCCGAGCACGTCCAGAATTCGGCTGCCGAGTGCGATGACTTCGATATCGGCCTACGGTTGTGAGACAGCGATCAACTCGACGCCGATCTGATGAAACTGCCGGAAGCGTCCCTTTTGCGGCCGCTCATAGCGAAACATCGGGCCACTGTAAAAAAACCTCAGAGGCGTATTCTGGATCAGGCCGCCCGAGAGAACCGCTCGGACCACCCCCGCAGTGTTCTCCGGGCGCAGCGTGATTTCCTCTCCGCCGCGGTCGACAAAGCTATACATTTCCTTCGAGACGATATCGGTCGTCTCGCCGATTGGACGGCTGAAAACCTCGGTGAATTCGAAAATTGGCGTCGCAATCTCGGCGAAGCCGTAAAGCTCGGCGGCGCTGCGCGCAGTCTCCGCCACCTGCCGGTGGCGGCGTACCATCTCGGGAAGAAGATCTTGGGTACCCCGAACCGGCTGCAACGAGCGCATCCTCAATTCTCCCGGCATTTTGGCTAGCGGAGGAAAGCCCTAACGACTGGTGACAGATGTTGTTAGTCAGGGACCACCTCAAGGGTAGCGCATAGCGCAGACCACCGCGATTCTAGTCCTCGCAGGCAAAGCTTCCCGTTCCGGTTTGGCTGCTCTACGATCGCTGCCAACAAGAACCGGAGCTAAGCCGACATGAACGACAGCAGCGACAGCATCATTGTCGATACCGCGACCCGGATTTTCCGGGATTTGTGCGATCCAAACACCGTCAATGAGGCCGAGAACGGGGTCTGGCCGAAGGCCTTATGGGATGTGCTCGCGGAGTCGGGACTGCCGCTCACCTGGGTTCCCGAGGAATTGGGTGGGGCGGGGGCGGCGCTCGCCGATGGCTTCGCGGTATTGCGGCTAGCTGGGCATTTTGCGGCGCCGGTGCCGCTCGCCGAAACCCTGATCGCCGGCTGGCTACTGTCCCGAGCTGGCATCACAGTACCTCCCGGGCCATTGACGATCGCGCCGGTCCATGTCGATGGCCACATTACGGTCACGAGTGATGGCGGGCTCGCCGGCCACGCCCGCAAAGTGCCTTTTGCGCGTAACGCCAGTCACATTGCAGTCCTTGTCAATCGCGGCGGCGAAGCCGCGGTGGCGCTCGTCGCGGCGACGGGCCTGCCGATCAGCCAATCGACCAGCCTTGCCGGTGAGCCGCGCGATGACGTCATGTTCGATCACGTTTTCCCCGAGAGAGTAAAGCCTGCGGCGATCGATCAGGACCGGCTCGTCGGCTTCGGGGCGGCAGTGCGACTGCAGCAAATGGCCGGCGCACTCGAAAGAATTCTCGAACAATCGGTCCAATACGCACTTGACCGGTCCCAGTTCGGGAGACCGATCGGCAAGTTCCAGGCGGTGCAACACAATTTGGCGACATTAGCCGGCGAAGTCGCTGCGGCGAGTGCCGCCGCGGGTGCTGCCGTCGAGGCCTGCGCCCTGCCGGACATTGCCATCAGCGAGATCGCGATCGCCAAAGTTCGCGGCGGCGAGGCCGCTGGAACCGGCGCGGCGATCGCGCACCAGGTGCACGGCGCGATGGGCTTCACTTATGAGCATTCGCTGCACCACTCGACGCGCCGACTATGGTCATGGCGCGAAGAGTTCGGCAACGAGTCGGTTTGGGCCGCCCGCCTCGGCCGGATGGTCGCCGCACGCGGCGCCGACGAGCTCTGGCCTTTTATCACGCAGGCCTCATGAGGCATCGATGACCTATAGCTTCCGTTTTGATCCGGTCGAGCTGCCGCCCGAAGCCAAGGAGTTGCGCCAGGAAGTTCGCGCCTTTCTGCGTCAAGAGATCGAGGCCGGGACATTTTCGCCTTATGGCGGCAAGGGGTCGTTTTCGCGCGAATTCAGCCGCAAGGTGGCGGCCAAAGGCTGGATCGGGATGACCTGGCCCAAGAAATACGGCGGGCACGAGCGCTCACATCTCGAGCGCTATGTCGTGACCGAAGAGATGCTGGCGGCCCGCGCACCAACCCGCGCCCATTCGACCGCCGACCGGCAAAGCGGGCCGGTCATCCTGCGCTACGGTCAGGAGGAGGTAAAAGAAAAGATCCTGCCGCAGATCGCGCGCGGCGAGCTGTGCTTTTGCATCGGGCTCAGCGAGCCGAATTCCGGCTCGGACGTGTTCGCGGCTTCGACGCGCGCGACGAAGACCGATGGCGGATGGCTCGTCAACGGCCGCAAGATCTGGACAAGCAATGCGCATCAATCCGATTACATGATCGCGCTGCTCCGAACTTCGCCCCCGACCAAGGAAAACCGGCGGCACGGGCTGACGCAGTTTTTGGTCGAGATGAAAACGCCCGGCATCACCACCCGGCCGATCATCAATCTGACCGGCAGCCATGATTTCAACGAGGTCATTTTCGACGACGCCTTTCTCCCCGACAGTCATCTAATCGGCGAGGTAGACATGGCCTGGAAACAGGCGACTGACGAACTCGCCTATGAGCGCAGTGGTCCCGACCGTTGGATCGAGACCTTTCCCGCCCTGGTCGAGCTGGTGCGGCGGGCGGGCGAGGAGCCGAGCGAGCGCCTTGCCGAAGGCATCGGCCGCGAAGTCGCGCATTTGGCCACCTTGCGCCGCATGTCGCTTTCGGTCGCGGGCATGCTGCAGGCCGGCAAGACCCCGATGGTCGAAGCTGCCGTCGTCAAGGACCTGGGGACCAATTTCGAACAGGCCCTTCCGGACAAGGTGCGTCTCCTCGCGCCGCAGACCGGAGATTCGACGCCCGACAGCAACGATGACCGGTTCGAAGAGGCATTGCGCTACGCCACCCTGATCGCCCCGAAATTGACGATCCAAGGCGGGACCCGCGAAGTCCTCCGCGGGATCATCGCCCGCGGCCTCGGGCTGCGGTGAGCCGATGCCGGATCTGCAGCCTCTTTTCTCTCCGGGCAGCGTCGCGATTATTGGAGCGTCGGCAGATACCCACACCCTCCGCGGGCGGACGACCCAGTTCCTGATAGAGCACGGCTATCCCGGACGTATCTACCCGGTAACGCGCAGTCAGTCCGAAGTGTTCGGCCGGCGGAGTTATGCGACTGTCGCCGAATTGCCGGAGGCGCCCGACCTTGCCGTCGTTATCGTGCCCGCAGCCTATGTCGCGCAGACTTTGGAGGAATGCGGCCAGAAAGGGGTCCGCGCCGCAGTCATAATCAGCTCTGGTTTCGCTGAGGAACGCGGCGACGCGGCGCAGGCGAGAGATCAGGCTTTACGCCAGGTCATCGAGCGCTCGGGCATCGTCGTCTGCGGCCCCAATTCCGAGGGGATCGTCAATCCCCTGAAACCACTTGTTGCAACCTTCAGCCCGGTATTCCACGACCCAAAGCAGAGCCTTTTCCCGTTAAGCGGCAAGAGCCGGGCCATCGCCGTCAGCTGCCAGAGCGGCGCCTTGACGTTCGCGTTTTTGAGCCGCGGCCGGCCAAGACAATTGCGCTTTACGTATCAGGCCAGCGCCGGCAACCAGACCTCTCTAGAGGCACATGATTACATCGATTGGCTGATCGACACAGGCGGTGCAGACGTATTCCTCGCCTATCTCGAAGGCATACGCGACCCTGCCCGCTTCCGCGCCGTCGCCGACAAGGCCGCGGCTGCCGGCAAACCCCTGATCCTCGCCAAGGTCGGCCGCTCCGAGGCCGGGCGGCGCGCCGCCGCCTCGCATACCGGCGCGTTGGCGCATGCGGGTACGGTCGACGACGCGATCTTCCGGCATCACGGCATCATGCGCGGCGAAGATTTGGACCATATGCTCGACATCGCCGCCGCATTCGCCTTCTGCAAATTGCCGAAGGGCAACCGCGTCGCGGTGATCACCGGCTCCGGCGGCAGCGCCGTGTGGATGTCCGATATCCTATCGGCACACGGGCTCGAATTGCCGGTGCTGGAAGAGGAACTGCAGCAGCGTTTGATGGCGCTGTTACCGTCCTATGCGTCGGCACAGAACCCGGTCGATGGAACCGCTCAGGCCATCCATGAGGTCGGTTACGCCGAGCTCGTCGAGATCGTGCGCGAGTCAAGGCGCATCGATACGATCCTGCTGATCGGCTCGCTTGCTAACGAGGCGACGGCAAAGACCCGCGCCGAAGAGCTGGCCGCGGTCACTGGCACAACCGAGCAGCCGATCCTGCTGTCGACCTACACGACGGCGACCGAGGGGGCGATGGCGGCTTTCGCCGAGGCCGGCATCCCTTGCTATACCTCGATGCCAAGTTGCGCCCGCGCGATCCGCGCGCTCGTCGACTATGCCGCGTTCCAGATGTGCCGGTGTCAGCCGAAAGAGGCACGCGCAGCGACGCCCCCGGAGGTGCGCGAGGAGGTCCGGCGGGCTCTCGGCGCAGCCCGCCGAGTGCTGACCGAGGCCGAGGCCAAGACGTTGCTGGCGCGCTACGGTGTGCCGCGGCCGCCGGAGACACTGGTGACAACCGCCGACGGCGCAGTAGCCGCCGCTGCGCAAATTGAAGGTCCGGTCGCGCTCAAGGTGCAATCGCCGGACATTATGCACAAGACAGAGGCCGGGGGCATTGCGCTCGGCATTACCGGTGAAACCGCGGTGCGCGACGCCTGCAAGCGGGTTTTGGCGAGCGCCAGGGGGGCATATCCGGAAGCCCCGATCGACGGTGTACTGGTGCAGGCCATGGCGCGCCCTGGCCGCGAACTTATCCTCGGTGTCACGCGCGACCCCAATTTCGGCCCGATGCTGATGGTTGGGCTCGGCGGAATCCATGTCGAGGTGTTGCGTGACGTGGCCTTTGCGCCAGTGCCGATCACAGACGATCAAGCCCTCGCATTACTGGATGAGCTGAAGGGGGCGGCTCTACTCGACGGCGTACGGGGCGCGCCTCCGGTCGACCGGGCGGCGCTGGCAGAGCTGATGGCAACCTTGTCGCGCTTCGCCGCCGACCACGCCGAGCAGATCGAGGAGGTCGATCTTAACCCGGTCATCGTCCACCCCGAAGGACAGGGCCTCACCGTCGTCGATGCTCTGATCGTCAAACGTAAGCCGGAGGAGAACCGGAAATGAGCGACATCGGTGTCAGCCAGGAGGGCTACGTCGTCACTGTCGAGATGCGTCGGCCGCCGCACAATTTCTTCGACAGCGACCTGATCGCCGAGATCGGCGAAGCGTTCGAGAAGCTCGACGCCGACCCCGGATGCCGCGCCATCGTGCTGGCCGCCGAGGGCCGATCCTTTTGTGCCGGTGCCGATTTCTCGAAACGCATGGAGACCGGCACTGTTTCTGAGGGAAGCCGCAGCGGCGCTGGCCGCCACCTCTATAAAGAGGCGATCCGCCTCTTCCGCACGCGCAAGCCGATCGTCGCCGCGGTGCAGGGCGCAGCGGTCGGAGGCGGGCTCGGCTTGGCGCTCGTCAGCGATTTCCGGGTCACCTGTCAGGAAGCGCGTTTCAGCGCCAATTTCAACCGGTTGGGTTTTCACCCCGGCTTCGCGCTGACGGCGACCTTGCCGCGACTTGTCGGCGCTCAGCAGGCGGCGCTGATGTTCTACACTGGGCGCCGAATCCCCGGTGACGAGGCGGTCCGGCTCGGGCTTGCCGATTTGCTGGTGCCGCTCGCCGAGGTGCGCGGTGCGGCGCAGGCTTTGGCGCTCGAGATCGCCCAATCAGCGCCGCTCGCCGTCATGGCGACCCGCGAGACCGTGCGCCGCGGGCTGTGCGATGCGATCGAAGCCGCTACCGAGCGCGAACTCGTCGAACAGGATTGGCTGCGCCGTACCGAGGACTTCAAAGAGGGCGTCAAGGCGATGGCCGACCGCCGTCTCCCCAACTTCCAAAGCAAATAACGCCATCGGACTCTCGTATCACGCGCATTTTGCTTACGCATATCGTGACAGCCGAAGCCGGCGAGGCGACGCGCCGGTCGCGTTGCCGGGCTGGCATCGCGGACCAATACGATGTTGTCGATCCCGATGCTCTATGCGATGGCCTCGAACCATTATCTCTTAGAGCGCCAAAGGAGTTTTTTAGAATCGCTTGCGGAGCGAGGCGACGGCGAGCCGCCAGCTCTGAAGTGCGTCGGGGGCTGACAAAATTCGGTCGAACGGGTTGCAACCGGCCCGTTTCAGGCGCGTCAGCGAGCGTTGCGCGACGATAGCCGGCAGTAGCGCGGGAAGAGCTGAGCGCGGGGTGCTCGCCCGCTGGGCACGGGCCGCATCGAGGTGTCGGGAGGCCGCCGCCGCAAGCTCGGCCGTTGCGGCGCGCAATGAGGGGGTGTTGCGCAGCGCGCGATAATCCTCTGGGTCGAGACCGGTTCGCGCCGCGATTTCGGCCGGGATGAAACAGCGGCCCGCGCGCGCCTGGAACGGCATCGCACGTAAGATGCCAGCGAGCGCATAGGCGACGCCGACATGGAACCCGGGCTTGCGCACGATCGGATCGCGTAGCCCGAGGATCTCAAGGGCGAGATAAACGAGCCGCGAAGAGCTCCCCTCGGCATAGTCTTCGAGCTTGGCGAGACTCGCCGGGGGATCGTCTTCAAGGTCGGTTTCGCGCGCATCGATCAACCGATCAAAGTGGTCGCGTGCGAGAGAGCGCTCGCGGATGACAGCGGCGAGGGATTCGACGACGGGATGATGGCGGGCCGGACCGCCTTCACAAGCAGCGGCGATGCTTTCCCGCCACCATTGCAGGCGGATCCGGCCGAGCATCGGCTCGGTGACACTCTCTCGCGCCCTTGCAATCTCGTAGTTGAAGGCGTAAAGCGCGAATAGCGCCTCGCGGCGTGCGGCTGGTGCAAACAGCACCGTTTGATACCGGTCGCGGTCGTGGCGCCGCACCAACGCTGCGACTGGTGACAGGCGATCCGCGTCGGCGGAACGTCGGTTCCGGATCGGCGTTTCTCGACTGACCTCTTTCACAGAACCCGGGATGGTCGCCATGGCTTTTGAATTGCCGCCCCTGCCCTACCCGAAAAACGCGCTCGAGCCGCATATCTCCGAGCGTACGATGGATTTCCATCACGGCAGGCACCACCAAGCCTATGTCACGAACCTCAACAACCTCGTCAAGGGCTCCCCGGCGGAAAGCCAATCGCTGGAGGAAATAATCAAGGCCACTTACAAGGACACCTCCAAGACCGGCGTGTTCAACAACGCCGCGCAGGTGTGGAACCATACCTTCTTTTGGAACTCGATGAAGCCGCGTGGCGGCGGTTCGCCGAGCGGGCAGGTCGCCCAGGCGATCGACCGCGACTGCGGTGGTCTCGACAAATTCAAGGAGCAGTTCAAGGCGGCGGCGGTCGGCCAATTCGGCAGCGGCTGGGGCTGGCTCGTCGCCGAAGGCGGCAAGCTCAAGATTGTTGCGACGCCGAATGCGGTCAATCCGCTGGCCGAGGGTCAGACGGCACTCTTAACCTGCGATGTTTGGGAGCACGCCTACTACCTCGATTTTCAGAACCGGCGCCCCGATTTTGTACAAACCTTCCTCGACCATCTGGTGAATTGGGATTTCGTCGCCCAGAACCTGTCGAACGCCCGCTGAACCGGCTGCAACCAACCGAAAAGCCCCGCTTCAGCGGGGCTTTTTCACAGGTGCACACCCTTATCGAGCAGCATCGCCGTATACTCCTGGTAGGTGATGCCGAGGACCTGCGCTCGGGCCAGACGGGCGAGCATAATTTCTCGCGGCGGCGTCTTCCAGGCTCGTGCATGAGCCTTTTTCCAGCAGAATTTCCGCCAATCACCCCCGGGATCGAGAGGCGGCCCAAGATTGTGGCCGATCCTAGGGTAAACCAAATTTGCGGCAGAGATCATCCTCGAGGCAGGCAATAAGGGCGCGCCGAGCCAACCTAGCGTCAATCGCCTCAATTGCGAAGACCGCCGATCGGGCCTGCTATCCGCCCTTCCGCCTCAGGCTGGCTCTGCCTCCGCAGTCAGAGCCAGCTGACTTCTCTTATCCGCGGCCGCGATGCGACTGCGCCGCACCTTCCATCCGCCTTTCGGCATTGGCGCGGAATACCTGATCAGCGAGTTGCTTTTGCTGCTCGGGCATGACGTTGTACAGATTCTCGAAGGCGGGTATCAGTTTTTGCACGCGCTGTGCGTGGTCCTCGGCGAGCTGCTCGTAGGACTGCAAATTCTGCACCGCATTCATCGTGGGGAACTGCTCGGCCCGCTGCATGAACGCCTGGTCCATGTCACGAGCGTTTTGGCGCATCACCTCAGCAAACTGGTTCCATTGGGTCTCCTCGGCCGGGGTGATGTGCAACCGGGCATGCAGCTCTTTGATGTAGCGTTCGACGCGTTCTTCCGCAGTCTTGCCGGCGACCGGATGGCTCGTCATCGGCGAAGCGGCGCCGGCGGGCGGCGGAGGGGTTGTCGGTTGCGCCGCGGGCGATTGCGAGGATTGCGCCAGTGCGGCACCAGGCAGCGCCAGCAGCGCAACCAGCGCCACGGAGGTCAGATCGTTCTTAAGCAATTTCATCGGCTTCATCCTCGGGAAGCGTTGGTCATTCAGTAGCGATAGCCATAGTAGACAGGGGGCGGTGGCGCATAATAAGCGGGAGGCACTCCCCCGTAATAAACCGGCGGTGGCGCCGGGTAATAGCCGCCACTAGAAGCAATGGCGGCACCGACGCCGAGACCGACGAGCCCGCCGATGATTGCCGCACCGGCGGCGCCGCCACCACCGTGGTGTTCGTAGTGGCGTCCGCCATGCCAGTGTTCCGCATGAACAGCAGGCGCCGCTGCCAGACTTACAATGATGGCCGCTGTGGCCAGCAACCTTGCGTGAACAGCCATAATCCGCTCCTCTGAGGCTGTTCTCCCAACGCTGCGCACAGCCGACGGTTCCGTAACCGGAAAGGTTGCACCAAGCGGATCAAACTG
>Ga0310915_10001796_pt1 | contig 11214 bp, 10 predicted proteins | sample GREbulkMGAN111_FD_202508 | JGI IMG/M metagenome (GOLD analysis project Ga0310915, IMG submission 202508) | Lab enrichment of tropical soil microbial communities from Luquillo Experimental Forest, Puerto Rico - GRE.bulkMG.AN111 | ecosystem: Environmental > Terrestrial > Soil > Tropical forest >...
CGAACACTCGGAAACGGGAATCAGGGCGGGAAAAGGGTGCCAGCCGGCGTCCCGGATGCCAAGGGGGGATTGCACACTATCGGCTCAGACAAAAAGAAACCCCTCCCCATCCGCGATAACGGACGGGAAGGGGCCTTTGTCGCAGCCGGGATCAGGCCTTGCCGAACACCCGCTTGAAGATCACATCGACATTCTTGGTGTGATAGCCAAGGTCGAACAGCTCTTCGATGGCGGCGGCGCCCAGAGCCTTGACCACGTCGGCGTCGGCCTTCAACAGGTCGAGGAAGCGGCCATTGCCGTTCCACACTTCCATGGCGTTGCGTTGCACCGCCTTATAGGCGTCTTCACGGCTGAAGCCGGCCTGGGTCAGAGCCAGCAGGACGCGCTGGCTGAAAATCAGGCCGCCCAGCTGGTTCAGGTTGCGCTCGACGGCATCCGGATAGATCACCAGATTGCTGACCACGTTGGTCAGACGGGCCAGGGCGAAGTCCAGGGTCACGGTGGCGTCGGGGCCGATCATGCGCTCGACCGAGGAATGGCTGATGTCGCGCTCGTGCCACAGGGCGACGTTCTCCAGAGCCGGAGTCACCATGCCGCGGACGATGCGGGCCAGACCGGTCAGGTTCTCGGTCAGCACCGGATTGCGCTTATGGGGCATGGCCGAGCTGCCCTTCTGACCCGGCGAGAAATATTCCTCGGCCTCGCGCACTTCGGTGCGCTGCAGATGGCGGATCTCGGTGGCGACGCGCTCGACCGAGCTGGCGATCACGCCCAGGGTGGCGAAATACATGGCATGGCGATCGCGCGGGATCACCTGGGTGGACAGGGGCTCAGGGCTCAGGCCCAGCTGCTCGGCCACATACTGCTCGACGAAGGGGTCGATGTTGGCGAAGGTGCCGACAGCGCCCGAGATGGCGCAGGTGGCGACATCCTTGCGGGCCGCAATCAGACGTTCCTTGGCGCGCTGGAACTCGGCATGGAAGCCGGCGAACTTCAGGCCGATGGTCACCGGCTCGGCATGGATGCCGTGGCTGCGGCCCATGCAGGCGAGGTTCTTGGTCTCGAAGGCGCGGCGCTCCAGGGCTTCCAACAGAGCGTCGATGTCGGCCAGCAGCAGATCGGCGGCCTGGGTCATCTGCACGGCCAGACAGGTGTCCAGCACGTCGGATGAGGTCATGCCCTGATGCACGAAGCGGCTGTCGGGGCCCACATGCTCGGCCAACTCGGTGGTGAAGGCGATGACGTCATGCTTGGTGACGCGCTCGATCTCGTCGATGCGGGCGACGCGTTCGGCGGTATAGGGCAGATCGCCCTTTTCCCAAACGGTCTTGGCGGCGGAAGCGGGGATCACCCCCAGCTTGGCCTGGGCGTCGCAGGCATGGGCTTCGATCTCGAACCAGATGCGGAAACGGTTTTCCGGTTCCCAGATGCGAACCATCTCGGGGCGGCTGTAACGTGGAATCATCTCGACCTCGGAGTTGCGCGCCACCGTTCATCATAAGGGCGCCGTCGCGGGGGTTATGGCAAATGTCGAGAGGGATGGGAAGGGGGTTAGAGGACAACCCCGCATTGACGGACTGCGTTTCCAAGCTTATCCTTTGCAAATCAACGCCTTGCCAATCGAGGGTGATCTTGTCCCGCTTCTCTCTCCGCCGTCTGCTGGAACCGTGTTCCGGCGCTACGGCCACCGAATATGCCCTGTTCGCGGCATTGGTGGCGGTGGTTGTGATCGGCGTCATCGTCTCGGGCACTCTGCCCAAATAGGCTCAACGGCCTGTCACCGCCGCCTTTCAGGAAGGGAGACCGCCGGGTGATCCTTCTGTTCTGCCTAGTTGTTTTATCGCTGGCTCTGCTGGCCGCCGCCTGGACCGATCTGTCCAGCTACACCATCCCCAACCGCATCGGGCTGGCGGTGGCGGTCGTCGGCTTGGTGGCGGCGCTGGATATGGGCGGCTGGGAAGGCGGGCTGCGTCAAACCGGCATCGCCCTGGCGCTGCTGGTGGCGGGGGCGGCCTTGTTCTTCTTCCGCGTCTGGGGGGCGGGGGATGCCAAGCTGCTGGCGGCGCTGGGCTTTTGGGCTCCGCCCGAGGGCTTGATGGTGATGATCACCTGGACGGCGATGAGCGGCGGGTTGCTGGCGCTGCTGCTGATCCTGGCGCGGCGCATCTTTAAGCGAAACCGTTGGAATCTCGCCGTTCTTGAGCCCAAGCAGGGCGTGCCCTATGCGCTGGCCATCGATATCGGCGCTGCGATGATGATCCTTTCCGGCCATTCTGTGATAGCCAACACTTCGCTCCTAGGCTGAACGTCCTAGCCTTGTCCCCAGACTGAACCAGGGACAAGGAGGCGCGCCATGCGCCCCATCATCATCATCCTGATGGCGCTTGCCGTCACCATCGCCGGAGCGACCGCCATGCTGGTCAGCCGGCTGGTGGACCGTCCCGCCCCGGTGGCGGTGGCGGTGGCTCCCGCCGCTCCTCCGCCCGAAGAAGTGCTGGTGGCCGCCGCCGATATCGCGCCGGGCAGCATTCTGAAAGACTCCGATCTGCGCTTCGCCCCCTGGCCCTCGGAAGGGCTGGACGAGCGGCTGGTGCGCAAGAGCGTTTCCCCCGACGCCATGGCCGATTTCATCGGCTCGGTCGCCCGTCGCCCGATCCTGGCCGGCGAGCCCTTGCGGGCTTTGACGGTGGTGAAGAAGGGCGAAGGCGGCGTGCTGGCCGCCATCCTGTCGCCGGGCATGCGGGCGGTGTCGGTGCCGGTGACTCCGACCAGCGACGTCGCAGGCTTCGTTCAGCCCGAGGACCGGGTGGATGTGCTGCTGATTGAAGACATGAAGGCCGCCGAAAACGAAGGCCAGCCGCTGCATGGCGACTTCCAGCGCCAGACCACTCAAGTCGTCTTGAGCGATGTCCGCGTGCTGGCGGTGGATGACCGCCTGGCCCGCAGCGACAGCCAGTCCCAGCAGCAACAGCAGCAGACCGCCAACAGCAATGGTCGCTCGGTCACCTTCGAGCTGTCGCCCAAGGATGCCGAAACGCTGCTGACCGCCCAGAAGATGGGCGAGATCACTTTGTCCCTGCGCAGCCTTGCCCGCGCCGAGACCGATGAAACCCCGGCCTCGGTGGCCGGATACACCACCGATATCGAGGTCAGCCGTTCGCTTCAGGTGGCGGCGGGCCAGTCTCTCCGTTCCGGCGGAGCCGTCGCCATGGTCAAGATCAACCGCGCCGGCGCCACCTCTATTCAGAGTTTCGCACGATGACCAGGATCAGCCGGACTCTTCTGTCCCTGCTCGGCATGGCCGCCTCTCTGGCCGCCTTCGCCGAGGAACCGCCCGCCCCAACCCCTGCGCCGGTCGTCATTCCGGTCGAGGTCGCCACCACCCAGGCGCCGCCGAAGACGACCCGCCTGCCGACCTCGGTGGCCGATGTGCCGATCGAGCGGGTGATCAATGTCGCCATGAACAAGAGCCTGCCGCTGGACCTGCCCACAGCCGCCCGCGACGTGGTGGTGGGCAATCCCGCCATCGCCGATGTGATGGTGCGCTCGGCCCGCCAGGTGTTCCTGATGGGCCATCAGATGGGCGACACCAACGTCTTTTTCATGGATGCCAACGGCAAACTGATCCGCCGCGTCGAAGTGCATGTGGGACCGGATGCCGAAGGGGCTCGCGCCGCCATCCATCAATTGCTGCCCGATGACGAGGTCGAGGTGACGCCGGTCGGCGACGCCCTGTTCCTGTCCGGTTCGGTGCGCGGCGAGCAGGCGGTCAGCACTGCCCGCACCGCGGCCCGGCGCTTTGTCTCGGCGGACGCCAACGTGATCAACCGCCTGTCGGTGGCGGGTCCCCAGCAGGTGCTGCTGAAGGTGCGGGTGGCCGAGGTGAACCGCACGGTCATCAAAGACCTGGGCATGAACACCAGCTACACCAACACCAGCGGCAAGCTGAAGCTGACCTCGATCGGCGGCGGCAGCACCGCTTTCAACGACACCGCCGCCGCTTCGGGCTCGATCGTCTTCAGCCCCGCCGGCCTGACCCTGAACTTCGCGGCGCTGGAGGAACATGGCCTGCTGCGCACCCTGGCCGAGCCGAACCTGTCGGCGCTGTCGGGCGAAACCGCCAAGCTGCTGGCGGGCGGCGAGGTGCCGATCCCGGTTTCCCAAAGCAACGGCGCGGTGACCGTCGAGTTCAAGCCCTATGGCGTCGGTCTGGTGTTCAGCCCGGTGATCATGGGCAATGGCCGCATCTCTTTGAAGGTGCAGAGCGAGGTCAGCAGCCTGGACGAAGACCACAAGGTCGCCATCGGCACCAATATCTCGGTTCCCGCCTTCCTGGTCCGCCGGGCCGAGACGGTGGTGGAGATGAACAGCGGCGGTTCCTTGATGATCGCCGGCCTGCTGTCCAACAGCGGCAATTCCAACCTGAACTCGATTCCGGGCGTGAAGGATCTGCCGATCATCGGTTCGCTGTTCTCCAGCACCGCATACAACAACAGCGAAAGCGAACTGATGGTCACCGTCACCCCCTATCTGGTGGAAGCCACCAACGCCAAGGCCATCAGCCTGCCTACCGACGGGTTCATCCCGTCCTCGGACCTGAAGCGTTATTTCCTGATGAAGCTGCAGGAAGAATATGTCGGCAAACAGGCCAATGCCCTGCCGCCCCAGGCGCTGCAAGGCCCCGTCGGCTATATCGTCGAGTAGGAAGGAGAGCCGCCATGCGCACCACCATCACCCTTTGCGCCGCCCTGCTGGCTCTGACCGCCTGCGCCGACCAGCCTTTGCAGCGCGCCAGCGAATATGATTATCGCACCAACCATCCGCTGACCGTGCGCCCCGATGCTCCGACCCTGATCATGGAAGGGATGGAGCAGGGGCATCTCGACAGTTTCGCCGCCGACTTCGTGGCGCGTGGCCATAGCCGGCTGGAGGTGACGCAAGCTGCTGCCTCGGCCCAGGACGCCAAGGCCCGCGCCGCCCTGGCCGCCGTGGTCGAGGCTTTGCGCGCCGACGGCGTGCGGCCTGCCGAGATCAAGGCGCAACTGGTGGTCGGCGATCCCGCTTTGCCGACCGGCCAGACGCGCCTGCGCTTCCAGGCGATGGCGGCGGTGCTGCCCGACTGCTACGACTGGCGCGAAGGCCCGCCCAATGGCCCGTCGGCCAATTTCGGCTGCAACATGCAGCGCAATATCGGCGCGATGGTCGCCGATCCCCGCGATCTGATGCAGCAGAACACCGCCTCGTCCGGGTTCTCGGGCGAACGGGCCGACGTGGTGATGGGCAAATATGTCAAGGGCGAGGAGACCTCGGCGGTCAAGATGCAGCTTGACGTGAATACCCATTCGTCGAACGGCCAATAAGGGAGGACGATCATGCTTTATCGTCTTGCCATCGACGCCTTCGCCGCCACTCCGGACTTCGCCTCGGCCTTGGAAGTCCTGGCCGACGACCCGCTGTTCGCCCGCTCGACGGTCAGCCTGCATGTGGGCGGGCTGGCGGCGGCGGTGGATCATTATCAGTCCCAGGCGACTCCGCAACTGGTGATCGTCGAGGAACCCGGCGGTGCCGACCTGCTGCAAAGCCGGCTGGCGCAACTGGCCGAGGTTTGCGTCTCGGGCACCCGCGTGATCGTGGCCGGCAGTGTGAACGACATCGCCACCTATCGCCGCCTGCTGTCCGATGGTGTCAGCGATTATCTGGTAACGCCGGTCGCAGGCGCACAGGTGATCGCATCGGTGCAAGCCCTGTTCTCGGATCCCGAGGCAGCGCCCAAGGGCCGGCTGATCGCCTTTTGGGGCGTGCGGGGCGGGGCGGGCAGCAGCCTTTTGGCGCAGAACGCCGCCTGGAATCTGGCCAAGGCGGGGGACGAGGTGATCTATCTCGACCTCGATCTGGCCTTCGGCACCTCGGGCCTGCTGTTCAATGCCGATGCCCGCCAGACGGTGGGCGAACTGCTGGGCGAGCCGGAGCGTATCGACACTCAGCTCTTGGACCGCATCCTGATCCGTCAGGACGAGCATCTGCGGCTGCTGCCGGCTTCGGCCGAGCTGACCGACCCGCCCGCCATCGCCGTCGAGGCGGTCGAGCATCTGATCGACCTGGCCCGGCGCATGGCGGCGGTGCTGGTGGTGGATCTGCCGCATCTCTGGGCTCCGTGGGTCCGGCATCTGCTGGAGAATGCCGACGAGCTGGTGCTGACCTCGGTTCCTGATCTGGCTTCCTTGCGTGACGCCAAGGCTTTGCTGGAGTTGTTGGCCAAGCGTGACGCCAAGCCGCGCCTGTTGCTGAACAAGCTGGACGCCGCCAAGCGCAACCAACTGACGGCCAAGGATTTCGCCGAGACCCTGAAGCTGTCGCCGTCGCTGGTGATCCCGTCCGAGACAGCCTTCGCCGAGGCCGCCAATAACGGTCAGATGCTGGCCGATGCCGCCAAGGGCAACAAGTCGGTCGAAGCCTTCCGCCAGTTCTGCCTGCTGCTGGCCGGCAAGAGCGAGCCCAAGGCCAAGGATGGTTCCCTGTCGGGGTTGTTCCGCCAGTTGAAGGAGGCCGTCCATGTTCGGTAAACGCGTCCATGCGCCGGACGAGACGGCGCAACTGTCCAAGCCCGCCGCGCCCAAGCCCGAGCCGGTGGCGGTTCCCCAAGCCGCCGCCGAGCCGAAATCATCGGAAGTCGAGCAGCGGCTTCAGGCGGTCAAGGTGGCGGTGTTCAACGACCTGATCGATAGCGTCGATCTGACCGAGCTGGGTCGTCTCGATCCGGCGGCGGTGCGGGTCGAGATCGCCGATGTGGTGGCCGAGATCATGTCCATGCGGGCCATGGTTCTGTCCGCCGCCGAGCAGCAGACGGTGATCACCGACATCTGCAACGACGTTCTGGGCCTTGGCCCGCTGGAGCCCTTGCTGGCCCGCGACGACATCGCGGACATCATGGTGAACGGCGCCGACTGCGTCTATATCGAGACCAATGGCCGCATCGAGCGCACCGATGTGCGTTTCCGCGACAATGCCCAGCTGATGAATATCTGCCAGCGCATCGTCGCGGCGGTAGGCCGGCGGGTGGACGAGGCCAGCCCGATCTGCGACGCCCGCCTGGCCGACGGTTCGCGCGTCAATGTCATCGCCCCGCCGCTGGCCATCGACGGCCCCAGCCTGACCATCCGCAAATTCAAGCGCGACAAGCTGACCCTGGAAAAGCTGGTCAGCTTCGGCACCATTACGCCGAAGGGCGCCAAGCTGTTGCAGGTGATCGGCGCCAGCCGGATCAATGTAATCGTTTCGGGCGGCACCGGCTCGGGCAAGACCACGCTGCTGAACTGCCTGACCCGCTATATCGACAGCGGCGAACGCATCGTCACCTGCGAGGACGCCGCCGAACTGCAACTCCAGCAGCCCCATGTGGTGCGCCTGGAAACCCGTCCGCCGAACCTGGAAGGGGCCGGCGCGGTGACCATGCGCGATCTGGTGAAGAACTGCCTGCGCATGCGTCCCGAACGCATCATCGTCGGCGAGGTGCGCGGGTCGGAAGCCTTTGATCTGTTGCAGGCGATGAACACCGGCCATGACGGCTCGATGGGCACCATTCATGCCAACAATCCCCGCGAATGCATCAGCCGCATCGAGAACATGATCGCCATGGGCGGCTACAGCCTGCCCAACAAGGCGGTGCGCGAACAGATCGCCGGCGCGGTACAGGTGATCGTCCAGGCTGCGCGCCTGCGCGACGGCTCGCGCAAGATCACGCATATCACCGAAGTGATCGGCACCGAGGGCGATGTGGTGACATTACAAGACCTCTATGTGTTCGAGATCACTGGCGAGGATTCCCAGGGGCGTATACTGGGGCATCACAAGCCGACCGGCCTGCGTCCCAAATTCTGGGATCGCGCCCGCTATTTCGGGCTGGAGCGCGAACTGGCCGAGGCTTTGGAGGAATAACCCATCATGCCTCTGCTGCTGACCTTCGTTCTGCTGACGCTGCTGTCCCTGCTGGGCGGCGTGGTCTGGGGCATCTATGCCCTGGGCTTCAGCAAGCGGGCCAAGCTGCGGCAACGGGTGGAACTGCTGGGCGGTCCCGCCTCGGGCGTCAAGGGCCGGGATGGCGGCGTCAATGCCAAGAAGAAACAGCTGCAAGGCAAGCTGAAGGAACTGGAGCAATCCCGCGCCAAGAAGCGCGGATGGCAGCTGCGGGCCGAGCTGGCGCAGACCGGAAAAGCCATCGGCGTGCGCGGCTATGTCTTCGGCAGCCTGGGCTCGGCGGCGCTGTTCGCGCTGGTCGCGGTGGTGTTTCATCTGCCGCTGCTGGCCGTGCTGGCCTTTGCCGTCACCGGCGGGCTGGGTTTTCCCCGGTTCGTGCTGAAGATCCTGATCAAGCGGCGGCTGAACGCCTTTACCCAGCATTTCGCCGACGCCATCGATGTGATTGTGCGCGGCATTCGTACCGGCCTGCCGGTGGGTGAATGTTTCCATATGATCGCCCGCGAATCGCCCGAGCCGGTCTGCACCGAATTCCGCCTGATCGTCGAAGGCCAGCGCCTTGGTCTGACCATGGACGAGGTGATGGCCCGTGCCGCCGAGCGGGTGCCGACGCCCGAGCTGCGCTATTTCGGCATCGTGCTGGCGATTCAGGCGACCACCGGCGGCAATCTGGCCGAGACCCTGGCCAAGCTGTCGGACGTTCTGCGCGGGCGCAAGCGGCTGCGCGACAAGATCCAGGCCATGTCGAGCGAGGCCAAGGCCTCGGCCGGAATCATCGGTTCTTTGCCCTTTGCCGTGGCCGGCATTCTGGCGGCGGTGGCGCCGAAATATATCGGCATTTTGTTCACCACCGGCACGGGTCATTTCCTTTTGTTCGCGGGCGTGTGCGTGATGGGCACCGGCATCCTGGTGATGCGCCAGATGATCAATTTCGAGCTATGACACTCCCCGGCACCACCACTCTGATCGTCATGCTGTCTGGGCTTTGCGCCTTCGTCTCGGTGCTGGCGGTGGGATTGCAGCTGTTGAGCCGCGACCAGCTGAATGAGCGGCTGAAGATGGTGGCCGAGCGCCGCCGCGAACTGTCGGCCCGTCGCAAGGAAGCCCTGGAGCCCAAGGGCTCGCGTTTCCAGCTGAAGCGGCATGTCGGGCTGATGAAGTCGGTGCTGAACCGACTGAAGATGCAGAACCTGCTGGAAAGCAAGGAGCTGCGCGGCAAGCTGGCTCAGGCCGGCTGGCGCAAGCCTTCGGCGGCGGTGATGTTCCTGTTTGCCAAGGTGGCGATGCCGCTGGCGCTGTTGAGTTTCAGCATGCTTTATCTGTCGGCCAATCCGCTGTTCGCTCATTGGACCTGGCAGCAGCGGCTGCTGGCGGCGCTGGCGGGATCGTTGAGCAGCGCCTATCTGCCGGCGGTGATGCTGAAGAACAGCATTCTGAAGCGGCAAAAGGCCCTGACCCGCGCCTTCCCCGACGCCTTGGACCTGATGGTCATCTGCGTCGAGGCGGGCCTGTCGGTCGAAGGCGCCTTTCAGAAGGTGGTCGAGGAAATGGCCGCCAGCGCCCCGGTGCTGGCCGAAGAGATCGCCCTGACCAGCGCCGAGCTGGCTTTCTTAAGCGATCGCCGGGCCGCCTATGACAATCTGACCGAGCGCACCGGCCTGCCGGCCATCAAGTCGCTTTGCACCGCGCTGGTGCAGTCGGAACGCTATGGCACGCCGGTCTCGGTGGCTCTGCGGGTGCTGTCCCACGAAAACCGCGAAGCCCGCATGGCGGCGGCGGAAAAGAAGGCGGCGGCCCTGCCGGCCAAGCTGACCGTGCCGATGATCGTCTTCTTCCTGCCGGTGCTGTTCCTGGTGATCATCGGCCCGGCGGTGATCAGCCTGATGGCGATGCCGAAATAATCAGCTCAGCGTGACGACTTCATAAAGCCCGCCGAACATCTGACGGCTTTCGATCTGCAAATCCTGGGCGGTTTGGGGCAATTGCGCCTTTACACCATCCCGCCAAAGATCGCGGGCAAAGGGCTCCAGCCGGCCCAGCCAGGGCAGCAGCAGCCAGCGCACCGGGTTCCAACGGGCCGGGCGGGAATAATCGACAATCACCAGCCGCCCGCCGGGCTTTAGCACGCGCAAGGCTTCCGACAGAGTGCGGCGGCGCACCTCGGCGGGCTGTTCATGCAACAGGAAGAACAGCAGAACCCGATCGTAGCTGGCATCCTCCAGCGGCAGATCGGCGCTGTTGCCCTGCATCAGCCGCAACTGCTCCTGCCGCCCCAGCTTGTGGCTGAGGTTGGAGAGCTGTACCGGCAAAATATCCACCACATCGAGCCGGGCGGCGGGGGCGAGGCGGGCGCAGAGATCGGCGGTCAGCCCGCCATAGACGCAGGCCACCTGCAGCAGCTTGCCGGAGATCGTGGAGCCCAGGGCGTTCAACGCCGCCTGCTCCAGCCGGTGGTAATTGCCCAGCAGGATCAGATTGACCAGCCAGGGCCGCTCGAAGACCCTGACCGCCGCCGGGCGGACATAGGCCCACCAGTAATGTCGCTCCAGATAATCGGGAACGCCTGGGCTGGCGGGGGCAGAAGATAATGCCGGGCGGTCGGGAATGTCGATGCCGGGCGGGGGCATGGGAACGGCTCCGGGATGGCGTGGCGGATGGCCTCTTCAAGGGGAAGAGTATGACCCGCTTTCCCGTTCTGGCAAGGGGGGAGGGATTTATATAAGCTGAACGTGATTCACCCTGCCTGTGCCAATCCCATTGCCATATCAGGATTTTTAAGACTAAAGTCTCAGACGCATTCTCTTCGCACATGCAAAAAAGTGCGTGAAAACTCCTTAAATTGATATATTATGTCTCTCCGTGATCCGGTCCCATTGCCGGAAGCGGGAAAGCTAGTCTTTGATTTTTAACCGTTTCCGGGGGGAGCCCTCTCGTCAAAGGCCTTGGCAAAAGCTTGCCGTGGCGTATGCTGAGGGTACGGGAGATCTCCAGATACGATGATGAAGGGAACCGAGTGATGAAAATCGCTATCCCAAGGGAACGCCGTGCCGACGAACTGCGCGTCGCGGCTTCGCCGGATACTGTGAAGAAGTATGTCGGTATGGGATTCGAGGTGGTGGTCGAAACCGGCGCCGGGGAGGGCGCTTCGATCGCTGATTCCACCTTCGCCGAAGCCGGCGCGACCATCGCCGCCGACGAGGCCGCCGCCCTGTCCGGTGCCGATCTGGTGCTGAAAGTGGC
>Ga0310915_10001800_pt1 | contig 11206 bp, 11 predicted proteins | sample GREbulkMGAN111_FD_202508 | JGI IMG/M metagenome (GOLD analysis project Ga0310915, IMG submission 202508) | Lab enrichment of tropical soil microbial communities from Luquillo Experimental Forest, Puerto Rico - GRE.bulkMG.AN111 | ecosystem: Environmental > Terrestrial > Soil > Tropical forest >...
GCGGACTGTACGAAAAGGCGCTTCTGGATGCTTACTCCATGACGCGCGTGAACAACCACCACCAATATCGAGAGCTGGCCATCTTGTTCGCTCTTGCACAGCGCGATCGACTAGTGGCCGCCGGTGACCCTCTTCCAGGGCTGGGACCGTTCACGCTATACCGTGGAGTTGCCGGACATGGGCGAGCCCGTCGAGTTCAGGGATATTCATGGACTGCTTCCAAGGAAGTTGCCAAATGGTTCGCCCTCAGGCCCTATCTGCCTGACCCCGCCGTGTTCATGACGATTGCGGACGCCAGCGACGTTTTAGCTTATTTGAATGAGCGGAACGAACAGGAGTACTTACTCAAACCACCACTCAAGGTCGCTAGGGTGTGGCCAGCAAAGGGCGACAATATCGCAAAGGAGAGAGAGGAATTGGTGAAACGCCGGTTGCAGAAAGAACAGGAACGCTTTGCAAGTTGGCGAAAGCGAGGAGCGGTGCGGCCATGATGAACTGAGGGCGCTGGAAACCTTCCGGTCCCACAATTTCGTTAGCCGCGCGCATATAACCTGCCGAACCTCCTAAACCTAAAATCTGTGAGGACCAAATCCCTTTCTCGTAAGCAAGCTGGGCGATCCGGAGCCCATCCGGCGAGTTCGCCAGCAAATCATCCCCTCGGCTCAAGGCAAAGTCCTCGAGATTGGCATAGGTGCCGGCGCGAACTTGGTCCACTATGATCCAGCGAGAGTCAGCAAGCTCTATGCGCTCGAACCGAATCGGACGATGATTCGGCTTTTAGAACGGCAAAGGAAAGAGACGAAGCTGGAAATCGAGTTTCTAGACGTTCCGGGGGAACGTATTCCCTTGGGGGACGGCACCGTAGACGCCGTTGTCAGCACGTTTACTCTGTGCACAATTCCTGGTGTGGCTGAGGCCATCAGGGGCATTCGGCGCGTCTTGAGGCCAAGCGGCAAGCTCATCTTCTTTGAACACGCTCTCTCACCGGATCCAAACGTACGACGCTGGCAGGAGTGGTGGCAGCCGATTCATCACTGGGTATTCGAAGGCCTGCAGCTGACACGGGAAACTCCGGCTCTTATTACGCAAGGCGGGTTCGAGATCGACCAGATGAAGGCAGGCCATATCGCTCGGTTCCCGAAATCATGGACTTATTTTTGTTGGGGCACCGCGATTCCGCAAGCGCCCTAGCCTTTACCCGTCTCTTATGGGTCAGCCGGAATCTGGAGGCTGGGGGCTGTCCGGTTCCGCGACAACTCTTCCCGCAACCGGACAATTTGGCTATCATCGATGCTATCGGTAAATCACTAAGTACTGCTAGCGTAGGGAGTTAGAAGAGTGAAGGCCGGAAGAACACCTGCCCTTTTCTAGCATTTGAGTTGCAGTCGGCCGTATGTATTGAGTTGTCAGAGGTTCGAGTCGCCGGCATGTAAGCACGGCTGTAGTTTGGCCCAGTCGAGCTGGGGTCGGCACTGCTTCCCGTGAAAAGGAAATTTATGCGAAACGGTTGGCAAGACATACGGTACGCGCTGCGCATGTTGGCCAAGACGCCAGGACTTTCGGCGATTGTCGTTCTGACGCTCGCCCTGGGCTTGGGCGCCACCACCGTCATCTTCAGTATTGCCAACACGCTGTTGCTTCGTCCGCTTCCTGTCCCGCACCCCTCTCGCATCGTAGCGGTCGGCTTTCAGCAGAAAGGGAATCCGCTGGGCCTCGGCAATCTTTCCTACGTGGAATTGCGCGATTTCCAATCTCAAGCGGGGGACACTTTCTCCGCGCTCTTCGCGAGCATATCAAGGTTGTCCGGCTTCGGCCTGGAAGGTCACCCGGCCCAGCAAGCGCTGACCATTTATGTCACGGGTAATTTTTTCACCGGCCTTGGAATCAAGCCTGCACTGGGGCGTCTGTTCGTTCCCGGCGAAGGTGAGCAAATCGGCGCGCTGCGCGCAGCGGTACTCAGCCATGCGTTCTGGAAATCCCATCTCGGCGGCGATCCCCGCGTGGTCGGGCAGCAGGCCTTGGTGAATGGGAAGGTGACAGAAATCATCGGCATCGCCCCGGAGGGTTTTCACGGCCCAAACCCGTCACTGGTTGACGTCCAGCTTTACCTTCCGCTCAGCATCGTAGCCGAAGACCAAGCCGCCGCGCCGGGCGCGTACCAGAACGGAAACTTGTTCACCAACCGCACCGACCGCGAACTTGCCGTACTCGGCATGCTCAACCCGGGCTCCAGCGTGGCCCAGGCGCAGAGCGTAGCGCGTCTAATCCAGGAACGGCTCGCCAGCCAGTATTCCAAAGACGAGAAGGGACTGGTGATCGAGGTTCTTTCCGCCCCCTCCGGTATTCCCGAAAGCGGCATACTGGGTCTGGTCGCGGTCTTGTTCGTTGGGCTTTCGGGGATGGTTCTGCTGCTTGCGTGTATGAATGTGGCCAACGTGCTCCTCGCTCGCGCGACTACGCGCCAGCAGGAAATGGCAATTCGTTCCGCGCTTGGCGCACCTCGCATTAGGCTCATCCGACAGATGCTCACCGAACCCGTTCTGCTCTCGCTGTTGGGCGCTGCCGCTGGCATGCTTGCGGCCCATTGGACCATGGTCGTCATCTTCGCTCTGCCTGCATGGGCCAGGCAGAGGGCCGACTTCGTGATCCTCAAATTCAGCTTCGACTGGCGCGTTTTCTTATTTGCCTTTGGCGGTGCGGTTCTGGGCGGCATCGCCGCCGGAATCTGGCCCGCCAGTCGTGCTGGACGCGCCAATTTGAATCTGGTGCTGCACGAAGGCGGGCGCAGCGAATCGGGCGGCGTCGCGCGTCATCGCTTACGCAATATCCTCGTTATAGCCCAGGTGGCTGGCTCGCTCGCATTGCTCATTGCCGCAGGCTTTTTCGTCCAAACCCTTCGCCGCGCCCAGCACGCCTATCTCGGGTTCGATCCAACCCATCTTGTCATCTGCACGATGGACCCTGGTGAGATCGGCTACGACCGCACGCGCGCCACGCAGTTTTATCGCGAACTGCAGACCCGCGTCGCCGCACTGCCCGGCGTGCAATCGGTGAGCCTGTCGTTCGGGGCACCCTTCCTCGGAATCGAATACGGCACCAACGTTTACGCCGAAAACCACGTCATTCCTCCGGGCCAGCAACCCCCGTTTATATTCCACCATGTCGTGAGCGCTGAATACTTTTCGAATATGCACGTACCGATCCTCCAGGGCCGCGCCTTCACCGAATTCGACGACGATCACGCCCAACTCGCGGCAATCGTCAATCAGACCATGGCCCGCCAGCTCTGGCCGGGCGAAGATCCCGTTGGGAAACGCTTCCGTACGGAGAAGGAATCCTATCCGCTCATCGAGGTTGTGGGCCTGGCGGGCAACGGGAAATACCAGAACATAACGGAAGACCCGCAACCCTGGTTCTACATCCCGCTGCTCCAGGAATTTCAATCCCTTCGCTCGATTGAGGTGCGCTCGGCTGCGCCCTCTGAAGCCGTGATCTCACAGACCGAGCGCGAAATACGGACTCTCGCTCCCGCAATGCCGCTTTTCAATAGCAGCACGATGGACCAGGTATTGGACCAAGCCGAGTTCATATTCAGGCTGGGCGTTTACCTGGCGGGAGGCATGGGCCTGCTGGGCTTGTTCATTGCAGTGGTGGGCGTGTACGGCGTGGTTTCGTACGCCGCGGCCCAGAGGACACGCGAAGTGGGCATTCGAATGGCGATTGGCGCGCTGCCTGCGGACGCGCTGAAGATGATTCTCCGGCACGGAATGCGCTTGATCTCGACGGGCCTCACGGCGGGCGTGATTCTCGGCTTGCTGGTGACGCGCGGAATCGGCCATATCTTCCATGGCGAAACCGGCCTGCCCGCCTTCCTCATCGCCACGGCGCTGCTGGCGGCGACGGGGTTCTTCGCCTGCTACATCCCAGCCCGCCGCGCCATGCGTCTGGATCCGATGGTGGCGTTAAGGCACGAGTAGCGCTCGAGAGAACGCGACGTGGCCTACTTCGGCATCCGGTTTCATCCGGTTTGCCCGCTCCCGCCGCTTCCACTCGCGGCCGAACGGTATCTCCGCTTCAGCCTTTAGGCGGCGGTTCTTTACGCAGGCCCGCTCTTCACGCCTCAGCCGCTTCCACTGCCGGAACTGACGCGGCCGTAATTCACCGCGGGCCGACATCTCCTGGCCACGTTCGCGCACGCTCTAAGTCCGCGAACCGAGGATCGCCTTCAATTGCCTGGGCACGCAGCATCTCGGTGGGATCCCGCTTGAATTCACGAACGAGCTTCTGTAGCCACGCACGGCTGATGACGAGCTGGCGTGCCCAGGAACGCAAGGAGGGCTTGCTGCCAGCAGCTGTAGCCCACAAGAAGACAAAACGTCTGATCACGTGTGATTCATCCGCGCTGCGGAATGGACGCGGCTTGTGATATCGCGGGCTGCTGAGTGCTTTAGCGAAGTTCTTCCTTCTCGAGTCATCCGCATCGCCACGGCACCACTCTTTATACGTCCTCCCTTAGGACGTGTTACTGTTTGCGCCGCCCTACTTGTTGTCACGTTTAAGACCAAGATGGAGAGAAGGCTCTGGGACCTACGGCCGAGGTCCGATGAAGCACAACGATCCGAAGGCCATGGCCAGTGACTAGGGAATTCCGTACTTGCCGCGTTCCAATGACAACGTTGGCGTCACAGGGTCCGGTAAGGAATAGCGGAGGCAATGACCTCCACTTTACCGAGTACGAATTGCCGTAAACAGTCTTCTGCGAAACGGAGAGCTGCTTCCTGGTTTGCGGCGGGCCCGAACACGATCTTCTTTAGTGGAGTGGTGGTCGCAGTACCTTTCCAATCGAATTCGCGGTACCTCACGAGGGAGTAAGGGCGACTTCTAAGCTTGACGTCCGGGACAACATCGGCTCTGTGTATCTCCAAGAACCTGTACTCCTTTTCGTTGCTGTATGCTTCGTGTTTGAAAAACAGCCCGCCATGTAACGCATGCGCCGCGAGCGATACGGATAACTGCAAAACATATTGCAATGATGGCATCTGGGTGCAGCTTTTTTCCTCGAGGCAATGATATGAGGTCAAACATCTTTTCAATGATGCGGCGGTGAATATCTCCGAGAGTGGCGTCTTGGTATGTGACTGGAAACACTGCTCTGTCCGACGTCGGCGTTTTGCCGTTCTTGGCAAAGGCATCTTCCAAAGCCTTGGCGTCAAATCCAAGGGCATAGCCTCGGCCGTTGTCAGCATAGGCGCGCCATTGGCCAAGGTCGTCACCGCGCTCGCTAAGCGAACAGACGAAGTAGTGGGCGGATCTGCGAATTGCTTCGTTCAACGACCCGAAATCTCTCGCAAAGAGCTTGCTCTCCTCAGGGCCGTTCGCAGCTTTCTCGTTCAGAATGCGCACTGCGAGGGAGAGGCCATGCTTTAGCTCCGAAGGATCGTTAAGGCTGAAGATATCCGTGAGCCAGAGCCGTCCGCTCTCCAAGATGCCCCTGAGCCCAACATCATCAGTGTAGTGATAGATGATCGGCCGTGGTTGATAGGACTCGAGGCTGATTGCAAACGAGGTGAGAATTTGCTCTGCTTCCTCCCCAAACTTCGCGAGCGCGTTCCTCATTTCCTCGGGAATCAAATCGGGGGAGGGGTGATGCGAAGTGCTCATTTCGTCAGGTTAGCAAAACTGGTCGTGAAACGCCTTCGCGGCAGTGGCAGGTTGTTTCGGCGCTAACAATCGAGTTCACCGGAGCGCCTCTCGAACATCAGCGCAGGATTCTCTTGAATTTGGTTTTCTTCCATCATGCGGCCATTTGCGTCATAAGTGCGAATAAGCCGGTTCACCACTCGTTCGACGACCGCGTGTCCGGTCACCTGCCCGGTTTCTCCCCCAATCGGGACGCTCTGGGGGGACCGCTGAGCGTCCGTTGACTTCACCCTCTGAGCACTCCTAACATTTGCCGTAAGGGTGGAACCCACTTCCCTTGATCGGTCAGTCCATCTCGCACTACCGCATCCTCGAGAAGCTCGGTGGAGGCGGGATGGGTGTGGTCTACAAAGCGAAAGACACTCACCTCGACCGTTTTGTTGCACTTAAATTTCTACCGGACGAGCTTGCCCAAGACCGTCACGCCATGGAGCGTTTTCGACGGGAAGCCAAAGCCGCGTCAGCACTCAATCATCCGAATATCTGCACTATGTACGATATCGATACGGTCGAAGGCCAACCCTTCATCGCCATGGAGTTCCTGGATGGCAAAACACTCAAGCACACCATCGAGGGCAAGCCGCTAGACGTAGAGTTGCTGCTCGACCTTGCAATCCAGATCGCCGACGCGCTGGATGCGGCGCACACAGCCGGCATCGTCCACCGCGACATCAAGCCGGCAAACATTTTTGTGACTGCTCGCGGCCGTGCCAAGATTCTCGACTTCGGCCTGGTCAAAGTGCCCGCCCCTAAGGACAACACCACGAAGGGCGAGACTCTTTCAAGCTTGGCGAGCGACCCAGAGCACCTGACGAGCCCCGGCACCGTCGCTTATATGTCGCCCGAACAAGTGCGCGCCAAGAATCTTGACGCGCGCACTGACCTCTTCTCCTTCGGGATTGTGCTCTATCAGATGGCAACAGGCCAGCTTCCTTTCCGCGGCGAAAGCCCTGGCGTGATTTTCGACGCCATCCTCAACCGCGTTCCTACAGCAGCCGCGCGCCTCAACACCGACCTCCCCCCAAAACTGGAAGAAGTCATCAACAAAGCTCTTGAAAAGGATCGCAACCTCCGCTACCAGCACGCTTCGGATATAAGAACAGACTTGGCCCGGCTCAAGCGCGATACGGTGCCTGCTTCGGCAGTCGCTTTGACGCCCGGCGTTGCGCGAGGTCCAAGCCGCAGCAAATGGATCCCAGTCTCAGGTGGGTTTGCCCTCATCCTGGTTCTCGCCGCAGCGTCGTACTACTTGTTTCGGACACGCCGCGTACACGCTTTGACCGAAAAAGACACCATTGTCCTGGCAGATTTCACCAATACGACCGGAGATCCCGTATTCGATAGCGCTCTGAAACAAGGGTTGACGGTGCAACTCCAGCAGTCGCCGTTCCTGAGCATTTTTCCGGGGGAGCGTGTCCGCGAGACACTCCGCTTCATGGGCCGTTCGCCGGATGAGCGTGTTGCCGGGCCGGTCGGCCGCGAGATCTGCGAGCGCAATGGCATCAAAGCGATGATCGCCGGAGAGATCTCGCAACTCGGGAGCCATTACGTCCTTAACCTCACGGCCACAAACTGCCTCACTGGTGAACCTCTGGCGCAAGAACAGGAGCAAGCGGCGGGAAAGGAGGAGGTCCTTAATGCGCTGGGCGAAGCAGCTAAGAAGATCCGCGGAGAACTCGGAGAGTCGCTCAATTCTGTCCAGCGCTGCAACGCGCCGGTGGAGCAAGCAACCACGTCCTCGCTTGAAGCGCTGAAGGCTTTCGCGCTCGGTGAAGAGACCCGCGCACGATCTGGTGATCTCCCGTCCCTCCCCTTTTACAAGCGCGCCGTCGAGCTGGATCCCAATTTCGCGACAGCCTACGCCCGGATCGGTGCGGTCTATGGGAATCTCGGTGAGTTCCGCCTCGCCGAGGAAAACACGTCGAAGGCATTCGAACTACGCGTCCACACCAGCGAGAAAGAAAAATTCTACATTACCGGCCACTACTACGGGGACATCACGGGCGAGCTCGACAAAGAGATCGAAGCCTACTTGCTGTGGACGCAAACCTACCCCCGCGACTCGATTCCACACAACAATCTCGGAGTTGCCTACGATCGGAACGGGGAAATCGAGAAGGCTCTTGAGGAGTACCTCAAATCGATGCACCTCGACCCAGACGACACTCTACACTACGGAAACGTGGCGAGTGATTTCATCGCGCTGAATCGATTGGAAGAGGCGAAGGCGATCTGCAAGCAGGCTATCGAGAAAAAAGTGGACACGACCTTAACGCATATACAGCTTATGGAAATCGCATTCTTCCAGGGCGATAATCAGGAATTTCAGCGCCAGGCGGATTGGGCCAAAGGGCGGCCCGACGAATATGATGCACTCGCTGAGTTGGCTGTAATCGCTGCCTACCGCGGCCGGCTTGGGGAGTTCCGAAAGCTCGCCCAGCAAGCGTTTGAAGCTGCGAGCCGTGTCAAGGTACCGGCTGTTGCTGGAAAGCTTGGTGGTATATTCGCCATTGAGGAAGCCACTCTTGAGAGCTTTCCTGAAGCAGGCAGATGGGGGAAGAAATGCCTTGAACTTTCTGGTGGAGAGATGATCGCGGCTGCGATACCCGTAGCGTTTGCGGGCGAAACTGCGAAAGCGCAATCGACCATCGCAGAGGTCGGTAAACGTCATCCCCTGAGCACTCTCCATCAACAGCTTCTTATCCCCGCGGTGCGCGCAGCCATTCAAATGCAACAGGAGAATTTCGCTGGCGCAATCGAAGCGCTTCGGCCGACTGAGCGATTTGAAGGCTTCATCTTGTTCCCGGCATATCTCCGGGGCCTGTGCTACTTGAAGCTAAAGTCTGGTAAAGAGGCTGCGGCAGAATTTCAGAGAGTAATAAAGCAGCCGGATGCCTTCAGACCTTTCGCATATAGGCCGCTTGCACGCCTGGGCTTGGCACGCGCCTATGCGCTGGCCGGCGATACAGCCGCCAGCCGCAAGGCGTACGAGGATTTCTTCGCGATTTGGAAAGACGCCGACGCGGATGCTCCCCAGCTCCTAAAGCCCAAAGCCGAATACGCAAAATTGCAGTAGGCTGGTTGGCGAATTTGTTAGTTGGTATCAGTCCCGGCATCCTCAGATGATCTGACCAGTGCCTAAAAAGTCCTCTGTTTAAGTGCAGCCCGCACCGAGGAATTTCGCTTTCCTCGGCGCTGCGCCAGCGCGATGGATGGTAACGCGCGCTGCTCCGGGCTTTCGTTAATCACGGGCTTGTCTTCTGCCTGCTGCGAGCACCACGGACAGGCAATCTATACGTGAGGGGACGCAATTCCCCACGCTGCCGCATCTCTCGGCTGCACTCCTGCGCGTCGCCGAGATCTGTGAGGTTGGGGTCACCTTCGGCTAATTGTAGCCGCCACATTTCATCGGGATTTTTCTGAAATTCCCGAACAAGTTTCTGCAACCACGTATGGCTGATTCCAAGCTGCCTAGCCCAAGAACGCCCAGATGGCTTGTTGCTGTCGCGACAGGTCCACCACCAGAACACGTATCGGCGGATCATGTACGCTTCGTCTTCGCTGCGCCAAGGCCGCGGCGGATGGTATCGCGGACTTCTCCGCGCCACTGCGAGATTCGTCCGGCGAGCGTCATAAGGATCACTTCGACACCAGGGTTGATAGATTGAAGGCATGCGTTTTCGTCTCCTCCTCCTCTCGAGTTCCCGCGGAGTTGCCAGCCTTCTTTCCCTTTCCTCGATGCGATTCTAAAGGAGTTAGCTGCACGCCTGGGAAACGCTGGCAAATTCTCGCTTTAACCTTCGAGAAGTCTACCTTCCCTGGGTTTAACTCGAAGATGCGCTTCAGCTCCTCGCAGTATTTCGCCAGTTCAGCCACTAAGGCACGCGACAAGGGGCTCTCCTCTGGAACGAAGTAGCACACTTGCCCCTCATCGGGCAGGATCGCTCCACCAATCTCTTCAAAACGCTCAACGATCTTCTGCAGACGGATTTGGCGGTGCCGAGCTTTCAGGACGGCTCGATCTGGCTGAGGAACTGTCTTTAATCTCTCCCGTACGGCCTTCTGTCCTTCTGGCGAGAAATACTTCTGGAGCACTGCTTGTGCTCGATGTGCAGCCCTCTGAGCTGCCGGCCCTCCTCGGATTGAGGCAATCATTCGTAGGAGCTTTGGATATCCTGGCGCCGGCATCTTGCCATCCTTGATGCAACCTTCGATCTCCTGCTCATAGTGTTTGACGGAGCCTTCAAGGGATGCCTCTATGAAGAGGCATGTGGCTCGACGGCCCAGGGCGCGCGATTGCTGCTCTTCCCAAGGTGTCAGTGAACGACGCTTCGAGGTCACCGACCTGCTGTTCGAAGCTGTAGAGGGCGCCCTCCGGCTTGTCTGAAGCGCCGAAGCCGAGGAAATCGAACACAACGGTTCTGCGACCGGCCGCCGCCAGATGGGGAATGAGGTCGTCGTAGATGTGCGCGTTGTCCGGAAAACCATGCAGCAGCACGAAAGCCGGCCCGCTGTCCGGAAAGTCTCGGACATAGAGGCGGCCTCCACCATGCTGAACCCGGTGCTCGGTGAAAGCCGGAAGGGCCACGCCCTGGGAGTCCGTCATGATCTGCTTCCTCTCGTGGTTGGTTGACGGCGAGGCATTGTCACAATTTTTGGGCGGCCTCGCGTTTCGCGCGCGGGCCACAACTTGTCGGAAGTTTTGAGATCGCTTCAGCCAGCGCCCGTCGGAATGATTCTGCTGTCACGGCTGTTCTGACGTCCTTTGGGAAAAGTCCCGGATTATCTTTCAGTATCTCTCTCAGAGGCCCGATCTCCCGACGTAATACTACGGTTTGAGGGTTGCATGCGTCCACCAGTGTCGGAGGGGATGGGCGTTGCGCAAGACGCACTTGAGTCACACATCGGACTCGGTATCAGCCTGGTCGCCATCCGTTGCATCTGTGCAGCAGCGTCCGCCCGCTGTAGGCACCGCAGTTTCATCAGTTTATTCGACCAGCGGTCGTCAATCTTCTCGAGGATGTGCTAAGAAATGCAACCGCCACGAGCAGGAGGACTGCCGAGGCTTCTAGTTGGATGAAAATATGGTGTCAGAAGTAGAAGTTGGCCTACGCTTCCAAACTAACCCGGTTCCAATTCTAAGTGATTCTCTTCCGGTCGGCGTCCCGTCTCCCAACGTTTGTTGCAAATGCGTGATGATTCACAAAGCGAACACTGAAATGAACAAGCTCGCCGGTCGCAAGAGGTTGAGCCTTGATTACGTAGGCGAGAGTTACGGGATATTTGCGACCCATCTCGCCGAGGATAATACCAATTCCTCGCTCCGCATCGAAAGTCTTTACGATTCCTCGCACCTAGTCCCCGCTTCGCTGCCACCCTTCCTTGATTATATCGCTTTGCCCTGCACACTATTGTGGAAGGTCTTTGCGGTTGAAGTTTGCCACACGTAGTCATCTCACTGAAGGTAGAATGGAACGAGTTTTCCGAGGAGGTCCATGTCTATCAC
>Ga0310915_10001808_pt1 | contig 11187 bp, 8 predicted proteins | sample GREbulkMGAN111_FD_202508 | JGI IMG/M metagenome (GOLD analysis project Ga0310915, IMG submission 202508) | Lab enrichment of tropical soil microbial communities from Luquillo Experimental Forest, Puerto Rico - GRE.bulkMG.AN111 | ecosystem: Environmental > Terrestrial > Soil > Tropical forest >...
GTTGAATGCCAATCTGCAGAAAAAGATCAAATACATCATCCGCATGGAGCCCGGTGTTCAGACGCCGGAGGAGACGCTGTCCGCGTCCGCCGGATCCTGCCGCGACTCGGCGTGGCTATTGATCCAGACCTTGCGGCATCTCGGCCTCGCGGCGCGTTTCGTCTCCGGTTACCTGATCCAGCTTCGTCCCGATATCGACCCGATCGAGGCACCACGCGAAGTCGAAAACGATTTTACCGACCTGCACGCCTGGGCCGAGGTCTATCTTCCAGGCGCTGGCTGGATCGGCTTTGACGTGACCTCGGGCATGCTGACGGGCGAGGGACATATCCCCGTCGCCGCGACGCCGCATTACCGTTCGGCGGCACCGATCTCCGGCACGGCCGGACACGCCAATGTCGACTTCTCATACGAAATGAGCGTCAAGCGCATCCGCGAAGCGCCACGGATCACGAAGCCTTTTTCCGACCAGGCATGGGCCGAGCTCGACCGGCTCGGCGAGCGGATCGAGGCCGATCTCAAGGCGCAGGATGTGCGGCTGACCATGGGCGGCGAGCCCACCTTTGTTTCCATCGACGACATGGAGTCGCCGGAGTGGAATATCGCAGCCGTCGGACCGACCAAGCGCGGCCTTGCCGATGAGCTGATCCGGCGCCTGCGCAGCCGCTTTGCGTCCGGTGGACTGCTGCATTACGGGCAGGGCAAATGGTATCCCGGCGAAAGCCTGCCACGCTGGGCGTTCGGACTTTATTGGCGCAAGGATGGCGTGCCGATCTGGAAGAATGGCGATCTGATTGCCAATATCGACAACCCGCAGAAGGCCGATATTGCCGATGCCGAGCGCTTTGCGGATTCGACTGCGGAAAAGCTCGGCCTCTCCACCGATTACGTGCTGCCTGCCTTCGAGGACCCGGGCCATTGGCTGCAGCGCGAAGCGTCGCTGCCGAGCAACGTCGATCCCTCAGATTCCAAACTCGCCGACCCCGAAGAGCGCGCGCGCATGGCGCGGGTGTTCGACCAGGGGCTCAACACACCGAAGGGCTTTGTGCTGCCGATCCAGCGCTGGAACGCGGAGGCGACGCGCTGGCGCAGCGAGCGCTGGAAGCTCAGGCGCGGCAACCTGTTCCTGATGCCCGGCGATTCCCCGCTCGGCCTCAGACTGCCGATTGCGTCGCTGCCGTATATCCCGCCTGAAGATTATCCCTACATCGTTGAGCAGGATCCGCTGGCCCCCCGCGAGGAGCTGCCGATATTCGAGAGCGCCCCGGCCCCGAACGCGCCGCAGCAAGCCGTGCAGGAACAGCACCCGACCTCGAGGGGCGTGCGCACTGCGATGTCGATCGAGATCCGCGACGGCGTGCTCTGCGCCTTCATGCCGCCGGTCGAAAAGCTCGAGGATTACCTGGAATTGATCGCGGCCGTCGAAGCGACAGCCGAAGAGATGAAGCTGCAAGTTCATATCGAGGGCTATGCGCCGCCTTACGATCCGCGCATCGAGGTGATTAAAGTGACGCCCGATCCCGGCGTGATCGAGGTCAACGTGCAGCCGGCGAAAAGCTGGCGCGAGGCGGTCGACATCACGCTCGGCCTCTACGAGGACGCGGCGAAGACGCGGCTCGGCGCCAACAAGTTTCTGATCGACGGCCGCCACACCGGGACAGGCGGCGGCAACCACGTGGTGGTTGGCGGCGAGACGTCGAAGGATTCGCCGTTCCTGCGCCGCCCCGACCTCTTGAAGAGCCTTGTGCTCTATTGGCAGCGTCACCCCTCGCTGTCCTACTTCTTCTCCGGCATGTTCATCGGCCCGACCAGCCAGGCGCCGCGGATCGACGAGGCACGGCACGACTCGCTCTACGAGCTCGAAATCGCGATCTCGAAAGTGCCGCCGCCGGGCGGCAAAGTGCCGCTGTGGCTGGTGGACCGGCTATTCCGGCACATCCTGGTCGACATCACCGGCAATACGCACCGTGCCGAGATCTGCATCGACAAGCTTTATTCGCCGGACGGTCCGACCGGCCGGCTCGGCCTGGTCGAATTCCGCGCGCTCGAAATGCCGCCCGACCCGCGCATGTCGCTGGCGCAGCAACTCCTGGTCCGTGCGCTTGTCGCAAAGCTCTGGCGCGAGCCGCAGGACGGCAAGTTCGTGCGCTGGGGCACCACGTTGCATGATCGTTTCATGCTGCCGCACTTCATCTGGGAAGACTTTCTCGATGTGTTGGATGAGCTCCGCCACTCCGGCTACGACTTCTCGCCGGACTGGTATCTCGCCCAGCTCGAGTTCCGCTTTCCCGCCTTCGGCCGTGTCCATCACGGCGGCGTTTCGCTGGAATTGCGGCAGGCGCTCGAGCCCTGGCATGTGCTGGGCGAGGAGGGCGCCGCCGGCGGCACCGTGCGCTACGTCGACTCCTCCGTCGAGCGGCTGCAGGTCAAGGCCGAGGGCTTTGTCGAGGGCCGCCATGTCATCTCTTGCAACGGTCGCCGGCTGCCGATGACCGCAACTGGCCGCTCGGGCGAAGCCGTCGCCGGGGTCCGCTTCAAGGCCTGGCAGCCTGCCTCGGGCCTGCATCCGACCATTCCCGTCCACGCGCCGCTCACTTTCGACATCATCGATACCTGGAACGGGCGCTCGCTGGGCGGCTGCGTCTACCATGTTGCCCACCCCGGCGGTCGTAATTATGAAACAAAACCGGTCAATTCTTACGAGGCTGAGGCGCGGCGGCTCGCGCGGTTTCAGGATCACGGCCACACCCCCGGCAGGGCAGACCCCCCGCGCGAGGAACGCACAATAGAATTTCCTTTGACTCTCGACTTGAGGACGCCGCTCCCGCATTGAAAGTATAGGAGGTACGGGAGAGTCGGCATGGCGGACACCACCGGCGAGGAAACAGGCCAAGCGGCCGGTCAGGCAAGCGGGCAGGCGACCAAAGCCCGCCCGGCGCATCGCCGCGTGACCCAGTGGATGCGCGATTACGTCCGCCTGCAGGGCATTCCCGACGAATACATCGCCCAGGACGGCCAGCCGCGCGCGGTCTGGACCCGCTTTTTCGATCATTTCGCGGCACTCACGCCGGCCGACATCGACCGCCGCTTTGGTGCCGCCGACCGCCATTTGCGGGAGGCCGGCGTCACCTACCGCGCGCCGGGCGAAAGCGCCGACCGGCACTGGCCGCTCAGCCATCTTCCGCTGCTGATCGACGAAGCCGACTGGCAGCAGCTCTCTGCCGGCATTGCGCAGCGCGCGCACCTCCTGGAGCTCGTGCTGCGCGACCTCTACGGCGAGGGCAAGCTGGTCGCGGACGGAGCAATCCCGGCGGCGGCGATTGCCGGCAGCACCGAATATCTTCGCCCCGTCTGCGGCATCAAGCCGCCGGGCGGTCGCTACCTGAGCCTCTACGCCGCCGACGTCGGCCGCGGTCCTGACGGCCGCTGGTGGGTTCTTTCCGACCGCACGCAGGCGCCCTCCGGCGCGGGCTATGCGCTGGAAAACCGGCTTGTACTGTCGCGCGCCTTTACCTCGCTCTACAAGGCGATGAATGTCGAACGCGTGGCGCCGTTCTTCGAGGCATTCCGCGATGCGCTTCGCGCCAGCGCCGATCGCGACGAGCCGCGTATCGGCGTGCTGACGCCGGGCTCCTTCAGCGAAACCTATTTCGAGCACGCAACGCTCGCGCGCTATCTCGGCTTCCTCCTGGTCGAGGGCGACGACCTCGCTGTGTCCAACGACCGCATCTATATCCGCACGGTCGCGGGGTTGAAGCGGCTCGACGTGCTGCTTCGCCGCGTCGATTCGAACTCGCTCGATCCCCTCGAGCTCGACGCCTCGACGCGTCTCGGCGTGCCCGGACTGATCGACGTGCTTCGCAAGAATGGTGTCGTGGTCGCCAACATGCCTGGCTCCGGCGTGCTCGAGGCGCGCGCACTTCTGGGTTTTCTGCCAAGCCTGTGCCGGCGCCTTCTCGGCGAACATTTGATGATGCCGCACATCGCAACCTGGTGGTGCGGCCAGAAGGCCGCGCGCGAGGAAGTGCTGTCGCGGCTCGACGAGATTGCGATCGAAGGGGCTTATGGCCGGGCCGTTCCCGGCTTTGCGAGCAACGGGCCAGTGCTCGCGGGCGAGTTGTCCGCCACCGAGCGCGAGCGGCTGATCGCGGCGATCAATGAGCGCGGCATCGATTTCGTCGGCCAGGAGTTGGTGCGGCTGTCGACCACGCCGGTCTGGGAGAGCGGCCGCATCGTGCCGCGCCCGTTCGTGCTGCGCATTTTCGCGGCCGCAACGCCCGACGGCTGGACCGTCATGCCCGGCGGCTTCTGCCGGATCGCCGATCAACTCGATGCCCGCGCCGTCTCGATGGGTGATGGCGCACGCGCTGCCGACGTCTGGGTGGTTTCCGACAAGCCGGTTTCCACGCGTACGTTGCTGCCGGGAACCGACACCGTGCGGATCAGGCGCGTCGCCGGCGTGCTGCCCAGCCGCGCCGCCGACAATCTGTTCTGGCTCGGCCGCTATCTCGAGCGCGCTGAAGCGACCCTGCGGCTGATCCGGTCCTTGGGCACCCAGCAGCGCGATTCCGGCAAGGGCGCCGCAAACACGCTTCCATCGGGCGAGCGAATCCAGCGCATGCTCGTGACCTGGGGCGCGATCTCGCAGGTTTCGCGGTCGCAGCCGGCAAAAGTCGCGACCGAGGCACTGCAGTCGGGCGAGCGCTTCGGCTCGGCGCTGTCGCTCGTGCGCGCGGCGCAGCGCACGGCAACTTCGTTGCGCGAGCGCCTCTCGCCGGATGCCTGGCAGGTGATCACCGAGATGACGTCGCGGCTCGCCGAGGAAGTCGAAGACGACGACGGCGTTTCAAGTGCCGCGGAACTCACCCTGCAGGAGCTGGCAAGTTTTGCCGGCCTTGCGCAGGAGAACATGAACCGGGCCGCCGGCTGGCGTTTCCTTGAAATGGGCCGCCGCGCCGAGCGCGCCATCAACACCGTGCGATTCGGCCGTCAGTTCGCCTATGATGAAGCCACCCCTGAGGATCTCGATGTCCTGTTGACGCTGGTGGACTGCCAGATCACCTATCGTTCGCGCTATCTGGTGGCGCCGCTGCTGGCGCCCGTGCGCGACCTCGTGGTGCTCGATCCCTTCAATCCCCGCTCGGTCGCATTTCAGGTGCAGGCGTTGAACGAACATATCGCGAGCCTGCCGGCGCTGCGCGAAAGCGGCCTGATCGAACGCCCGCAGCGGCTTGCGGTCGCAGTCCAGGCGATGCTGACCACCGCCGAAGCGAGCTCCCTCGACACCAAGACATTGTTTTCGCTGGAGCAGGACCTGCTAAATCTCGCTGATGCCATCGGCCTGCATTATTTCCCGCACGGGCCGAACGCGAGCCGGCCGGAGAAGCTGACGGGGCTGGCTTGATCTACGACATCCGTCACGTCACGACCTACGGCTATGAAAGTGCGGTCAGCTTCGCCCGCTGCTCCCTGCGGCTGGAGCCAAGGACCGGCGACGGGCAGCAATTGATCTCGCACACCGTCGACATCAGGCCGCGGCCGTCCCAGCGCACGGCGCGGCGCGACTTCTTCGGCACGCTGACCGAGAGCGTCGTGATCGAGACGGCGCATCGACACTTGCGCATCGATTCCAAGTCGCGCGTCTCGGTGTCGCGCAAGGCTCCTGGCCGCACTGCGCCGAGCCCGTCCTGGGAGAGCGTGCGCGACATCGCGTTTGAGGCGACCTCGCTTGGTCCGTCCTCGCCGGTCGGCTATGTCTTCGCGAGTTCGCTGGTGCCGGTGCTTTCGCCGGTCACAGCCTACGCAGCCGCGAGCTTTTCCGCCGGCGCAGGCATCCTGGTCGGCGCCGTCGAGCTGATGCATCGTATCCGTTCCGAGTTCAGATACGATGCCAAGGCAACCGTGATTTCGACCCCCCTGAATGAAGTGTTCGAGAAGCGTCACGGCGTCTGCCAGGACTTTGCCCATGTGATGATTGCGGGTCTTCGCGGCCTTGGCCTGCCGGCAGCCTATGTCAGCGGCTATCTGCGCACCATTCCGCCGCCGGGGAAACCGCGGCTGCAGGGCGCGGATGCGACCCACGCGTGGGTCTCGCTGTGGTGCGGCCCGGACCTCGGCTGGATCGGCTTCGATCCGACCAACGATCTCCTGGTCGAGAACGATCACATTATCTTGGGCGTCGGACGCGACTTCTCCGATGTTTCCCCAATCGACGGCATCATCTTGGGTTCACCCAAGCAGAAGCTCAACGTCGCCGTCGATGTCCTGCTTGTGGAGTAGTTCCGCCGCGGGAACAAGCGGAACGAATTGCTCGTCGGACCATTGTCCGCTGATGGCTGGAGGCGAATCTCCCCATTCAGGATGGAGCGATTGAAATGAGACATGTATCGCTGGTCGTCGGCCTCCTGGCTGCGTGCACCGTCACGGCCGCCTCGGCCCAACCGATCAACCTGACTGGCACATACCGGTGCATCCAGATGTGCCGTGCCGGCAATTTCGGTTTTCCCACTTACGTCACCCAGAACGGCGACGCCGTGAACCTTGTTACGGAGACCGGCGAGTCTTATCGTGCCTGGCCCGACTGGTCGTCGCCTGACAGCCGGATCTGGATCGACGCGCGCGACGAGGGCGCGGTCTATTCGCCCGACGGCATGCGCATCCAGTTCGACGACGGCAGGGTCTGGCAGCGCGACATCGGGCCGCCCCCGCCGGTGGTGTTGCGCCGTGCGCCGGCCGTGTACGTGACGAGGTAGATCACTTTACGATTTCCTGAGCTTTCGACGGGGCCGCGCCAAGCGCGGCCCCGAACAGATTCCGCGAAGCGGGCCAGGGTCGTGCGCAAGATTCTGGACTGCTTCGCAGCCCACTGCACGATTTGCCAGCGGCAATCCGGGAGTGCCTTGGCATGGGTGTTGGTTTTCAAAATGGCAAGATTGAAGTGGAGGGCACCCAACCGGCTCATTTGTTCGCGCGGGTCATGGCCAAAGCGCCCGTTGTTACTTTTGCCCCCAATGCGGCACCCGCATTTACCACCAGTGGTTCAACGACCAAGGCGACCTTCCCTACTTGAGCCTTAAGCCAGGAACATTGGACGATACGAGTTGGCTCCGACCCGGCTGCCACGTGTGGACCCAACACGCGCAACCGGGGGTGACGTTTGCTCCAGATGATGTGATTTTCAAGCAGCAACCTCGACCCGAGGAGATGCCTGATTACGATGGTCAATAGTTTCCAGTTTTGGAATGCGGGGCAGCAAAATTAATATTTTGAACGTTGAGGGAATACAGCGATCAGGCATACGATCATAACCGTAACGTTATCATTTGGCGCTGCGGTGGACTTTAAAGGGCTGCGCAATGCCTCCACTCGCTGCTTGGACCTCACGCCATAAGGAGCGGGGAATATGTCTGAAGCTCCGAAATTATTATACGCCTCTCCGATTGAAAAATATTTAGATCAGATTGGGCACTGGTTGGTCGTGACAACAGCCCAAACGGGTCGCGGTGAAAGCAAACCGGAGCCCCCCTGGAAACAATTTGACGATAGCCATCATTGGGATTCAACCGCTGAGGAATGGATCCCCAACGATTTGACGTGATGGCCATGATCAGGGGCTAACTGGCGGGGTCGAGCGTCGCCACCGATGATGCCACTCGCGTGCGTGCCTTCAGTCGCCACAACACCCGGACTGCCGCGTCCGCCTGCTCAGGGCTGCTTTTCAACCAGGGCGATCGCTAGTTCTACGCGTCCGAGCTTGTTCTCCTCGCCGCCACCCATCCCTTCAGACTCGGCAACCGATAGGCTGCGTGCAGTCTGTTCCCACTGTCGCAGCAGTGAAAGCTTCATTTCCCGCGACAGCTGAGGATGTGTGACAATATCATTAGGTTCCGAAAAAATTGCTGTGGGATCGCGAAGAGCTGTTTCGAAATCGATTGTAGAGATGATGCTTGGCCCATACATCAATCCTCCCTTGACGGGTTGTGGGTCCCAGCAGATGCGGCCACTGTTGCCATTGCCACAATAACCGGGCCGGGCCCGGGGAAGACATCATCACACCAATACGCGGGAAGTGCGAGGCCCACCTAAAAACCTTTCGGCGTGAACCATCGCTGCTGCTCTGGGTCGGGATACCAACCCTGCATGGCGGCGAGCGCCGCTGGATCGAGAGGCTGTGCACTGATCGGCATCACGCTCGGGAAGGGAGTGCCCCGCCACTGCGGATTGGTCCCATCGATATGCGTGCCCGCAGGCACGTAGAGATCAACTCTAGTGCCACCGGCCGAGCCCACTGCCCAATCTTGGGTTAGAAGAAACTACATCGGTGGATCTCCTTCACCAGTCGATCGCATCTCCTGCTGTCGTACACCGTACCATGAAAGGCGTTACTTGGCGCGGCGATGCGCTTCCTGCACGCGATCAAAGGCGTGATGCTTGCGGTTCTTGACCTTGATCCAGTGCTTTGACCTACCCGATTGATAGGGCCGGTCGCAATGCTTCGGGCCAGCGTGGTCTTTTATGATTGCGACCGATGCCTGTGTGGTCGCTTCCGTACAACGCCAACGGTCGAGTTCGGCGCCCAGACTGCGCTCCAGCCGCCTCCGTCGTGACGCCAGTTCGGATCGAGGGGATTGCCGGGAACGCTGTTCTGGCAATTCGCACTTGGATAGAACTGAGCACAGTAGCCGGGCTCATAGATCACCTCCTGCGCCAGCACCGGTGTTGCGGCGACGCTTGCAAGAATGGCCGCAGTAAAGAGCTTGAAGGACGACATTGGCTCTGCTCCTTTCGCTGCGTCAAAGATAGCCACCGTGCAGTCGAGTTGCACCTTACCGATAGCCCATCACGCTTACTTGCTTTCTGTTCCAGTTGAAATCTGGCCGCACGTCTGCGCCGCGCTTGCCGAGGGCTGCTAACGGCTTCGCTTGCGGCGTGGCCGTGCCGCTTCAGGAGCGGACTTTGCGGATTGGTGACCGTTGCGGCAAGTGCCGTCGCACCGACCGGCCCGAAGCCGGGGATGGTCGTGAGACGACGTGCAACATCGTTGCCACGTAGCCAAACGAGCAGATCGCGATCGATCTCGCGAAGCCGAATGTGGGTGTCGAGCGCGTGTTGTGACAGTATGCCGACGATCTTGGCAGCTTCGATCGGTACATTTGGTGCTTTACCATCGATGATCTGTCGCGCCATGCGCCCAGCAAAAAAAGTAATCTTGCTCTATTATTGCACGCTTCGTTGAGGGATACCGTATCAGCCAACGATTGGGCGCGAGCCGCAGCGCGGAAGTAAATGCCAGCGCCCAGCTTTGCAGTGATGTTTTCCCCCTGTACCATGCGACAAGACGACCGGCATTCAGCGGTCGCTACGGCAAGGGGAGGATCTTCATGCGTCGCAACATTATCGCCGCGCTCGCGCTCCTGTTGTTGGGAGCGGGGTTGACCGCCTCCGCGGTCGCGCAGCAGCCGGTAAAGCTCGGTGTCCTCAACGACCAGACGGGACTGTACGCGGATCTGACCGGTATGGGGTCGGTCCACGCCGCGCGCATGGCGGTCGAGGATTACGGCGGCAAGGTACTGGGCCGGCCGATCGAAGTTATCTTCGCCGACCACCAGAACAAGCCCGACATCGGCGCCAACCTCGCGCGGCAATGGATAGAGACCGAGGGCGTCAACGTCATCCTCGACGTTCCCAACTCGGCCGTGGGACTCGCCGTGCGCGAGGTGACGCGCACGCACGACGCCGTCGACATCAACACCGGCGCTGCCACCTCGGATCTATCCGGAAAAGCCTGTTCGCCGCACGGCGTGCACTGGAGCTTCGACACCTATGGCCTTGCAGCGACGATCGGCCAGGCATTGGTGAAGCAGGGTGGAGATACTTGGTTTTTCATCACCGCCGACTATGCATTCGGGCATGCCCTCGAGCGCGACACCTCAGCGTTCGTCACGGCCGCTGGTGGCAAGGTGGTGGGGGCCGTGAGGCATCCGCTCAATACCGCCGACTTCTCGTCCTATCTGCTGCAGGCGCAAGCCTCGAAGGCGAAGATCGTCGCTCTCTCGAACGCTGGCGGCGACACCATCAATGCGATCAAACAGGCCGCGGAATTTGGCTTGGGCCGCAGCGGCGACCAGCGCGTAGCGGCGCTCCTGCTGCAGTTTCCCGATACCCACGCGCTTGGCCTCGAAGCGGCGCAGGGCCTGACCGCGTCCGAGACCTTCTTCTGGGATCTCGACGACGCGACCCGCGCCTGGACCAAACGCTTCCTCACCCGCAACAATGGGAAGCCGCCAAGCATGATCCACGCCGGGACCTACGGCGCGACATTGCACTACCTCAAGGCGGTGGCGGCAGCCGGCACGACCGACGCCACCAAGGTCGTAGCGAAAATGAAGGAACTTCCGATCGATGACTTCTACACCAAGGGCACGGTGCGCGAGGACGGACGTGTGATGCGGCCTTATTACCTGCTGCAGGTGAAGAAGCCCTCGGAATCCAGATATGCCTTCGATTATCTCAAGCTGCTCGCTACGGTGGCGGCCGAGGATGCGGCGCGCCCCCTGAGCAAGAGCGAGTGCCCGATGGTGAAGCGCAACTGAGTGGGTTGCGGCGACGCGTCGATGGCCCGCACGCCGATCCGACGTCGCTCTCTCGATGAAGCTACGGTGTCCGTTCTGTCGTCGCCTGAGGTAGCCGCGCGGGGCTGTCGCGCGCCAGCGGGCGCTGTTCTGTTGCGCGAGGCCTTCGAAAGGCGCCGCCCCCGATGCGGAATGGATTTCGCCTGCGCTTCGCCCCTGAGCCATGCCGGCCGTAATCCGGAATTGAAACGGAGCGGACGTGGCGGTGCGCTTTTCAAAGGTCTGCTTCTGACCCAACTCAGACATCACCCCGAACGGACGTAATGTCGGTCACATTTCCACCGGGCCGATAGTTACCGGCTGCGTTACAATCTGCTAGTGAGAGTAAACAGACGCTGCCTTGTCCCTTGGACTTCGAGGTGGTCAATGAGACGGCGCGATTTCATCAATTTTCTGAGCGTCGCTGTGGTGGCATGGCGGACCTCTGCGCATGCACAGCAAGTAGAGCGGACGCACCAAATCGCTATTTTGATACCCTTCCGTGATGATGAACCTCAGGTCAAACTGCGTTTATCAGCGTTCAAGGAACGCCTTCATGAACTCGGCTGGATTGAAG
>Ga0310915_10001828_pt1 | contig 11132 bp, 8 predicted proteins | sample GREbulkMGAN111_FD_202508 | JGI IMG/M metagenome (GOLD analysis project Ga0310915, IMG submission 202508) | Lab enrichment of tropical soil microbial communities from Luquillo Experimental Forest, Puerto Rico - GRE.bulkMG.AN111 | ecosystem: Environmental > Terrestrial > Soil > Tropical forest >...
GATCACAGAGGTGATTCGGACGCTCGTCATCGCGATTATTCTCGTCGCCATCGTGGTTTTCCTGTTTCTTGGCAGCCTCAGGACTACACTTATTCCGTTGGCGGCAGTCCCCGTGTCCGTCATTGGCACATTCGCGGTACTGCTGCTCATCGGATACTCGGCAAACACGATATCGCTGCTTGCGCTCGTGCTCGCGATCGGCATTGTCGTCGATGACGCGATTGTCGTCGTCGAGAACGTCGAGCGCGTGATCGAAGAGGAGCCAAACCTTTCGATCCCTGATGCCTGCAAGAAGGCGATGGCGGAAATCACCGGCCCGATTCTGGCGATCACGTTCGTTCTTCTGTCAGTCTTTGTTCCGGTCGCGTTCATACCAGGTATCAGCGGTCAGCTATTTCGCCAGTTCGCGGTAGCCGTTTCGGTGTCGATGCTGATCTCGGCGCTCAATGCGCTCACCTTAAGTCCGGCATTGTGCGGTGTGCTGTTGAAACGCGGACAAATGAGCCGAGGGCTCATGCGCTATGTGCTCGGCGCAATCGATCAAACACGTGGAGCGTACGTGGCTGCGATTCGTAGGCTGGCGCGCGTAAGCGTTATAGCGCTTGCTGTCGTGGCGGGAGCATTACTCCTGTCGGTTCTAATTTTCTATGTCACGCCGCAGAGCTTTCTTCCGGACGAGGACCAGGGCGCAATTTTTGCTGCGCTGCGGTTGCCGGAAGGCGCTTCGGTCAACCGCACCGAAGCCGTAGTCAAGCAGGTTGAGGACATCGTCAGGCCCATTCCCGGCGTCGAAGGCATATTGTCCGTCGTGGGGCTGAATTTTATCGACTATGTCGCGTCCTCGAATCAAGCGTTCTTTGTTGTCCGGCTCAAGCCTTACGAGGCGCGCACCGATTCCGCACAGAGCGCCGGCGCGATCATCGCGCGTTTGCGCGCGCAATTCGCGGCGATACCTGGCGCCATTGCGTTTCCATTTAACTTGCCGCCAATACTCGGCTTAGGAAGTACCGGCGGTTTCCAATACGTGCTGGAAGCGCTGCAAGGCCAAACGCCAAATGATCTCGCGGCGGTAATGCGCGGATTGCTCGTAACCGCCAACAGCCAGCCGGAGCTTGCCGGCGTGTTCAGCACCTATGCCGCCGACACGCCGCAGATCTATCTCGACATCGATCGCGACAAGGCGCAGGTCCTCGGCGTCAAAATCAGCGACATCTTCAATGCGCTACAGTCGACGCTGGGCAGTTACTACATCAACGACTTCAACGTGTTCGGGCGTACTTGGCAGGTCAATCTCCAGGCGGAAACGGCATTCCGTCAGCGCATCGACGATATCGAGCGAATTTATGTGCGCAACGCACGGGGCGACATGGTGCCAATGCGGGCGCTGGCGAAAGCTGCGCTCGTGCAAGGACCGCAAACGGTGGTGCGGTACAATGGCTACCGCGCGGCGCTGGTGAACGGCGTGTCAAAGCCAGGCTACAGCTCCGGTCAAGGGCTTGCGGCGATGGAGCGGATCTCGGCGGCGACGCTGCCGGCGGGCTACAGTTTCGAGTGGACCGGGACGGCGTTTCAGGAAAAAGCGGCGAGTGGGCGTTCAGGAATCGTCCTCAGCCTCGCGGTGCTTTTCGCTTACTTGTTTCTGGTTGCGCTGTACGAAAGCTGGAACGTTCCGATTCCCGCTCTGCTGTCGGTCAGCGTCGCGATTTTAGGCGCGCTTGTGGCGGTGTATATCGCGGGGCTGAGCTTCGATGTATACGCCCAAATCGGGCTGGTAGCGCTCATCGCGCTCGCTGCCAAAAATGGCATTCTTATTGTTGCCTTTGCGGTTGAGCAGCGGCAGCTCGGAAAAGATATCTATACGGCGGCGATCGAAGCGGCGGCGCTGCGGTTCCGGCCGGTTATGATGACGAGCGTCGCGTTTATCTTTGGTCTGTTCCCGCTTGTTATTGCCAGCGGGGCCGGCGCGGCTACCCGTCGCGCCGTAGGCACGCCGGTATTCGGCGGGATGATCGCGGCAGCAATTTTCGGAATCTTCGTCATCCCGGTTTTGTTCACGATTGCGGAGCGCCTGCGCTATCGCAGAGCGAAGTAGTTGAAAGCGCAAGCGCCATGCCCCACGCCTTATTAGCCGGCGCGAACTGGAATCCAATTATAGAGCGAAAGCCCACCGTCGACCACGACCGTCGTCCCGGTGACATAACGCGAGAAGCGGTCGCACAAGAGCGCTACCGCCATATCGGCAACGTCTTCGGGCGTTCCGGTCCGGCCGAGCGGAATCATCTTGGCGAAGGCGGCAATATTTGCGTCAAATCCGCCGCCGGGAATCGCGCCTGGAGCTATGGCATTGACACGAATGCCGTCTGTGCCGAGGGCACGCGCGAGCTCTTTTACCAACATGGTTTGACCCGCTTTGGTCGCGCTGTAATGCGGCAAATTCCGCGGCGAATGAGCATGCAGCGAAGTTACAAACAGCATTCGTCCGTTGATCTTGCGCGCTTTCATATGCGCGCCCGCGGCCTGGCCGAGCACGAACCCGGCGCGCAGACCGACTGTTGTCATTGCATCCCATTCAGCTTCGGTCACAGCCAATACCGTCTCACTCTCAAAGCGTCGCGGTGATGCGCTATGCACAAGGATTGAAATCGCGCCCAGCGCTTTTGCCGCCGCGTCGAACAGTCGGCGCGGCGCCGCCGGGTGCTTAAGATCAGCGGCAATAAAGGTGGCGTTCAATTCGCGCGCGAGCGCGCTGCCCGGCTCGTCTGCGACATCGCTCAGAACGAGCTGAACACCTTCGGCGGCCAAGGCTTTCGCGATTCCACGCCCAATCCCCGACGCCGCGCCAGTCACGAGCGCCGTGTCGCCCCCCAGCAATGCCATGTCATGCCTCCGCAAACGGCCGAGCAGCCAATCCTGATATTCTAGCAAGTACCGCCACCCCGCCCATGGACAGTCAAGTCGCAAAATCTGCAAAGGCTCGAAGTTTCACGGGATGAAATTTGGCGCGCCTGCGCGCTGCGGTGGTTGGAACTCCGCCTAATGTTTCCTTGTAGACTCTCTAGTCCGCGATCGCGATTCGACTGTGCGCTCTGCACGCGAATGCGCCCGCACACCTATTCATTTCCGGAACAGCAAGTTCATGTTTGGAACAGCAACCACACGCCGCCAGCGACGAGTGCAGCGCCGATAATACGAGAAATCAAATTGCCGAAGGGCACTGCTTTCTCAAATAAAACAAGCACCGCCAGTGCGGCGATCCAAAGCAAGTTCATTACCCCACCCACGAACAGCAACAACATAAGAGCCCAGCAGCAACCAATGCAGTACAAGCCATGGCGAATTCCCAGCGCGAGTGCGCCCTTTGCGTCGCGGCGAAATCCACCATGCCGCATGATGAACGTGAGTGGCGCTTGACAGTTGGACAGGCATCTCTCCTTGAGAGGTGTCCACTGGTAAATACCGGCGGCAATCAGCGCGATTCCACCAAGTACATTACTGTCACCCTCCATCATCGGAGTGAGCAACGCGGCTCGCTGCAGCGCCCATTGCGCTAAGGTCGCTGCAAGGGAGAATCCTACCCAGGCGACGAGATAACCGGAGGCGAACCAGCCACTTGCCGCAAACGGTTGGCCGCTCGTCACCGCATGCCTACCGACGCGCGCGTAAATGAGAACCATCGGCGCCACGGATGGAGTCATCATGCCGACCATCATGACGGTCCACATCACGAACACATAGCCAAACTCAACCGGCTGCCACGGCGCATTTGCCGGCATCATCAATCCCTGCCCGGCGGGAATCATCCGAAACTCGGTCATATCCATGCCGCCCATGCTCATACCGTCGGCGAGCCAGACGATGTCGGCCCAGGCGAACGTGGTGAGGATCGCTAGCGCGGCAATCACGACCGCGCGATCGCGCCGCACCATCGCTTCAACGGCGCGGTTCATTGTGTGTAGTCACCGCAGGATTCCGCTCTGACACAGATTGACATGAGCAAACTGCGCGTAGGAATCCACGAGAGTAAATTGCATGGGGCGCGAGACCGCTGTCCAGCCGCGCCCGATTTCGGCGAGTGAATACTCAAATCCATCGGGGATATCGATGCGAACCCGGTGTTCGGCGCCAGTGACCGGATTTTTGATCGGCTCGCCGCGGCCCTCGGTAACGCCGCGCACGATCAGCCGGCCTTTGCGGCCGTCAATATCAACCTCAAAATCGATGGGCGCGAAGATCGGCTCGTGCAATTTCTCGAAGGTCGTGGAAAACACCTGAAAGATTGTGGCGCCGGGTTCTGTGTCCTGTCCGGTCAAAATGCGCAGCAGAGCAGCGCGCTGCGAGTCGTTGGCGCGTTCGTCGATCACCACCGCAGCTTCGCCTTTGCCCTCGTGAATCGCTCCGGGCCAGCGGAAGATACCGACGAACCGCAGCCCGTCGAGCCGGGTGTTGGCATGGAAACCTTCGTCGATCTGCATCCCGGCAACAGCTTCGCAGTTGCCGTAACTTGGCAGAGCGTTGAATTGACATGGGCAACCATAAGCGCAGTTGCAATTTTGGAACTCTCTCGCCCTGATGCTCCATTTTACGTCTGTCATGGAAACCCTCCGAGATTACCGCAACGAAGCGTTGCTGCCGCCGCCGTCAGCGAACCGATTCTCTGCTTATAATTATAGAGCGAATTAGCAGCCGTCGAAGGTTCAAAAGGTCGCTGGATAGATCAAGGCGCCTCCCGGCGCGCACGTTGCCGCTTCCGTGATATCCGCCTCTTGGATATCGCCCGGGTCGAGGATATGAAATACGGTTTCACCCGCGGCGATCAGATAATCCGCGATGATTCGCCGATGACAGCGCCACCACAGGGTTTCGGCGCACATGATTGCGCACTGCTGCGCATGGCCCAATTCGCGTAATGTCTCCAAACTCGACTGAAATTCGGGTCCCATGGCGTAATCTGCATAATTGTGGAAGCTCTGGTTTTGCCAGAACGCGTTAGTCTTGGCTGGAACATGCTTTTGCCTTGGCCGCAAACCGCCGAGCTGAGCAAAGTGTCGATATTTGATGCCAAAATCGCCAAGCGAGGACGTCAGCGCGTCGTGGTCAAATTGCGGATTTGTTCTTGAATGCGGAACGCTTCGGACGTCGGCCAGAAGCCGGACATCGACTTCTTTCAGCAAATAAATGAATTTATTGATTGGTCTGGTGGCGTGACCGATCGTAAAGAATGCTCTTTGCGCCGTGGATCGCCCCCATGGCAATAGTTCTTTTGTGTTTTGCGCGGTGCGTGACATGGTGCTGTCCTCGACGTGGCACCTTTCGACTCGTCAGGCCTGTGGTTTCACAGTACAGTTGCTAGCACCTTAAGACTTAGGGGACGGCTCCATGGACAGGGACGTTGCTGATAATGTCGAAAGTGCCGAGGACATTCTCAATTGTGATGTTTCAGATGACGTATTAGAGCGAACCGGAGGCAGTGCCAACGGCGCCGCTGTAACGTGGATATATTGCACCCATGCGTGGTACAATTGTGGATGGCCTCAATAGCCAAGCCATAATCAGTCCCAAAAAGCCGGCGCAAATCATTCAGCGGTGCGCGGACGAGTTGCGAGCACCAAAACGAAGGACTCCCTTGGGTTGCTGAACGAGCGAGCATCCCAAACGCTGGCTATTCCGCTCTGATTCCGGCTGCCTTGATGATAGGCCACCACTTTTCGATCTCGGCGTTCTGCTGCATCGCCAGCGCTTCCGGTGTTTGCTTATCTCGCGGCCAAGGCTCCTGTCCGAGTTCAATGAACCGCTGGTGCACCGCCGGATCGGCCAAGGTTTCCACTACCGCGGCATCGAGCTTAGCGATGACATTTTTGGGCGTTCCTTTTGGCGCCCATAAGCCGTGCCAAAAAGACGCGTAAAGGCCGGGAACGCCACTTTCGTCGCTTGTCGGCGTATCCGGCGCCTCGGCCCATCGCGCCTTGGCCATCACCGCATACGCCTTCACTTGACCTGTGCGCGCCTGAGCCAGCGCGCTTGCCACTTGTGTAAATGTAAGATCGATGTGACCGGCCAACAGGTCCTGCATAATCGGCGCTGCCCCGCGATAGGGCACGAACTGAAATCGCGTGCCGGTATTCTTCTGAAAATAAGTCCCAACGACATCGGCGCCGCCGCCCACTCCGCCGATGCCGACGGTCGCCTTGGCTGGGTTCTCCTTCAGCCAGGCGATAAGCTCCGACAAATTTTGCGCCGGCAAACTCGATCTCCCGACCAACCACACCGGGCAATCCGCGATCAGCGAAATCGGCGCGAAATCATCTACGACGTTAAACGGAAGCGTATAGGTCGCGCCGTTGACGACGTGAGTCTGCCAGTGGCCAAGGATGAGCGTGTAGCCATCGGGCGCAGAACGGGCCACATGGGTGCTGCCAATCGTCCCGGCTGCTCCCGTCAAGTTTTCAATGATAACCGCTTGGCCGAGAGCGTTCTTCATCCGATCAGCAATGACCCGGCCAAGGGTATCGGTCGGGCCTCCCGCCGGAAACGGCACCACGATAGTGATCGGTCGCACGGGAAAAGCTTGGGATTGGAGTTGGATTTGAGCTTTGACCCCTGTTATTCGCGGCACCGCCGAAGCGGCGGCTGTCGCTGCAAGCAATTTCAAAAACGTACGCCGGCGAGATGTCATGGGACCGTCTTACAAGTTCGGCGCGTCCGCGGCGTTGGAAACTGCGGCATCAAGAGGCACGATCGACTCGGAACTAACGCCCGCCGACGGCATGGTGGCGGCCTTTTGCTTGCATTAAAACAGCGGCCAGTTTCCGCGGCGGCTATCGCTCAAAAATACATCAACGTTTTGTTTGTGTCAGCTGGCCGACTTCTTGCGTCTGCGCACAGTGATACATTGTGAAACGCGGCACGTGTTATTAGCTTTACCTAAGCGAAGTTCGTCCGCCGGGCCTTTAAGTGGGCGTGCTGGCGGCGGGACCACCAATGGCTAAGACATCAGCAGTTCGGGAAGGTAGCAAAAAAATTGCGCCGCCGGGCAAAACGACCGTGACGCTCCAAGTCAATGGCGCGGCACACGAATTGACCGTCGCTCCGTGGACCACTCTCCTCGACGCGCTGCGCATCCATCTTGGTCTGACCGGAACCAAGAAGGGTTGCGACCACGGTCAATGTGGCGCCTGCACGGTTCTTGTCGACGACCGACGCATCAATTCATGCCTCGCGCTGGCGGTCATGAAGGACGGCTCGCAGATCACGACCATTGAGGGATTGGCCAAAGACGGCGCGCTACATCCAATACAGCAGGCCTTCATCGACCATGACGCCTTCCAGTGCGGTTACTGCACGCCAGGCCAGATTTGTTCGGCCTTCAGCCTGATCGCCGAGGGCAGAGCCCGAAGCGCCGATGAGATCCGCGAACTGATGAGCGGCAATATTTGCCGCTGCGGTGCCTATACCAATATCGTCGCGGCGATAGAACAGGTCATTTCCCGCAAGCCGGGATCGCACTCCAGCGACAGAGGCTCATGAATAATTTCGAATTCAGCCGTGCAAGCGATGTCGCCGACGCAGTGCGCCAGATCGCGGCGGAACCTGGCGCGACATTCGTCGCCGGCGGCACCAATCTTATCGACCTCATAAAAGAGGGAGTGACGAAACCGTCGAGATTGATCGACATCACTCGACTGGAGCTCAACCGGATTGAGCAGACGAGTGACGGCGCGCTTCGCATCGGTGCGCTTGTTCCAAACAGTGACCTTGCCTACCATCCCGAGATTGAGGCGCGTTTCCCGTTGCTGGCCAGCGCGATCCTTGCCGGAGCTTCGCCGCAATTGCGTAACATGGCGACGACCGGAGGCAATCTCCTGCAACGCACGCGCTGCTTCTATTTTTACGATACAACGACGGCCTGCAATAAGCGCGATCCGGGCAGCGGCTGTTCGGCCATCGATGGACTCAACCGCATGCACGCAATTCTCGGCACGAGCAAACATTGCATCGCGACGCATCCGTCGGACATGTGCGTCGCATTGGCAGCCTTGGACGCGCGCGTGCTCGCGACCGGTCGCAATGGCGAGCGGCGCATCGCATTTGGCGAATTTCATCGCCTGCCCGGCGACACGCCGCATATCGACACTAACCTCAATACGGACGAGATTATCACTGCCATCGAACTGCCGCCGAGCAGATTCGCCAAGAACTATAGCTATCTCAAGATCCGCGATCGGCTGTCATATGCCTTTGCATTGCTCTCGGTCGCAGCGGCTCTCGAGATCGAAAGCGGCGTTATCAAAGAGGCACGCATCGCGCTCGGTGGCGTTGCCCACAAGCCATGGCGCGATCGCGGAGCCGAAGAAGAGCTGAGCGGGGCCGCCGCTACGCGGGACGCTTTCGCGCGAGCAGCCGACATGATTTTGAGCGATGCACGTGGCTCTGGCCAAAATGATTTCAAAATCGAATTGGCGCGGCGCGGCATCGTACGCGCGCTCACGCAAGCGGCGAATGGGACGCCGCAATCGCAGTCTGACAAACGCATCAGGTAAGCGGAACGAGAGATGACCGTCACCGACTATCTCGGCAAACCGACTTCTCGCGTCGAAGGGCACGCCAAGGTCACGGGCGCGGCGAAATACGCCGTCGAACACGAGCCGCACGGACTGGCCTACGGTTTTGTCATCACCTCGGCGATCGCAAGAGGCCGGATAAAACGCATCCACACCGCCGATGCGTTGGCAGTGCCAGGCGTGCTCGATGTCTTTACACACGCCCATCGGCCGGAACTGGCCTCCTCCGACGGGAAGTACGGCGACGAAGTGGCGCCGCCTGGTTCGCCCTTCCGGCCGCTCTACGACGACAAGGTCCGGTTCAGCGGCCAACCGGTCGCGCTGGTGGTGGCCGAGGAGCCCGAGATCGCCCGGTTTGCCGCCTCGCTTGTCCGAATCGATTACCAGCAACGAAGTCACATCACGGATTTCGAAGCGCATCGTGGCCGCGCGCGTGCAGTCAGCGAAGACGGTGAAAGCCATTCCCACAAGCGCGGCAATGCCGCCAGGGCTTTCGATCGATCTCCGGCCCGGATCAAAGTCGAATATCGCATCCCGGTCGAGCATCACAATCCAATGGAGATGTTTGGGGCCACCGCGGTCTGGGAAGGCGACGGGCGCATCACGATCTACGACAAGACCCAAGGACCGTTGAACTGCCGAAACTATGTGGCCAACGTCTTCGCTTTGCCGCAGGAGTCGGTGCGCGTGCTGTCGCCCTATGTTGGGGGCGGTTTCGGGTCGGGCTTGCGCCCGCAATACGAACTGCCGCTCGCGGTTCTAGCGGCGAGTGCGCTGCGACGCTCCGTTCAGGTTGCTCTGACTCGACAGCAGATGTTCACCCTCGGTTATCGCGCCGCGAATATCCAATCGCTGGCGCTTGCAGCCGACCACGACGGCAAGCTTGCCAGTTTCCGTCACGAATGGATCGGCATGACTTCCCAATTCGAGAATTTCCAGCGCAGTAACGTCACCTGGTCGAGTCAGCTCTATAGATGCGACAACGTTGAGCTTGTTCAGAAACTCGTGAAGCTCGACCAGAACACGCCATGCGACATGCGCGCGCCCGGCGGAGCGGAAGGCCTGTTCGCTATCGAGTGTGCCATGGACGAGCTCGCCTATGCCGCGAACGTCGAGCCGCTCGAGTTCCGGCTGCGCAACTATTCCGATAAGGATCAGATCGAGGACAAGCCTTACAGCAGCAAGGAGCTGCGCGAGTGCTATCGCCAAGGCGCAGAGCGATTTGGCTGGTCAAAACGCAATCCGCAGCCGCGCTCGATGAAGGACGGCAACGAGCTGGTCGGCTGGGGCATGGCGACCGGCATCTGGGAAGCGATGCAGATGGAGGCGAGCGCCAAAGCGGTGTTGACTGCCAACGGCAATCTCGAAATCGCCAGCGCAACAGCTGATATCGGTCCCGGCACCTACACGATGATGACTCAGCTTGCCGCGGCAACACTCGGCGTACCGATCGAGCACGTTACGGCAAAGCTCGGCGATTCTAGTCTGCCGCACGCGCCGGTCGAAGGCGGCTCGTTTACGACATCGTCGGTAGGCTGCGCCATTTATGCGGCTTGTCGCGAGGTGCAGAAGGAACTGCTGCGGCTAACGCAGAAGATTCCAGGTTCGCCACTGACGGGCGCAAGACTTGAAGACGTGACATTCGCCGACGATAAGATTCAACGTAAAAACAACGGCGCCGTGGTGTCGCTCACCGACGCGATGCGGGCCGGCAAGGTTGATCGCATCGAAAAGCAATGCACTGCCGCGCCGAATGAGAAGAGCAAATACGCGCATTACACGCACTCGGCAATTTTTGCCGAAGTCAAGGTTGACGAGCAGATCGGCCTCATTCGCGTGACGCGCATTGTCAATGCGGTGGCTGCAGGCCGCATTCTTAACCCGAAAATCGCTGCGAGCCAGATTCTCGGCGCTGTGGTCGGCGGCATCGGGATGGCGCTGCACGAGGAGACGGTGACCGACCACCGGTTTGGCCGATTTATGAATCATAATTTTGCCGACTATCATGTGCCGGTGAATGCGGATGTGCGTGCGATCGACGTGATCTTTGTTGATGAACAAGATGACGAGATCAATCCGCTTGGCGTCAAAGGCGTGGGCGAGATCGGCATCGTCGGGACCGCCGCGGCGATCGCCAACGCGATCTACCACGCAACCGGCAAACACGTTCGCGATCTACCGATCACCATCGACAAGCTGCTGGGCAATTAGCTACTCCGCCGCAATTTCGCGCCGGTAGCATGTCAGACGCGCCATCCCGCGTCCCCGCCATTCGGTTCACTGTCGCAATAATCGAGTGCGCGCGACCACGCGACATCTCCTGCCTGGCTCGCGTTAGTGCTAGTCTCGATTGCAACGGGAGGGTACGTCATGGGCAAAGATCCGCCAGCTGGCCGCAACCCGCTAAAGGCATCTGCCAAAGGAAGGGCGCTTCGGACATTTACCGGTGCATTCATCATAACAGCAATCGCCACAAGCTTTGCCCATGCACGTGACGACTATCCCACACGCCCCGTCCAATTGATCATTCCGTTTGCCGCAGGCGGCCCCACCGATATTGTCGGCCGCGTCATT
>Ga0310915_10001832_pt1 | contig 11130 bp, 9 predicted proteins | sample GREbulkMGAN111_FD_202508 | JGI IMG/M metagenome (GOLD analysis project Ga0310915, IMG submission 202508) | Lab enrichment of tropical soil microbial communities from Luquillo Experimental Forest, Puerto Rico - GRE.bulkMG.AN111 | ecosystem: Environmental > Terrestrial > Soil > Tropical forest >...
TCAGCTTGTTTCCGTAAAAATTTCACAGAAGCCATGGCAGACTCCCGAGCATTCCCGGCCATTGCATTGCATCATTTTTTATATCGCAATGCAATATGGCGCTCTCGGTTGGCCGGCAATTCCACTGAAATCAGCTCTGTTGGACAGAAGCGGATAATTCGGGCCGCCCTGCCCAAAATTTAATCCGCCACCGTTCGAAGATGCATCACAGGCAATTCTACAGATGGCAGTTTGATGATGCGCAAATCAGCGGAATACGAAAGCGTTAGAACCACAACGACAATCAGATAAAGAAAAGCCCACTTTCCTTGCATCGACTGCCCCCGATAACTGTGCCTCGGCACGCATCCAGGTTGCAAAATGCAGGCCATAAGCCCGCCGAGCATGTGGGATGTGTCGGCAGGGCCACCCGGAACGAACCCTTAGTTGGCCGCGTTGAGCCGGGATCTGATCGCGTTTATGTGGTGCGGCGCTACAGATTTGCCGATTTCGCGAGCAGTGATTGGAATTGTGCGATGCTCAGGCAATGACCGACACAGGCGCATTTAATGAGATCGGTCGCGAGGCCGTCCGTCTTCGGCTTGCTGAGTACCCCCGTGAAATGAGACTTACCGCCCAGGTCTGGCTTCTCGAACAAGATGCGATCGTAGCAGCACAACGTCGAAAGCTTCGACTGCGACTGCTATGGGGCATTATTGGAAGCGCTTTTAGCTTGCTCGCGGTGTTTGCGCTCGGAGAGATTATGCATCGATAAAACGGGCTAAGCAGCACTGTGACGTGAGATTGGTTTGGAATCGTGAGGCATGAGGCGTCCCAGCAGCCAATTGATAGGCGCGGCTTACTACATGGCAGGCCATGTCGTTCTGGCGTTTCATTTCGGACTGGTGATTAAAAATATCGAAGTCCTTGAGAACGGCGATGCCGGCGCTGAGCTACCAGCAGCCGAGCACCTACCACAGCTCGATCGCGTGACCGTCTGCATGGGAGGGACAGCAGCCCAGACACATTTCCAAGCGCCCGCGACCGACGACCTTATGATGGCTGACTACGCAGCGATTCTTGGTTTCACGCCGAAGATGTCAAACGACGAACGCGAGGCAATCATAGAAAGAGGTTTCGCGCGCGCACGCAGTGTCGTCGCCAAAAACGCGGAAGAGGTTGCACGGATTGCAAAAGTCTTGATGGTGTGGCGATCCGTCGATCTTTCCGACGTTCAGCCTCGAGTAAGGGCTACGGAGATACCCATTTCGCCGCGGCGTTGATTCCGATGACATGGTATCCAAAAAGGCGTGGCCGCTTTGTCACCGAAAGCGGACATTTGCGGTGCGCAAGCGCACGTCCGCTTTGGGCCAATAACGGATATGTTGCAGATTGTTAGGCTGGATAGCTAATAAGATCGTGCACATCCTTTTGCGCCTCGCGTTCGAGTCGCAGTCGCCTTAGCTCTTGGGTCCGATTCCGGATTTTCTGCTGCGCTGCGTAATAGTCTGCAGTGGCCTTTGAAGCGTCAGCTTTTTGATGCTCGCGTGCTTTGAACATCCGCTCAGCTCGGGCGCGGTCACTGTTTCATTTTGGGGCATAATGATAAAACGCGGGAGCCTTGGCAAAGTTCAAACCTCGGAACTACAATCTAAGCTAACGTAGATATTATATTGCAGTGCCCCGCTGTCTGTGTGTCATGACTACCACCGCAACCTTCACGCTTACCCGCGCCAACAAGAACCGCGGCGGCGGCGATGATGACTTCGATGTACGCGATGGCGACCGAGTTATTGGCCGGATCGTGCGCCACCCGCAAGCGCCGGATAAAGCGCCCTGGTTCTGGGCGATTACAGCGGAAAGTCGTAAACCATTGCCGACGGATCGTGGATACGCAGCTAGCCGCGATGATGCGATGGTGCAATTTAATGCGCATTGGTCGCGCCGTGACCGCATCTGCCATCGTGTCGCAGACCTACCGACGCCTCATGTGCCGTCGTTCATTGCCCGATGTATTCTTTGCAACGGCCAAATTTGGGTCGCTTTAACCAGTCCAAGTGACGAGAACCGGATTTGCTCGCATTGTGCCGAGGACGGGTGATCGCGATCCTCTTAGAGGGCGGCCTGGTCGTTTTAGCTTTGCCGCTCCCCCTCCATTCCGGAAAGCAGACACTAGGCTACGCGAATTGAATGTCCGCTTCAGCGCCGACGCTGACATCTGCTAAGAGCCAATAGCCACCACCTACGCAGCCTCAGCCAAGGGTAACGAACTTCTGGGCCTTCACGGCTTCGCGCAAGGCTTCGAAGGCCTCGTTTATTTTTTTCCAGTTTGGAAGTTTCTTCATAGCAGCGAGCCAGCGCTGCACATTCGGATAAGGCGAAAAGTCGACTCCGATGACCTCACCAAGGGTGACGATCGCGGCACCGAAATAATCCGCAATCGTAAGCGCGTCACCGACCAGATAGGTCTTATTCGGTCCGATCCAGTAATCGTTAAGCAGCTTGAGCCAACGCTTGGCGTTCTCCCTTCCAAATTCCAACGTTGCCGCCTGGGCCTCCTCGCTGCGCCGCTTCAGATGAGGAAACAGCTGCGGGTAACAAAGGTTATAACCCCACTCGCGGTAGAAATTGGTGTTAATCCAGTCCATCACCTCATTGACCTTGGCACGCTGTTTCAGATCTTTCGGGTACGCCGGAGACCCGATCTTATCAGCGAGATATTTCAAAATAGCTGAGCTCTCTGTGAGTCTCAGATCGCCATCCTCGAGCATCGGCACTAGGCAATTCGGGTTGATTGCCGAATATGGCGACTGCATGTGTGCGCCGCTCATCAAGTCGATGAGTTCCTCGTCCATGACGATGTTGTTTTCAGCCGCAAACAGCCGCACTGGTCGGGAGGTCATAGATACTGGATGCATATAAAGCTTCATAGTGCGTTTCCTTACTGTCCCTCAATGGCGAGTCGTCAAGGCGTTTCGATCCATAAGTCTTATTGGCTTCAAGGTAAAGTCACTAGACTGTAGCGCGCACGGCCCACGCGCTGTTTACGAAACACACTGGATCATAGCAGCTACCGACAACTCTCACCTAGGCCACTCATTTGCTGCTGACGAGGCTTTAGCCTTGGCGAGAAGCTGGGTCTCGTACCTTTTAAACATCCACCAAAGCGCGCCGATGCCTACGACCGCGCAGATCAGCAACGCAGCGCTCACAGGCCCTGCCACTAGTTTAACGGCGTGACCGAACATGTGACCACCGAGGCCAAAAAACGCAGCCCAGACAATTCCACCGCTTGCATTCCAAAGGAAAAACTCACCGCGCGGAAAGTTGAGAGCCCCTGCGAGTAGCGCCGCATATGTTCGCAAAAACGCGGTAAACCGGCCAAAGAAAATGACACGGCCGCCGTATTGGCGAAACAACCATTGGCAAATCATTATCCGATCTTCGGAGAGGCGGACGTAGCGGCCGTAGCGGCGAAGAAAAGCGAAACCGTATCGATGGCCCACCCAAAAGCCGAGATTGTCTCCAAGGATCGCAGCAGCCGCGGCAGTCGTAATGATCAGGCTGATATCGAGTCGCGCGGTCGTCGCAGCTAGCGCGGAAGCTGTGACGAGCGCGGTTTCACCCGGAAGCGGAACGCCTGCACTTTCGAGGAAGATCAAAATAAATACGGCCCCGTACCCAAAATGGACTACGAGATCAGACAGCGATGATCCGAAGTCACCCATTTTGCATTTTTAAACCTCTAGCGCAGCATTCCAAACAGGAAGCCGAGACTTCACAAAGATGAATTTGGGTTCATAAGGGAACATTCACGCCGCAAAAAGTCGGGTCGGCTTTCGCCCCCCGAAAACGGACATCTGTACACCCCTGCGGCGACGGCACGCGGATCTCGCAGCGCGGTCATCGAGCGACCATTGACGATTTATTCAATCATTAGCGACGCTGTCACGTCATTCCGATTGGAAGCCCTTCGCGCTTAGCACCGGCCTAGCAACCGGTCCGCCAAGAAATTGGATGAGCGACTTTGCCTCCTCGACGACTTTACTAGAGGAACCTATCCCAGCCGTGAAGACTGTGGTGCTGGCAAATTCTCCCGGCAGCGGACCGAGCAACTCTGCGCCCTCGACCGGCACGATCTCCGAGGCCTGTCCTACGCCGATCTCGGCCTCGCCTTTAGCGACCATCTCGGCGGCTTGTGCTCCCGGCACCAAAATCGTCCTAGACTTTAATTGGTCAGCGATTCCAAGCCGATCAACGACGCGTGCGAAATAGACGCCGCTGGCCCCGCCTTTCGACGGATCCGCGTAGACAATTGATTTTGCATTAAGCAGCGTCTGTTTTAGCGCGTCGGCGCTGCTTATGTCTGGTTTCGTTGCGCCCTTACGTATCGCCAGCGCAACTGGAGTAGTTGCAACATTGACGATGCCGCCCGGGCCAAACTTGTCGTGCTTCTGAAGTTCATCCATGACTGGCCGCGATAGGATAATCACGTCCGCAGTTTCTCCTTCCAGAATGCGTTTCCTGATATCGGCGATAAGGCTGTAGCCGATGTTGAGCTTGTTGCCGGTCGCCTGCTCGAACTTCGAAGCTAGTTCGTTCAGCGCTGTGGTGAGCGCCACGGAAGTCAGCACCTTGATTTCAGCTGCATTCACGTGTCCCTGGATCGCAGTCGCAAGAGACAGCAGCAAACCTCCTGCGACTGCCGATGCGATCCGTCTTGCGAATAATCGTGGGGTCATGTTATTGCCTCCCGAGCGCTAGAATTTTCTGGATAGTTCTTACTCTATGATTTCTTAGGCGCGAGCCGATTAATGACAGTGGCACCGTTATTCCGAGCGTCGCCTTGGCTGTCTACCGGCATCGCCGCGTGCTGAGCGCGCGAAGCGAATGGCCACGCCGCTACTGCGGAGCCGATGAAACGTATGAATTGGCGTCGCCTCATAGTCGCCCCGAGGCTCAGACACGTTAATGGTAGCAGTTCGGGCTAGAGGTCGGGAGGGGGTCGTCGTCGGGGCCGACTAATGTCCGCTTTGGGTCAAGAGCAGACATGTGCACTGCACTAGCGAATGTCTGCTAAGGGCCAGAAGCGGACCTTCAGTTTAGATAACCACTCCCAAATCCGACATTCACGTACGTGTCGCATGTCCAAAAGCGGCGGTTTGACTGAATGGCCGTTCTGCGCGCAAATAGAACACACCCTGTGTCGGGCGGGGGATAATGTCGCGGGGTGCCACAGTGCCCGAGACCGCCACCGCCATAGTCACTGCCAATCGCGCCGGCCGCCTGACGCCTGCCGAAACTATTGCACGCTCTTACGCGCGGCTTCGGTCTTATGCCGACCCCGCCATGTTCATCACGGTGCGCGAAGAGCGTGAGGCGATTGCTGAAGCGCGCAGCCTGAATGACAATACTCTCCCGCTTTTCGGCGTCCCGGTCGCGGTCAAGGACAATATCGACGTCGCCGGCATGCCGACAACGGCCGCCTGTCCGGCGTTCACTTACATGGCGCGGCGCGATGCGACGGTCGTTGAGCGCCTACGCGCCGCGGGGGCGATCATCATCGGCAAGACAAATCTGGATCAGTTCGCGACCGGCCTGAATGGAACACGTTCGCCATACGGTATCCCTCGCAACGCCATCAAGCCGGAGTTGATTCCGGGCGGTTCGAGCTCGGGCTCGGCAGTCGCGGTCGCGGCGGGGATCGTCCCGCTGGCTCTCGGCACCGACACCGCGGGCTCCGGTCGTGTGCCAGCAGGCTTGAACAACATCATTGGCCTCAAGCCCAGCTTGGGATTGATTTCGACCGACGGCGTGGTGCCGGCCTGCCGCACGCTCGACTGCGTATCGGTGTTTGCTCTCACGGTAGAGGATGCTTGGGTGGCGCTCGCCACGATCAGCGGCCATGATAATAGGGACCCCTACTCACGCAAACGCCCGCTGGGAACGCCGGGCCCCATGCCGAAGCTGCGGCTCGGCGTGCCGCATTCCGACCAGCGGCTATTCTTCGGCGACAGCCAGTTCGAAGCAGCCTATGTCGATGCACTGGCAAGTCTCGCCAGGCTCGGCCACATGATCAGCGAGATAGACATCGAGCCTTTCTTTGAAACGGCACGCTTGCTCTATGAAGGCCCGTGGGTCGCCGAGCGTGCCATTGTGGCAAGGCCGGTGCTCGATTCCGATCCTCGAGCGCTGCACCCGGTGACGCGTGAAATCATCGTTAGCGGTCTGAAGCCGACGGCGATGGACGCATTCGCCGCTTTCTACAAACTCGAAGAATTGCGCCGCATCGCCGACAGAACTTTCACAGAAGTGGATGCGCTCGCTGTGCCGACCGCACCGAGCGCCTACACTGTTGGGCAGCTGCTCAATGACCCGATCCAGCTCAATAGCCGCCTTGGTACCTACACCAATTTCGTCAATCTGCTGGACCTCTGCGGATTGGCACTGCCCGCCGCCTTCACGAAAGACGGCATTCCGTTTGGTATTACGCTGCTGGCGCCAGGTGGGGGCGATGCCTTACTCGCGAGCCTCGGTTCGGCGTTCGAGGCCGACACCAAGCTGCCGCTCGGCGCGCTCAAAAAGGCGCAGCCGGCCTAATCAAATCGTCTCCGTATAATGCTCGTACTCATCCCGCACTTTGATTATGTGCGCGTACATGTTCTGGGTCGCCAACAAGCCGTCGCCGCGCAGGATCGCCTGGACCACGCGGTCGTGTTCCGCGTGCGATTTTGTCAGGCGACCGAGATTGCGGAATTGGGCGCGGCGGAATGGCTGAACGCGAGCGCGCGTCGACAGGGTCAGCTCAGCGAGATAGGCGTTGTGCGCGCCAGCATAAATAACGGCGTGAAACGCCTCGTTGATCTCGTGGTAGCGCAGCGGATCGCCATCCTGGATCAGAAGCCGCAGCCTTTCGTGCACACCTGCCAGCGCGTGCCGTTCGGCACTGCTCATACGCTTGGCGGCGTAGCCGGCGCACAGCGCCTCGAGTTCGGCCATTGCCTCGAACATGCCGATAAGGTGTTCGTGCGTCGGCCGCGCCACTACCGCGGCACGGTGAGCCCTCACCTCGACCAAGCCGCTCGACGTCAGCATGCGGATCGCCTCGCGGACCGGCGTGCGCGACACAGAAAAGCGTTTTGCCAACTCAATTTCGTCGAGGGCAGCCCCCGGAGCGAGTTGACCACGCACGATGTCGTCCGCCAATCGCATCCGCAGTTCTTCCGCCCGTGTACGGCGCGGCCAGTCGGTTTCAGCAACTTCGTGTGTGAGCATGATGCTCATGGCGCGGTTTCGTGCCACTTGGGCACCTTGGGTGCCATAACGGCGCCCGTCTGCTCCAGGGCGTAGGCCACGCGCAAGGCGACATCCTCCCGCCACGGGGCGGCTATAATTTGTACACCGATCGGCAGCGGCTTGAGCGGCACCGGCACTGCAACCACAGGAAGCCCGATAAACGAGATCGGCTGGGTATAAATCCCGACATTGGTACGCAACGGCATTTCGACGCCGTCGATAAGGAAAGTTTGCTGCCCAATCTTGGGTGCGGTGCAGGGTGTCGCCGGCGCAAGGATCGCGTCATGGCGCTCGAATAGCTTGAGGACCTGTTCGCGATACCAACGGCGGAAGATCTGCGCTTTGTTGACCAGGCTCGCCGGTATCATAGCGCCGGCGATGAGACGATCACGCACCGCCGGATCGAAATCGTGTGCCTGCTTGCGCAGGCGGCCCAGATGGAGCGCGGCGCCCTCGGTTGCGGTGATGACGTAGGCGGCCGCGCGGGCGCGCTGCGCCTCAGGGATGTCGATCTCTTGCGTGACGCCGGCTGCTCCAGCGACGCGCGACAAGGCCTCCAGAGCTTCCGGAAAGGCAGCTCTCTGGAAATAGCCTCCCACGACGGCAATGCTCAGCCCATCGAACCCGCGTGCAAGCACGCCTGTCACTGGCTCTGGCGCGCGATCGGTACACACAGGATCGGCGGGGTCGGACCCTTGCATGGCGTCGTAACTGATGGCGAGGTCGCGCGTGGTGCGCGCGAACGGACCAAGGTGGTCCAGGCTGTTAGCAAATGGAAACGTTCGTGTCCGGGTCAGGCGGCCATATGTTGGCTTCAAACCGAAGACGCCGCAAAAAGATGACGGTACGCGTATCGAGCCATTGGTGTCGGAACCGAGCGCGAGCGGCACCAGGCCGGCACCCACCGCCGTGCCGGAACCACCGGAAGAGCCGCCGGACATGCGGGTCAGGTCGTGCGGATTGCGTGAGGCTCCATCGTGAACGTTCTCGCCAGTGAAGTCGTAAGCGTACTCACCCATGTTGAGCGCGCCGACAAGCACGGCACCGGCAGCCTCTAAACGCTCAATCAGCGGTGAGTCTTGTTTGGCGGGTCGATCTGCTCGGTTGATCTTGGAGCCGGCGACGGTCGCAAGGCCCGCAATGTCGAACAGGTTTTTCACCGCGAAAGGTACACCAGCGAGCGGCAACTTGTGCCGGTCGCACGCGGCGTCGACCGCGTTCGCTTTGGCGCGAGCGCGCTCGGCAGTCACTGCAGTGAACGCATTCAGCGTCGGATTGAGTCTTGCGATCCGTGCCAGCGCGTTGTCGATGACGGCCGCCGCGCTCAATTCACCCGCCGCGACGTCACTTGCGATTTGCGTGGCGCTCGACCAACTGATATCGGTAAGCAGCGCCATGGCTCAGGCTTTGAACACTGGCGCGGGCTCGGCGTCGTCCGGCAGCTCGAACTCGGCGACCATGTTGGCGTGCCTGAGGGTGACTTCGAGATTGGCCTTCACCGCCGGTTTCCAGGCATCTTCCAACGGAACGCCGAGGGTGGCGGCCGCAGCTTCGACGAAATCATCCAGTGATTTCGGCATGATCAAGACTCCGCGATCACAAGGGCGGATGAGGGATGGCCGCTAGGAGCTCGCGCGTGTAGTCGGCCTGTGGCCTGACGAGTACGCGCGCGCTCGGCCCCTCCTCTACGATCTTGCCAGAGCGCATGACGATGACACGGTCGCACAGGAGCCGCACCACGTTGAGATCGTGCGACACGAATAGATAGCTCATCCCGAGAGAATCCTTGAGATCTTGCAGCAGATTGAGCACCACCGCCTGCACCGAAACATCGAGCGCCGCTGTCGGCTCGTCAAGGATGATCAAATCGGGGTTGAGCGCTATGGCACGCGCTATGCCGACGCGCGCCTTTTGCCCGCCCGAAAGTTGATGTGGGAAGCGATCAAGCAATTCGACTGGAAGGCCAACCTGTCGCGCCAGCTCCTCGCAATGGACACGCACTTTGCCGCGCGGCACTCCGTCCAGCCGCAACAGCGGATCGGCGATGGCGCGCGCCGCTGTCAAACGTGGATTGAGGCTGTCTGTCGGGTCTTGAAACACCATCTGGATCCGCTTTCGCAGCGCCAACGACGCGAACCTGTTGGGCGGGATTTCGCCGATATCCTCGCCGTCAAAGACGATCGAACCCGCACTCTTGTCGATCAGCCGCATGACCATCATCGATGTGGTGGACTTGCCACAACCGGATTCCCCGACCAAGCCGACGCTTTCACCGCGCGCGATCGAGAAACTAATGCCGTCAACGGCACGGAATATCTCGCTTTCCGGCACCGGCCTGTTCCGTGAAAACAATTTACCGAACGAGCCGCCCCGGCCCTGGCGTGAATACTCCTTGACCAGATTATCGACGACCAAAAGCGGCATCTGGTTAACCTTGTCGCGCGTTGGCGCCAGCGGTTTGGTCTTTGTGGTCTGATTTTCCGGCAATAGGTCGGGAAGCGAGATGCCGGGGCGCGGTGTCGCCCGCATGAGCTTGCGGGTGTAGGCGTTCGCCGGTTTTCTGAAGATCACTTCGGACTCTGCCATCTCGACGACTTTGCCTTTCTCCATAACAACGATCCGGCTGCAATAAGTTGCGGCAAGGCCGAGATCGTGCGTGATCAGGATCGTTGACATACCGCGCTCGCGCGTGAGCTCGACCACCAGGTCCATCACCGCCTTCTGCGTCGTGACGTCGAGACCTGTGGTCGGCTCGTCGGCGATTAAGAGCTGCGGCTTGCAGGCCAAGGCAAGCGCGATGACTACGCGCTGGCACATGCCTCCCGACAATTCGAACGGGTAGGCGTGGTAGCGCTCTCGGGGTCGGGCGATACGCACCAGTTCGAGCATCTCGACCGCTTTTTCGCTCACAACGTCAGAGTCGACCTGGGCGTGCTGCAGCAGCACATCTTCGATCTGCTTGCCGATCTTACGGATCGGATTGAGCGCGAGCCGTGGTGACTGGAAAATCATCGATATCTCGCGGCCGCGCATTTCCCGCATGTCGTTTTCACTCGCGGCACGCAGGTCGAGGCCCGAGAAGCTCACCGAGCCGTCGGCGACACGGCCAGCCCGGTCGAGAATGCGCATCACGGCATACGAGGTTACCGACTTGCCGGAGCCGGACTCGCCGACGATGCCGACGGTCTCGCCTTTTTCGATTGTGACGTTGATATGCTCAATGGCCCGCACAATGCCGCGCCGCGTATGGAATTCGACGGTTAGGTTCTTGACGTCGAGCAGCGGCAGACCTTTGCCTTCATCCGGCGAGATCACACGCTTAAGCATCATGTCCTCCGCTGCGGATCGACCAAGTCCCGCAGTCCGTCGCCAAGCAAGTTGAAGCAGAAAACCGCAAGCATCAGCGCCGCGCCGGGGAACAGCGCGATCCACCATTCGCCGGAGATGATATTGCTGGCCCCCTCGGCGACCATGATGCCCCACTCCGGGGTCGGCGGCCGCACGCCGAGCCCAATGAAGGAAAGGCCTGCGGCGTTGAGAATGGCGTAGCCCATGGTCAGCGAAATCTGCACCATCATGATCGGCATGATGTTCGGTAAGATGTGCAGCAACAGGATACGGGCCTCGCTGTTACCCGACAGTCGCGCCGCCAGCACAAAGCCCGCCTCGCGCCGCACGTTGGCCTCAGCGCGGGCGACACGCGCATAAAGCGGGAAGTTAATGATGGCTGTGGCGATAACGATATTAGTTACGGTGTTGCCGAGCGCAGCAACAATGCCCATCGCAAGCACGAACAGCGGAAAGGCCATGATGGTATCGGCGATGCGCGAAACGATGCGGTCTGTCCAACCGCCG
>Ga0310915_10001836_pt1 | contig 11124 bp, 10 predicted proteins | sample GREbulkMGAN111_FD_202508 | JGI IMG/M metagenome (GOLD analysis project Ga0310915, IMG submission 202508) | Lab enrichment of tropical soil microbial communities from Luquillo Experimental Forest, Puerto Rico - GRE.bulkMG.AN111 | ecosystem: Environmental > Terrestrial > Soil > Tropical forest >...
CGATCTGATGCGCAAGGACAAGAACGGCTACTTCTACTTCGTCGATCGCATCGGGGACACCTTCCGCTGGAAAGGCGAGAACGTCTCGACCACCGAAGTCGAGGAGGCGGTCGGACGATTCGATGGCATTCTCGAGACCAACGTCTACGGCGTGCAAATTCCCGGCCGTGACGGCCGCGCCGGCATGGCCACGATCGTCGCCAAGGACAACCTCAACTTGACGGCGCTGCGCGACCATCTCGCGCAGCAGCTGCCCGAATATGCCCGGCCGGTATTCCTGCGCATCCGCAAGGACAACGACGTCACCACCACCTTCAAGCAAAAGAAGATCAACCTGTTGAAGGAAGGCTTCGATCCGACCCTCACCGTCGATCCGATCTACTTCAACGATCCGCAACGCAAAGCCTTCGTGCGCGTCGATCCCGAGCTCTACGAGCGGATCAAGAGCGGAGAGGTGCGGCTATGATCGCGGGCTCGGGCCCGGGCACCACCGAGGCGATCGGCTCCATCGAGGTGCTCGCATTCTGGCGCGCAGCCGGCCCCGACAAATGGTTCGAGAAGGACGCAACCTTCGACGCCGAGATCGCGGCGCGCTTTTCTTGCCTTTGGCAGGCCGGCCGCGACGGCAAGCTCGCGCCTTGGGAGGAGACGCCGGAGAGTGCGCTCGCGCTCGTCATCGTGCTCGACCAGTTCCCGCGCAACATGTTCCGCGGCGACCGGCGCGCCTATGAGACCGACGGGGTTGCCCGCTCGGTCGCCGATCGCGCCATCGGACGCGGGTTCGACCGACAGGTCTCGCATGTCGAGCGCCAGTTCTTCTATCTGCCATTCCAGCACTCGGAAAATCTCGCCGATCAGGAACGCTGCGTCGCGCTCGCGCGCGGCTACGGCGACGATGAGTTCACGAAATACGCCGAGCAACATGCCGACATCATCCGTCGTTTCGGACGGGTTTCCGCACCGCAACGCGCCGTTGGGCCGCGCCACCAGGCCGCAAGAACAGGCCTTCCTCGATGGCGGCGGCTTTGCGGGCTGACCGCATGCGCGGGCGCAGGCGCGCCCCTCTCGATCAAATCTCCGTAGCCGCACATTGAACGCGTGTCGCGGAGTGAACTACGTTTCGAGATATGCGGCAGAGCTTGGCTTATGACGAGGATGTTGGGGATTTTTCGCCCCCGTCCGCCACGAATGAAAATCTGGCCTGCGATTTCTTGGTCGCGGGCGGCGGGCTTTCCGGGCTCAGCGCGGCCGACGCGGCGATCCGACGCGGGCTCAACGTCGTCGTGATCGAAAAAGGCGTCTACGGCAAAGAGGCGGCATCCGGGCTCAGTGCGGGCCAATTCCTGACCGGATGGGCGAAGTCCGTCGACGTCATGATCGCGGAGCTCGCCCAACAGGACATGCAAAAAGGCATTTATGGCGTGCAAGCGCATCGACGAGCTGAGCGCAGGGTGCGGGCGTTCCTGCGCCGCACCGTCGAGGGATGTCAGCGGCTTGGAGAGCTTGATCGCGACTACAACCTGCGTGCTTCGGTGCAACATGGCGCCTGCACGGCGGCCATCACCGAGGCCGACATGGCGAGCCTCCAGGCCGCTTACCGCTTCATGGAGAAGAGCAATCTGCGGGCGCTGATGCCGCTCGCGGACAAGCGCCGGCCGCCGTTCTTCGAGGGTCTTTCCGCACGGCAGCTGCAGCGGCGCTACGGTACCGCCGAGGGATTTTACGCCGGTGGCGTGATCGATCGCTTCGGCGGCAGCTTTCGTCCGCGCAAGTTTCTCATTGGGTTGGCGCGGGCGCTGCGCAAGCGCGGCGTGCGCTTCTTCCAGCACACGGAAGCGCAAGCGCTTGATTTCGCCGACCATCAGATGACTGTTTTTTGCGGAAACGGCGCCACCATCGGAGCGAACACGCTGTTCATGGCCAACGCCTATGCCCGCCATATCAACGGCGACGTGCTCGAGCGCGCGATCTTCGAATACGATAACGTCGTGGAAGTGGAACTGCCGGAAGGCGCGAAAACGCTTATGGCCGGCTCCGTCTTTTCCGATACGCGCGACCCCTGTTTCTACGCGCGCCGCCACGGCCGGCGCCTTTATATGGGCTACGAGGAGACTGCGGAGACCTCACCCGAGATCATGCGCGATGTCGCCCGTCGAACGCTGGAAGAAGGCAAACGCGTGTTTCCTGCGCTGCACTCCCTCGGCGAGCGCGACATCAAGAACGCGTGGTCGGGGCGGGTGTACTACACGTTGGATGATTACCCCTTCGTGGAGCGCCGGCACGGCGGACGCGTGATCACCTTTGCCGCGCCTTCCGATCACGGCAACTCGCTGGCGCTGCGCATCGGACAACTCGTCGGCAATGTCGTTCCTCATTCGACATCCCAGCCGAAGAACGAGGCTGACGAGCGCCAACGGCGCCGCAACGCAGAGCAGTTGCGGCTGTTCGAAAATTTCCCCAAGGGACTGCGCCTTCGTCCCGGCAGGCGCTATCAAGAGGCCGCATTCCGAGATCCCGAGCCGCCGGTCGTCAGCAGCAACAAGACACCCGTCCGCAATCCATCGGCGTGAAGCTATCGATGGCGGTGGAGCGCTCGTCGCTCGCGCTCTGGGACTCAAGGCGCCCAATGGCGCCTTGAGTCTTGCAGCCTAATGACGGCCGCGCGGTACGTATCTTGCGCGATCGCGAGCGCTTCAAAAGCTGACGACATCCTTGATCGCGACGGCCGCGTCGGCGGGCACGACCTTGCGCGCCACGAAATCATCCCAGTTCTTGAATTTCGCCTTGGCGCGGGCTTCGATGATCGCCTTGGAGCGAGCCGGACCGATCTGCGGCAGCTTGTCGAGTTCCGCTGCCGTTGCGGTGTTGAGATTGGTCTTGGCAACCTGCGGAGCCGTTGCGGCGCCGGTGGTCGCGGGCTTGGCGGGAGCGGGCGCTGTGACGGCGGGAGCGGGCTTTGCGGGTTGCGCCGGTTGCGTCCCCTGCGCAAAGGCCGGGACGGAGAGAAGCGCGAGCACCGCCGCGGTGACGAGAACGCGATGGGTAAACATTGCGATAGGTCCTCCGTGATTCCCTTATGGCTTGAACGCGAAGGCTGAGCCTGCACGCAAGCCGGGCGGGCGTTTATACGTATCAGTCCCGGATCGCCGCGCGGGCGTGCGCCACCATCCGGCTGACCCACACACGCATAGCAGAGCGATCTCGAACGACGCATGGATGACGCGTTCATCCGCTGTTCACGCGGTTAAGATCGCGCGCGATCAATTGGTCATTGCCGGGCTTGACCCGGCAATCCATCCTGTTCGCGAAAAAGTCTTACCCAGAACGATGGACCCGCGGGTCAAGCCCGCGGGTGACGCACGTAGACTCGGCGCCAGCGCCCGAGGCGGAGTGATGATAGCGGCCGCAAAGAAGTGGCGATCGACCGCGTCAGCGCCGAGCTCGCTCGCGTGATCGCCGACGGCGTGAAGGAGCGGCCGAAGCCGCGGCCGCGCGCACGGCGGGCGCCGCGCTCCGCGCGCTGATGCCGGCCGACGCGGCCAAATTCCGGTACATCCGCCGCAGGCTTCGTCTGACCACGCCAAGATCTTTCGCCGGCACCCCGGCCATCGCCGTGCGTTCCAAGGCGATCGCGTGCGGGATTACGCGCGCCAGCACCGCCGCTCCCTTCGGCGTCAGGCGCACGACCACTTCGCGGCTGCTGGTCGCGGACCGCGTGCGGGTCACGAGCCCCATCTTCACCAGGCGGGTGACCACGCGCGACAAGGTCGAGACGTCGATGCTGGTCCTGGCGGCAACGTCGATCTGACGCTGGCCGTCATCGTTGGCGAGCACCGCTAACACGCGCCACATCGCGATGCTCAAGTGGTGACGGGCGAGCGTGTTCTGACCGAAGTCCACCACCAACAGCCAGCCAACGCGATTGATGAGATAGGGAAGATATTCGCTGAAATCGAGGCGCGGGCGACTGGTCACGAAAGTGAAATTCCTGCAAATTGTTGGACCAACGCTTTTATGGGCCGCCTTGCGCCATGTCAAAGGCGGGCCAGGCTGGATCGCTTGCGCGATTGGCCGCATAATATTGCCCCGGTCGCTTCGGCAATCTATTGCATTTACAACAATTGCAAATGCATCTATGATGCCGCGCCAAGTCAGGGCTGCGGCTCAGCGAGCCAAAGGGAAACAGGCCAAAGGGAAACAGCAAGCCAAGGGAGGAGTGTTGTGGAATTCGGCTACTTCACCCTGAGCGACAATCACTACGAGAGCAACACCCGGACGGCGAACCAGTTCGTCACCGACATCACCGAGGAAGCCCTGCACGCCGACAAGCTCGGCATGCATTCGGCTTGGATCGGCGAGCACCATTTCAACTCGCTGGGCGTGCTGTCTTGCCCGGATCTGGTGCTCGCCTATATCGCCGCGCGAACGAAGCGCATCCGCCTCGCGCCCGCGGTAACGGTGCTCCCGCTGCATCATCCGATCCGCGTCGCCGAGCAATGGGCCACGCTCGATCTGCTCAGCAACGGTCGCGTGGATTTCGCGGCCGGACGCGGTTACGACCGGCGGGAGTACCTGCCCTTCCACGTCTCGTTCGAGGACAATCAGACGATCTTCGACGAAGGCCTCGAAGTCGTGCGCAAATTGTGGTCGGCGGACGATCGCATCTCCTACCACGGCAAGCACTATTCCTTCGACGACGTGCGCATCACCCCCAAGCCGGTGCAGCGGCCGATCCCGGCCTATGTGGGATCGTTCTCCAAGCCCTCGATCGAATTGGCGGCGCGGCTCAATTGCGGCCTGATCGTCGCCCCCTTCGCCGCCGCCATGAGCTTCGGCGGCTTGCAACAGGTCGCCGACCTCTATCACGACAGCTGCGCCAAATACGGCAACCCGCCGCAGCGCCTGATGTGCAGCTATTTCACCCACTTCGCCGACACGAAGGCGCAGGAGGACGCGCAGCGCGCACGCCAGATCCGCTATTACCGCGAATGCGTGATCCCCGCGCTGCCCGGCGATCCGAAAACCGCCCCGCCGAGCTATCGCTATTTCGTCGACATGGTCGCGCGTTTGCAGCAGGTCAAACCGGAGGACCTGACCGAAAATTCGGTGCTGCTGGGCTCGCCGCAGCGGATCATGGACACGCTGAAGAAGGTCGAGGCGGCCGGATTTTCGGAGGTGATCCTCTACTTCAACGTCGGCCTCAAGCCGCACCAGCAGGTGAAGGATGAGATGGACCGCTTTATGCAAGAGGTCGCCCCCGCCTTCGACGGCGCACACAAGCGACAGGCGGCCTAGCCGCCTCAACTTCGCTTGATGAACGTACCGTCCTTCAACTCCGCGAATGCGCGCTGCAGTTCGGCCTGCGTGTTCATTACGATCGGGCCATACCAGGCGACCGGCTCCTCGATCGGCTTGCCGGACACCAACAGGAAGCGGATCCCTTCCTCGCCCGCCTGCACCGTGATCTGGTCGCCGCTGTCGAACAGCACAAGCGATCGATTTCCCGTTCGCTCGCGGATTAGCGCTTCGTTTCCGTTCACGGCTTTTTCCGTCAGCACCCCGAACGGCTGTGACGCGGAGCTGAAGGTTCCGGAGCCCTCGAACACATATGCGAAGGCGTGCCGGCCGGTCTCGACCGGCAGCGTCTTGCGCCGGCCAGGCGGGACGGAGACGTCGAGGTAGCGCGGGTCGGCGGCAACCCCCTCGACCGGACCGCGCCGACCCCAGAAGTCTCCGCAGACAACCCGCACGCGGGTGCCGTCATCGTCGACGATCTCCGGAATTTCGGCGGCCTTGATGTCCTGGTAGCGCGGCGCCGTCATCTTCAGCGATGACGGCAGGTTTGCCCAAAGCTGGAAGCCGTGCATTCGCCCTTTCGCATCTCCTTGCGGCATTTCCTGGTGGAGAATTCCGCTCCCGGCGGTCATCCACTGCACGTCGCCGGCCCCGAGCTTGCCCCGGTTTCCCAGACTGTCGCCATGATCGACGCTTCCCGCCAGCACATAGGTGATCGTCTCGATGCCGCGGTGCGGATGCCACGGAAATCCGGCGCGATAGTCTTCCGGACGATCGTTGCGGAAGTCGTCGAGCAGGAGGAACGGATCGAACTCGCCCGTATCCCCGAAGCCGAAGGCGCGCCGCAGCTTCACGCCCGCGCCTTCAATTGCAGGCTTGGACTCGATGATGCGTTTCACTGGCCGAATGGACATGATGATTTGACCTCTTGCAGCGTGTTGGTTGTGTTGACAGCGCAGTCTCTGGGCTGACCGCACCCTAGGCGGCAGCCTCTCGAGCAAGGGACAACCGGGCTACCGTCGCCGCGAACTGATCGATGAAAGCCTTGAGAAATCCCCGCGTCGTCTCATCGGCGATCGCCCCGTTTGCATCCACGAGGCCCGGCTTGAAAGAGATGTAGGCTTCCCCGCCCATGACAAGGGCCCCCAGGGTTCCAAGAACCTGTCGCAGGTGCAGTTGCGCCACCGCCGTTCCGAGCGCGCCAGGCGATGTCCCGGTGATGGCCGCCGGCTTTCCGCTCCACGAGTTCTGCCCATAGGGTCGAGCACCCCAGTCGATCGCGTTCTTCAGCACGGCGGGAATGGAGCGATTGTGCTCGGGCGTGACGAACAGCACCGCCTCGGCCGCAGCGATCTCCGACTTGAAACGGACGACGCTCTGCGGCAACTCGCCTTCGAGGTCCTGGTTATAGAGGGGCAAGTCGTCGATCGCGACGAAATGGAACGCCAACCTGCCTTCTCCCAGCCCCGCCAGCGCCTGCGCGAGCTTGCGGTTGATGGAGTCGCGGCGATTGCTGCCGACGATGACGGCGACCTTGACCTTTGCCATGACAGGCCTACCTTGGTTACGGTTTGATACCAAGGCTAGATAGATGCCCAAGCGGCGACGGCAAGAAGGCACATCGCTGATACCGAGTAACCTGCACGTGCCCGAGGATTGCCGCGCGGTAAGCGAGGTGCTCGCGCGCGTCGGCGACAAATGGACGGTGCTGGTGGTCAGCACGCTGGGCGACGGCCCCAAGCGGTTCAACGAGCTGCGCCGTGCGCTCGGCAGCATTTCGCAACGGATGCTGACCTTGACGCTCAGATGTCTGCAGCGGGACGGCCTGGTGACGCGCACGGTCTTTCCGACCATTCCGCCACGGGTCGACTACGCGCTGACGAAGCTTGGACATTCATTGCTCGAGCCCGTCAGCAGTCTCGGCCTCTGGGCCCGCCAAAACCGCTCCGCCATTCACGACGCGCGGCGCCGATTCGATGCTGCGCAGAACCGCTGCGTCGACTGACGAGCAATCTCTCTCGCGGGCGACCGGGTCCGTGGTTCAACAAAAAGGCCGCTGAAGAGAGAGCCAGCGCGAATGCTGCACATGATCGGTCGGGACGCTCCGCGGCGCCACTCGCCGCTCACGCCCGCTGCCGCAGCAGTCGGCGGATCACTTTGCCCGTGGTGGTTACCGGCATCTCGTCGATGAAGGCGACCTCGCGCGGGTATTCATGGGCGGAGAGCCGCGTCTTGACGAAGCCTTGGATGTCGGCAGCGAGCGCCTCGGACGGCGGATGTCCGGATTTGAGCACGATGAAGGCCTTCACGATCTCGGTGCGCAGCGCATCCGGCTTGCCCACCACCGCGGCGAGCGCCACCGCGGGATGCCGGATCAGGCAATCCTCGATCTCGGTCGGTCCGATGCGGTAACCTGATGAGGTGATGACATCGTCGTCGCGGCCCACGAACGCGACGTAGCCGTCCGCGTCGGTGACGCCCTGATCGCCCGTCGTCATCCACTCGCCGATGAATTTTTCGCGCGTGGCGTCGGGCTTGCCCCAATATTGCAAGAACATCACCGGGTCGGGGCGCTCGATCGCGATTTGCCCGAGCTCACCGGCGGCACACCGTGAGCCGTCCGGGCGGATCACCGCGACGCGATGGCCGGGCACCGGCTTGCCGATCGCGCCGGGCCGCGAAACATCGATCGCCGCGCAGGAGGCCAGCACCAGATTGCATTCGGTCTGGCCGTAAAACTCGTTGATCGTGATGCCGAGCGTCGACTTGCCCCATTCGTAGGTCTCGGCCCCGAGCGCCTCGCCGCCCGAGCCGACCGAGCGCAGGCGCACGTTGGCATTCGGGCGCGGCACCGAGCGCAACATGCGTAGCGCCGTCGGCGGGATGAACGCGTTGCGCACGCCCATCTTCGCCATCACCGCGAAGGCCTGCTCCGGATCGAACTTGTCGAATTTTTGCGCCACCACCGGCACGCCGTAATGCAGGCCCGGCAGCAGTACGTTGAGGAGGCCGCCGGCCCAGGCCCAATCCGCCGGCGTCCAGAACCGGTCGCCGGGCTGCGGCAGAAATTCGTGCGGGAACTCGATGCCGGGGAGATGGCCGAGCAGCACGCGGTGGGCATGCAGCGCGCCTTTGGGCGGCCCGGTGGTGCCGGATGTGTAGACCATCAGCGCGGGGTCATCGGGCGTGGTGGCGACCGACGCGAAGTCGCAGGCGGCACGCGAGAGCACCGCGTTAAAGTCTTCGGCACCATCCGTGGGCCCGTCGATCGACCACACGAATTCGAGACTAGAGCCGACGTCGCGTCCGGCCGCGAGCTTCGCAAGCCCCTGCGCGTTGGTGATCAGCGCCCGCGCGCCGGAATCCTGGAGGCGATAGGCGATTGCGTCGACGCCGAACAGCATCGCCAGCGGCAGCGCGATGGCGCCAAGCTTGTAGATGGCGATGTGGCTCACCGCCACCGCCGGCCCCTGCGCCAGGAGCAGCGCGATGCGATCCCCGCGCCCGATGCCGCGGGCGGCGAGCGCGTTGGCGAGGCGGTTCGAGGCCTCGCGCAACGCGCCGTAGCTGACCTCTTCCACCGCACCGTCGGCGCCCAGGTTGAAAATGGCGGTGCGCGAGGGATCGATCTCGGCCCAGCGATCGCAGACGTCGACGCCGATATTGTAGCGCGCCGGGATCTGCCAGCGGAACGAGCGATAGAGCGCGCCGTAGTCGCGCGCGGCGGGAAGGACGTGGCTTGCGTACATCGCGGCGCAGGCTAGTGATGGGCGTGCAGGAGGTCCAGGGTTCGAGGACCGTGTGCTCGCGCGCGGCCAACGCACAAGGGCGTCCCCCTTGCGCGGGAATGAGCGGAATACGCGCGCCGACGAACGGGATTTAATCTATACGCCGTGCGGGCGGCGATCACTTCGCGTTGGCGACCTTGATCCTGGCTTTGTGTCGCTGTCGCCTGCCGGCATCGGCAACCCGACTGCGCTTCTGGCGGAATGTCGATGCGACGCTGCTCGACTCCCCGCGTTGCTGCACGTGCGCGGGATCATTGCCCGGCATCGGGCGGGCGAGCCCGTATTTCGCGCCATGCGCGTCGATCCATTTCCAGACGTCTTCCGGATCGCTTCCGTCCACAGCGGTGACGTCGACAGCGCGGCCGTGGCCATAGCCGCCGGTTCGCCGGCTTCCGCCGTGCAAGGAGTTGCCGCCGCGGGCCTTGAAGCCGGCGGCGAGACGTTGGCGATAGTCGTCACGGAATGCGCTCAGGATCGACCAGTGAACGCCGTCGGCGTCCATCGCGCGTCCGGCATTATAGAGTTGCTCGCGGAAGCCGGGATCCATGCCGCCGACGACATAATCCTGCAAGGACAGGCCCATGCGGTTGGCAGCGGTCGGGTCCTTCCAGGTGAAGTCGCCACTCGAATCCTTCTTGATGGGCGCTCGTTGATAGACCCCCCACAGATAGTCGTCGATGCCGTCGAGGATTACGGTGCCCCGCTTGCGACGCATCTCGATGCTTTCCGGCTCCGCCGATTCCTTGGCCGGGAACGCAACGAAAGCACCCACCTTGATCAGCGCGCGTTTGATCATTGCACGCGCCGCGGCGGTAATGGATAGGGGCGGATCGGGATTGACGAACCGCACGGTTTGAACCGCGCGCGGATAAGGGGCCCCGGCTTCGTCTTTTTGGTCAGCCGTGTCGGCGCCTTCCGGGCGGGGCTGGGACGGCGCCGCCCGACGATAGACGACGGTCTCGTTGCTGGCGGGCTCGACGCCGGTCACGGCCGGTTCGGGGTCGCGGTAGTTCATGATGGCCAAAGCCACCATGGCCACGGCCAAGACGCCGGCTGCGATCTTGAGCCCAAACATGGCGTGGGAAAGTATCGCGCTCAAAACGATTGCCGATCGACGCAGCACGCGAGCGATCATTGGCCGGCGCAACGCCAGCACGATTGTTGGTCGGCGCAGCGTCCTGCCGAGCGCCGGCCGCCACGGCGGCAGTCGCATGGGAGTCAGGCGCGATGCCACGACGGCGCGCGGATGTCGCACCACGGTGACGAGGTGTCCCGCCAAACGAAGGTCCCCCCTGCCGATCACTCTGGGCGGAGACGTCCCGCTGGAACCGGCGTGCGCGCAACCCTCCCCAGGGCGACAACCGCGTCAACGCCCGCACTTTCCAAGCCAGACAAAAGCGAGTGATCCCCAACCCCAGAAGATGATCCCCAACGGGCGGAAGTTGAATTGATAAATAAGGAAAAAAATTGGCCTCACCGGGACCAACTGACGGCGAGGCCGTAGCGCAAAGTCCTGCGTTAAGGGTTCGTACAGCACGATTTTTCCACCGCTTGGAGCCCCCTCCCGCCTCGCTTTGCGCCCCCAGCAATGCGCATTTGCGGGGCGCGGCAGGCGCGGCGCAGCCTTTGCCCGGCGTCCGTGAGCCGGTAAACAAGTGATCGCCGCCGGGGGCAGCCCATCCAGCGTCGAGATACGATCCGTCGATGATTGAGGAGCCGAGCGCGTGCGTCGCCCCAAAGAGCGACATCGACTATCGCTTGCTGATCCCGTTCCTCGCCCATGTGATGCTGATCCAGACGCTGATCCTCATCGTCCGGATCACGACCTCCTACCGGGCGATCGAGCTTGGCCTTCCGGTCGTCTGGCTCGGCATCATCGCCACAGGCTTCGCCATCATCCCGGTGTTCACGGCGCTGCGGGTGGGACGCTGGATCGACCGCGGTAACGACGCCCGGGCGGCCTGGCTCGGCTCGGCGCTGGTATTCGTGGCCTGCATCGGCTTCTGGGCCTGGCCGCAATCGGCGATGCATCTGCTCGGAT
>Ga0310915_10001858_pt1 | contig 11075 bp, 10 predicted proteins | sample GREbulkMGAN111_FD_202508 | JGI IMG/M metagenome (GOLD analysis project Ga0310915, IMG submission 202508) | Lab enrichment of tropical soil microbial communities from Luquillo Experimental Forest, Puerto Rico - GRE.bulkMG.AN111 | ecosystem: Environmental > Terrestrial > Soil > Tropical forest >...
GCGGAATCTCGATGCAATCCGGCGGACCTTTGAAGAGCACGGGATTGAATTTCTGGGGCTCGACGGCGTGAGGCTGCTACCGGGTCATCGATGAATCGAACGACGGATGGGTTAATAAAAGTTCCGGGCGTTTCTCTCAGGCGCAAAAATCAAATCTGGATGACCGCTATTGGCACAAGCAGACGTCTCTCGGGTTTGCGAAATGTCCGCTTTTGGCACAAAGCGGACATTGGCCTCGCCAAAGTCGCGTAACGGGAACTATGGAACGTCAGCTATCACTCCGGCTGGATATTCGCGGCCCTGATCACCTTGGCCCACTTCTCGATTTCGTCGGCAATAAACTTGCCGAAGTCCGTAGGTGAGCCTGCGAGTACCGTGCCGCCGAGGTCAGCGATCCGCGCTTTCATCTTGGGATCGGCGAGAGCCGCATTGATCTCCTTGTTGAGTGTGTCGATGATTCTGGCGGGCGTGCTCCTGGGTGCGCCGATGCCAGACCAAGCGCCTGCCTCATACCCGGGTAGGAACTCGCCGACGGTCGGAAGGTTGGGTAGCCCCTCCCAGCGCGTCGCCGTCGTCACCGCCAATGGACGCAGCTTGCCGGCCCTTATCTGCTCAATTGTCAGTGACGCGCTGCCGAACAGAACCTGCACCTGTCCGCCAAGCAGGCCGGTCATCACGGGTGCCCCGCCACGATACGGCACGTGGACCAAGTCGACTCCGGCCATCATCTTGAAAAGTTCACCATCAACATGACCGGGAGTTCCGATGCCTGGCGATCCGAAATTGATCTTGCCCGGGTTCGCCTTGGTATAGGCGATGAACTCGGGGACGGTTTTGGCCGGAACCGAGGGATTAACCACCATCACTTCGGGCACACGCATGATACCCGCGACCGGCGCGATGTCGCGGACAAAATTGTATTTGAGGTTGTCGTAGAGCGTCGCGTTGATCGCGTGCGTCGTGGCCACCAAGAGAAGTGTGTAGCCGTCCGGTGGGGCACGCACGACCGCTTCGGTGCCGATAGTGGAGCCGCCACCTGGGCGGTTTTCTATTACGAATTGCTGGCCGAGCCGCCCCGAGAGCCACGGTCCGATGAGCCGCGCGAGAATGTCCGGCAATCCGCCGGGGGCTGTGGCGACGATGATGCGCACCGGCCGCGTCGGATAGTTTTGCGCCCACGCGATGCGCGACACGGCCGGCAGCGCGGCAGCGCCGGCGACCAGATACAGAACTTCTCGGCGGGGAAGTTTCACGGGTGATGCTCCACGAACTTGAGCACCCTTGCCCACCGACAATAATATCCGAAACCCGCCTGAATGTCCGCTTTTGGGGGAACAGCGGACATCGGTGAACCTTACCCACCCGCCGAACTAGTCGACCACGTCGTCGTCGCCGCGGGCAAGCAAGCACCAATCAGCCGAGCAGCTGCAGGCTTTACTCGACATTTTTGAAATGGGGGCGGGGGAACAATTCTGGTCAAATCTCTGGTCGAAGGGGACCCGTTCGCGGCATCTTTATTAGTATTGGTCACACCCGCAAACGCGACAGCAGCCGAGCGGCTGACGTTGAATGCCATGAACCACCGCGTGGCGTCAGGATGTCCCGCTCGTTCAGTTGGGTGGAAATAGCCCTCACACTGGTGATCCCTTGTGACCGCAGGCCATCCACGATGACCCGAAGGTTCGCCGCGTAATGTTCCGCGTTTGCCTTCACAGCTGCCACAGCTTGCCTATTGCCTACCTGCTTTCCTCGGAGGGCCCGTGCACCGTTGGGGTTGCCTAGCTTCACGCCATGCGCTTTGGCAGCGGCAAGCGCGGCCTTGGTGCGCTCGCTGATCAGGCCCGCCTCAAGTTCAGCCACAGAGGCCATCTGCGTCAGCAGGAAGCGCCCCATCGCACCTGGCGGGACGTGCGGTAGGTCGCAGAACACGAGGTCCACATCGCTCGCGACAAGTGAGCGCAATAGATCGACGTTGCGGGTCAAACGGTCAAGCTTCGCGAAGACCAGAGTGGCACCAATGGCTTTCGCGTGCGCGAGAGCCTTCGCAAGCTTTGGACGATCACTGCGCTTGCCGCTCTCGGATTCCACGTACTCGGCTATGAGCGTCCAACGGCCACCGTTGAGGTAGCTCTCGACAGCCACGCGCTGCGCTTCGAGCCCGAGGCCGCTGCGGCCCTGCTTGTCGGTGCTAACCCTGAGATACGAAACGAATTTGCCCTTAGCCACTAGGTGCCCCCCTGTGCACGAACCAATGCAACGTCCGTTACATCCATCTGTGTACGGTTGCGATGACTCAAGTTGCCATGAGTCAAATTGACTCACGTTGATGCCGGTCGAGACCGCTGCAAGTGGTTGAGGCGCAAGCTTCGGCAGACGCTTTGAGAACGCCTGTGGCTACCCGCGGGCTAGCAGCGAACACGACGAAAGGGTACCGCAGGCTATTTGACGAACAATCAAAACAAACTCACAGCGCCCCGTTTTGGGGCAGGTAGCGCAACACAGGTGACCGTTAGGGGCACAGTGGTGGTCAACAGTGGTGATGAGATGGTCTCTGCCTACCTAGTGAGTACCTATGGTTTCGACGGGAAGCACCTAGCCATCTCTGTTGACGTTGTTGACCGAAAAATAAGTGATCAGCAGGGCTATTGGATTAGCATTGAGAAGCCCGTGAACCCGAAGGAATTGACAGGAACATGACGAACTATGACCAAACAACGATGTTTATGGCAGTCGAAGATTGCTTTGAGGGGGTATTCCTCTCCGACAGACATCTCAACATAAAGGAGCTAGACCCAAAGAGCGTTTTCTGACGGTCAACTTAATGCAGCGAAAGCCCAATAGAGGTTCTGTTCTTCTGGAGTTTTACTGCATTTAAGATCAGGGGGAACCTAAATGCAGCAAAAGCCAATCTTTTGGAGTTTTACTGCATTAAAAGCCATAAGAGAGCACTAAGTAATTTTGAGCCCCCTTAATGCAGCGAAAGCCCAATAGAGGTTTTGTTCTTCTGGGGATTTACTGCATTTCTGGTCAAAGCAGACCAAAGGCTCCCTGAGCCTCCTTAATGCAGCGAAAGCCCAATAGAGGTTTTGTTCTTCTGGAGATTTACTGCATTTCCGACCAAGAGGAGCTTGGAGCAGCACTGAGCCGCCCTAAGCCCCCTTAATGCAGCGAAAGCCCAATAGAGGTTTTGTTCTTCTGGAGATTTACTGCATTTCTGGTCAAAGCCTTCCCTGAGGATACGACAGGACAACCGATAGCTCTCATCAGCGTCCTGTCGCACCTCTCAGGGTTAAGCTTTAGGCAGCCTGGAACTGGATCGGCGGTATTCGTTCAAAGTGGGAGCCACCACGCCCCTTGCCGGGTACGTAGCGCCAACCTATGGCTTCCAAGGCTCTCCCAAAGTCCGGTGTCAGGACATTGCTCGACACAGTCCGCCAAGGAACCCCCTTTCCTGTCTCAGCTTCCATCAGTCTGCTGATGTCCTTAGTGGTCAGCTTTGTCGGCAAATCAGGCCTACTCAAGATTTGGATCAACAACGCAACCCGAGTGCTCTTTGCGTAGACACCGGCTGTACGAATGTTTGCCCCGGGGAACAACCTAGCAGCGTTCGCCATGAAGCTTTTCAGGTCACTGCTGATCACCAAGCGCTGCTTTCCGCAGAGCCCATGTTGATCATAGGTACGACCACGGCCACGCAAGGCGAGCTGTTTGGTCCAGCGAAGTCGATGACCTTCACCGATCAGGTCTACTCCCTTGGCTTTGCTGTTGAGGGTCTTCATTGATGCTAGGTCGCCTTCATTAGCCTTGTGTCCTCTGAAGGCTTGCACTGTTGCCGCAGCGATCCTTCGAGGAATGAAGAACTCGTCAAAGAGGAACACCACGTGGGCATCCTTCCAAGCGTTACTGCCGATGCCCGTCCCGTAGTGGCTCGCGCAGAGCTTTCGGCCCTCTATGTCCCATTCATACCGCTCGGAATAGCTCTCTGGGTCTTTGAAGCGTGGATCGCCATCCGGCCATTGAGGAACACGCTCGCTGTCAAAGAGAACCTTCTTGCAAACGACTAAACCGTGCTCTCCCGGTGCCATGTGATCCTTTATCGTCTCAACCATCCATTTAACGTAGGAACGTTGGTTCGCTGCCTTCTTCAGGTACTCGCTTAGTCGCTGTCTCGTGTGTTGGGGGACATGGACTATTTCCAGGTTTCCATAGCGCGCCTGTGGTATTTCGATGTGTCGCCGCCAAGGACAGATCTGCGAGACGCCGTCGATGTCAGCGGTGGCATCCAATAGGATCATACCGGGGCGGACCATGAGTTTGCTCTGCCACCCGACGAAGTGAACAACGGTGCTGCTTGGCGCGGTGAATGCACATCCGAGGGTCATTGCTCGTGCAAAACCAAACAATTGATCCAATCCCGGTATGCCCGTCGCGTGGTCACGCAGGACACATTCCGCTTCCGCTGAGGTGAACCAATCGAGTTGATCGGTGATGAACTCTTGGCCGAAGTGATCAGAGGCCCGCACGATGCCGCCGGTGACGAAGCTATACGGCATCATAAACAGCATCAGCTTATCCAAGACGTGCTTCAGGTCTGAGCGCTTCGCTTCGAGTTTTTCGCGTACGTCCTGTGCTTCCTTCAGGGTGATTTCGTAGATCACGACCTCCTCAGGGCGTTCGTCGACGATGGTCAAAGCGCGACCGCTGTACACACGCCTATCGCGTACTAAGACGTGCGCTTTGTTGCCATTGGGTCCGTTGTAGAAGACGTGCGTCACGACATGATCGGGTAATGCCGCAGCTCGTCTTTTATGAACTCAACAGCGGGATGCGGGACTTTCGTTCGCTTCTTGCAGCCTCGGTCATGCTCTACTGTCCATACCGCGACCTTCCCAGGCATCAAAGCATTCAGGTCTTTGAACGCCTCGTCAGCCTTCTTGATCTGGTCGACAACGAAGACGCCTCCATAAGGCGCGTCTGGTCTTTGCTCGGAGTAGCGCGTGAGCGCGAGCATGAGGGCATAAGAGTACGAGGTTTTTCCGCCGCCAACCGGCGCGGAGACGACGTGCAATCTCCTCTTGCCGTTTGTTCCGTTGCAGTGATCAGAGAGAGCAAGATAGCCCGCATCGAAGACCGCATTTCCTGTTTCAGCGTAGAAACCGCTCGTCAGGTCGATTGCCGGACGAGACGTGTTGATCTGGCCGACTGCCTCGTCATAGAGCGCGCGGAGCGCGTCACGATCAGGGACGGTCGGTAGAGGTTGTATTGTCATGGTCAATAGGTTCTCGTCGCGCCACCAAAGAGGCAGCGCGGGTTATGGTTAGTTTTGTTGTTGGCGTGTGATTAGAGGCAGCGCTCCGCATACCTCACAGGGCGAGCATGAGGCAGCGGGAGTGGAAGGGATCACCAACGTGAAGCTGATGATCCCTTCGCTTTCAGCTCTAGTTAGTCAGCGGTGAGCGATTGTCATTTCGCAGGCGACTTGGCGATGCGCCTGATCATTTCACATTTTAGACGGATCAGTTCGTAGTGTAGTCGGTGATGAGAGTTGGGATTGCGGTGCTCCCGCGATCTCCACCGATGCGGTGTGACGAGCCTTGCGATAATCGAAGTACGCTCGTTTCACATACCCGCTCAAAAGAGATTCCGCATCGGCGTCGGATGCGCAGATCGTGTAGAACTCTGCCTCGCTGAGGAGGCCATACTCTTCCAGGATGAGTGGTACCTCGCAATAATGCCAGACGCCCAAGAATACGTGGAACAGTTCGACATCTAGTTCCCTTCCCAATGGCGTGATTCGCCAAGCGATGATGGGATCGTCGTGAACCTGTTTCAATAAGCCCATTTCTATTAGCTTCCGATTGACGGCAGAGCATGTTTCCGGGTCCGCAAGCCACGGCTGACCGCTGAAAAGCCGGGCGACAACCATGTTTTCAAGCTCGGCGATGATTTCTGCTTAGTTCATTGCACTCACTTCGGTAGTCGTAGTCATGGTGAATAAGATCTCCTAGCGCGGCCAAGGTGGGCCGCACTCGTTTCCGTGTTTGTGTTTGTAGGTGTGTCTTAGAGGTCTAAAGCGGGGTCGTAAGAGCGTGGTCGGGGAGGCTCAGTTTGGGTCGGATCTTGCAGTCTCTCTCCAATTCGTCTGCCTTGTACACCGAATGTTTCGGTGGCTAGTCTGGTAGTCGTGTTTGATACTCGTCGATACTGATCCCGGCCGCGGAGAGTGCTCGTCCAAGTTCCGAGAGACCGTAAACCGGCTGCCATTCGTGGCAGGGCTCAGCCCACCGCATTTCGCCAGTTCGTTCGATGATCCCTGCACACTCAAGTTCAGCCATAGCTGCTTTTATTTCATCAATCATGTCGATCTTCCTTTCTCTTCGTTAGGTTGATAGCTCGTTGCACGCGCCGATACTTGTGCTGTCGTTTTGATTCAGGGTCAGATCGGCGACAGACCCTATGAGGACGCAGGCGAGCAGTGGCGCAGCCGCGCGGGTTACTCGCACTGCATTGTCGCTTGCGTTGAACGGGTGGAGTTGATGATTGCGGTGGTCAGGCGCTTTCGGCCCGCGCACTGCATTCTGAAAAAGGGTAGGCGCTCAGATCAGGCAATGAGCGTGCCTGAGGCAGAGCGCGTTCGTGAAACGTTGCCCCATCACAGAATAGACCACGCGGACGTTGTTCCAGGAACGTCGGGGTGCGCACTCACCTTGATACTGAGCCAAAATCTCTTCCGCGATAACGTAGGCAAGCATCGGGTAAGCGACTTCGATGATTCAGGATCTTTCGTGTCGAGAAGTGTCATCTCAATCGATGTGAACGGCTCGCAGACTGGTTTGATTGACCCAACTCATGTGGGTTCTCATGACGACGGAGCCCCTTCATCGTTCTCTAACCGTTGAGGTCTCCGATCCCCATTAGGCCGTTGACGCTTATAGATTTTCTACTTCTAACCGGCTGTGTTTCTGCGTAGGATCTTGGTCGGCACAATGAGGGCTGGACTTCACGGTCTGGATCGCTGGGTTCAAAAGCTTTTGCCCCCACGTCTACTGTGCCGGCTCCTCTCTATGCATTGAGGTCCCCGATCCCCATTAGGCCGTTGACGCTTATAGATTTTCCACCTCTAACTGGCCATGTTTCTGCGTAGGGTTTTGGTTGGCACGAAGGCTGGGCTTCACGGTCTTGATCGCTGGGTTCAAAAGCTTTTGCCCCCCACGTCTACTATGCCGGCTCCTCTCTATGCGTTGAGGTCCCCGATCCCCATTAGGCCGTTGACGCTTATAGATTTTCCACTCCTAACTCGCTGTGTTTCTGCGTAGGGTTCCGGGAACGTCTGAGGATTAGATAATGCCCCGATGCGAAGTAACTTGCAGACGATATCCAATGGTCGTGCGTGAGTTTCGTCAGTTGCGAGGAGAGATCTGGGACGCCTCGTTCTCTGCGAAACTTGGTAAGGCTGCCAGCAAACTCTATCGCGAGATGTATGGTGAGAGCCCAAATCGTCGTCGATCTAAACGCGCACATCGCAACTTCGTCACGACGTTTCCCTGTGGGATCATTGAGCAGGCGTATCGGCAACTAAGGGAGCAGGGCGTTCCTTTGACGGGAAATGTGACACCAAAAACGGTTCGGCGTGAGAAGGTGCGCGAGCTGGAGGAGAAAAAAGCTCTGGCGAATCGGCCTGCCACTGCCACTAAGGATGAGGCACAGGATCAGCCCAAACAAGGGTCAGCCTAACTCTGCTTAAACACGAGCAACGCGCTATGCCCGCCACTCTCAGTAATAACCTGCGCGTCCAAATGCCAGGTTGCGGCGCTGCCTACAGCACCCAGACCGACAACGATCACTTTGTATGATGGCATGGCACGTGGTGTGGGTTCTTCGGGGTTCTCTCGAGACCGATCGCTGCTGAAGGCTTTCTGTGTCCTGCTTGCAACGCTCGGCGATTTTATCCGCAGCGACCACTACCACCTCTGGACACTTCCGATGAATGAAGCCCACAATCACAATGCGGCCCGATGAAGAAAAGCCGGTTTGGCGACTGGCGAACTCCAAAAGGCCTTCCCACCGCATCTGCCCCCGGAAACGGAAGCAGATCGGACGCCAAGGGAGTCATTGTTGGCGTGCATGACCGCCAGCCGTGAGCAGTCCAATCAAGGTCTTGAATTGACAGGGAGGCGACGGTTTGCTTTGCGGGCCGTCGCTTCTTTTTGCTAACTTCTTTATGCAATCGGCGTCACGATCAACCTTGGCACCGCAATATCAAGGGCTCGGTTTCAACTTTATGCGGCACTCCTGCTTCCCAAAGGCATCGTGAGCAAGATACTCCATCACAGTCCCGTGCCGGCACGCGACGTCCGCCCTTGAGGGCGACGCGGAAATTGTCCGCTACCGCTGAAAACGAGTAATTTGACCCGCTACAATGCCTTGTCCGAAACGTGGGAAGGCAATGAGACACCGTTCCAGTGCAGGGGGCGAAAAACCGCGACGCCGGAAGCGGTCCACGCCAAAACGCCGCAATGCGCCAAAGGCCAGGCGCAGCCGCGGTGTCTCCATTGCTGGTCAGGAAACGGTCGTCGCTCGGCTTACCCAAGAGCGGGACGAGGCGCTACTGCGGGAAACCGCAAACTCCGAGATACTACACCTTATTTCAAAGTCGCCCGGCGACCTGGAATTGGTATTTCGCACAATCCTGGAGCACGCCACTCGCATCTGTAATGCCAATTTCGGGACGCTGTTTCGCTTCGACGGTGAAAACTTTCACCCGGTGGCGCAGTTCAATACGCCTGCGGCATTGCTTGAGGCCCAAACGCGACGCGGGCCGTTTAAGCCACCACCGGGCACCGCAATCGAGCATGTCATGCGGACAAAACAGGTGAGCCACAGTGCCGACAGGGCCGTTGAACCTGTTCCCGCGTTGGCAGCACAGCTTGCCGGTGCGCGATCACTCGTGGCCGTGCCAATGCTCAAGGACGATTTGCTGGTCGGCGTCATTGTGATCTATCGCCAGGAGGTGCGTCCGTTCACCGATAGGCAAATCGCGCTCGTGCAGAACTTCGCCACGCAAGCCGTCATCGCCATTGAGAACACTCGGCTGTTGAACGAATTGAAGCAATCGCTCGAGCAGCAAACAGCGACTGCCGATGTTTTGCGCGTTATCAGTTCGTCCCCGGGCGAGTTACAGCCGGTATTCAAGGCTTTGGTCGCCAGCGCGGTTCGGCTCTGCGAGGCCAAATTCGGCGTGCTGTACCGTTACGACGGACAACTGTTTCATCCAGAGGCTCTAATTGGGGCGCCTCAGCCGCTCATCGAGTTTCACCAGAGGCGCGGGGCATTTGAAGCTGTCCCCGGTACGCCCTTACACCGGCTTTGGCAGATTAGGGAGGTGGTACACACTGCGGACGATGCAGGCTCTCCATCTGCCTCGGTGCGGTTCGGGGGCGCGCGGTCGCACCTTGCTGTACCCATGTTCAAGGGCGATGCGCTAGTCGGAAGCGTTATCATCTATCGGCAGGAAGTCCGACCGTTTACCGACAAGCAGATCGAGCTTGTCAAGAATTTCGCGGCCCAGGCCGTGATCGCCATCGAGAACGCGCGGCTATTGAATGAACTGCGTCAACGCACGACCGATCTCGGCGAGGCGCTGGAGCAACAGACGGCCACGGCGAATGTGCTGCGCATAATCAGTTCGTCGCCTGGCGAGGTTAAGCCGGTTTTCCAGGCTATACTGACCAATGCAGTGCGGATCTGCGAGGCCAAGTTTGGCCTGTTTACTCTCTATGAAGGCGACGGCGTTTTCCGAACGGTCGCGACGCACAATCTACCGCCTGCCTACGCTCAGCGTGTCGCTGAGCGCCGTGATAAGCACGGGTTCCGCTACCACCCGCTGAGCACAGTTGGGCGCTTCGTCGCCACGAAGCGGGTCGTTCACGTGTTCGATGTTAGCGAGGAATTGGCCTACAAAGAGCGCGATCCAGTCGCAGTAGATGCAGTCGACCTTGGCGGAGCGCGCACTCTCGTCTCGGTGCCATTGCTTAAGGAAGACACATTGATCGGTGCAATCACCATCTTCCGTCAACAGGTCCGACCGTTTACCGATAAGCAGATCGCGCTGGTGCAGAATTTCGCTGCTCAGGCGGTCATCGCTATCGAGAATACCCGGCTTCTGAACGAATTGCGCCAGAGAACCGATCAGTTGGAAGCGCAGTCACGAGAGGTCGCCAAACTAAACCAGGAACTCGAACAGCGCGTTGCCGACCAAGTTGGCGAGATCGAGCGAATGGGCAGGCTCCGACGCTTCCTACCCCCACAAGTGGCAGATTTGATTGTCGCGTCCGGGACGGAGAAGCAGCTAGAGAGCCATCGCCGGGAGATCACCGCGCTATTCTGCGACTTACGTGGCTTTACCGGCTTCTCTGAAAGCTCGGACCCCGAAGACGTAATGGCGTTGCTGCGTGACTATCATGCGGCAATCGGTGGGATCATAGTCAAATACAGCGGCACGCTTGAGCGATTTGCTGGCGATGGCGTGATGGTGATCTTCAACGATCCTGTCCCAGTGGAAAACCCGGCACTCCAGGCGGTCCTGATGGCGCTCGATATGCGCACCGCAATCGGAGGAATGATTGAGACATGGCGCGATCTTGGTCACGACCTTGGCTTCGGTATCGGGATAGCACATGGATTTGCAACGCTCGGCACGATCGGATTTGAGGGCCGCTTCGACTATGCCGCGATTGGAACAGTATCCAATGTCGCCTCGCGACTTTGCGATGAAGCCAAGCCCGGTCAAATCCTGATCACCCCGCGCGTCCGGCAGGCGGTTGACAAGGCCGTAACAGTCGAAGCTGTCGGCGAGTTTACCCTAAAGGGTATTCGCCGCCCGATGACGGCTTACAATGTGCTTGCGGCCTCGCCTTCAAAACCGAATTGATGTCTATCGGCACAGAAGGTACGCACACCAGTGATCCCTTGAACTAGCCCGCGCGTCGCGAGGCTGACCAACTGCCGGAGCATTCTCCTGCAGACGACGACCATCGTCCTGCGCCGGAATTGTTGGTTAGTCTGCCGGAGCCCGA
>Ga0310915_10001875_pt1 | contig 11029 bp, 11 predicted proteins | sample GREbulkMGAN111_FD_202508 | JGI IMG/M metagenome (GOLD analysis project Ga0310915, IMG submission 202508) | Lab enrichment of tropical soil microbial communities from Luquillo Experimental Forest, Puerto Rico - GRE.bulkMG.AN111 | ecosystem: Environmental > Terrestrial > Soil > Tropical forest >...
CGACAACATCCGGCGGCAATGCCCCGAGATTGCCGGCGAGCTGATGCACGAGCCTCGCCCCTTCATTGCGGCCGAGCCGGTTCAGCGCGATCACCGTCACCTGCGACCCTCCGACCCAGGGCGGTTGAAACTCGGGCCGGTAGGTTGCGATCAGCAGCACCGGCAGGCCGGTGATCTTCTCGACAGTAAGATCGAGCAGCTCGCGCGAGGTCGGATCGATCCAATGCAGGTCCTCAAAGATCATCAGTATTGGCTGCCGCCGCGCCAGTGCCTGGAGCTGCCGCAGCAATGCCGCCAATGTCCGCTCCTTCTTCCGCTGCGGGCTCAGGTCGAGCGGCGGGAACCGCTCGCCGCCGGAAAGCGACAGCATCTCGGCGACCAGAGAGATGTCCCCCGGCTCCGCTCCGTCGCCGAGCACCGTCTCCAGCTTGTCGAGCTTTGTTGCGCTCGTGTCGTCGCGGGTAAACCCTGCGGCGCGTTCCAGCTGGCCGATAAAGGGGTAGAGCGCGCTGTCCTGATGATGCGGCGAGCAGAAATAGCGCAGTCGGGTGTGCGGCTCGGTCTCGATGCGTTGCGACAGTGCCGCGGTCAGGCGCGATTTGCCGATCCCCGGCTCGCCGGAGACCAGCACCACCCGCCCCTCGCCGGACTTCGTCTGCTGCCAGCGCCGCAGCAACAGGTCGAGCTCCTCGTCGCGACCGACCAGCGGTGTGGTTCCCGAACGCAATGCCTCAAAGCGGCTGACGGCCCCGCTCTCGCCGACCACACGCCAGGCAAGCTGTGGCTCCGCGAAACCGGCGAGCAGTTGAGGACCGATCCTCGATCTCGAACAGCGTCCCGATCTGTCGCCGGGTGCTGTCGGCTACGACCAAGGTGCCGGGCCGGGCCAGCGCCTGCAGACGGGCGGCGAGGTTTGGCGTCTCGCCGACGACGCCCCGCTCCTGCGCAGCACCCGCGCCGATCAGATCGCCGACGACGACAAGGCCGCTGGCGATGCCGATCCGAACGTTCAGCGGCTCTGGTGTGGCGAGCCGGCCGACCGCGTCGATGACCGCGAGCCCGGCGCGGACCGCCCGCTCGGCGTCGTCCTCATGCGCCTCGGGATAGCCAAAATAGATCAGCACGCCGTCGCCCATATACTTGGCGACAAAGCCGGCAAAGCGGCCGACGGTGTCGGTGACGCAGCGATGGTAAGCGCCGACGATCTCGCGCAGATCCTCGGGATCAAAGCGCGTCGACAGCGGCGTCGAACCGACCAGGTCGCAGAACATGATGGTCAATTGTCGCCGCTCCGCCTCGGTGAGGGCGGGCGACGTTACCGGCGAGGGCGCAGCCGGCAACGCACCCTCGCCGAGAGCCGCGATCGCTGCCAGCAGCCGTCGCCGATCACCGAGCGCGGAGACGCCGATCTCCTTCAGGTCATCTGTCGTCAGCCCTGACAGCACGTCCCAATTGATCGCGTTTTCGTCGAAGGCCGGCACGTACTTCTCAAGGCCGAGACCCCGCAACCAGTCGGCAATCTCCACGGCGTCTCCCTTCCGCCGTCAACTCATCCGACGGTGACACGAAGGGCAGGGTAGATCAATCGGTACGGCTTATCGTGATCCGCTGACCCGTAAACCGGGGCAAGGTCAGGAATGGGCACGAGCCGTCATCCACGCTCGAAAATTGCGACGGTTCGACCGCAGTGGTCAGGGGAGGTTCGCCAGATGTCGGCAATGGCACCAAAGAGACGATTGTTCGAGATGGCGGATTGGTCGGTCGGCTTACTGGGGTGACGCTGACGTTTTGACGCAACGCCGAGACGATCGGTGCGCGCCCCGGCGAAAGCTCGGGTTCCGTAAATCGGAGCGGGCGTCGTCTTCCTCAGCAACCAGCCCACGCCAGCGTTCGGCTGCATGGCCGGACTCCTCCAATCGTCCAACGAGGATAACACAGCCGCAGCCTATCCCAGCCTGGACCGTGACAACGGCGGCATTCGTAGCGCTGAGGCGCAGCCGATGAGCTGCGCCAAAGCCTGATCCCAGGACAGTTCAGGGTGCCTGCCCAGCAGCTCAACGGATCTGGGCTGCGAGATCTTCGGGCAGCGCCATCTCTGCCGCCTGCTGCCAAGCGAAAGAGCGAGAGCACCTCGATATTTGCGCCTTTGGTAAAGGAGCGGCTTGCAGTGTCCGGGTCGTCGGGGTTTTGGGCAGCTGCCCGTGGTGGGGTGGGCCCGAGGGTTCGAATCCCTCCATCTCCGCCATGATATCACAAATATCAAGCGATTATGAGAAGAGAAGTCAGAAGTCAGCCTACCCACAAATGTACCCTCAAACGTCGTTTAGATGTGGGTGGGCCCCCTGAGACGATCTTGGACTCTTCGCTCCAGCCCTTGACCAGGGAGTTGATAGTGGCCCGGAGAGAGAAAAGGGCCGTCCAGGCATAAAGAAAGATATTGCTTCGGCCGCCTTCGCGACCGATGAAGCCGGCCCGAGCGCCCTAACCTCATCACTCCAGGCTGAGCAGCTTTATCGCTAAGCCCACAGGAACATCAGAGTCGCCGCAAGGCCGAGAGCGCTTCGCCCAGCATGAAGAATGCCCCACTGCCTGATCATTTGGCGCGTTTCGGCGGTAGCGTCTTCCGGCGGCGTGTCCATCAGACGACGGTTGGTCGGCATGATCACGTAGATCGTATAGGGCCAATTTGCGAGAAAGACGCCGGCTCCAACGAGCCACCGCCACTCGAAGGTGCTGAGAAAAGCGACGAGCCCTAGGACGCCGCCAACGACGACGAGGCTTGCCTGCATGATGTAGCCCCGCTTGTAGGCTGGCTTCCACTCGGCGAGGAGCGAGCGATCGTCAAGTTGAAGGCGCGCCGGCTGCTCGGCGATGTTGATGTAGATCGCCGCTCCTGTGAACACGGCTGCCATCATGAACGCAAGCTGCCCAACCAGCATTTGCCCCCTCCTGACTTCACTGCTGCGCTTCCGCCAGCCCGGCCCGAGATTGCCTCGTTGCCGAAGGATGTGCTGCTATCTGGTCTGTGCCGTTTGTAATGCTTCAGGAGCGGAAGATGAGGGCAGACCGAACCGAATACCTCTTCTCCGTCAACACTCACACGCCCCCAACAATGACGATCGATTCCGGTGAGGAGTTCACGGTCGAGGTGCGCGGCGCCTTTGACGATGTTGAGGACATCCGCACGGTGCCGACGCCGTTTACACCGGCTTGCGACGGGCATCCCTTGGCGCCGATAACCGGGCCGATAGTCGTGCGCGGGGCCAAGCCTGGCGACGTCGTCGCAATCGACCTCATCCAGCTGACCCCATTCGGAGTTGGCAAAAGCGCGATACTGCGGGATTTCGGCGTGCTGCGTCGCGAGTTCCCGGAAGCGATCGCTGTATCTTCCGAGGTGCGTGACGGCCGCGCCTGGTTCGGCGGCCGCATTCCACTACCACTCAATCCCAACCTCGGCACCATCTCGACGATGCCACCGGAAGGCTACAAGCCGTCTTATGCCGGCGCCTACGGCGGCGATTTCGACCAAAAGGACGCCGGCCAGGCGAGCCGGGTCTATCTACCGGTTCTGGTCGAGGACGCGCTCGTCTTCTTCGGCGACCCTCATGCCGCGATCAGCGACGGCATCATCACTGGCACCGGCATCGAATGTAGCATGAACGTCCGGACGCGCATCACTCTCCTGAAGGACCGAGTACTCGAGCGCCCGATCATCGCTCAGGGCAAAGCGGTTCATTTCGTCGGGGTCGGCCCGAGTGTCGAGGAAGCAACCGAGGATGCCGCGCGCCGGGCCGTCGACTTCACCGCGCACCGGCCTCAGCCGCGAAGAGGCCTACATGCTGCTCAGCATCATCGGTGAGCTACGGATCGGCACCTCACCTCGCCCGGTCATGGCGACACGGCTGATTGTGCCCGAGGAGCCGTTGCGCGCCGCCGGTTGGAACGGCGAACTGCCCTAGGACCGTGCACATGAGCCGAAGCGGATGATGCGACGATCGCCCTACCCTGTTGACGAGGCCAAGGCACGGGCGGTTACGTGGCTGACCGCATGGGATTCGCAAGGCGTCCACCGCACTGGGACCGCCGGCGACGAAGCTGGCGCGCGTTGGCTTGCAGACGAAGCGGCTGGCCTCGGCGTCGAAGTGGGCAGCGAGGTGTTCACGCTTAATCGGCTGGAACCGGTCGCCTGCTACCTCGAACTCGATGGCGAGCGCATCTCGGGGGGTGCCCGTGTTCGACGCTCCCGCCACCGGCGTGGACGGCTTGACCGGCACACTTACGTTGAGCGGCCACGAGGACGGCATTCTCGTCGCCCCGCTCTCGCCGCGATCGGTTTATACCGGGGAATACGAGAAGCTGCGTCGTAGCGCCGCGCATCGCGCGTTGGTGATTGTCTGCGCAGGCGAGCGTCCTGGTATGGGGCTGCTGAACGCCGAACGGTTCCGCAATCCCTACGGCGCGCCGGCGATCCACGTGTCGAGCGAGGCGAGTGAAGCAGTGCTCTCTGCCGCCGCGGGCGCCAAACCTGCCCGGGTCGTCTCGGAAAGCCGATGTGTCCCGGCCTCAGCCCGCAACGTGGTCGTCTCGATCCGAGGCTCCCGCCGCTCCTCCGCCCGAGTGGTCGTGATGACGCCGCGCAGCTCGTGATGGCAGTCGACGGCGGAGCGGGGTGGGGGCATCGTCTGCTGGCTCGAAACGCTGCGCGCGCTCGTCGCGGCGCCGCCCGCCTGCGATGTGATCTTCACCGCCAACAGCGGTCACGAACTCAGCCATCTCGGCCTCGACGACTTCACGGCGCGCAGACCTGGGTGGGAACGCCCGATTTCCGACGGGGGCGCCACCTGGGTACATTTCGGCGCCAACATCGGTGCCACCGACGGTACGCTCTCGTTGCTATCGGCGAGTGACGATCTCCGTCAGCTGACCGAGACTGAATTCGCCCATGCCGGTCAAGCATTGGACGTCGTCGCTCCCAAGACCCTTGTGCCTACCGGCGAAACCCGTGACGTCCATCGCGCGGGCGGACGTTACGTCACCTTGGTAGGCAGCAATCCGCTGTTCCATCTGCCCGATGATCGCTGGCCGCACGCGGTGGACGCAGGCGCCGTGACCCGCGTAGCAGCAGCCGCAGCCGCTTTGGTGGTCAAGCTGTCACGCTGAGGGTCGCCAATTACCCGGTGAGACCGAAAGTGATCTTGCAACAGCGCCTTCCGCGGCACTCCAGCACAAAGACAACTTCGTTCGCGGTTCACCGCCGTTCCAGCTGGACATACTCGAAGTAGCTGACGCTGGCCGTGTGCGTATCGTCGCTGTCGCAGAACACGGCGATGTCGGTCACGTGCGCCGGCGCGGCATCCTTCCAGATCTCCGCGTAGACGCGGGCGAGATCGATCTTCTCGTCGAGCCATCGGCCGATCCGATCCTCGCCGGCATCGGCGACGAAGTGAGGGAAGCCGCCGATGTACTTGTAGTCACCCAGCTTCAGCCGATTGCCCCAGATCACCTCCATGGCGCGCTTCTCGCCCTGATCCGTCAGGAACCGGAGAAACAGCCGTGCCGAGTGATCGTCGCCCTCGCGCGTGCGCTCGTCAAGCGGGCTTCGGATCGGCAACTCGATGTACCAGCGCCAGGCGAGCATCGGATAGGCGGCTAGATCGACATCGATGGAGCGGAATAGCATCGACGCGCTGTCGTGAGTTTCGAACCGCATGCTCGGCACCCCGTCCTTGACCGCGAAAGACATCGTCATCGGCCAGCGGGTCCAGAATTTCCGGTGTCGCCAGCCCGAGGACAGCGGATCGAGCGGAAAGCTTTGGCTGAAGTCCATCACGGTCACCGCGGGGCCGCCGTCGGGCTTCAAGACTTCGCCACGGCCGTCCCAGAAGTGCCATCCGATCAGGCCCCCAGCGACGACGAGCGTGAGGCCCCGATCAGAAAGTACCTTGCTCCGCACCCGCCCGCGAGAGCGGCTCGACTGCTCATTCCCTGCGCGGGTAGGTCCTGCCTGCGGTCATGATGGCAGCGTAGTACCTGCCCCCGTAAACCACTGCCTGAGCTCGATGCGGTAGCCGTTCGGATCGCAGATCTCCGCCCTTGAGTACGTCTCGCGAACTCTGGGACCCCATACGACCTCGACACCCTTGGTCGTCAGATAGTCAGTGGTCTTTTGCATGTCGTCGACCTCGAGCGCGATCATGCGGTATCCGAGATGCTCGTTCTTCGGAGCCGGCTCGACAACCGCGCCGTCGTAGCAGATCAGCTCCGCGACGGTGCCACCAAGATCCAAGTAGACGAGGTTAATCGGTACACCGAGACCCGAACGCTCGATCCGGTCGCGGGCCTTCACCCTGAACCCCAGCACATCGGTGTAGAACTGTACGGTTCGATCGAGCTGATCCGTTACAATCTCGACGTGGTCGATCCTCTTAAACATCGTTCTTCCTCCTTTAGCTTTAAGCCTTTATCGACGGCAACCGTACACTGTGTCGCCGTGATCCCGGAGATTGATATTTGGCGAGCGGCGCAGTTGATGCTCAAACGCTACGGCGATCAGGCGCTCAAGGAGTGCGCTGCTCGAGCCACCGAACTCACGCTCGCTGGCGACGACGGCGGAGCGGCCACCTGGCACCGGATTATGGAAGCCGTCGCCGAGCTCGCCAACACCATGCCCCAGGGACCAGCGCACTGACCGATCACATTGGCCCACCCCGGTCGCCGGCCGTTCGCGCGCGCACCGGTTTCCCTACCAGTGGGCGCCCTTATCAAATGTTGAACGATTACGCGCGACTGTCTGAGTGAGCGTTAGCGGTCATCGGCGGGTTCAGGCATCTCTTCGAGGCCGGCAATGATGCTGGCGAGCAGCCGACCGCCGCGAGGTGACAAGGTCAGCGCGTCATTCGAGCAGCCTGGCTCGGATCAGTGAGCCCGCAATTGTGGCCGCGGTTGCCTCTTCGATTTGCTTTAGACGGCTTAGGCTTGCCCCGTGCATCGCCGACACCGCCCGGTCGAGGCGGCATCGGTTTATGTGTTGCCTCATGATCGCGTAAGATCGGCCATCATCGGGTAACGAGGTCTGAGGCTTGGATTTTCAGCTCACCTCTGATCAGCAACGCTTGCGCAGCAAGTGCCGAGAGCTGGCGGCTGATTTCGCGACCCGCGCGGCGGCGCACGATCGTGATGCCAGCCATCCGGCCGAAAATTACGAGCGCCTGCGTGAAGAGGGATTCCTGGCTCTGACGGTCAGCAAAGAATGGGGCGGGGCGGGTGCGAGCTTTCTCGATCACACGCTCGCCTATGAGGTGCTCGGCCAAGGCTGTCCATCGACCGCGCTCGCCTTCAACATGCACGCCTCGGTCGTTATGCCGCTGCTGGAAAGTCCCGAGGTTTGCGCCGAGAGCAAGCGTTGGATTGCCGAGCTTGTCGTGCGCGAGCGCAAGTTGATCGCCGGCAATTTTTCCGAGCCGGTCACCACGTCGCTGATCGGCGCGCGGCCCCTGAAGACGCGGGCGCGACGGGCCGACGGCGGATATCGCATCACTGGTCGCAAGATGTTCGCCTCGATGCTCGAAGCGGCCGATTTTGTTTTGGTCGCGGCATATCCGGAGGGTGCGACGAACCCGTCGGCCGGAATCATCCTGATGCTGCCGCGCGAGACCCAAGGGCGCCGTGTCGACCCGAATTGGGATGTGCTCGGCATGCGCGCTACGCGCAGTGACTCGTTGATCCTCGATGAATGCTGGCTTCCTGAAAGCGCCGCGGTCCTTTCCGCTGACGATATGCGGCAGTTCCGGCACAGCTATCTGAACTGGTTCTGGGGCTCGTATACCCCGGTCTATCTTGGCGTTGCACAGGCGGCATTCGACGAATTGCGCAGGGTCGTCCACACCCGCCGACCGGAAGGTTACGCGCAGCCGCTCGCCTATCACCCCGACGTGCGCCGGCATATTGCCGAGATGAGCATCGATCTCGAGGCGGCGCGGCTGATCACCTATCGCTCGGCCTGGCTCAGCGACACGCAGGGGCCTACGGCGGAAACCACCGCCGCCCTTTTCCGCGCCAAATACATGGTCGGTGAGGCCGTAAGTCGCATTACCCGCATGGCGCTGACGCTCGGCGGCGCGCATGGGATCTTCAAAGCCTCTCGGCTGGAGCAGCTGTTCCGCGATGGCGCACTCGGGCCGCTGCAACCACCGCCCTCGGATTTCTGCCTCTACAACATTGGCTTCTACGAGTTGGACATTGACCCCGCCGATGTGCTGCCGCCGATGAAGCCGGCTCAGTAAGTCAGTGGCCGCCATATGGGGACAGGCGGCGAGACGGCCTGCGCTCAACGCCTCTGGGCGCCGATCAAGCGGCCTCGGCCGAAGCCCTCTTGAATCTGACAACGGGCGTGGCGCCCGCATAGAGGTCGTTCAAGCAGTCAGTGATGTCGAGCGGTGCCCCCTGCGAAGATGCGGCACTGGAGTATCGCAGCTGCCGGGCCTCGGAGAGATGCTCGACGAGGTTCCCAGGGAACTCAGGAAACCGGACCGACCTTCGCGGGCCCGACAGGAGTTCGTCGCCGGAGGGGAAGCGTCGCCTCGTGGGTATTATGGCCATTGCCAGCTCGGAGCCATCATCTGATACACTCTAGCGCACCGCGGCAGGCGGCCAGCCGAGGTGCCGGCAGCTCAAGCAAATTAATCATAGATTAACAAGAAAATCGGTTTCGCGGCTGCGCTGCGTTATCGATCAGAGATCGGGAGGATGTCATGTTGGACATTTTGGAGCGGCAGCAGAAGCTGACCACGAACCAGTGGAAGATTATTTCCGCGGCGATTCTCGGTGACATGCTCGATTTCTTCGATTACGGGCTGATCGCGTTCGCGTTGGCTTTCATCGTCGGGCATTGGAAGCTGACCTACGGGCAGTCGGCGATGATTCTGCTGGCGGCCGGGATCGGTGCCGTCCCCGGTGCCCTCGTGTGGGGTTGGCTGGCCGATCGCATCGGCCGACGCACGGTGTTCATTGGCACGGCGCTCAATTTCTCGATCTTCACCGGCATCATGGCGCTGACCCCGGATGCCGGCGGATGGATATTTCTCTCGGTATGCCGCCTCTTTGTTGGCGCCGGTGTGTCGGGCTTGTTCGCAGTCGACCTGCCGTTAGTGCAGGAATTCGTACCGTCGAGCAAGCGTGGCTGGGTCGGCGGGATTGTAACCTGCTGCCTGCCGCTGGGCGGCACCCTGGCGGCTTTATTGGGGGCCTATTTGGAACCTTATGTCGGCTGGCGCGGTCTGTTTGCGATTGGTTTGCTGCCGGCGTTGCTGACGCTGTTGATCCGCGCTTGGGTCCCGGAATCGCCGAGATGGCTGATGCGTATGGGGCGACCCGAAGAGGCGCGCAAATCGCTTGCTTGGGCCCTGCAGATCGACGCCAAAGACATCGAGCTGCCCAGCGCCATTCCTGAGGTGCAAAAGACATCGTGGCTGGAGTTGTTCAAATATCCGCGCAGCATGGCGGTCACTGTCCTGACCAGTCTCGGCTCGCAGACCGCAGGCAACGGGATTGGGCTGTGGGCGCCGACCCTGCTTGTGCTGCTGCTGAAGATCCCACCGGCCGAGGCGTCATTTCTATTGATTTTCGCTGGCCTTGCCGGGTTCGTCGGGCGACTTTTTTTCTCCTATACGGCGGACGCAATCGGCCGGCGGCCCTCGGGCATCCTGCTGAGCTTGGGGGGAGCGCTTAGCTTGATCGTCGCCGGGTTTTATCATGACGCGTTCATCGGTGGAGTGTCAGTGTTCTTCTTGATGCTGCTCGCGCAAGGATTCTTCAACAATGGCGGCTATGCCGTCGTCGGGCCTTATGCGGCGGAGGTATGGCCGGCGACTTTACGGGGCAGTGGCATGGGCTTCGGCTACGGGCTCGGCAATTTTGGCAAGATCATCGGTCCGCTTGGCCTGGCGCTGATTGTCGGCTCGAGCGACATCGTCGCTCCGAAAGCAGCGATTCCGGCGATCGAACCGGCGATGTACTACCTTGCAGCCTGGTGCGTGGTTGCCGGGGTCGCCTTTCTAATCTGGGGAATCGAAGTAAAGGGCCGGTCAATCGAGGAGATCGACGCCGCGCTGACCAGGCCTACTCCCGTCAAGGCTCCGGCGGAACAGACAATCTAAAGAAGCGCTGCAGTGTAGAAGAGCAACCAGCCGAAGACGTGATGTTGGTGCTCTGGGAGCGACAACCGTGGCTGCGGGGAGGTGTGTGCGATGAGGCCAAATCTGGGAGGGTGCGCGCCCGCAAGTCTTTGGCTGTATGGCAGGCGCGACAGCAGGACAGGACATCTTCCAGGGGCGTCGGAGCGGTAGACGTCGGCACGTAGTGTAACTCCGTCACGGGTCTTCATCGAAACGTCTTTCTCAACAAGCACACGATATTGGGGAGGGCTGTCATTTGTGTCATGATCACTCCCTAAATAGTGCCGATAATTTTAGTCAGACTTCAGAAGTGCACTCAGTTAAACGTCTGTGGAAAAGATCTCGTCTCGCCTTCGTTCTGTGATAAGCCAGATCGACATTTGGCGGCCGCCTACCTGATGCTCAGGCGATACGGCGAAACCGCCAAGGAGGAAGGTGCTAGGCGAGCTGACGAACTCGAAGCACCGGCGGTGCTTAGCCGCGTGCATTGGGTGCGGCCCGAGCTTGTCGTCGAGGTCAAATACCTGAGTTGGACCGACGATAACCTGCTTCGGGAGAGACCCTCTTCGTCGATTGGCGTGCGGCTCACCAGGGGATTAATTGCTGGAGGAAAAGCATGTTTGGTGGTCTCATGAAGCATGAAGGTGAGTGCACAATGGCCGATCTACCGCCGCTTCCAGAACTGCGCTTCGCCGAAATCCCAGCGACGGCACGCCACCGTTATATCGGCGATCGGCTCTGCTACATGGAGGCGGGACCGGTCGACCTCCCGCCAGTGCTGCTGCTGCACGGCATCGGCGCCAACTCGCTGCACTGGCGCTATCAGCTGGCCGGCCTCGCCGATCGCTTCCGGTTGA
>Ga0310915_10001878_pt1 | contig 11022 bp, 10 predicted proteins | sample GREbulkMGAN111_FD_202508 | JGI IMG/M metagenome (GOLD analysis project Ga0310915, IMG submission 202508) | Lab enrichment of tropical soil microbial communities from Luquillo Experimental Forest, Puerto Rico - GRE.bulkMG.AN111 | ecosystem: Environmental > Terrestrial > Soil > Tropical forest >...
CGGATGCATCGTCCGGCCTGCTCCAATATTCAGGACGCTTGGACGCGTAAGATGGTGGTCTACATCGCCTTTTCTGCGATGCCGACGGGACAGCTCACCCCGGTGCCGCCCAGCCCGCAATAACCCATCGGGTTCTTCGCCAGGTACTGCTGGTGATAGTCCTCGGCGAAATAGAACTCCGGAGCATCGCGAATTTCCGTGGTGATCGCATCGAAGCCGCGCGCCTTTAGCTCTTTCGCGTACATCGCCTTGGAGACCTCCGCCACTTTGCGCTGCTCGGCGCTAAACGTGTAGATGCCGGAGCGATACTGCGTGCCGACGTCGTTTCCTTGGCGCATGCCCTGGGTCGGATCGTGATTTTCCCAGAACGTCTTGAGCAATCGGTCGTAGGAAATTGCTTTCGGGTTATAGACCACCAGCACCACCTCATTGTGTCCAGTACGGCCGCTGCAGACTTCCTGATACGTCGGATTGGGCGTGTAGCCTCCCGCATAGCCCACCGCGGTGACATGAATACCCTCGCCCAACTCCCAGAATTTGCGCTCCGCACCCCAGAAGCAGCCCATCCCGAACATCGCGGTCTCCAATCCTTGCGGATAGGGACCCTTGAGCGGGCGGTGAAAAATGAAGTGCTCGCGCGCGGTCGGGATCGGCGTCGCGCGGCCAGGCAACGCCCCCGCCGCTGAAGGCATCGCAACCTTCTTGAACGTGAACATGAGGGATCTCCCGTCGTTTGCTCCCAATATAGGCACGCCGGCACCGGCCCGCATCTGTTTTACAAATCGTTCGCTTCGGTGACCGCGCCGAGAGGAGCAGCGGCCGCCCCGTTCCGTCCTCGCTTGCGAGCGCCTATGCTGGCCCCGCATGCGATGCCACGCGATTTCCGGCACGCCAAAATGGAGAGGAGATGCTGATGCGTAATTCTGTTGTGACGTTGCTTTCGTTGTGCACCATGCTCGTAATCGGCGCCCCCGCGCAATCCCAGCAGGCGGCGGCACCGCCGACGCCGCCGCCCTACGGCGAATCGATCAATCTCGAGCAGGCGAGAAAGATCGTCGATGCAGCGATGGCCGAGGCGAGAAAGAACAATTGGTCCATGGCGATTACCGTGGTTGGCCCGGCCGGCGATCTGGTCTATTTCGCCAAGATGGACAACACGCAGTACGCTTCGGTAACGATTTCCCAGCACAAGGCTCGTGCGGCCGCGATCTTTCGCCGGCCCACCAAGGCATTCGAGGAAAATCTCGGCAAAGGTTTCGAATTTCTCTACCAGCTGACGCTCGATGGGATGATCGGCTCGCAGGGCGGCGTGCCACTCGTCGTCGGCGGCAAACTGATCGGAGCAATCGGCTGCAGCGGCGCGTTGGGGCCACAGGACCTGCAGACGTGCATGGCTGGCGTCAACGCGCTGTAGGCAAATCATACGACGGTCGAGCCGGATGGCAGGGCTGCCGCATTCTGGCCGCAGCCCTAATCGCGCGCGTAGCCGATCAGCGGCTTTTTCTTGCGTCCCAGCAGGAGCAGGATGGCGCCGACGATGGCAAGCACGAGGGACACCGGCTGATCGAGAAAGTACGGCTGCACGAGACCCTGCCACGCCCAGGTGCCGCCAAGGTGCTCGACCGTGGGCTGCAGCGAGGTCATCGAGTTCTGGTGAATATTCGCCCAGACCGAGCCCACGCTGCTGATGTACAAGGTCTGATCGGCGATCGATTTGGTGCCGTCGTAGACCAGGAAAATAAATCCCAGCGCCAGCAACAAAAGCCCGGTGAAGCGAAACACGAAACGGATCATGGTTTGGCTGCTCTCAGCGCCGAGACAGACGCCCCCCTCGGCTACCGAATACCCGCATCATCCCGCGCGTTCAATGATCCTGCGGTGCCGCGCCGCTCAATGATGCTCGCACCTGGTACCGCACCGCCTACTTGGATCTCGCACGCCAGCCAGCCTTGAGCGACCGGCATTCGATCCGCTAATTTGCGCCGATGGGTCAACGCCGGCAGCGGCCGGCAAAGGGTTGAGATGTCTTCACGAGTTGACGGCCGCGAGGCACGACCGACTTTCACCGATCAGGAAGCGCTGCTGTTCCACAGCCAGGGTCGCCCCGGCAAGCTCGAAGTCGTGGCGACCAAGCCGATGGCGACCCAGCGCGACCTCTCGCTGGCCTATTCGCCCGGGGTCGCGGTTCCGGTTCTGGCGATCGCCGAAGACGAGGGCCGCGCGTTCGACTACACGACCAAGGGCAATTTCGTCGCCGTGATCACCAACGGCTCCGCGATCCTGGGGCTCGGCAACCGCGGCGCGCTTGCCGCCAAGCCGGTCATGGAAGGCAAGGCGGTGCTGTTCAAACGCTTTGCCGATATCGATTCGATCGACCTCGAAGTATCCTCCGAAGATCCCGACGAGATCGTCAATTGCGTCAAGCTGCTGGGCAAGAGCTGGGGCGGCATCAATCTCGAGGATATCCGCGCGCCGGAGTGCTTCGTCATCGAGCAGCGGTTGCGTGAGCTGCTCGACATCCCGGTGTTCCACGACGATCAGCATGGCACCGCGATCATCGCCGCAGCTGGCCTGATCAACGCGCTCCATCTTACCGGCCGCGACATCAAATCGACCAAGCTCGTGTGCAATGGCGCGGGGGCGGCCGGTATCGCCTGCCTAGAGCTGCTCAAGGCGATCGGATTTACGCCCGACAACATCATCCTGTGCGACACCAAGGGTGTCGTCTATCAGGGCCGGCGCGAAGGCATGAACCAGTGGAAGTCGGCGCATGCCGCGAAGACCACTGCCCGCACCTTGGCGGAGGCGCTGGCCGGGGCGGATGTATTCTTCGGCCTTTCCATTGCCGGCGCGGTGACCAAGGCGATGGTCAAGTCGATGGCGCCGAAGCCGATCATTTTCGCCATGGCCAATCCGGATCCGGAAATCACCGTCGAGGAGGTGGCCGAGGTGCGCAACGATGCCATCATGGCGACCGGGCGCTCCGACTACCCCAACCAGATCAACAACGTGCTCGGCTTTCCCTACATCTTCCGCGGGGCGCTCGACGTGCGCGCGACCGCGATCAACATGGAAATGAAGATTGCCGCCGCCAATGCGCTCGCCGCGCTCGCGCGCGAGGACGTGCCGGACGAAGTCGCCGTCGCCTACGGCACCCGGCCGAAATACGGTCCCGACTACATTATTCCCGTTCCGTTCGATCCCCGGCTGATCTCGTTCGTTTCGCCCGCTGTCGCCGCCGCCGCAATGAAAACGGGAGTCGCCCGACGTCCGATCGTGGACATGGACGGCTATCGGGCGCAGTTGCGCTCGCGCCGCGATCCGGTGGCCGGCCTGCTGCAGGGCGTCTACGAGCGATTGCGGCGCCGGCCACAACGGGTGGTGTTTGCCGAGGGCGAGGAAGAGCAGGTCATCCGTGCCGCGGCAAGCTTCATCCATGAAGGGCTCGGCACGGCGCTCCTGGTCGGGCGCGAGGACCGCGTGCGGGAAACCGCGCACAGCCTCGGCATCGAGCTCGGCGGCGGCATCGAGATCATCAACGCACGCCTATCGCAGCGCAACACGGCCTATGCCGCATATCTTTACGAGCGGCTGCAGCGGCAGGGTTTTCTCCAGCGCGATTGCCAGCGCCTGGTCAACCAGGACCGCAATCACTTCGCGGCCTGCATGGTCGCCTTGGGCGACGCCGATGCGATGGTGACGGGCGTGACGCGCAATTTCTCGGTGGCACTCGGAGACGTTCGCCGCTGCATCGACCCCAAGCCGGGACACCGCGTCATGGGCGTTTCCCTGGTGCTGGCGCGCGGCCGCACAGTGCTCGTTGCCGACACCGCCGTCACCGAAATGCCCAACGCCGAGATCCTGGCCGACATCGCCATCGAGGCGGCAGGCGTGGCGCGCCGCTTCGGATACGAACCGCGGCTTGGCCTCTTGGCGTTTTCGAGCTTCGGCCATCCACCGGGCGAGCGCGCAGCGCACGTGCGCGCCGCGGTCCGCATCCTCGATCAGCGCCGCGTCGATTTCGAGTATGACGGCGACATGGCGGCCGATGTCGCTCTCAATATGGAGCTGCGCGACGCTTATCCGTTCTGCCGGCTCTCGGGTCCGGCCAACGTTCTCATCATGCCGGCGTTTCATTCCGCCTCGATCTCGACCAAGCTCCTGCAGGAATTAGGCGGCGCAACGGTGATCGGCCCGATCCTGGTCGGGCTTGATCGGCCGGTGCAGATCGTGGGGCTCTCGGCCAACGATGCCCAGCTCGTCAATATGGCGGCGCTCGCAGCGTTCAATGTGAGTGGATGATCCGGCAAACCGTAGCCGATGAACACCGAACCCCTGGGGGAGAGACTATGACCAGTAAACTGCAAGGGGTGATTGCGGCCATCGCCACCGCGGTGGACGAGCGGGGCGAGCCAGATTGCGCGTGCTCGGTCGCGCTTGCGCGCTTTCTGCTCGCCAACGGATGCGATGGATTGAACGTGCTCGGCACCACTGGTGAGGCGACCTCGTTCTCACTTGAGCAGCGCAAACGCGTGATGACCGCGTACCGGGACGCCGGTTTGCCGCTCGACCGGCTCATGGTCGGCACCGGGGCGGCATCGGTCGCCGACGCCGTTGCGCTTACGCGCCATGCCGCGGAGCTTGGATTCGCCGGCGCGCTCGTGCTGCCGCCGTTCTATTACAAGGGCGTGCCCGACGACGGGCTCGTCGCTTACCTCGACGCGATCATCGCGGCGACGTCCACCAAACCCGTCCCGATCTACCTCTATCATTTCCCCGCCCAATCCGGCCTGCCCTGGCATATCGGACTGATCAAGCGCCTGCTCGACAGGCATGGCTCGCGCATCGTCGGCCTCAAAGATTCTTCCGGCGACATGAGCTATGCCCGCGCGGCGGCCGCCGTGTCGCGCGACTGGCATGTGTTTCCCTCGACGGAGGCGGTGCTGGTGGAGGCGCGTTCGGGGATTTTTGCCGGTTGCATCTCCGCGACCGCGAACCTCAACGCCGACCTTTGCGCGCGGGCATGGCGCAGCGGGGATGCCGGCGCCCTCGATGCGGCCGTCAACATCCGCAGGCTTTTCGACGGCAAACAGCTGGTTCCGGGGGTCAAGGCGCTGCTCGCGCATATCCACGGTGACCCCGCCTGGGCGCGGGTACAGCCGCCCCTGACCGCATTTTCTGCATCCGACCGGGCCGCGCTTGCTGTGCGTTACGACGAACTCCGCGCACCCAGCGCAAAAGTGGCCCTCGTCGGCGCGGGCGGTCGCTAACCCGGCACCCGAAGCAGGCAGTCGATCATGCCGCTTCACGGTGCTGACGCGCGGGCGGCGTTGACGGCCCCGCATGCCGGCACTATAACCACCACACGTTGGCGGCGAGGCTCTCGCCGCCGCTCGCTTTTTCGGAGATGACCGACAGCAACGAAGCCTGCACCGCCGCTATCGGACGAGTACAGACATGGCCAATACCAGTTCTGCCCGCAAAGCGGTCCGCAAGATTGCGCGTCGGACCGAAATCAACCAGGCGCGCCGCTCGCAATTGCGAACCTTTGTGCGCAAGGTCGAGGAAGCGATCGCCGCCAACGACCGCAAGGAGGCCGTGGCTGCGCTCAAGGCGGCGGAGCCGGTAATCATGCGCGCCGCGCAAAAAGGCGTGGTCCATCGCAATGCGGCGAGCCGCAAGATATCGCGCCTGAGTCACCGAATTGCGAAGCTCAGTGCGTGAACCGCCGCGCGCACTGTCAATCCCACTGAAATGATTGGCGCTTGTTGGCTGCGCGTCCCGCACCGCGGGTGCTGCGCGCGCTTGCGCGGGCTAAGCGTAGTGAGAATGTCACACATCCGTGGCACACTGGTTTCATTTGTGCGGGGCTACCCGCGAAATCCGCTCAAAGAAATGGCTGCTCCCAGAAAGTGTTATGGGGAAAGCGAGCAGCAGGACTTTGAATTCCGGATTTTTCCGCGCTTGGAAACCGTCACCTAGCGCACCAAAAATTGTTCCGCTGCAAGGACTTTAGCTGATAGTCGGCGCACGCGAATACGATAAACGAATCAAAATATTACAACGGCATTCCCGTCGGCTCGCGCGTGCACGCGGATAGCGCAATTTACAAATCACAGGATTTTTGCGGTTGCAAAGACGTTGCGGGGGTGGGCGAGCGTGCTATTTTTCAAATCGCCATCGGGTCACTGGTGGTCCTCAGTAAAAGTCCGTATTCGAGCCCATCGAAGATGAGGACGGATGAGTCGTGCCTGCTCATTCTGCGCTTTCGCTTCGGCTTCATCGGCGCTCGGTCACTACGGATGGGAATTGGGGATTCGTCGGGCTGACCCTGTAATCACCGTCGCTACGAACAAGTTCAAAAACTCGGAAACGTCCAGCGTGCATGGCCCTCGCGGCGAGGGCGATGGAGGGGCAGTATGACCGCGCAGCGGGCAAAGCCATCCCTGGCTTGCGGCAACGGCCGCCGCCATTTCACGATTCATTTCACCGTTCCCGCACGCGGTGGCGCGCCGCCCCCCAGCTGAGTTTTCGCGCTTCCGATTCCCGTCCCTTTCCCCTTCACCTCACCGGCTCCCGAGCCGCAGTTCTGTCCTCCCTCCGTCGTGCTTCGCTTCGTGTCGAGTGCGACGGGCAGTGCAAGCGTCCGCTTTGTTCCGCGTCCCATCGTCGATCAAGACAACGAGAGATACAATGACGAGCACGGATCAGGAGCGCTGGACGCGGGTGAAGAACCGCCTTCGCGCCGAAGTCGGCGACGACGTCTATTCCAGTTGGTTCGCCCGCATGGAACTCGACGGAAGTGACGGCGACACCGTGAAGCTGTCGGTTCCCACGCGCTTTCTCAAAAGTTGGATCCAGTCCCATTACGCTGAACGGGTGCTTGCCTGCTGGCAAGCCGAAGAATCCGCCTGTTCGCGCATCGAGCTGACGGTTCGCTCGGCGGTAATCCGCACGTTGACGCCCAAATGCAACGCTGCAGAAGTGGCACTGCCGCAGCGCGAGCCGCGCGAGATCAAGATCAACGGCACGGATCTGCGAACCACGATTGCTCCGGTCTCGGCGGCACACGACGGGCTCGGTGGTTCACCGCTCGATCCGCGCCTGACCTTTGAAACCTTCGTGGTTGGCCGCTCCAACACCCTGGCTCATGCCGCGGCCAAGCAGGTCGCGCAGGCCCGCCGCGGCGACCTGGTCATGTTCAATCCGCTTTACATCCACTCGGGCGTGGGCCTGGGCAAGACCCATCTGCTGCAATCCGTGGCCTGGGCGGGCAATTCGGGCGCCGAGCGCAAAGTGCTCTACCTCACCGCGGAAAAATTCATGTACGGCTTCGTGGCCGCACTGCGGGCGCAGAATGCTTTGGCATTCAAGGAGGCATTGCGCGCCATCGAGGTCCTGGTGATCGATGATCTGCAATTTCTCCAGGGCAAATCGACCCAGGCCGAGTTCTGCCACACGCTCAACGCTTTGATCGACTCGGGACGGCAGGTGGTGATTGCCGCCGATCGGCCGCCGTCCGATCTGGAAAGTCTGGAGGAGCGGGTGCGCTCGCGCTTGGCCGGGGGGCTCGTGGTCGAGATCGGCTCGCTGGGCGAGGAATTGCGCCTGGAAATTCTCAAGTGCCGTGCCGCCGCCGCCAAGCAGCACCATCCGGGCTTCGATGTTCCCGATGCGGTGCTCACGTTCATTGCCAAGGCCGTGACCCACAACGGCCGCGATCTGGAAGGCGCGCTCAATCGGCTGCTCGCCCATAGCAAGCTCACGGCACAGCCGGTCACGCTGGAAATGGCGGAGCGCGAGGTGCGCGACCTCATCCGCCCGCAGGAGCCCAAACGCGTCAAAATCGAGGACATTCAACGGGTGGTAGCCCGGCAATACAATGTGAGTCGCGCCGACCTCTTGTCCTCGCGCCGCACGGCGAACGTGGTGCGTCCGCGGCAGGTGGCGATGTATCTGGCAAAGACACTCACGCTCCGCTCACTGCCTGAGATCGGTCGCCGCTTCGGCGGCCGCGACCACACCACCGTGCTGCATGCGGTGCGCAAGATCGAAAATCTGGTCAATACCGATACCGGGCTCGCCCAGGAAATCGAGCTGCTCAAGCGGCAATTGCAGGAGTGAGCCCACGCTGAACCAGCCAACCCGGCCGGCGCCGGGGCTGACGCCCGAGGTCCTCGCGCGGCCCTCGCAATCCGACCCGGCCGCGTGGACGCTGGCGGATGCCTGCATCCGATGCCGTTGGATAAGGCGGTTTTCCGACGCGGCCCACCCTTGCGAAATCCGCCTCCGCGCGCCACCTTGATTGCCCTTTGAATCGATCGGGTTCCCCGACGAGCGGGGTCGACATGAAGGTGACCGTCGAACGCGCAGCGCTGTTGAAGTCGCTCGGCCATGTCCATCGCGTGGTCGAACGCCGCAACACGATCCCGATTCTCGCCAACGTGCTGATCAAGGCCGAGCGATCCAAGCTCGCCTTCAAGGCGACCGATCTCGATCTCGAAGTGACCGAGACGATCTCCGCCGAGGTCGGGCCGGGCGGCTCGACCACGGTGCCGGCGCATATGTTCTACGAGATCGTGCGCAAACTCCCGGAGGGATCGCAGGTCGTGATCGAGGCGTCCGGCGATCGGGCGATCTTGACCATTCGCGCCGGCCGCTCCCGGTTCACCCTGCAGACGCTGCCCGAGAGCGACTTTCCCGATCTTGCCGCAGGGGACATGACGCACAGCTTCAAGCTTGCCGCCGCCGACCTCAAGCGGCTGATCGAAAAAACCCAATTCGCGATCTCCACGGAGGAGACGCGCTACTATCTCAACGGCATCTATCTGCACACCGCGGGCACCGCCAAGGCGCCCACCTTGCGTGCGGTCGCCACGGACGGGCACCGTTTGGCGCAATTCGAGTTGGCGCTCCCGGCCGGCGCCGCGGGAATGCCGGGCGTCATCGTGCCGCGCAAGACGGTCGGCGAGGTGCAACGCCTGATCGAGGACAGCGACGCGGAGGTTGCCGTCGAACTGTCGCAGGGCAAGATCCGCTTCACCATCGGCGACACGGTTCTCACCTCCAAGCTCATCGACGGAACCTTTCCCGACTATGCGCGCGTCATTCCGCTCGGAAATGACAAGGAACTTATGGTCAACAAGAAAGAGTTCGAGCATGCGGTGGACCGCGTGTCCACCGTGTCAAGCGAGCGCGGCCGCGCGGTAAAGCTGTCGCTGAGCAACGGAAAGCTCATGCTGTCGGTCACCAACCCGGATTCCGGCAGCGCGACCGAGGAAATCGAGGTCGAATACGGCTCCGAGCCGCTCGATATCGGATTTAACTCCCGCTATCTCCTCGACATCGCGGCGCAGCTCGACGGCGAAGCCGCCGTCTTGAAGCTTGCCGATCCCGGTTCGCCCACCCTGATCGAGGACCGCGACAGCAAGGGGGCGCTCTACGTGCTGATGCCGATGCGCGTGTGACGGCAATCAGGGTCAGCTTGGGGAGCGCCGATCTGCTGTTTCCTCATCCCTGATTACTGATACTGATCCGGCATGCCCTCAGCCCGGATCAGGCGCCTCGGCCTCACCAATTTCCGCAGTTACCATGCCGCTCAGCTTGCCGCCGGAGCCGGGCCGATCGTGCTGGTCGGGGCAAACGGCGCCGGCAAGACCAACCTGATCGAGGCGATTTCGTTTCTCGCGCCGGGCCGCGGCCTGCGCCGCGCCACGCTGCAAGACGTTGCCTTCTCCGAAGGAGATGGCTCGTGGGCGGTATCCGCCGACGTCGAGGGAGCGCTTGGCCTGGTCACCTTGGGCACGGGCATCGCCCCCCCTGCCGCCGATGACACGCTAATCGCCCGCCAATATCGCATCGATCGCGAGCCAGCAGCGTCCGGCGCCGCATTTGCCGACCATCTGCGCGTAATCTGGCTTGTTCCGGCGATGGATGCATTGTTCAACGGACCTGCGTCGGAGCGGCGCCGTTTTCTCGATCGGCTTGCGCTGGCGATCGATGCCGAGCACGGCAGCCGCGTCAATGCGCTCGAGCGTGCGTTGCGCTCGCGCAACCGCCTGCTCGAGGACGCGCGTCCCGATCCACATTGGCTCGACGCCATCGAGCACGAGACCGCCGAGCTTGCGGTGGCGGTGACGGCGCTGCGAGTGGAATCGGTGGGGCGAATGCAGGCCGTGCTCGCCACGCGCCGGACCCCGGGCTCGGCTTTCCCGGCGGCGGCGATCGCGCTCGACGGCTGGATGGAAAAGCTCATCCCGCTGCATCCAGCGGTCGAGATCGAGGATCGCTACCGGGCGATCCTGCGCGACAATCGCGCGAGCGATGCCGCCGCGGGCCGCACCCTGGAAGGGCCGCACCTCACCGACCTCACCGTCATCCACGCCGACAAGGGCATTGCCGCGGCGCAAGCCTCGACCGGCGAGCAGAAGGCGCTGCTCATCGGTCTCGTGCTGGCGCATGCCGGATTGCTTGCGGAAATGTCAGGGCTGGCGCCGGTGCTTCTGCTCGATGAAGTCCTTGCTCATCTCGATCCGGTACGCCGCGCCGCGCTGCACGTCGAGATCGATAAGCTGGGCGCCCAGGCCTGGATGACCGGCGCCGATCTGGCAGCGTTTGCCGAGATCGCGGCGAAGGCGGAAATATTCGAGGTCAGTCCCGGTGAAATCAGAAAACGAGGTGCCTGATGCGCGCGGCCTATTACGAACGCAACGGCGCCGCCCGCGATGTCCTGCGGGTCGGCGATATTGAAACGCCCCAGCCAAGGGCGGGGGAGGTTCGCGTCAAACTGTTCACTTCGGGCGTCAATCCTCCGACGTCAAGAGCCGCGCCGGAGTGACTCGCAAGATCGCGTTCCCGCGCGTGATCCCGCACAGCGACGGTGCCGGCGAGATCGAGGCCGTCGGCGAAGGCGTGTCATCCGCGCGCCTCGGAGAGCGGGTCTGGGTATGGAACGGTCAATGGCGGCGCCCGTTCGGCACCGCCGCCGAGGCGATCACGTTGCCCGCCGAGCAAGCAGTGCTC
>Ga0310915_10001883_pt1 | contig 11001 bp, 9 predicted proteins | sample GREbulkMGAN111_FD_202508 | JGI IMG/M metagenome (GOLD analysis project Ga0310915, IMG submission 202508) | Lab enrichment of tropical soil microbial communities from Luquillo Experimental Forest, Puerto Rico - GRE.bulkMG.AN111 | ecosystem: Environmental > Terrestrial > Soil > Tropical forest >...
GACGGATGGCCGGAGCGACCGGTCCGCTTGGTCGTACCCTTCCCGGCTGGCAGCAGCACGGACATCATTGCGCGCATCGTAGCGCAGAAGCTGAGCCACCGGCTCGGCCAGCAGATCGTGATCGAGAATCGCACCGGTGCGAGCGGCAATATCGGCGCCGATGCGGTCGCCAAGGCCGCGCCTGAAGGCTACACGATGGGCATTGCCACCGCGAGCACGCATGCGGTCGCTGCGAGTCTCAGCACCAACCTGCCGTACGATCCGATCAAGGATTTCGCGCCGGTGGCCAGATCGGCAGCCAGCCCTACGTGCTCGTGCTCCAGCCGGCCTTGCCCGCGCGCAACCTCGCCGAGCTGATTGCGCTTGCCAAGGCAAAGCCTGGAACGCTCAACTACGGCTCAGCCGGGGTCGCCAGTCTCGCACACCTCGCCACCGCACTGTTTGCGAGCATGGCGGGCGTAAACATCGTTCACGTCCCCTACAAGAGCTCGTCGCAATCCATGACCGACATGATCACGGGTCGGCTGGACATGCAGTTTGCGACCATCGCCCCGTCGCTTCCTAATATCCGCGCCGGACAGTTGCGCGCGCTCGCGACCAGCGGCAAGACCCGTGTCGCGGCGCTGCCAGAGTTGCCGACCGTAGCGGAAGCCGGCCTCGCCGGTTACGAGGCCGCCTTGTGGGTTTCGCTCGTCATGCCCTCCGCCACCCCGCCGACGATGATCGCACGGCTCAATCGCGAGGTGAATGACATCCTCAAGTCCACCGAGGGGACCGAGGCGCTCGTTGCGCAAGGCATGGTGGCGGAACCCGGACCGCCCGAAGCGCTTACCGAACGTATCCGTGGCGACATCGAGAAGTGGCGAGGCGTCGCGGTCAAGGCTGGCATCCGCCCGGAGTAATACCTTGACGGGCTGACCAGAAGGGCATCAAAGCTGGCGGACGCGTTAATCACGCCGCAAAGAAGGCCGCGTTGGCCATCGGCTCCGATGGTCAAAAGGCGCAATCACCTCTTTGGCCATAGCACGCCCTGATTGGCAGCCATCACATTGCCGATGCCCTTGTAGACGAATTTTTGCAGGCGTTTGCCCTCCCAGGTTTCGGTCGTATAGACGTTGCCCTTGGAATCGGTCGCGATGCTGTGCACACCGTAGAACTGGCCGGGCTGACGACCGCCGTCGCCGAATGCGGTCACCTCCTCAAGCGTCTCGCGCATAATGATGCGAACCCTATTGTTCTGGCCGTCCGCCAAGAAGATAAACCGCTGGTCCGGATCTCTTGAGAACGCGATGTCCCAGGCCGAGCCGGAGCCCAACGTATTCCTGGCAAAGAATGCTTCCTTCACGAAAGTGCCGTCCGGACGAAATACCTGCACGCGATCATTGGCGCGATCGCACACGTAGATCAGTCCGTCATTCGACCGCTCGACGCAGTGCACCGGGTTGCGGAACTGCTGGGCCGGCGGCGCCTTGGGATCGTAGTTTCCGAGTTTGGTGTCGTCCGGCCTGTTGCCGTAAGCGCCCCAGTAGCGTTTCATCTTACCGGTATCGGCATCGATCACGGCGACACGCTTGTTGAGATAGCCGTCCGCGATGTAGGCCTCGTTGGTCATAGGATCGACCCAGATCTTGGCGACCCGTCCGAAATTTTCGAGATCGTTGCTGCCGGCATTCTTCCCGAGCCCGCCGACCTGCATCAAGAACTTACCGTCTTTGGTGAACTTCAGGATGTGCGCATCCTTCTCGCCATTGCCGCCGATCCAAACGTTGCCCTTATAATCGATATGGATGCCGTGATTGGATTGCGGCCACTCATAACCCGGCCCTGGGCCGCCCCACGATTTCACCAAATTTCCCTCCGGATCGAACGCCAGCACAGGCGGCGCCCCGCGGCAGCACTCGGCAATCGGCGGATTGAGCTCCGCGCCTTTTTCATTATTGTGCAGCGTCGCGGAGCTGCGGTGAATGATCCATACGTAGTCCTGCTCGTCGACCCACACACCGATCGTCATGCCAAGCAGCCCGTTGAATGGCTTTGGCCAGAACGGATCGACCTCGAACATTGGAGCCTGCACGTTCGTGCGCTGCGCCTCGGCCCTGTTTTGAAGCGCCGCCTGGCCGATGCCGAGGCCAACGATGACCGCGACGAGCGCCGCGCTGGAGACAAATTTGTGCTCTTGTATGGCTTTGATCATAGCAGCCTCCCTAGCCGTTCAACGATCGGAGCGAGATAGCGTGGCTCGCAGGCGACATGCCAAACGCGCGTGCGGGCCGCTTCGCTTCTTTGTTAAGGTGATTATAGGCGAACGGATAGGGCTTGTAAGCGCAATCGAAAGTCCCCCAACCTGAAACTGCCAGGAACTGTACTTGCGCTGCCATGGATTTATCGCAATATCCCGCTGCCTGACCGCAGCGATCGCGACGACGTTGGCTTGCGCCGTCGCGTTGAGCGCCGCGGCGCATGACATTCCGCCCGACGTCAAGATCAACGCCTTCGTCAAACCCGCGGGCAAACGCCTCGAGCTGCTGATCCGCGTTCCGCTGGCCGCCATGATCGAGGTCGATATACCCACCCGCGGTCCCGGCTATCTCGATCTATCCCGCGCCGACGGCGCGCTGCGCGACGCTACGAAGCTTTATCTGATCGACAATATCACCATCTACGAAAACGGCGCGCCGCTTCCACCACCTCACATCCTCTACGCCCGCGTGTCGCTGCCGTCCGATCGATCGTTCACGTCGTATGAGCAAGCGCGTGCGCACGTGGAAGGGCCTCGGCTCTCCGACGGTTTGGAGCTCTATTGGAACCAACAGTTGCTCGACGTCCTGCTTGAATATCCGATCCAATCCGACCGTTCTGAATTCGCGATCCGCCTGCGCGTCGACCGGCTCGGCCAGAAAGTCTCCACGGCATTGCGCTTCCTGCCGCCCGACGGCGCCACGCGCGCGTTCGAGCTCCACGGCGATCCCGGCCTCGTACGCCTCGATCCCCGTTGGCACCAAGCCGCGCTGCGCTTCGTCGTGTCCGGCTTCTGGCACATTCTCGAAGGCACCGACCACCTGCTGTTCCTGTGCTGCTTGGTGATCCCGTTCCGGCGGCTGCGGCCGCTCGTCATCATCGTCACTTCGTTCACGGTCGGGCATTCGATTTCTCTGATCGCCTCGGCCTTTGGGTTTGTTCCGGACGCGCTCTGGTTCCCGCCGCTCATCGAAACACTGATCGCGGTCACCATCATTTACATGGCGCTCGAAAACATCGTCTACGCGGCACTGGGAAAGCTCGGGGACGACATTTCGCGGCGCTGGATCATCGCCTTCGCGTTCGGCCTCGTGCATGGATTCGGCTTTTCATTCGCGCTGCGCGAATCGCTCCAATTCGCGGGCAACCATCTGATGACGGCGCTATTCGGATTCAATCTCGGGGTGGAAATCGGCCAAATCGCCGTGCTGCTCGTGCTAATTCCCGCGCTCGATCTCATCTTCAGATACGTGATCAGGGAATGGCTGGGCGTCATCATTATGTCGGCGCTCATCGCCCATGTCGCCTGGCACTGGATGATCGAGCGCGGGGAGCAGCTCGCGAAATTTCCGTTTCCAAAAATCGACGCAGCATTTCTCGCGAGCGCCCTGCGCGGGCTGATCGCGATGCTGATTCTCGCCCTTGCGGTATTGCTCGCGAACGGCTGGCTCAGGCGCTGGATTCAGGCGCAAAACGGCTCGTCCGCAAAAGACCTCGCTGCCGACCCGCCTAGCAAAGGCAGCTGATGGATTCCTCGAGACTAGCCATTGGCTTCCAATCTGAAGGCGGATGATCCTTCAATACCTTTACGCGACATTGCCTTCGGCTTGCTTCAGGTGAGGGGCAGGGGGCGAAATCGCGCGCGGAAAGAGCGAGCGACGAAGGGTCGCGGTCCGCTCGACGGCTGCCAACGCCCTTGAACCACGGGCGCAAAGCGGCAAAATGCCCGACTAACAGACAAGAAGCGCCGCGGCGGGTCTTTGCCCGTGCGTGCATTCAGGGAGGACAGGATGATCAAGACGATTTGCATGGGCGCTGGCGCGGCAGTCACGATCGTGCTGGCGACGCCACCGGCTGTTGCGTGGGAACCGAACAAGCCGGTGGAGATCGTCGTCGCCGCCGGCGCCGGCGGAGCGTCCGACCAGATGGCGCGAATGATGCAGGCCGCTATTCAGAAGAACAATCTGATGAAGCAGCCGATGGTCGTCTCGCTCAAGGGCGGTGCGTCGGGGGCCGAGGCGCTCATCTACATGAAATCGAACGAAGGCGACCCCAACAAAGTCCTCATCGCCTACTCGCTCATATACATGCTGCCGCTCTCCGCCAAGATTCCATTCAACTGGCGCGACCTCACCCCGGTTTCCGTCATCGCGCTCGATCAGTTCGTGTTGTGGGTGAATACGCAACTGCCGTACAAGACCGTCAAAGAGTTCACCGACGCTGCCAAGACCGCCACACCGACGCTCAAGATGGGCGGTACGGGCTCGAGGCGCGAGGACCACGTCCTCACTGTATTCTTGGAGAAGAAGACCGGCGCGAAATTCGCCTACCTGCCCTACAAGTCGGGCGGTGAGGCCGCGACACAGCTCGTCGGCAATCACACCGCCTCCAACGTCAACAATCCGTCCGAGAACCTCGAGGTCTGGCGTGCGGGTCAGGTTCGGCCGCTTTGCGTATTCGACAAGGAGCGGATCGAATACAAGGCCAAGGTCACCAGCGACATGTCGTGGAACGACATTCCCACCTGCAAGCAAGAGGGCCTCGACGTCCAATACTTGATGCTGCGCGCCATGTTCCTTCCGGGCAAGGTGACGCCGGAACAGACCGCGTTCTACGTCGATCTGTTCAAAAAGTTGACGCAGACCGCTGAATACAAGGACTACATGGAGAAACAAGCGCTCAAGCCGATCTTCCTCACCGGCAACGACATGGTGAAGTTCCTGGAAGAGGACGATGCGCTGAATAAAAATCTGATGACCGAGGCGGGATTTGTCGCAAACTAGCGCGCACGATCATCCCTCGCAAGAATGAGGCATCCGGCATGCTCCAGCGCCGCAACTGCGAGCGGGAGCGGCGGCTTACCGCATCATCCGTTTCGCGGATGAATGACCGGGGCGCGCGGGAATGCTGCAAACAGACCAATGGCCACACCCGAAACTGAAATCATCGTCGAAGACCCGACCGCGCCGTCGGATAGTTCGCCGTCGGTCGTCAGCACCCGCACCGTCGATATCGTCGTTTCGCTGCTGCTGCTGGCATTGGCGGCGCTCCTTTGTTTCGACAACTGGCGCACGGGGATCGCCTGGGCCCCCGACGGCCCGCAGGCCGGTTACTTCCCGTTCTACCTCGGCCTCATCCTTGCCGCCGCCAGTCTCTACGGTCTCATCACTTCGCTGGTGACGGGCGCGGGCGCCCGCCAGACATTCCTCACCCGCGACCAGCTCCGCCGGGTGATGCAGGTCTTCATCCCCACGCTGCTGTTTTGCCTATTCACGCAGTGGCTCGGGCTCTACGTCGCAAGTTTTCTCCTGATCGCGGGCTTCATGCGGATCATTGGGCGCATCGCGCTGTGGAAGTCGGTCCTCACCGCGTTCCTATTCGCAATCATCATGTTCGTCACCTTCGACGTTGCGTTCGACGTCATCATGCCAAAAGGCCCGCTCGAAGCGGCGTTCGGATATTAGGCGAGCGCATGGAAGCCTTCGGCCTGCTGCTTCACGGCTTCACCGTCTTGCTGACGTGGAAGACTCTGGCGGTGATGATGGTCGGGCTCGTGCTCGGCATTTTCGTCGGCGTATTGCCGGGACTGGGCGGGCCGAACGGCGTCGCGATCCTGCTGCCGCTCACGTTCACGATGGACCCGACCTCGGCCATCGTCATGCTCTCCTGCATCTACTGGGGCGCTCTGTTCGGCGGCGCCATCACCTCGATCCTGTTCAACATCCCGGGCGAGGCATGGTCGGTGGCGACCACCTTCGACGGCTATCCGATGGCGCAGCAGGGCAAAGCGGCCGAGGCGCTGACCGCGGCCTTTACCTCGTCGTTCATCGGCTCGCTGGCGGCCGTCCTGCTGATCACGTTTCTTGCGCCGGGCATTGCCGCGTTCGCACTGCAGTTCGGCCCACCGGAATTCTTCGCGGTCTATCTGTTGACGTTCTGCTCGTTCGTTGGCCTCGGGCGTGAGGACAAGCACAAGACGGTTATTTCCATGACGCTCGGGCTGTTGCTCGCCGGCATCGGGATGGACACGGTGTCCGGCACGTTGCGCATGACTTTCGGCTGGAACGAGCTCTTGCGCGGCATCAATTTCCTGGTCGCGGTCATCGGACTGTTCGGCATCAGCGAAATTCTGCTGACCATGGAAGAGCGGCTCGCTTTGCGTGGCCATACCGCCAGCATCAGTCTGCGCGTGGTCCTCAAGGTGTGGAAGGATCTGCCGCGTTATTGGGTGACGCTGCTGCGCTCGTCGGTCATCGGATGCTGGCTCGGTATCACGCCCGGCGGGGCGATTGCCGCCTCGTTCATGGGCTATAACCTCGCCAAGCGCTTTTCCAAGGATAAGGATAGTTTCGGCAAGGGACGCATCGAAGGCGTGTTCGCGCCGGAAACGGCCGCGCACGCGTCGGGAACCTCGGCGCTGCTACCGATGCTGGCGTTGGGAATTCCCGGCTCGGGCACGGCCGCAATCCTGCTCGGCGGCTTGATGGTATGGGGGCTCAATCCGGGGCCGCTGTTGTTCGTCGAGCACAAGGACTTCGTGTGGGGGCTGATTGCGTCGATGTATCTCGGCAACGTCGTCGGCTTGCTGTTAGTGCTCACGACGGTGCCGGTGTTCGCCGCCATCCTGCGTGTGCCGTTCTCGGCGATTGCGCCGATGATCGTGGTGTCCTGCGCGATCGGCGCCTACGCCATCCAGAACGCCATCTTCGACATCTGGCTGATGCTGGCTTTCGGCGTGGTCGGCTACGTGTTCAAGAAGATCGACATTCCGCTGGCGCCGTTCACGCTCGCGCTGGTGCTGGGCAACCGCGCGGAGGACGCTTTCCGCCTGGCGATGATCGGCGCGAGTGGAGATCTGCGCGTGTTCTGGTCGAACGGGCTGGTCGGCTCGATCACCACGCTGGCGCTTTTGCTGCTATTGTGGCCGCTGTTCGGGCCTTTGTTGCAACGCGCCAAGCGGCTGTGGCGCCCGGTGGGCTCGCGCGCGGCGTGATCGTTGCGCCAACAGTCTCGTATCGGGGCGGTGCCGCCTGCGTAATCTATGGCCAATGTCGAGGTTGCGGCCCCTAGAATCGATCGCGCGCTAAGCTGCACTTCGCTCGCGTCGCAGTTGACCGATCGCGGCGTTAGCGAGCCGCCACAAATCGCGCTCACCATTTTGAGCCAATCGCGCGAGATTCTGGCCTAGCCGAGCGCGCATTTCCTGCGGATCTCCGTGCGCGAGCTCGGGATCGGTTTTGACGAATTGCCACGACTTGTCGAACGCGGCATTGACCAACTCAGCGACTTTAGGGTCGAGATTCGCATCCCATGCCATCGCCATCAACTCCTCCCCTTACACGTTTCTTTCCCTATCTCACGGGGAGGGATGGCAGTCCAGCGCACAATCCAATGCTGCGTTGCCAAATTATGTTGCAGCGCCCAGCAATCGCCGCTCATTTTCATCAGGTTTACGGGCAAGCACGCTGCAAACCGCGCAGGCGCCATCGCTAAGCTTGTTCCGTGATCCTGCGCCCTGTCCAACGCCGGTAGGCCCATTCGGCCGCAAATGACGCCGCGGCGGTGAGGATTAACGCGGCGATCGCCCGGGGCTGCTCTTGATAGGTGTACACGCAGAGGATAGCGAACATTGCGAGGCAGGTGAGCAGCGAGAGCCAGACGACGATTGCGCTCGCCCCGGTCTGATCGCGCACCTTCAGATGGCCCGCGTTCACCGCCGCATAGATCAAGAGGAAGGCAGCGCTTCCCATCATCGCGATGCCGGAGAGGTCGAAGATCAGCATCACCACCACGACCAGGGCGGCCGTGAGCAGCAGCCCGCCGGTCGCGTCTTTCCATTCGGTCCGCGATAGTCCGGCCGGCAGCTCGCCATCGCGGGCGATCATGTAGCAGACGTTGGCCGAGCCAAACAGCGTGGCGTTGATCGCCGAGGCGGTCGAGAACAGCGCGGCGATGGCGATCAGCCGGAAGCCGAATTGGCCCAAGAACGGTTTGGCTGCCTCGGCGAGGGCATAGTCCTTGGACTGCTCGATTTCGTAGTCCGACAAGTTGCCGGTGACGGTCAGCGAAACGGCGAGATAGAGAACGATCACCAGGATCACGCTGATGTAGAGAGACCGCGGCAGCAACTTTCGGGGTTCGCGCATGTCGGCGGCCGCGTTGGTTATGAGCCCAAAACCTTCGTAGCCGATGAACAGCACGCCGGCCCCGAACAAGACCGACTTAGTCTCGGGCCAAAGCTCGGGCGAGAGGTAGCCCGGCCTGATGAAGCACAGACCCACGGCCGCAAACAGCACGAGGATCGCCACCTTGACCGCGACGATGACGGTTTCCCAACGGCCCATGAACGTCGCGCCAAAGGCATTGACCAGCGTCAGCAACACGACCGAAGCGACGGCCAGCGATTTCAGCAACAACGCGGACGGCGCGGTGGTGACAAAGGTGGCGGCGTAGCCGCCGAAAGCCGTGGCGTATAGAGCCAGCGAAATGATGTAACCCGCCCACATGAACAGGTTCAGCCCGCCGGCGAGCACGCCATCGCCGAGGCTCTTCACCAAGAAATGCGTGGCACCGCCGGCTGAGGGGAAGGTAGCGCCGAGCTTGGCATACGAATAGGTCGACAAGAGCGCCACGACCCCCCCAATGGCGAACGCCAGCCACATCGCATTGCCGGCGGCGTGCGCCACCACGCCGAGGATCGAAAAAATCCCCGCCCCCACCATTCCACCAATACCGATCGAAACGGCGGCCACCAGGCCGACCTGTCCGGATCCCGGCCCGGCAGCAGAGAAGATGTTGGAAGGCTTGGCAGGAGGCATGGGTCAGCTCATGGCTCGATTTCGAGTGAGCATAGCTGATAATGTCGCCGCGGTCCGACATAATCATCGGGCTCGTTGCGGGCATAACGATGTGGCAAAACGCGGTGACATCGAGATTGCGCTGCGCCGGTTGGCGCCCCGAATCCCGTCTCACGAGTTTGAAGCCGTGGTCGACCACGCCGCCGACAGCCCCGGCCTGAGCGTCGCCTTACCGGAAACCGCAGCGTGGTTGTCGCTGGTCGCATACGTGCGCCACACGTTCACGGATTACGATGAGCTCTTGCGCGACGGCTACGACCAGGATAGCGCCAGATTTTTTGTAGGCGGGGAGATTGCCGCAATCTTGGACAGCTGGGGCGTGCGCCGGCGCTTGACCTCGCAAGACTGAGACGGAGCACGCCGAGGCCGCGCGCCGAATTCGCGATAGGCAGCGCGCATCAGCTCGCCGCCAGCGGCGCCAGCGCGTCGATGTCGGTGACCACATCGATGACGGCAGGACGGTTCGCCGTGAGCGCCCGCGCGATGGCTGGACCGATGTCGGCCGGCTTTTCGACCCGAATTCCAACCGCGCCCATGTCCTCGGCGATGCGCGCGAAGTTGACCTTGCTGAAGGTCCACATTTCCCGCGCCTGCTCGGTCTGCGTCCCGCCATAGACGCGATCGAAGCCGCGCTTGGACTGGTTGCCGCTCGAATTGTTATTGACCACCGTGACGGCGTTGATGCCCCAGCGCGCGGCGGTCTCGATCTCGGCGATGTGGTACCAGAGACCGGCGTCGCCCGTGAACGTGACGACCGGCCGGTCGGGGCATGCGCATTTTGCCCCCAGCCCCGCCGGGAAGGCCCAGCCGAGGTGGCCGGCGCTGCGCATGTAACTTTGCTTAGGACTGGTGAGATCGTACATCCCGCCCATCCACATGCCGGCGTGGCCGGTATCGACCACGACAATGCCATTGTCCGGTACGTGCCGCGTGAGCTCGGCGCAGATGCGCTCGGGGCGGATCGGCGCGGCGTCGGAGGTCAAGGCCGATTGATACTTCGCCGACCATTCCTTGCAGATTTTTTGCGCGGCCTCGACCCAGGCTTTGCGTTTGCCGGCGCTGGCGCGGCCGGCCGCTGCAAGCATGCGCGCGAGCGTGACCTTGGCATCGCCGTTGACGCCGGCGAGGAGCGGATAATTGCGGCCGATCGCCTCCGGATCGATATCGATTTGGATCGCCGGCGTGCCGATCTTCGGCACCGCCCAGAAATGCGTGGTCATGCCGCCGGTCTCGGTGCCGATGAAGCACACGAGATCGGCGCCGTTGACCACGCGGTTGGCGCTCTCGCGCGAATAGGTGCCGACGACGCCGACCGAAAGCGGATGGTTTCCCGGTATCGCGTCCTTGCCGTTGAGGGAGGTTGCGACCGGGATCTGCAGCGCCTGCGCAAGCGCCACCAGTTCGGCGGAAGCGCCCGAGGCGCGCACACCGCCGCCCGCGACGATCACGGGGCGTTGCGACTCCTGCAAGTGCTCGAGCGCCGACATCACGCTCGCATCGTCGGGCACCGGACGGTACGGCGGCACGCGCGCAAACTGTGGTTCGCACAGCGGTTCCATCTCCGCCTCCTCGGCGTCGATCTGTCCTTCGTTGCCGCGGAATTGCAGATGCACCGGGCCGGGCGTGCCCGAGGTGGCGACGCGAAACGCCTGCCGCACCATGTCAGGGAAGCGCGCCACGTCGTCGACCGTGGCGTTGAACTTGGTCACCGGCTCGAACGCCGGCACGTCGTCGATCTCCTGGTAGACCTTGCGGAACTTGGTCTTCGGCTCGCGCCCGCCGGTCATGGCGATCACCGGCGAGTGCGCCAGCCAAGCGTCGCGCAGGCCGGCCGCGAGATTAAGCGCGCCGATCACCTGCGCCGCGCAGATGCCGGGCTTGCCCGATGCGCGCGCGTAGCCGTCCG
>Ga0310915_10001896_pt1 | contig 10982 bp, 12 predicted proteins | sample GREbulkMGAN111_FD_202508 | JGI IMG/M metagenome (GOLD analysis project Ga0310915, IMG submission 202508) | Lab enrichment of tropical soil microbial communities from Luquillo Experimental Forest, Puerto Rico - GRE.bulkMG.AN111 | ecosystem: Environmental > Terrestrial > Soil > Tropical forest >...
CCGTGTGTGGATCGGCACTGGACGCGAGATTGCCGAGCATTGGCGACGCGTCCATCCGGGGTGACGATCCCGACCATTTCGTCATCCCCGCGAAGCAGTTTGTGAAGGAACCTTACGGCCGCCCTGTTCCCGTCACCCCGGCGGAAGCCGGGGTCCATCGGGCCGCGGCACCAACCTTTCCAGGGGGTCACGACTGCTCGAAAAGGCCAGCATCGCCAATGGTCTCGGACGGATCTCTTTGGCGCTATCCCGCTCCCCCGAGACCGAGTAGGCTTCTCCTTCGCGCGTCGGATACGTTTGCTGGTCTTGGCGCACGGGGTCCAATCCCGGAGGCCCCATGCGTATCCGCCAAACTACGATTTCGGCCGCGATCGCCGCCGGGCTCGTCGCTCTGCCGCTTTCGACCGCCGAGGCGCAATACTATCCTCAGCAGCAGCCGGCGGCGCAGCGCACGACCGCTCAGCTGAACCGCGACGAACTCGCTCGCCTTCAGTCGGGCAGCGGGTACTCGCCGTACTATCAGGCCCCGGGTCCCCCGGGATGGGGTCCCCCGCCGGGATGGGGATGGGGATGGGGATGGGGTTATCCTCCGTGCTCGCCGTTTCCACTGTCTTGGCCATTTTGCGTGGCGGGCGCCGTCGTCGGCACCGCCGCGCTGATCGTCGCCGCGCCGATCCGGGAGCTGACAGGGGCGCCGCCCTATTATTACACGCCGCCGTATTATTACGGGCCACTCTGACCCGCTCTTCCCGCTCCACGTCTCCGGCCTCTCTAGGTGCAGCAGGTGCCATGCGTCGCGGTACTGATCTAGCCAACCATTGGGATAGGGATTTTCAGTAGGCCCAAAGTCGCGGGTGTAATCCGGCGCCAGTCGGCGCATGGCGCTGTCTTTATGCGGTTGACCTTTCTCTCCGGGCTTTGCGAGCCATTTTCGATGCGCCGTGAAAAGCACTTCGGCAACTAGCGCACTCGGTAAAAGATAGACGGTCGCGAACATCCGTGGTCTTGCCGAAATCTACAAAGCAGTAAAACAGTTGATCCGAACGGATGTTTTCGTCTTTCGCCTTCATGTGCCAGCCGCCATCCGAACCAATATCGCGGCGCGTCTTCACTTGGATAGAGCAGAGGCCGGACGCTTCAATGTCAGTTACGACAACATCCGCGTTCGGGACACCTCGCGGGCGAGAGCGGCGGTAAACCCGCGTCGAAGCAGTTCCGCCATGACATGATGCTCGCCCGCCGCGCCAAGCAAGGTAGATTGAGAGGGCATGGTCAGGTCGCTCCCCTGTCTGTTCTTAGATTGTTGTGGTTATCGCGCGCGTCCGAGGGCGATTGTCAAAGTCCGATAAAATCGCCTTCTAGGAAATCAGACACGCCCATTCTATTTTCACTTTTTGGCCAGTTTGCCGCCGCGACCTTGTGCTTCTCTATGTTTTTGTAAAGCTGTCTTAATTTCTGGTTCATTGCATAGGAGATTATATATCGTCCGTCGTCGAGTAGATTTTGACGAAATCATTTGGTAAACCCCTTCGGCATAACGATAGCTTTGTTCCATTCGGTCACATACATCGATTAAGTCTTTAGTTTTATACACCATGACAGTTGATCGGTCGATGCGAGGTTCATTTAATAAGACGGTTCCATCGACATCTTTAATCCGTTTCCAATACCTAAGTCGTTGGACTCGCATGAGCCAGAAGTTCTTGGGGGGTGCCAGCAACAAGGCATCAGGGATATCCTGCGATGATCCCCATATCCCATGGGCGAATTGGTGGCGGACGGATGCGGCTCGGTTAAGCACCACCAAGACAGCAAAGAGCATGTCGGCGTATCGGACTGGCAGGAGTTCGCGTGCGGCGGTTTCGAGAAGCGCGCGTTGGACATCGAACGAACGCATCGCAGCGTACATGCTCATCGTCACCGGCTTGCTGGCCCCTATCAGAAACCCGAAGATGTGACCGAGGTGGGTCTCTGTAACCGCCCATCCCGCTATAGTTTGAGCAACGAGTGTCGCTTGATCCGGTCTGACGGCGAGTCCGTCTGTACCGAAGATGTAGTTAGTCGCTTTAATCTTAGACAGCGGCTGAGGAGCCATCGGTCGCTCACCTATCGTGCTTGCGTTGCTGTGATGTCGTTCACCATGCCATAAGCCTCGAAATCGTGCTCTGGCTGACATTGTAACTGCGAGCAACGCTGCGCTGCGTCTCGCCAGCTTCGAGGCGCTTGCGGGCCTCTTTCCTTGGCGTCGGCCCGGCCGCGTGCGGTGCGCTCCAGAATGCGCCGGCGCTCCAGCTTGGCGGCAACGCCGAGAATGGCAAAGACGCTTGGAGTTGCTGATTTCACCAAGGTTCCCGCTTCAACCAAATATGGTGCCCCGCTTCGTCCGGGGGTTTTGCATTTCTAAGGTGTGATCGGCTCCTAGAGGGTGCATGATGCACCCACATTTTGCGGCTGACAAGATTTCAAGTTCTAGGTCTGGTGGGTTTCGCGCCGATGCGGTATAATCGGCGTGCGGTACAGGCTGGAGAGCCGATGACCGTCCAAGGTGATGACGCCGGATGGAGGTTCGCCCTTCCACCGGCCTTTGTCGGTGTAGGCAGACGATGACGCTCGAAGCGGCGGCGTGGATTGCAGGGATTGCTCTTGTCCCTATTACTGTGTTCGGATGGATTTTTACCGGTCGCAAAAAGACGATCAACAAATCCAAAAGCAGAGATGGAATAGCGATTTCCGGGCTTAACGCCGGAGATAATAGTCTCGTGACTGTGCATAATTCGACCAGTGTTGCAAATGGCCGACAATAAGTCCCACGCCCAAAGTCGGGATGGCGTCGCGATCTCACGGTTTACTACCGGTGACAATAATCAATTAAACATCGTAAATAAACCAATAACGTATAATATTTATGACAAAGAACAAAACCGGAAAACGTTAGGTAACCTATTTATGTTAGTTATATTTATCATCATTGGAGGCTTCACTGCGTTATCCCGTTCACTCCAGCACGACCCTGGCGTGGAAAAATGGATGGATATGTCTACAACTCGGCACGTCCGTTCCGGATGCCAAAAGAGAATACGACAGATCAACCAACGAGCTAAAGTCTTTAGCAAACGAATTTGAGACAATACGGAAAAAGCTAGCATTTAAAGCACAGGTGTTTAACGCGATTTCGCCAGAAGACCAGTCTCTCATCGATGATCTTCAGCATCGAATGGACGCTGCGAGAGAAAGCCAGAAGCGTCAATATGATTACATCATCCGATTTCTGATCACGAGCTTACAATCGAGAATACTCATCGCAAAAGGATTCAGGTACAATCAAGGTAAGCAAGAATGGAATTGTCCACCTTCTGATTACTGGAAATATCTAAAATTGACGGGCGACCTCACAGACACTTCTTTGAGCATAACAGGAGGACTGACGGGCCAAGTGCATCTGGTCCAGGTGAAATTCGGGAAGCCTTTGGGGTCTGGGCCCGATCAACTATGCCAGGTATCGGATGACGGTACCTTCGGGCAGTAGGTTCTACATCTAGTAGCCCGTCCCTGGTAAGAACTTCACATCGCACGATAACCCAATACGTCGGTTCGCCGGCTGCCCTTGTAGCGCCATGAGACGGATTATCAGTGGCATGGCCTACGATACGGATACCGCGACCTTCATTGCGCGCGGTGACTACGATCACCCGCTATCGGCTGCTTGGTGGTCGCTTTATCGGACGCGCAATGGTGCATTCTTCGAGGTATACGCCGGTCATGACGGCGTGGTGGAGGAACTCAATCCTTTTACCGACGAGCAGGCTCGCCACTTTTTAGAGCAAAACGCTAACCGCCTTGTTGAGGAGTATTTCGGTCCGATGCCCGAGGCTCATCCCCCGTCGCCAATGCGTTTTTCGCGGCGCTCTGTCATCGCGGCTATCGAGATGTTAGTCCCTTACGAACGGACTCGTTACCGTTTGTGAGCAAAATTTATTGGCCAGAAAACGCGGATGATGCGATCATGAACGTGCCGTAATGGCTCGAACCCATTGGGTTCGCTAAGTTTGCACCCGCGCTGCGGGAAGATCCGGGCGGATGTGAATCGGCAGATCATCCAAAAATAGCTACGACCGAGGGTGGAGTGCGTTCGAAATCGCTGTTTGGTTCCGGCTTGGCCGGCTTAGGGTATTCAACCACGCGGAGCTGAGCCGCTTTGTTCTTAAGCTCGGGCCGGACTTCTTACGCTGCGTGGGCTCCCCGCCGCTCAGTATTGCGAACCGTCTAAATAACCTGATCGGCATGGTGGATCACTCGCCTGAGCAAGTACTAGACACTGGCGAGCTGCTTCGGGATGTCCTCGTCGAAACGGCTGTGAGCTTGCTGCCCCGCGAGCCGGAATATGATTGGCAAGAGCCCCCATCGTTGCGCCCCAATGAGGCGGCATTTTTGCGCGCTCTTGAATTGGACGGGTTCACCGTCTCAGGCGGCGAGCTGCGGCGAGCGCTTCCCGTCGATGTCGAATTGCCTGGGGCGCAGAGTGAGATAGATCGGCTTATCGAAAAGCATGGGCTTTCGACGGCTAAAGGCCACTTGAAGCAAGCCCTTGACGCTCATGCACGGGCGAATTGGGCAGCAGCCAACAGTCAAATCCGTACTTTCATGGATGCCCTGCTCGACGAGATTGCGGCAAAGCTCGATCCGACCGCTGCTAGTCTGGGAAGCGGCCAGCCACGGCGGGCGAAGCTCGCTTCGGTAGGGTTTCTCAGTCGAGATTTGAATGAATGGGACGATAAGGGCCTCGGGTTTGTGAATGGCTTGATGAAGCGTCTCCATCCGCAGGGGTCACATCCCGGCTTATCTGATCATGAGGACAGTACGTTTCGCCTGCACGTCGTTTTGTTGACCGCACGTATGTTGCTAACGCGCTTCGATACGTGGGAGACGACGTGAACCAGCTCGTCCCGATCGGTTCGTCGGTATTGCCGGCGCTCGTCGCCGCAGCCGGCGAACGAGCTTCGATGCGCTTCCTCGAATTCTTCGCGGCGAACATCCGCAACCCGCACACTCGGCGGGCCTATGCTCGAGCTGCGGAGGAATTTCTGGCTTGGTGCTCGAGCGCCGGCGTGCGGTCGATCGGCGCCGTCCAGCCGGTGCATGTCGCCACCTGGATCGAGGCCGGCACGCGCGAGCTCGCCGCGCCGAGCGTGAAGCAACGGCTCGCCGCGATCCGCCACCTGTTCGATTGGCTCGTCACCGGCCAGGTCGTGCCGGTCAACCCCGCCGCCTCGGTGCGTGGGCCCCGGCACGTCGTGACGTCCGGGCAAACACCAGTGCTCGATCCCTCGGAAGCCCGCGCGCTGCTCGACAGCATTGACACCGCGAAGGTCGCAGGCCTGCGCGATCGCGCGCTGATCGGGCTGATGGTCTATTCCTTCGCCCGCATCGGCGCGGCGCTCGGGATGGCGGTGGAGGACGTGTTCACCCAAAACCGCCGGCTATGGGTGCGGCTGCGAGAGAAGGGCGGCAAGCGGCACGCAATGCCCTGTCATCACAACCTCGAGGAATACCTGACCGCCTATCTCGACGGCGCCGAACTGCGTGACGATCCCAAAGGGCCGCTGTTCCGCACGATCGGACGCGGCACCGGCAAGCTTACGCGCACGGTGCTGCCGCAAGCGAACGCCTATGCGATGATCGGCCGGCGGGCGGCCGCGGCCGGCATCGCGACCAAGCTCGGCAATCACAGTTTCCGAGCAACCGGGATCACCGCCTATCTCAAGAATGGCGGCACGCTTGAGAAGGCCGCGGCGATGGCGAACCATGCCTCGACGCGCACGACGCAGCTCTACGATCGCCGGCGCGACGAGCTCAGCCTAGATGAGGTCGAACGAATCGTGATTTGATATCAGTAATAACGATGCAGGCGGGCTTAAGATCAAACGCGCGGCAGGACGGTAACGAGTGGCGAAGCGAGACCCGAATAAGACCGCGCGAAATAAGCGCATAGCCTCCATGAAAGAGCGGCTGCGCGAGCTCCTGCCCAAGGTACTCAAGGAAACTGGCATCGATAGCGAAGCGTCTCTAAATGCCAAGATTGGGGGGAAATCCGACGAATTCATCGACCTAAAAAACGAGGTGATCACTTCCCCGGAGCACTATGCCAGCCTCTATCTCGATGGATTCAAAGGCTCTCTGTCCACGACTGGGTTCCGCACAAGCTTCGACGATCTCTACGACGTGTTCCACGAGTCGAAAGCGGCGCAGGAATATCTGATGCTGTTCCTTGAGCGTTCCTACCTTAAGCATTTTGAAGAGCTATCGAAGCGCCGGCCTCGCGTCGAGGAAGCCGCAATCTGGATCGGCCAGAACAGCGCTGACTACGGCCTTCTCGTCACCCCACGGTTCGCCAGGGGCGAGTGGGAGAATGACCGCAGCGAGATCCGCCACTTCCGGCCGGGCTACTGGACTATCGAGCACATCCTCGAAACCGGACTCGTCATTCCGGGCAAGAACAAACGCATGCCTTTTCCGACCGTCGATGCTTATCTCGACTTCTTCGAAAACGTACTGGTTCGCCACAGCAAGTCGGCGCATCAGATCGCGCTCGCCGAACGATATAGCGCTTATGTCCGCGAGTCGGCGAACCCGCTGGCGGTGCCGCTCCTGGTCCCGGAACTACGCTACGAGGGGCGCGCGGTGAAACACAAATACCGGCTCGACTTCTGCATCATCGATCCGGTGACGATGCAGAAGACAGGTTTCGAGTTCTCGCCTTGGTCGACGCACGGCGAGCTGACTGGAACAAAGGGAAAGACACAGAAGCAGATCAACGCTGAGGCGAGCGCCAACTTCGACAAGGAGATGAAAAAGCACAAGCAATATTATAGGAAGTATGGCATATTTTCGCTTATATATACCGATGTCGACCTTGCTGACCCGGATAACGTGTTTGCAGATATAGAAGACTGCCTCAATCCGAAGGCGGTGAACACGCAGCTCAACTTCCATCTTCTCTCAAGCTTCTTCAAACTGTAGGCAAGCGCCACGTGATAAACCGGATTATCACGTAGAGAACACCGGGAGGATGCGCTCCCTCGACTGCGTTGCGAGGTCTACAAAGTAAGACCTACCATTTGAGGTTGCTATGCCCGACTCGCCCATTTATGAAGATCGACTGCTCGCTTTTCTCGATGTTTTAGGTTTCTCGGACAGGCTTTTGAGCTCAGGCAACGATCAAAAGCTGGCGCAGAAAATCCTCGATTTATTTGTGTCGTTCAAAACACTTTCGGCGAAATTCCAATCCGACGACTTCGCCGTGACATTATTTTCAGACACGCTGTGCATCTCGTCCCGCGAGCCGCCGAATTTTGTCTCGTTTTCTTGCGGCCTCTCGTTGATAGTGACTTCGCTCCTTGGGTTGAATTACACGGTGAGAGGTGCCGTAAGCCGGGGATCGTTATACCACCAGCGAGATATAATCTTCGGCCCGTGCCTGGTGCGTGCTCACAACCTCGAGAGTACTATGGCGATTTTCCCACGGATCATTATTGATCCGAAGCTAGAAGTGGATATCGATCGCGAGGGACTCTTATTTGAGCCGATTTATGACGATCACGACGCGTTACGCTGTGTGAATTATTTGTCACCGGTGTTGTTGAGGTTGCCCTTCGTCTGATGGGTCTTCCGGCTCAACACTTGCGCACAGAGATCAAAACAAACATAGATCGGATGTTGTTAGCCGCAAAGGAGGAGAGGGCTTTGCAGAAACTCCGTTGGCTGCATGGCTACTCTGAACACGTGAGCGGCGAGAATCCAAGCGAGGCGCGGATTCAGGAATTAGTTCTCAAGGTACGTGCCTCTTCCGCCAACTCGTGAGGTCATGGAAACCGGTCGAGACGGCACAGAGCCGTGGGTCTTGCCTCACAGTGCATCAGAAATCTGCATCGAAAAACCTCAATCTTTTCAAACCTCCGCGCTTGATACAGATATCTTGGTATTTGCAAAGCGCCCGCAGATTTCGACCAGTCGGCGTTTTCTTGCTTTCGGCGCTGTTGCTCCCCTCTATTAGGCCACGGCTCTTTTCGAGACGCCCGTGCTCATTCCTTATCCCGCGCCGGAGTCCGTACCATGCTCCACTACGCCGCCGTACTGAACGGTCAGAAGAATGTGCTCGAGGACATTTCCCCATGTTTTAACACTGCGCTCTCGACGATTCGTCGTCGCGAAGACGAATGGATTATGGAATCGTCGAATTTCGAGCGGTGCCAATCCGTAGAAGAGGTTTACACAGTCGCAAACGCGCTGCTGCTGCAAATTCACCAAGTTCTGGCTCTATATCTGGTACTGACCTCTGCACCACTTTCCATCAGTTCTATTATGGTATTCAATGGCGATATACTTGTACGTCGGCGTATCTGGGCTTTCAGCGAGCCCATTAACGTCTATAGATCAGCTATGAAAACTTTACACCCTAGCCCTTCGGGCAGCGTTGCCACCGCTGTGCTTTCACTGGCGGCCTCTGACCCCGCAGTTAGAGAGGCGCTCTCGCTGGCTGGGAATGAGGCACTTACTTGGCCGCGCATCTACGACATCATCGAATTCTTACGGGGGTCGAGTTCTATAGCGAAGTCAGGTCTCGCGTCTAAGACGAAGACCGGAGCGGTGAAACAAACAGCAAATTACTACCGGCATCTTTGTAATCCAAAAGATGATAAACCTTCCCCGAAGCCGCCGACATTACGTGCGGCTAGTCTGTTTGCTACCGATATATTGCAGCAATGGATTGCACGAAAACAACTTTTAGCAACTATCGAACACCTCATTGTGCGGCGCTCACGCGCGGGTACAGCGAAAGTCGCATAATCAGACACAGGATTTTCTTTAAAACCTAAGTAAAAATCCCGGACATGGCCGGTACGATTATTTGCAATTGCTCAGGCGGAACCGGGCAATCGTGCTGTATCTGATTTTGCAGGTGCAGGCGACGTTCCGGACCGGCGGGTGGCCCGGTAGCCGAGCTTCTTGATCGCCGCCTGAGGCAGCAGCCCTTGGTCGCCCGGCTCGGTGAGTTCGTGATCGAGCAACGGGCCGAGCCATTCGGAGATAAAGTCAGCGGTGAGAATCGGCTCGCATTAAACTATCAGCCAGTTTTCGCTCGAATCGCGGCTTGGTTGCCGTTGAAGCAATCTCTAAATTGCTTATATGGCACATCCTACGTCGCCCATGGCGCCGCAAAAGCGCCACCGGTTGAACCAAAGGGATGACTATGTCTGATGCGCTGTTACAAAAACTGCCGGGGCCGGCGCGCGGGCGCCCGTTCGAGAAGGGCCGGTCGGGCAACCCTGCCGGCCGCCGGCCCGGCTCCCGCAACAAGGCGACACTCGCCGCCGCGGCGCTGCTCGCGGGCGAGTCCGAGGCTTTGACGCGCAAAGCTGTCGAGCTTGCGCTTGCCGGCGACCCGACCGCCTTGCGGCTTTGCATCGAACGACTTCTGCCGCCATGCCGCGAACGCACCGTCAAGTTCACCTTGCCGCCGATCGTCAGCGACATCTCTGCCGCGATGCGGGCGGTTACCGCGGCACTCGCCAAGGGCAATATCACGCCAGACGAGGCGGCAACCATAGCCGGGGTGGTCGAGACCTTCGCCTGGGCGATCGAAACAACCAGGAGGCGAGGTTTTGCCGTAGATCCGCTGCTGATTTCGGCGCTGGGCGATTATGAAGAAACTGAAGGTTATGACGATGACGAAGCGTACGGTGAAGCCGAAGATTGCGACTCATGAAATCTGGAGACGCCAGGCCGGCTGCTGTGACAGGGCGATGGTCACCGCTGCGAGATGTCATATTCCCGCGCGCTGTGACCATCACTGGACAATGAGAACGATAGGTATTGCAACTTATACGAGCGATCTTGCTGCAGAGTTGCTGCAGATTGCTCGATGAGCCAAAGTCGATGCAATTTGTGATTGCGGTTTATGGCGACCGGGCGCCGTCACGCCCGGCGAGGTGGCCGAAGTCGCCGACATATTCGTTCAGGCCATTGCTCCCCGCTCCGGGTGCGTGCGTCCCACCCTCCCGAGAAAATCGCCGAAGGCCTTTTGCTCACCACCCCTCACCCTGCCGCTGCGCGGGTCCCCTAGCGCATCAAGACCGCCACCGGCAGGCGCACCTCGCGTGCGCCGAGAGGGTTCCCCGCTCGCGGGGGGGAGGGGTGGGGTGAGGGGCGGTTCACGCGAATTCACCGGCTAAACTTTCCCCCGGCGTGATGCGAGGACCTTTCCTTCGAGTGCCCGCGGGTTCGGCCATCGTCTCGGAGGTGCGTGCGACGGTCGCCGTTGCCGGCCCGCTGGCCGCCGCCAATCTGGCGCAAATGGCGATGGGGTTTACGAACACGGTCATGGTCGGCAGTCTCGGGAGTGCGGCACTTGCCGCCGCGGGGCTCGGGGCCAGCCTCTATTTCACGGTCGCCCTGGTGTGCTCGGGCATCCTGACCGCGGTGGCGCCGCTTGCTGCCCACGCGATCGGCGCCGGTGACAACCACAGGGCGGGACGCGTTGCCGGCGCGGGTCTTGTTCTCGCAGCATTGCTGGCGGTACCCGTCGTCGCCGTCTTGCTGGCGGCAAATCGGCTGCTGGTGGTGCTCGGGTATGAACCGGCACTGGCGGCGGAGATCGGGCGCTTCCTCGGTGCAATCGCCTGGGCCGCACCGGGCTTCCTCGGTTTTGCCGTGTTGCGCAGTTTTCTCGTCGCAGCCTCGCATAGCCGGACGGTAATGATCGCGTTGATCCTCGGCATCCCAATGAATGCCGGATTGAATTGGATCCTGATCTTCGGCCACCTCGGGGCACCGGGTTTGGGCATTGCCGGCTCAGGTTGCGCGACGGCGATCATCCAGTGGCTGATGTTTACCGGTATCGGAATCTACGCTCTCGCAGCGCCGAGCCTTGCCGAATATCGTATGAGGCCATCCTTGCGCGGCTGGAACGAGATCGGGCGTATCCT
>Ga0310915_10001911_pt1 | contig 10932 bp, 10 predicted proteins | sample GREbulkMGAN111_FD_202508 | JGI IMG/M metagenome (GOLD analysis project Ga0310915, IMG submission 202508) | Lab enrichment of tropical soil microbial communities from Luquillo Experimental Forest, Puerto Rico - GRE.bulkMG.AN111 | ecosystem: Environmental > Terrestrial > Soil > Tropical forest >...
CGTTTCTGCCGGACCGGACGCGAGCCGCTGTGCCCGGAGCGCAAGTTCACCGGCGACTGGGGTCTGGTCGGCGGCTACGCGGAATATGTCGCGATCGAGGACGACAACGTCGCGCTCGTGCCCGAAGGGATGGCGCTGCAGGACGCTTCGATCGTGGCCTGCGCCATCGGCACCATCCTCAATGCGATCCGCGAGGTCGGCCGGCTCGCCGCCGGAGAGAGCGTGCTGGTCACGGGCGCGGGCGGCGGGCTCGGCATGCACGCGGTGCAGCTTGCCCGGCTCGCCGGAGCCTACGTGGTCGCGCAGACCAGCTCTCCTGAGAAGGCCGAGCGCATCCGGGCGCTCGGGGCGCACGACGTGATCGTGCACGCACGCGGCGAGGATTTCTCCGGCGCAGTGAAGAACGCGACCGGCGGGCAGGGGGTGGACGTGGCGATCGACAACGTCGGCAGCCAGCTGTTCGATGCGATCCGCCGCAGCCTGGCGACGGGCGGGCGCTGGATCATGATCGGTCAGCTGACCGGCCAGTTCGTGCCGTTCAATCCGGCGCAGCTGTTCCTCAAGAGCATATCGATGCTCAGCGCCACTAGCACCACGCGCAAGCAGCTCCAGGATTGCCTCGCGCTGGTTGCACGCGGCGCGGTCAAGCCGATCATTTCGCTGGCGCTGCCGCTTGAGCGGGCGGCCGAGGCGCATGTGCTGGTCGAGTCCGGCAAGGCCGTCGGGCGGATCGTATTGCGCCCGAACGGGTGACGACGTGAACATCGACGCGGCCATCGTCGGCATCGGCACGAGCGCCTTCGGCCGCGGGCTCACGGAGAGCCAGCTCGCCCTTGCCGCGCAAGCGTTCAAGAGCGCGCTCGCCGATGCCGGACTTGAGCGCAGCGACGTGGACGGGCTTTCGGTCCACCTCGGCTGGCCGCTCGGGCCCGACTACGACCGCATCGCCGAAGCATTTGGGCTCGAGATCCGCTACGTCAACCAGGCATGGCTGCACGGGCGCTTCGTCACCAGCGCGCTCCAGCATGCGATGCTCGCAGTTTCCGCCGGGCTTGCCGACGTGGTCGCGTGCGTGACCGCCGTGAGCTTCACGCGCGAGCGCGGTTTTCTCGGCGGCCCTGGCGATGTCGAGGGCAACCGCGAGGAAGGCGGCACGCATGGCGAGGCACCGCCCTACGGGCTGACCGCGCCCGCGGGCGGGGCCGCCATCGCCATGCAGCGCTACATGCACCTCTACGGCGCAACCAGCGCTCAGCTGGCCGCGGTGCCGATCGCGATGCGCAACCACGCGTGCAGGAATCCGCGCGCGATCATGCAGGAGCCGCTCACGCTGACGGCGCACCAGGCCGCGCGCATGGTGGTCGACCCGTTGCGGCTGTTCGATTGCTGCCTGATCAGTGATGGCGCCGCGGTGGTTCTCGTCGCGCGCACTGCGCGCGCGCGTGATTTGCGCCAGAAGCCGGTGCGCGTCATTGGCATGCAGGGAACACGCAGCGGCCGCGACGAATTCATCTTCGCGCCGCGCAGCCTCGGCATCAATCAGCAGTCCGCGCGACGCTCAGCCGATCGGCAGATCGACTTCGAGGTGTTCGCGCAAGCGGGCCTCTCGCGCAAGGACGTGCAGGGCTTCTACACCTATGACGCGTCCTCGCCGCTGGTGCTGTTTGCCCTCGAACGGTTCGGATATTGCGCCGCCGGCGAAGCCGCCGCCTGGGTGCAGGGCGGCCGGATCGAGCTCGGAGGCGCGCTGCCGGTCAACACGTCGGGTGGCCTCCTGTCGGAAGCCCATGTCGCCGGATGGAACTCGATCTGCGAGATGGTCAGGCAATTGCGCGGCACCGCGGGGGCAAGCCAGATCGCCAATGCCGCGGTGCTGCAGTGGGGCACCGCGTGGGGCGATTCGGTCATGCTTGCCGCATGAGGAACCCCAACCGATGACCTCCTACCGGAAGCCGCGGCCGCGCATCGGGCCTGATAACGCGCCGTTCTGGCAGGGCTGCCGCGCCCATCGCCTGATGCTGCCGACCTGCGGTGCCTGCGGCAAGCCGCATCTGCCGCCCGCGCCGGTTTGCCCATTCTGCTTCTGCGACGATATCGTGTGGCAGGAGGCATCGGGCCGCGGGCACATCAGCACCTTCACCATCGTTCACAAGGCGTGGTTCCCGGCCTTCCGGGATGAAACGCCGTACAATGTCGTGCAGGTCGAGCTCGACGAGGGACCGCGACTCACCTCGCGCATCGTCGGCGCCGGCGACCAGAAGATTGCGATCGGCCAACGGGTCGAAGTGGTATTCACCGACATCGACGAGCAGCTGACCCTGCACGGCTTTCGCATCGTCGCCGCGTGACCTGTCGTGACGAAAGCGAGTCATCCGGCATAGAGCGGCTCCGGCAGGCCCTTGACCCCGACGTCGAGCGCCAGCAGGCCGCCGGCGAGCGGCTCGGCCGCGAGCCGCTCCGGCGCAAGGCGGAACCGCGCCGTCGTCAGGTAAAGGGTGGCAAGGTCGGCGCCGCCGAACGCGCAGGCAGTCGGCCGGCTGACCGGCAATTGCACGATGCGGTTGACGCGCCCGTCCGGCGCATAGCGCAGCAGGCAGCTGCCGTCGAACACCGCGTTCCAGATGAAGCCCTCGGCATCGACCGACGAGCCGTCGGGGACGCCGGGGCGGTCACCCATGGTCGCGAACACGCGGCGCGGCCCGATCGTTCCCGCAGCGAGATCGAACTCGTAGACGAAGATGGTCTTCACATGGCTGTCGGCAAGATACATCCGGCGCTCGTCCGGGCTCCAGCACACGCCGTTCGCGACCCAGATGCCGTCATCGACGGCGGCGAGGTGTCCGCGCTCAAGGCGGTAGAGCGAGCCGCTCGCGCGTTCCATGGTCTTGCTCATCGAGCCGACCCAGAATCGCCCGCGCCGGTCACAGCGGCCGTCATTGAGGATGTTGACGGCGCCGCCGCCCTCCGGGTCGACGATCCGATCGAGCGTGCCGCTCGCCGGATCGTAATGAGCGAGGCCGCCGCGCCCGGCGATCAGCAATCCTCCGCCCGCGCGCGGGGCGAAGGAGCCGAGCTTCTCCGGCGGCGTGAAGCTTTCGAGCTTCCCGCTTGCGGGGTCGAGACGATGAACCGCCGGCTTGAAGGCGTCGATCCAGTAGAGCGCGCGTTCCAGCGGATGCCAGCGCGGGACCTCGCCGAGAACATCCTGGGTGTGCGCGACGCAGGCGGCTTGCGCCATCATCTCTTCCCGATCGAGCTCATGCGCCGCGGGTGAAGAATTCCGCCAGCCGGTTCTTCTGGAGCTTGCCGGTGACGGTGAGCGGCAGCTCCGCTTCGCTCACGAACTTCATCAGGCGGGGAATCTTGTAGGCGGCAAGCCGGCGCCGGCAGAGCGCCAGAAGGTCGGCCTGCTCGACGTGCTCACCCGGCCGGCACACGACCAGCGCGGCCACAATCTCGTCGCGCTGCGCATCGGGAACGCCGGTGACGCAGGCAAGCTTGACGGCGGGATGCGCCATCAGCGTTTCCTCGACCTCCACTGGCGCAACATTGATGCCGCCGGTCTTGATCATTTCCTTGATGCGTCCGCGAAAATACAGCCTTCCTTCGGCATCGACGACACCGAGATCACCGGTGATGAAATAGCCGCTCGCATCGAAGGCGGCCCGGCTCTTGTCCGCATCCTTGTAATAGCCGACCGTGACATAGCCCTTGACGCGAATCTCGCCGACCTCACCGTGCGGCAGTATCTCTCCGGTCTGTGGGTCCACGATGCGCAAATCGACGCCGGGAAGCGCACGCCCGACGCTGGCCAAGCGAATGTCGAGCGGCTCGCGCGCGTCGCTAACCGTGCAGTTTCCGTAGGTTTCAGTCAGGCCGTAGATGTTGCAAATCTCGCCGGCGCCGAGATCGACGACCCGCCTGATCTGCTCGGGCGTGCCGACCGTGCCGCCGGAGCGCAGGCTTGAGAGATCGTGCTTGCACCGGTTGGGGTGCTCGCTCAGCGCCTGCGCCATATTGGGGGTGCCGTAGAACAGCGTGCAGCGCTCGCCTTCGATCACGCGCAGCGCCTCGCCCGGCTCGAAGCTTTCCTGCAGGACGACGCAGCCGCCGTGGGTCAGCACGTTGAATAAAGCGTTCTCGCAGCCGAGCCCCCAGAACAGCGACACCGCGAGCCAGAGCCGGTCGCGCTCGGTGACGCGCATGCGCTCGCCGATCTGCCACATGTTCTCGATCAGCGCGTAATGCTGGAGTTGCACGCCCTTCGGCGCGGAGGTCGAGCCCGAGGTGTAGAGCAGATAGGCGACATCCTTTGGGTCGATGGCGCGCGCCGCCTGCGCGATGCCGGCATCCGGCACGGCGCGTCCACGGGCATGGACGTCGGCGAAGGAAATCGAGTCGCGGTACGCCCGCGCGCCCACGTGAATGATGGATGCAAGCCGCGGCGCCGAGCGAGCAAGCGGCGCAAGCTCGTCGAGCATCGCGAAATAGTCGTTCCTGAGAAAACGGTCGCTCGCGATGAGCATCGTCGTGTCGGAATGGGCGAGGACGTAGCCGAGCTCGCGGCTCGTGACCCAGGTATTGATCGCGACCATGACGGCGCCCAGCGAGCAGATCGCGAGATCCGCGATGATCCATTCGGGCTTGTTGCCCATGAGGATCGCGACCATGTCGCCCTTTCGGATGCCAAGCGCATGCAGTCCTTTCGCGAATGCCCGGACCTCCTCGCGTAGCGCGGCATAGGTGTAGCGTCGCCCACCCCCAACCAGGGCTTCGCGTTGCGGGAAACGCGCCGCCAGCTCGTCGAGAAGGTCGGGGATAGTGCGGCTTGTCGGCATGGCAGGCATGCGCAATGCGCTCCGCGTTCCATCGGGCGACCGGCGGCGCCAGGCGCCGCCGCAAATTATGCGATGCGTGCCGGCAGAGCATCAAGGCGCCGCGTCGACCCGCGTGCATGCCTGCTGATCGCGCCAGTGCATCATTCACGATCGTCTCACGCGCGCAAATGCGTTACGGTAGAAGAGCGCTTGCCGGGGGACTTAGGACTGCCCGGCAGATCGAACGGAGCATGTTGCCATGGCCGCCGCACCCAGACCCGTTACCGTCGCCCCCAAGGGCATGGGCCTTTACGATTTCGTCGCCCGGCAAGAGGGCTTCTTCGCCGCGGAGGGGCTCGATGTCGAGCTCGACTGGAAAACCTTCCGCGGTACCCAGTCGAGCTGGAAAGGCCTCGAATATTTCGAGCGGCCGCAGGACCGGCCCTATACCAGGGATGGCAAGGACGTCATTCAGGGTGCCTGCGCATGGGGCAGCATCTGCAATGCGAGCGCCGGCATGGGACGTTTCGTGCCGGACGCCTACGGCATATCGCCGTGGGCAATCTTCGTGCGACCGGATTCCCGGATCCGGCGTCCGCAGGATTTGAAGGGCGTGCCGGTCTCCGTCGGCATGCGCGCCGGCAGCCACTTCAACGTGCCCTATCGACTGGAGAAATACTTGCCGCTCGCAGACATCAAGGTTGTCAATACCGGCGGCTTTGGTGCACGGCTCAAGGCGTTGCTCGATGGCGAGGTCGAGGCGGCGAGTTTGCTGCCGCCGCAGATCGCCATGGCCGAGCAGCTCGGGCTGCGCCGGATCATTGCGGATACCTTCCACACCCTGTGGTGGGTTCCCCCCGACATCGAGCCGCAAGTGGTGCTCGCTTATCTGCGCGCGCTCGAGCGGGCGGAGCAGGCGCTGGACAGCGATCTGGAAAAATACCTGCCGCTGTGGAAGCTCGCGGTTCCGCCCGAGTTCGAGAGCTACCACCCGTGGGACTACAGCCGGTTCGGACGCGGCGAGCGGTTCGTTTACGAGCCCATCCCGCGGGCGGAATTCGACGAGGTTCTCGAGCAGGTGAAGCGCTGGGGTCTCGATCAATATCTCAAGGATCGCAGCTTCGAGAACCTGAGCTACCCGGCCGCGAATCTCGCGAGTCGGGTAACCGGAATCGCATGACCGGCCGGCATTCGACGGTCCCGCAGTCGACGACAGGATCGCTGCCGGCCGGATGCGGTAGCCCCGACGGGGGAGGGCAGGGGGCAAGAGCCCCGCTAATCCGCCATGCGACAGAATGGCCGGCGTGATATCATGTCCTCGCAACAAGACTTGAGGTCAGTAAGAGGAGACGCGGCCATGCAGAACACGTTCGGACAGGCAGGCTCCCGCAGCTTCAATCCGATGCTCGCTTCCAAGCTTTCGGAAGAGGCGCGCAGAGCGGTGAACGAGGTCTTTGACGCGATGTCGACCTGGCGCACGGAGACCGTCAACAGCAGCGAGAAGAACGGTGAGCAGGTCATCGAGAAGATGGCCGCGGCTGCTCGCGCGCTGGGATGGCCGGAGCAGATCGTCGATGCGACCCGCACGCAGATGCAGAGCATCACCAAGATGCAGATTCAGACCATGGATCAGGTGATGGACGCCTGGGAGGAGCAGATCAGATCACCCAACCCGATGGCCGGCTCCTCGGCGATGATGTCGAAGCTCAAGTCCTTGCCGGGCCTCGGCCCGGCCGGCAGCTGGCCGAATGCAGGCGACTTGCAGGCGGCGGCCATGAACCCCATGCAGTTCTGGATGCAGGCGGCGCAGCAGTGGCAGAAAGCCTGGACTGATGCGATGGCGTTCTGGGACAAGGCCGGCAAGCCGTTTGATGGCGGTGGACTGCGCCGCTCCGCTTCCTCCTAGCGCGGGATTTCTGTGTCATGGCCGGGCGTGTCCCGGCCATCCACGTCTTTGATTGTCTCATTATCCAAGACGTGGATGCCCGCGACAAGCGCGGGCATGACGATTCAACTTAGCGCAGCTCTCGATGACGTTCGATCATCACGCGGTCTTGCAGCTTGCGGTACCTCTCCCCGGAGGGGAGAGGTCGGATCGCGCTTGCGCGATCCGGGTGAGGGGGGCCGGCTCCCTGACGGTTTGTGACCCCCTCACCCGGAATGCGCGCGCGCGGCGCGCACATTCCGACCTCTCCCCGGCGGGGAGAGGTAAACCGCGACTGCCTCAGCGTCAGCGAAACACGTTCTAATCCGCGCATCGTGGCGAAATGCGAGTCTTTCTCACCGGCGCGAGCGGCTTCATCGGCGGCGCTGTTGCTTGCGCCCTCATCGCAGGTGGCCACAGGGTTCGCGGGCTCGTTCGCAGCAAGGCCAAGGCCGACGCGGTCGCCGCTCACGGCATCGATGCGGTCATCGGGTCGCTTGACGATGCGGCGCTCTTGGCGGCCGAAGCCCGCGCCGCCGATGCGGTCGTTAATGCCGCCAGCAGCGATCATCGCGGCGCGGTCGAGGCGTTGATTGCCGGACTGAAAGATTCCGGCAAGCCGCTCCTCCACAGCAGCGGCAGCAGCATCGTGGCCGATCTCGCCATGGGCGAGCCTTCCGATCGGATCTTTGACGAGGCGACACCCATCGAGCCGGCAGCGGAGAAGGCCGCCCGGGTGGCGATAGACCGCCTTGTGCTCGATGCCCCCGGCATCCGCTCGGTAGTGCTCTGCAACACCATGATCTACGGCAATGCGCTTGGCACGCCGGCACAGAGCGTCCAGATTCCGGCGCTCCTGCGCGAGGCCAGGGCATCCGGCGTCGCGCGGTACATCGGGCGGGGACAGAACCGCTGGTCCAACGTGCATATCGCCGATGTGGCGGCGCTCTATGCATTGGCTATCGCGAAGGCACCCGCGGGCACATTCATGTACGTCGAGAGCGGCGAGGAGGCATTGGGCGAGATCGCGGGTGCCATCGCGGCGCGACTTGGTCTCGGCGCCGCACAATCTTTCTCCACCGAGCAGGCGATCGCGGCCTGGGGCCGTAACATGGCGGTGTTCTCGCTCGGCTCCAACAGCCGGGTGCGCGGCAAGGCCGCGGCCGAACTCGGCTGGTCGCCCAGACGGCGCTCGGTCACGCGCTGGATCGCCGACGAGCTTGTTTAGACGGCGACCGAAGAGTTTGGCCTGCCCCCCGCGGTCCGGCATCGATGGTGTCGGGCAGGCGACCATAGACTAGGTTGAATCGGCATGCCCGCGCTTGTCGCGGGCATCCACGTCTTTCGTGCCGCACCCAAAGGCGTGGATGGCCGGGACAAGCCCGGCCATGACGCAAGTCGTGATTCACAGGCATGTGACGGTTTAGTAGTTGTCATGCCCCCGGCGCATATCCATAATGCGCTGGTCGAATGGTTGGCACTGCGCCGGCATTCCCGGCCGCGAACGACGGCGCCGCAAATGAGCGCACGAGTCGGTGACATCATCGGCCTGCCGTGTGGCCGCGACCCGACGCAAGCCGGCGCCGTGTGGCATCGCGCGCTCGTGCATCAAGCCTTCGACCAATCGGGCGTTAACCGACGATGACCGGACAACCCGCGCATCGAACGGGCTTGTGGCCGGCAGACGGCACCGAATCGGCAAGCGCAAGGCGGCAATCAGCCTCAACCTGTCAAACAAGGAGCTGAACATGGGATCCGGAGGAAACAGACAAAATCGTTCCGTCACGCGACGGGATTTCCTGAAGAAGACCAGCGCCGTTGCAGGGGTTGCGGGGCTTGCGCCCGCGGTCTCGGCGCCGTTTGTGTCGAGCGCCCTTGCCCAGACCAAGACACTGAAAATCATTCAGTGGAGCCACTTCATTCCCGAATACGACAAGTGGATCGACGGCTTCGCAAGGGAGTGGGGCAAGAAGAACGGCGTTGCGGTCACCCTCGACCACATCCCGCATCTCGAGCTGCCGGCGCGCGCGGCGGCCGAGGTCGCAGCCGGCGCCGGACATGACATTTTCGGCTTCAACGGCTCGGGCGGCCCCCACCTCTACGCCAAGCACGCCCATGACCTGACGGCACTGATCAAGGAGGTCGAAGCAAAGCACGGCAAGGTGCTCCCCATGGGCCGCCAGATCGCCTGGAACGAGGACACCAAGAGCTGGAGCGCATTTCCGGACTATTTCATCGACTTCCCCGGCCTCTACCGCAAGGACCTGTGGGACGAGATCGGGATGACGCCGGAGACGTGGGAGGATGTCCGCGTCGGCGGCGCCAAGCTCAAGCAGAAGGGTTACCCCGTCGGCATTGCGCTCTCGCACTGCGTGGACGCGAACAACTCCTATCGCGGCATGCTGTGGAGCCACGGCGCAGCGGAATGCGACGAGACCGGCAAGCGCGTGACGATCGATTCCAAGGAGACGCTGGAGGTCGTCAAGTATGTCCGTGCGCTCTACAAGGAGGCGATGGATCCCGAGATTCTGTCGTGGGACGATGCCGGCAACAACCGGTTCCTGGCATCCGGCCGCGGCTCCTGGATCCACAATCCGATCTCGGCCTACCGGTCGATCCAGAAATCCAATCCGCAGCTGGCGGACAAGATCCAGCTCTGGAGGACGCCGGCCGGCACGGTACGCCGGCTAACCGCGGGGGCGCCGAACTCGTACATCATCTGGAAATTCGCGCGCAACAAGGAGACGGCCGTCGAATTCCTCAAGCACTATGCCGACCATTACGGCGAGGCGTTCAAGGCTTCCACCGGTTACGACCATCCGCTGTTCGCCAATCTGGTGCCGAAGCCGATGCCGATCCTTTCGGACGACCCCACCTCGCACCCGCCGGACAAGCTCAAGGTGCTGGAGACGGCGGACGAATGGTGCGCGGTGTTCGGCTATCCGGGCCCCTCGACGCCGGCTGCCGACGAGGTGGCTGACAATTTCATCATCCCGGACATGATGGCAAACGCCGCGACCGACAAGATGACGCCGGAAGACGCGGTCAAGTGGGCGACCAAGGAGATCGAGCTCATCTACGGTAAATGGGCGACGCGCACGTAGGCGATCGCGTCGTAGGCTGGGTTAGCATCGTAGGTTGGGTCGAGTTCTTAACGAGACCCGACAGTGTCGTCCGCACGGGCGTTGGGTCTCGCAGAGCTCGACCCAACCTACGAGTCGACATGCTTCCGAGGAGGCCGAAGTGGCCGCTGTCTCAACTCGTGAAATCAGAAAGCAGTTCGCCGACGTGCATGCCATCGACGGCATCAGCCTCGTGGCGCGCGACGGCGAGTTCATGGTGCTGCTGGGACCGTCGGGATGTGGCAAGACCACGCTGTTGCGCATCATCGCTGGTCTGGAGAAGCCCACGTCCGGAGAAGTGCTGATCGACGGAGAGGTGGTCAACGAGATGCCGCCGCGCGCCCGCGGCATCGCCATGGTGTTCCAGAGCTATGGACTCTATCCGCACCTCACCGTCTGGAACAACATCGCCTTCCCGCTGCGCACCCAGGGCACGCCGCGCGAGGAGATCAAGCGCAAGGTCGAATGGGCGGCGGGTCTGCTCGGCATCGACCATCTTGCGCAGCGACGCCCGCGTCAGCTTTCCGGCGGCGAGCGTCAGCGGGTCGCGCTGGCGCGCGCATTGGTCCGCGACCCGACCGTGTTCCTGCTCGATGAGCCGCTGTCGAACCTTGACGCCAAGCTGCGCGCCAGCGCGCGCAGCGAGCTCAAGGCGTTCCAGCAGAAGGTGCGCACCGCCACCATCTATGTGACGCACGATCAGGTCGAGGCCATGGGGATGGGCGATCGCATCGCGGTCATTGATCGCGGCAGGCTGCGCCAGGTGGGCACTCCGACCGAAATCTACGAGCATCCGGCGGACGAGTTCGTGGCGACCTTTCTCGGCACGCCGCCGATGAACCTGATCGAGCGCGACGGCGGGTCGCTCGGCTTTCGTCCCGAGAACTTCCTGCCCAAGGATCTGCTCAACGGCGCTCCCGTGGTCGAGTTCCCGTTTCGCGTCGCGCGCGTGGAGTATCTGGGCTCCGAGCACATCCTCTACGGCGCGCTCGACGGCAGAGCCGCCAAGCGCGAAGTGACCGCCAAGCTGCCGGCACACGCGACGCTTGGCGGCATTGCGCCCGGCGTG
>Ga0310915_10001922_pt1 | contig 10908 bp, 11 predicted proteins | sample GREbulkMGAN111_FD_202508 | JGI IMG/M metagenome (GOLD analysis project Ga0310915, IMG submission 202508) | Lab enrichment of tropical soil microbial communities from Luquillo Experimental Forest, Puerto Rico - GRE.bulkMG.AN111 | ecosystem: Environmental > Terrestrial > Soil > Tropical forest >...
GTCCGGGTTGAGCACATACTGGCCGTAAAGAATGACGTTTTCCCATTCGATGGGGCTGACATGCTCCAGGAGACTGATGTTGATATCTTCGCCTTCCGGAATGCCCATTTTCAGAACGCGGGAGATTTCCTTGGCCTGCCAATAGACGACACAGGCCAGCAGTAGCGTCAGACAGCTACAGGAGTTCATCTGCTCATGCAATTCGCGGGCGTTGATTCGTCCTCGCCGCCCGTAATAGATATCCCTCGCCAGTGCATGGAGCTGCTCGACCTTGAGAAGCCCGCGCCGGATGCGTGCGCGGAGCCTCGGCTCGGACAGGTAGCTGAGCAGGAATTCGGTCTTGAAGATGCGGCCCAGGTCCCGGTTCGCGCGGTAGAAGTGATTCTTGGCGGTGCAAGAGACGAGGCGCTGCAAGGCTACCGACGCAGTTGTGTGCCCGCTTTCCAGTGACGCATAGAATTGCCCCATTCTGTCCCAGTGGTCTACAACCGTCTGTGGGTCGATAGTCCGGTCAGCCCGGCCCACAATGTGAGCAAGCTGCCCGTAATCCATTGTGGCGTCGATGCGATAGATGTGCTGGTGCTTTACGTCCTTGATGCGTGGGCAAAACCGCCTGCCCAGCATGGCGAATGCGGCGAAGTTCAGTTCCGTGTAGCCATGCGTATCGTATAATGTTCCTCGATCTCCATGTCGCATTCGTTATAGAGAAGGCCGTCAAGCACGAAAGCCGCATCGCGGTCGGTGCATTCGATGGGCATGCTGTGGAAGGGAGCGTAATTATCCGCGAGGAAGGTATAGAATTCGAGAGCGAAGTCGCTGAAGCATATGCTATTATATTCGGGCTCCGGGTTCGGCAGTAGGTGGGGGTGGTCAGCGTGTTTTTGTATTCGAAGCCAAAAGGAGCGGTAGTGTTCGCCTTTTATTAAAGCTATGGCGTGAGTGGGAAGGTGACAAATCTATCACGTCGCGTTTCGATGTCTCTATCCATGTAGCGAACTGACGCGTGCTTTCAAGGCTGTTTCGTCGTCTGTTCCTGGAATATTTGCTCAAAACCTTTGGTGCCTCCTCCGAAATCTAGCTTAGCGGAAATTTCGGCGGTTTGGGGTTAATTAATTAACTCAGGAATAGGTGCAAGCACCTTCCCAATGAACACGTCACCCCCCCTAATGCGGCGCCGGCTTCCTAAGTTTGGGTCTCGGGTCCGGTAATGGAACGAAAGACTCCTGAGAAACGCCCCATTGAGGCAACAACTTGACTAGTTCAGTGATTGCAGCATCAGGGGCTTCGATGAGAATCATTCGCCCTGAATCGTCCAGTATAGTGGCATTGGGCAACAACCGGATTCGCTGAACATCCTCGGCAGGCTTTTCGCCCACTCCGTTAAATCTCAAGATGAAACGCCCCATAAGTAAGCCTAACACCAGGCCAACCTCATCTCAAATTGGGATGAGCCCCTGACCTTCAAGAGTTGCCGGAAACCCGAGCGTATTCGCCGCTTGCAGCACGACTTTAGCCATCGTATCCGAACGAGTCTGATCCCTCGGGTTCGCGAGGAGGGCGGGTTGGGTCGACAACAACTTCGCTGCAGCGCCCGTGACCGCCGGGCAAGCCATCGATGTCCCATCTAACACGGCATACTTATCACCGGGAAACGTCGAAATGATGCCGACTCCGGGTCCAGTCAAAACAAGCTCGGGTCCCATATTGGAAAACGCTGCGATGAAGTTCTTCTTGTCTTTTCCAAACGGGGGCGCGACATCGCCGAGTTCAGTCGTACCGTCGGGAAAAGTTCCTTGACGTCCTAGCGCCGAAACTGCAAGTGAGAGCGAATCCGCAGCTGGAAAGCTGACCGGTTGCCTCCCGTCGTTACCTGCAGCGACAATGACGAGTGCCCCCTTGGCCCTCGCATCGGCGATGGCAGAATGAGTTGCCTCGTCGCGCGGGCCGCCGCCAAGGCTCATGTTGATCAGATCACATCCATCTGAAACGGCACGATCAATTGCTTTGGCGATAGAAAAATTCGATGCCCCTTCAGCTCCCTTCCCAAAAACGCGATAACTGCGTAAGGTAACACCGGGAGCAATCCCTCCAATTCCATTCGGCGGCGTACCATGCGCGGCAATAATCCCTGCCACATGCGTCCCGTGACCTTCGCCATTATCAGACCAGTCGGTCGGGTCTTCACCAACGACAGTATTTTGCCCATCGGTAACCGTAAGATCGCGGTGAGGACCAGCGCCTGTATCGATAACGCCGACGGTCACGCCCTGACCAGCGGTAGCAGCCGAACTGCCGTAGAAGTGACGGAGACAATCGGTAAATGATAGATCAATCGGAAGCATCTCGACCTTCATCCCGGATTTCAGTATGATATTTTCTTCGAGTACATTCCAGAATCCGCTCTCGCTATAGACGTAAAGCCGTTCCACCTTCTTGCTCGCGCTCCCCAGTGCTAGACTAACAATCCCCTTTTTGTTCGTAGTGCCCTGGGCTCCTGTCCGGTTCGCAAAATTAGTAAAAGCCACAACCTTCGCAGCGGCAACCGGTTTGCGATTCGCTTTGGAAACAACCGTCAGACTGATCTTGAGGGCGGCCGCAGCCGCTTTCGGAGTAGCCGAAGGCATCGGACGTGGGGCTTTGGCCGGATAGTAGTAGACAACCGGTACGATCCGCAGCCCGGGTTGCTCGGCCTGGAGGTCAGAGACTGATTCGGGCGACATTTCTACTAGTTTTGCTCCGTTCTCGTGAATAGAATCGATCACTGTCATCTTCGTCTTTATCTTCTCAGCGGAGAGCGCGCGAGCTGGTGCTGTGGCTCTGAGTACTGTTTCCAGCGATGTGAAGAACGAACTCACACCTGAGGTTGATGGCCCCGCGTCTCCCGCTGAGAGGCCTCTTGGGGGGAGCAGGATGTATTGATGAGCGCTTTTTTCCATCATAAGCGGGAATCAAGTAATCCAGGCTTTCTTCAGATTAGTCGAGTATAGAATGGCGCTACATTGGATGTGGCGGTCAAGATCAAACTGGAACACAGATATCCTGTGCTTAAAGAATCCCAGCCTGAACGTCATCGATTGCATTGTTCTGCTCACTTGCGACCAGAAACCAGGAGACCGCACCTCTTCTTCCCTTCCTCCAAACCCCGAAGGAGATAGCTCAGCGCTTGAACGGTCCCAGGACCATCGGCTGAGATTCGCCGAAGAACTCCCGCTACCCGCTGACCCGCTGAAACACATTTGATTTTTTGCTTGGCAGCCAAGCCCGACGCGTTCTAATTGCCCGATGCCGACCCCGAAGAAAGCCGCCGCCCCCAAAAACGCCCTTAGCAAACCTGTGCAACCCGACGCCGCACTGGCCACAGTGGTCGGCAAAGACCCGCTTCCCCGGACCGAACTGACCAAAAAGCTTTGGGAATACATCCGCAAACACGAGCTCCAGGATCCGAAGGAAAAGCGCAATATCCGCGCAGACGAAAACCTACTGGCGGTATTCGACGGCAAGAAGGTTGTCTCGATGGGTGAACAGGCACCTAGTCTGAAGCAGGCCGGGTTATGTGTTTTGGATGGCCTATGGGTCGAGCTTGGGCGGGGCTCGTCCGCCGGCTGCCTTTCCTGAAGAAGTGGAAAGCGGTAAGGATTCGATGGCGCGGACCAATTGGCGCAAAGATTGAAAGCCATTCCAGGTGGGTATAGGACTTTTCGGTTCGAGAGATAATCTTGCCCTCCAGATAACTCAGAGCTGCAAAAAGCGTGACTGGACTAAACCGCAGAAGCGGTATTCGGCGGGACTCCCTTTCGAGAGTAGCCGGCAACGAGTGCAGTGATTTCAATCCAACCCCAGTCGCTTGCCGCTGAGAGCCGTTACCAAGAGAAGGACATCTTCTCAGTGAAAAAAAAACCATCGAGATCAGATTCGTGGTAAAGCAACCCGTCTAAGACATAGGTGGCATCGCGAGCGTTCGCTGCGATCACCTTGCTGTAGAACGGGGTGTACCGGTCCGAAATGTGCGTATAGAAAAGGACGCCAGTTTCGTTGCCGTAGCGAAGATTAACTTGGCCTGTCGCTTCACCGCGGCCACCGGCACGAAAACGTTGCCCATCGGACGAAGCTGTTTTTCCTTCACCCCAGCCGCCCCCAAGGGGTCGGTTGCGTCGGCTGCTGGGTGAGGCCCTGGGATAACGCGAGGAGCGGCTGGTAAAGGAGACCGCCGCACAACTTTCGCCGGCCACGCGTAGGGCGCTGGATGCGCTGCTAAAAACCCAACCGTCAGAGACAAGGATAAAGTTTGGGTGTTAAAGCAAGATACAAGGTGCGAAACAGGTCATCAACTACAGATGGGCTGGCGTCACTGTCACATCGAAGTGCCGTTGGATGCTGATGGGTAAGGATGGAGTCGATCACTGCCCGTAGTCGGGTTCGATCTCAGCTCCGATGAGCAGCAGAACCGCGGTCAGTTGCTGCCCGGTCTTAAGCTTCTTTTTGGAAAACGCGGCCCGTTGTTCCTTCGTGACCGGAATCTCCATCACGAGAGATTCGCGGAGTTGGGCAAGCGCATTGGAGAATCGCCGGGGGAAACCTGCTATGGGCCGACCGTCCGAGGTGCGCGTCACGCCAACGGTCAGTTCGCCGGGATCGTTTCCGTCAATGCGCGTCGCGGCCACTCGCACGGCGAATCCGAGAGTCGGCAGCTTCCCCATTACGTATCGAGTCGCCCCCTTGGGCCCCGTCTGCCAGCGGGGCCCAGGCAGCGGCTGTGTAAGATGATCAGGAGCTGAGCGCGTCTTTTCCCCAAACGACGTGCCGGGTATAGTCTCGCGAAACACGTAACGCACCTCGCAACCGAAGGGCGGAGGGAGATAGTCCGGTGCTCCCTCCCCGAGAGCCGCGCGATAGCTCGCCGCAATAGCGAGGAGCAGGGGTAGGATGCGAATGACGCGAGATAAACGCATGAAGGGCAACCGAGTCAGCGGTGAGACCACTATCCGACAAGCTTTGCCAGCAACGAGCGCGCCTCCGAGTCCACCGTTACCGGAGTATGCTCGGTAAAGCCGGCGAGATCGTTCGACCTCAGATGCGTCTTCACCGCGCCCGAGCCGGGGAAGACGATGTGCACGATCCCGTTGTGCCGCGGCAGATTCAAATGACTGAGTGTGGAGATTATTTCCCCTGCGGTGGTGTTCGAGTTGATCAGCGAATCTGCGAGGTGTGCCAGACATCTTCGCCCACGAGAAACACTTCAAGGCGGCTAGCCTGGTGTGTGACGACGGTAAGGCGGTCTGCTTCCCTGATTTTGGGAGGCGGAGCGCCCATTTACGCGCAATGTTCACAAGCCAAGAGTCAAAGTTGAATCCGCTCGACCTCGCCGATCGTGATCTCGTCTTTGGTGCGGTCGTAAAGTTCGGTGGTTCGGGGCGACTCATGCGCAGCCATCTGCTGGGCATGCTCGAGCCGGCTCTGCATGAAGGGGTTCCCAGAGTGATGGATCGTCATTCCCCCGCGCTGTTAACCCGCGGAGAAATTTCCCACATTCGCATCTGGTCGGCAGGGTAGGGGACCAGCAACTCTTTTAAGTTTCCGTTCTCGGTTTCCTCTAACCAGGATTGCGTGATGTTGCTGGAGTAGGAATCACCGGCATACGGGGATCCTTTAGCAGCGTGATCCATGAATTGAACCTTTTTGCGGGGATACTCTGAAAGGATAAACCGATGTAAACTAAGGTATAATTGCAGGCTCCACAATAGCGATGTAAATTCTTTGTACTGGATATTCCCAGCAAGGGAGTGTTGACGTTTTTGAAGGAGGGACCTAACCATGGCAAGCTCTAGCGAGACAAATCACGGCGACGAACCTGTTGTACCCAAAGTAGTGAATGTGGCGAAGATTCGCACAAGAACGTACGAGCCAACAGTACTGCATTTCACCTCTGAACAGTGGAAGCACGCGGTCGAGGGGGTGAAAAGGGTTGACAAACTTTCAGAAGATCATGTGGCCTTGGAAGTTGCCCCTATGCCAGGCAAGCCTGGTATAATGCTGGCAGCACCTCTGTGTCCGCCTGACTGTACGCCAATATACGAAACCAGTGGCACTACCCCAAAGGACTTTGAGCAAATTTTGATAGATTGTGATTGCTCCCATCGATCACCCCCACCTAGTCGCTGCCGATTAGCGATTCAGTTTGGAAGTCGAGACTTGCGTCTACCTACCCTTATTTGCGTAGATAGAGTGAGTGGGAAAACATGCCGCGACGCCGAACCCGCGGTCGTAGCGCGTTCAGACGGCGTGTATATCCTTGGTTGTAGCCCTAGATAATAGCCAAAGACCCTCAAGCAAATGACGACGTTGCAAGGTATCCGTCTTACTAACCACATGGCGGGCGTCGCCCAGCAGATGCGACGGTAACTTAGATTCGAGCTGCCCAGGCTGCAGGCGTCAGTTCAGCGATCCGGTTGATCGGGAAGTTGGCTAAGCCAGGAAGGACAGAGCCTAGGTAGTCGCGAACCGCAACGCTGAGTCGCCGGCAGGTTTCGACAATGGAGAGAATAGCGGCAACGCGTGGCCCGGCTTCCTCGCTGCCAATGTGGATCCATGGGATGGATCAGGTAAACTGCTGTTGATTACGTGGGACGATCTGTCGACGTCTAGCGAAGTATGAATGCGAGGCGTGCAAACGTCCTCAAGAAACGCGGCAACGCACAGCGAACGGAGAAAGTGAATACATTCATCTCGCCGATCCTCCTGGGATGGGAACAATAACGAAAGAAGATACCTATATGCCTCCACCTATCATCGGCAAACAGGAATTTAAGAATGCGAACGGTAACGTCATAATGATCGTGGACTCGGAGGCGGAACAGCTCATATTGCACGGAGCTGATGGCAAGGCCATCATGTCTGTTGACGGAATTCAATTAAAGCTTGGAGATGGACAAGTCGCGCTATCCAAAGGAAGTGGTGGGGCTGCACTCGGGGGTTACGGCAAATTCGGTGCGTTGGTTCTTAGAGACAAGGATAACAATGACATCATCGTTCTTGATAGCGGGGCAGCTAACCTCCGGCTAGGTGGGAACACAGCGGGAGGTGACATTGCGCTTTTTCCAAAAAATGCTATTGCCGCAGATCTGAACAGTTTTGCTAATGCGATCATTCATCTTGACGGAAACGCCGGAAACGTCTTTCTGAGAGATGAGGGTCGGAATCGCGTGACGCTCGATGCCGTGAATGGCAACGTCCATGTTGGAGGCAATTACGCGAAGGGCAATTTGTTCGTCTACCCCTCCTCGGTCACCGCCCCCTACGCCGATAACATGGATGGCAGTAACGCATCGATCCATCTCGATGGGCAGGCCAGCGGACGTATCGTCATCCGAAGTCAACTTCAAACGGACCCCCTAACGATCGTCTTCGGGGACGTAATCGTGTTGGATGGGCAGACTGGAAGCGTCACCCTAAAGACCGATGGGAAGAGTAGGATCCACATGAGCGCACCCGATGCCAACATTTACGTCGGCGGCAACGAAAAGTCTGGCGACATTTTTGTGTACCCGAGTGGTGTAAAGGGTGCAGACACCACCGACGGGAGCAAGGCGTCAATCCGCCTTGATGGACAAAACGGAGACGTTGTACTGTCAAATGCCGACTGTGCTGAAGAATTCGACATTGCACAATCAGGAGACATTGTTCCTGGAACCGTTATGGTTCTTGATCATGAGGGTAAACTGCAACAAAGCAAGCAAGCCTATGACAGAAAGGTGGTGGGTGTTATCTCCGGCGGTGGCGACTGTAAACCGGGAATTATTTTGGACAAGAAACATTCCCGCAACAATAGAATGCCTTTGGCCATGCTCGGGAAAGTCTATTGTAATGCAGACGCTCAATACGGGCCCATCGAAGTGGGCGATCTGTTGACAACCTCTTCCACACCCGGCCATGCTATGAAAGCAGCCGACGCCCTGAGAGCTTTCGGCGCTGTGATCGGGAAAGCGTTGCGTCCTTTGAAAGCAGGTCAGGAGCTTATTCCTATTCTGATCGCTTTACAATAAGGAGTGGATATGGCGAACCATAGGTTATCCGGACCTCGTGTCTCCGCGCTTGAGAGTCTCGACTTACTCGGCGCCGCGGGAGTCAATGACACCTGCCACGGCAACAAGGATGGGGTTGATTCCAACGACAAAGCTATCCTTGCGCACGTTCGTGTCATGGTCATCTGCTGGGGTCGTTTCTACAAAGACAACCCGGACGCCGTCAGCAGCGCCTTCGCGCTTTGTCGCGATCTGGTGACAGGGCCCTATTTCAACGGGCTCGCGCAGTATGGCGTCGGACGCGGCAGCATGGCCGGCATAAAAACTATTGACGACACCTTTCCGCCCCCGATCCTGAACGAAGAGGGCGTCCGCGCCCGTATTATGTCTTTTGTGGGCAATAGTGTCCCCGGACCTGCCATGGATGAGACGTCTTTGCTCTACGTTCTTTTTCCTCCGCCGCAAACCACACTTACCATCTCGAGTGGCAAGGGCTTCTGCGGCTATCACAAATCAGCAAAATTCCATTTCGAGTCGCAGCACGACGACCTCTTCTATGCAGTGATTCGGACCGATACAAAACTCCCGATCGCGGGCGAGGAGCTCATAAAACGCGTAAGTTACTGCGTGTCCCACGAGATAAACGAGGCAGTTACAAGTCGTGACGGGCGTGGTTATCACAAAGGGAGCTGCGAGATCGGTGACCTCTGTGAAGCCGATAGCTCCGGTAAGATATTCACCTATCCCTATCGGGGTTGGAACGTCGAGCGGTACCTGGTCGGAGTGGGATCGCTCCTGCATCCACGGTGAGCGCCCCGTCAGCCTTCGACGCTTCCTGGCGGCACTGGGGTTACCCGGAGGGAGCCTGCGGTCCCTTCTTGGAAGACGCATCATAAACATAGAATACATAGCCTCCTTGTTCCGTTGACCGCTTCCGTAGCGGGCGGCACTGGCGCGCCCGCAGGCTCTAACGGCAAGTTGTGCCCATTCCAAAGATAAGTTCGATGAGTACCATCTATGTAGCGCCCAAGCCATTAGGTAACGACTCCAACAACGGTTCGTCCGCAGCCCCCTTCGAGACAATTAAGAAGGCTTCATCCGTTGCTGCTGGGGGCGATACAATTCAGATTGCAGCCGGCACGTACCACGAAACCGACGCCATAAACTTGGGTGCGACTGCCGCCATCGTTCCACTGGTCGACGGCGTCACCTATACCGGCGACCGCGGCCCCCGGGGTGACGAATGGCTGACAATCATCGACCCATCTCGGCTTGTCATCGATCCATGCGCGCCCAACCCTAACGCGTGGACCTCAGAACTGCTGAACGGGGTCACGGTTTGGAAAATAAAGCTCGGCTATGAACCAGGGATGCTCACCTACAATGGGCAGTGCATCGAGTGCGTAGGCCGAGGCCTGATGACGACAGACCTGACTCACACGCCGGTCTGCAAGTTACCATACATTCTGGGTAAGCTCGGTCTCTGGTCCGACCTGAACCTGCTGCCCAACAGGCCGGTCGGCCTTGCGCTTCTCGCCCAGAAGAACCCGACCTGGGTCTCTAGCGGCGGCACGCTCAACCACAAGGTCAACTTCTGGGACGGACCCTATGCGTTAGCGGCCTACGACCCCTCAACGGAGAGTGTGGGTCCGGGGTCGGGCATGACGTATATTCGCTTAGCGGATAACGGCGATCCCAACGACATTAGCTTGCGGGCGGCACAGGCCACTCTGGGGAAGAAGGTTATCTACGGAATTGACATCTCCGGCGTCTCCAACACGACAATCGCCAATCTGCTTATCCAGGGTGCCTATGTGGGCATACGGATCACCGTCGACCAATACAACAAGAATGGCAACAACAACACCATCAAAAACTGCCATATCCAGCACGGTTGGCATCGAATCTTGATCGAGGGCGATCAGGCTTTCACAAACCCTTGCACCCACGATAACGAGATCAGCTTCAATACCTTTACACTGAACATGTTCGGCTACGTGTCGCCTGGTGCCTATCCAATAGAAAAAGCGAACGCGACCTACGATCTCGCCCTCAAAGAGTGGTTCTACTGGTTCCTAAAATACATCGTTGGAGACGGAAGCACGCATGACGTAGCCATCAAAATGGGATACTGCGGAGCGAACAATCGCATTCGCCACAACATTTTTGAAAAAGGGGCCGAGGGCGTTTTTACCTACTCCTGCGACGACCCGCAGATTTGCTGCAACACCTTTCGGCACATGTCCGACTGTGGGGTGCTTGTATCAGACGCCTACCAGGTAAACAATCCGGAAACTCCAAGCGGCGAGACCGTACAATGCAATCAGTTTGATGACGTCTTTCAATTTATTCGCTACGACAGCATCGATATATCGGGCGGGCTGAGGACGAATTACCATTACTTCCTTAGCAACACGGGCCAAAACGATCCCATTCTTGGGGTGATAGTGCACTTTTTCACGACACAGCAGCCTGCCCCCTCTGACCCCCACTTTCTCCCCTCAACCGTGACTAGCTTCGCGCTGACGATTGCTGGGAATGAGTTTGGCCCGACGGGCGCAGTCCTTGACTTTACAGGAGACACAACGAACGACACAACGCACCGAAAGGGTATCCCAGCAGTTACTATTTCAGGTAACTCCTTCCTATCTCCACACACTGTTTATTGGGGAGATGGGGACCAGACGGAGTTCTATAGTGATAAAACCATGGTCGGTTCGTTTGTGAACAACAGACTAGTTAACGATATGGGGACGCCGGCATGGTACGACCCTAGCAACAGAGTAATCTGAGCTATAGTCAACAAAATAAGCAGGTACATTTCAGCAGCCTGGGATAACATGAGCCGCCATCTTGCGCTCTCAGAACCTTGGTCTTCCGCTGGAGGCTA
>Ga0310915_10001935_pt1 | contig 10878 bp, 12 predicted proteins | sample GREbulkMGAN111_FD_202508 | JGI IMG/M metagenome (GOLD analysis project Ga0310915, IMG submission 202508) | Lab enrichment of tropical soil microbial communities from Luquillo Experimental Forest, Puerto Rico - GRE.bulkMG.AN111 | ecosystem: Environmental > Terrestrial > Soil > Tropical forest >...
GCATGTTGTCGAAAATCACCTGCACCGTGCCGGCGATCAGGTCGGTGAGCGCCGGCGCCGAGCCCTTGTAGGGAATATTGGTCATCTCGACGCCAGTCATCATCTTGAACAGCTCGCCCGAGAGATGAACCGAGGTGCCGTTGCCCGAGGTCGCCCAATTGATCTTGCCCGGATTGGCCTTGGCGTAGGCGACGAACTCGGCAACGGTCTTGGCCGGCACCGACGGATTGACTTCCATCACGTTCGGCACCCGCATGATGCCGGCGACCGGCGCGATATCGCGGATGAAGTTGAAGGACAGCTTGGGATAGAGCGTTGCATTGATGGCATTCGCCGGATTGACCAGCATCAGCGTGTAGCCGTCGGGCGGTGAATGAATCGCCGCTTCGGTGCCGATGTTGTTGCCCGCGCCCGGCTTGTTCTCGATGATGAACTGCTGCCCCAGCCGTTCCGACAGCCATTGCGCCATGATGCGCGCCGTGATGTCCGTGCCCCCGCCCGGGGTATAGGTCACGATCCAACGCACCGGCCGGGTCGGATAGTCGAGCGCAGAAGCGGTGCCGATCCCGCCCCACGTCAGAGCGGCCAGACACGCGGCAAACCCACGGACAAAATTCACGCTTGGGATCATGGCGCTCGTCTCCTGCTGCCGGCTTTTGTTGGGGCGAACGATGCCGCTTTGGCCGTCGCGGTCCCATTCGCGAACTTGCGGGCGAAGGTACGCGGCATCGGCGCCCTCGCACAAGGGCGTTGGCCGATCGCCCCTTGTTCGAGAAACCGCATGATTTGCGCGCGCGACTCGCGTCGCCTCGCGCCATTGCCGGGGGATGCGTCAATCAACAAAGCTTGCCGAGACGTTCACCGCTCCGCTTAGGCAGTTCTTAACCATTCCCCTTAGGCGCTCCTTAACCATTCCGAGTTAACCATAGTGGGTATCCGCTCGGGGGTAACACTCACAGCCAAATGGCCGGCCACGGGGCCGAAACCTTTCGCTGCTGCGCGTGTTTTGTTGGGCGGGATGTGTTTATAGGGGATACCCAATGACTGTGGCCTACTCCCAGGCGGGATGGGCCGCCGCCTCGCCTGCTCGGGCAGCGGCGACCGAAACGTTCTCGGATGAAGTGTTAATCCGGCGGATCGCGAATGGCGATCAGCTTGCCATGCGGACGCTCTTTTCGCGGCATCGCTTGGCGATCTACCGCTGGCTGCTGCGCCTGGTGGACGACGAAGCCCTCGCAGACGACCTCTTGAGCGATGTCTTCCTCGATGTCTGGCGCAAAGCCACCTCCTTCGAGCGGCGCTCGTCGGTTTCGACTTGGCTGCTGGCCATCGCGCGCCACAAGGCGCTCTCGGCACGCCGCCGCCGCACGGACGTTGAACTCAACGCCGACCTTGCGTCCACGGTCGCAGACCCTGCGGACAACCCGGAGCTTGTCCTACAGAAGAAGAACCGAGAAGAACTCCTGCGCCGTTCCTTGGCCCGGTTATCGCCGGAGCACGGCGAGATCATCGACCTCACCTACTACCATGGCAAATCCATCAAGGAGATCGCCGACATCATCGGCATCAACGAGGCGACGGTGAAGTCGCGCACCTTCTACGCGCGCAAGAGGCTCGCGCAGCTGGTCGCATCTGCGATGTGAACGCGTACTAGTTGGCGGCGATTGGGATTTCTGCTCGCGTGATCGCTCATAGGGTTATCGGGGCTGTCATCGCCCCTCAATGAGCCGCTTCAGTGCGGCCGCAAGGTCCAACCATCCGCACACGCGTCTGTGTACGCTGCGCACGCCTTTGCGCACGACGCTTCGAAATTGATAGGCGCTGCGGATAGTTGTGGAAATTCAGCGTCGCCAGAGGATATTTGGTCGGAGTGGCAGGATTTGAACCTGCGACCCCCTCGTCCCGAACGAGGGCGGCCACAGGAAAATTCAATGCTTTCCGTGAAGTGCAGCCGCGTTCGGGGCTGCGCGTTCACGTTTGGTTGCGGGATATCTGTCGGGAAACTGTCGGGCGGCGGCGGCTCAGCGCATTCACCGCGTTCGCTTGATAGTCCGTGTGGTGGTGACCATAGACGCGGTCGAACATGTCCGGCGTGATGCCGAAGAACCCGCAGATCTCGTGCATAGGAACCCCGAGCTGCGCCTGCCACGTGATCGCCGTGTGTCTCAGTGTGTGGGGCACCACATCGGGCCCCAAACTAGCCGCCTGCCGGGCGGACCGGAACGCCTTGTTGATCCGCCGAACCGGCTCACCGTTCCACTCAATCACAGAGCGCAAGGCCAATCTGCGCCGATGCCAGCGGCGTAAGTGCGCCAAAAGGCGTGGCGGTAGCCTGACAGGCGGCTGCCGTTTTTTCGTCTCCCTAGCGCCTGCCGCACGGCGATAGAACACCCCCGCATCAAGATCGACGTAGCCGCGGCCAATGGTCGGCATCAAGGCGGCGCTACAGATGGCTCCTGCCCGTGTGCCGGTGTAGAGGCCGAGCAAGATGAAGCGGGCGACGTGTTGCGCCGTCGCCCGGTCGCTTGGCCGATTCCGCCATCGTTGCCGCAGCCGCCAGGCCGCCCACAAGAGTCGCGCCGCCTCTGTCCGGGTTAACCAGCGTTCGCGTGCTTGGCCGCGCTCTGGAAGCACAACGGGTGTCAGGGCAGCACAAAGCCCGGCTTCCCAATGGTGGCGGATGGCGGCTCGCAAATCCTCAAGCTCGCGGCGGGCTGCTGCCTGCGCGCCGCGCTGCCTGACATAAGCGTCACAAGACTTGCGGTTGATCCCCGCCAACGTGGTCTCGCCGAAGAAATTGAGAATGCGCCCCAATCTAGCAGCTGTTTCCTGCGGTCGGGCGTGCTTGTGGGCTACATCCTCGGCGTAGATGGCTACGACGTCTGGGACTTTGCAGGCAGCGGGGTCGCGGTTGCTGATTCGAGGGGCGCGGTATTTGACGGCGATGTAGTCGGCAAGCGCTCGCTCAGCTTCCGCAGCTTCGCCCTGGCCGAAACCAGTGCTTCGTTTGAGCCTGCCGTCGCGGATGACCCACACGGCTTGTTCGACGATTCGACCGTGTTGGTCCCGCCGCGATGGCTGCAACCAGAGTCTTGCACCTTTGCTGTGACGCGGCATCGCTCCCTCATCTGGTTGATAGCCCGTAGTGTCGTGAAATCCTTGCCCGCAATGCGCTCGATCGTGAGTCGCCCGCGCGCGGCTTCTCGGCGTAGTCCGCTGGCCGTCATCGAGCCGTCGGGGAACGCGAGCGCAGCCGCAACGCTCAACCGAATCGGCTCATCATCAGCGATATCGGCTTGCGTGAGACTGGCAGGGCGGCGAACCATTTTGTCTCAAGCCCCGGCCTTTCGGCGCTTGCTCGCCACAGGCTCTTCCTCCGCCAAAAGCTTGTACGGATCCCCGTCGGCGGTCGGGTCAAAGTGCGCAAACCTGATCTCCGCTGGCTTAGAGGACCGGCGCAGGTATTGCCTCGCTGTCTCCACTCCTTCCGCCCATTTTTCTGGCAACGGCAGCTCGAACGGCAGACCCAAAAGACCGGCGATTATGCCGTTCGTAGCAACACGAAAATTCTCTGCCCGATCACGATCTCCCGTCCAGTGGGGATGGACCCCCTCAAGGACCATAGTGGAGTAAAAAAATCTTAGGAGTTCAGCGCCGACGTCGGTGCCAAAATGCGCTTGGGCTATTCGGTCGTCATGAAAGGCCCGCTCAAGCCTGTGCTCGATTTCCTGGGAAACAGTGCGGCTGGCCTGCGCCGCGGATTTTTGAAGTAGTTCGGCAAGCCGAGGCCGAACGCGAAACGACAAGGTCTTGGAAAGAGGCGCTCGCCCGAGGCCGAGCATTTCAAATTCAGCTCCCGCCCCAGAATGCTTGAGGGGTCGGCCACCCTTCTTTTTTCGCGCCATCTGCATTTTGTCCTTTTTGGAAGCATTTTGCATACAATCACAGCGCAAAAGCATTGACAAGCGCAAAGCTGCTGTTATGCATACATTCCAGTGACAAATCCTAGGCATGGGGCAAAGGATGACGGAAGCAAAACGGGTCCAGGTAAGCCTTCACCTCGAGGAGCCGCTTCGCGAACAGCTCGAAGCGGCTGCCCGGCGCTCGGTGCGAAGCCTGAGCGGCGAGGTCACATTTAGGCTCAAGCGCTCGCTCGAATGCGACAACCATCTCGATAGCGAGGCCGCCCAATGAGCAGCAAAACAAAAAAGAAATGGACCGGCGTGGTTGAGACGCCGGCCCGGAAGGAAAATTTCTAGACATGACTTCTCTATTCCCGTCCTCGGGCCAGCGCAAGCCTGAGGCTACAGCCTCTTGCTCGAGCGGAACCGCATTCGATGGCGGCTGGCGCGCTAGGTGGCGCGAGCAAGCGCGGATCGACCATACCGATTGGCCATCGCTTCACCACCAACTCGTGAGTGTTTGGCGCGCGCTGCGCTCTCTCGCTGACGAGACGTCGTCATGAACGACAAAAGGATCAATTGGAAAGAACTCGCCGAGCGCGCATGGGATAGCCCAGGCTGGGGCGATGCAGCGCGCGAAGAGGCAAAGCACGATCCGGTCGCGTACAGCACGGACAAGAAGAGCATGAACGTTGACATTGGGCCGCTTGCACAGCTGCTCAACGATGTTCATGCCTTTCTTGGCCGCTTCGTCATCTATCCCTCGAAAGAGGCGCACGACGCCCATGTGCTCTGGATTGCACACGCCCACCTAATGGATGCGTGGGAATCGACACCGCGCATTGCGTTCCTGTCGCCTGAACCCGCCAGCGGCAAAACACGCGCCCTCGAGGTATCCGAGCTCCTCGTCCCCAATCCAGTTGAAGCCATCAACGTCACACCGGCCTACATCTTCCGCAAGGTCGGCGATCAAGAGAATGGATTACCGACGATCCTGCACGACGAGATCGACACTCTGTTCGGCCTCAAGGCGAAGGAGAACGAAGATGTTCGCGGGCTTTACAATGCCGGCCATCGCCGGGGAGCTGTTGCTGGCCGGTGCGTTGTCCATGGCAAGAAATTTGTACCGGAAGAAATCCCCGCCTTCTGTGCCCTGGCACTCGCCGGTCTTGGCTGGCTGCCGGACACAATTCTAAGTCGGTCAATCGTGATCCGAATGCGGCGTCGGGCACCACATGAAAAGGTCACGCCATTTCGACGTCGGGTTCATGCCGAGGAAGGAAACGACCTTCGCGGCCAACTCGCCGCTTGGGGAGCCGACGCCGTCAAGGAGATGACTGAGGCGCGGCCGGCGATGCCTGACGGTATCGAAGACCGCAATGCCGACATGTGGGAGCCACTGCTGGCCATCGCAGATGCGGCCGGCGAGGATTGGCCTAAACGCGCCAGAGTAGCAGCCGTAACGCTCGTAGCGGCTGCCGCCGATAGAGAGCCGAGCCTCGGCATCCGACTCTTGTCCGACCTGCGCGACATCTTCGGTCAGGCCGAGCAGATGACCACGGCCGCCATCCTCGAGCGACTTCACAGCTTGCCCGAGGCGCCCTGGAACGACTTGAAGGGCAAACAGCTAAACGACCGGGGATTGGCGTTTCGGCTCCGCGAATACGGAGTGAAATCGAAAAACCTCAACACCGGCGGCGAGCACCGCCCAAAGGGCTACGCCCGCGAGGATCTGCATGACGTTTGGAAGCGATACCTCGCCCCTCTGCCCCTGTCTCCCGATAGTAGCGCTACGTCCGCTACGAGCGCTACCAAGCCCAATTTTCAGGGGTCAAGAGTAGCGGAAGTAGCGGACGTAGCGCTTGTAGCGGGGAATAGGGGCGTGCCATCCGACTATGAGCCCAGCCTCGAGGAGTTGGCCGCCCAACCCGTTAGCATCCCAATGCGGCTTCCCGAGCCCATCGAGCGAGCCTGTGACTACTGTGGCCGCCCGGGTGACTATCAGCCGCTCCGCCTGGTCGGGGACGGCCGACGGCTCGCCCACCTCCATCGCCGCTGCGAAGCCCAATGGGCAGCTTTAGACGACCGGCCGCTCGGCCGCCCGGTCAGGGATGGCCCCGGCATCACTGTCCTCTCAAGTTAGGTGGCGGCAATGACGCTCGAATTTCATCCGCTCGCTGACCTTTTTCCCGCTGGTCGAGGGGCCGAGTTCGATGAGTCTCGTGGCCGATCTCCACGAGCATGGGGTTGCACGAGCCGCGCCTTAGAAACGCGCCGGAGACCCCGCTCGCGCGCGCCCAGCCTTGAAAAAACTGTGCTTTTTGAGCCACTTGGTTCGACTTACGGAAATTTAACTTTCCTATCAGATTGACAGGTGGCAACCTATCGGATTGATAGGCGTTATGCCTAGCGAGCCAGCCAAGCCGATGCGGCCCCGCCCGGAGGTGGTGCGGAATACCGCCAGGGCTTTGGCGCAGGACACGGCGAACATCCAGTGGCGCAATCATGCCACGCTGGTTCGGATGCCCCAGCGTGACATCACCGACAAGATGGCGCTGGAGGTCATCAGGAAAGGCTACGTGAAAGGAATGGTCGAGCCCGGCAGGCAGGCCGACGAATGGGTGGTGAAGCTCGCTTTGGAGATGCGGAACGGACGTGAGGTCGGCGTCGTGGTGTCGGTCGTCGGTGGTGTGAAGCTGCGCGTGATTACAGTGGAATGGGAGGACCTGCGATGACGAAGAACATCCTGAGCTTCCACATGGGCAATCCGCTCGCGGCCGAGGAGCGGCCGCTGCACTACACGGCGTGCGGCTTGGACAACATTTACCTACTCAACGGCTTCAAGCGCGAGCCGATTGACGGCGAAGAGTACGTGACGGTCGAGGATCTGGACGGGCTGTGGAAGGCGATTGGCCTCCATTTGGTGACGACGCGCAAAGCGCTAGCGCCGAAGGAGATCAGGTTCCTGCGCCAGCACATGGACATGACACAGGCAGAGTTAGGAGCGCGGCTGCGCGTCTCGGATCAGACGGTCGCCCGGTGGGAGAAAGATCAGTGCGACCTGCCTGGACCGGCCGACCTGATGCTGCGCGTGCTCTTCCTCGGCAGCCCCGTCGCGCAGCCAGAGGGTAACGAACTGCTGCGCGAGATCATCAAGCTGCTCGACGAACTGCAAGAGCGCGACGAGGCGAAGGAGAAGGCCGACGTGTTCGAGCACGAAGACAAGCAGTGGCAGGATTCCGAGCGCGAGCTTGAACTTGCGTAAGTGATCCGCAGGGGCAGACGGTTGCCCAATGTCTACAGCAAAAGAGGGCGTCATGGGGCTGAAACGCAAAGCACCTGCTCCAACTACTTTTCAAAGACGCCTCGAACAGAAGAACCCATATCTATTCATTGAACATTGGGAAGAAGGCAAAAGCCCCTTCAAGTGGTCTGCAGAATGGGAATATCTATCTCTTGAGCTTTCGGATATTCGCATTTCTTCCATTCAGGAATACCTAGATCGAAAACGTGGGCGGAATGAGAAATCAATTCCGCTAGTAGCGGACTTCGATGAACGGTCGATTCCTAAGGACGTCCCAGATGACCAGAAAAAAGCTTATCTCGATTTTGTTTCTAACCTTTACAATGACGCATTTACTAAGCCAGACAGCGAGCGGACCTCAATAATTTCTGGAAAGTTCAGCACGGAGGAAAGTCGTGACATAGGATTCATCCGTTCTGGAGAGTCGGCAAAAGCAAAGGGCACGACTCAAGAAGGACACATCTCGATCTGTGCCTGTACTAACGTCCGGCAGGGTTCCTTATGGACTGCTAGTGAGCACGACTGGCTTCACAAAACAGGTGAAGTGTGTATCCAACGTAACCATCCGGTGAAGGCCGCGGCGGGTCACGCGGCCGAGCCGAGCGGCTTTTTCCTGGCGAAGCGTGACCGAGCGGCGTTGCGGCGGTTTGCGATGCGACCGAGGGCGTATTTGATCGGGAGTACGTCGAACGTATCGGGATCGTAGTCGCCTGCCCATTCTTTGAGATGGGCATGGCTCGGGTGAGTAGGGTTGGCGATCGCTTCGAGCAGTTCGTAGAAGCCTGGGATGCCGCCGCAATCCTCGGGCGGTCCATTCCTTTCGCCACCGATGTAGCGCGGATAGGAGACGCCCGGCTGGCCGGTGCGGACATCGGTCACGGTGAGCCGATGCTCCCAGCCATCACCAAAGTCGTAAGTGTAATCGATGACGGTCTTTCGCGGCTTGAGCACGTCGCGCAGGCGCACCTTGCCCGCCGCGATGCGAGACTCTGTTCCCCACTCGTCATCCATCGGCAGACCGTACCTTTGCTTGCCGATTGTGAACTCCCAGAGGTGGTAATCGAACCATCCCATGACGGCCTGGATGATGTCGTGCAGGACCTTGAGCGTAATCGAGGTCGGCACCTCGACCTGACGCCAGATCAAGGGATCGGTGTGCCGCAGTTCGATGCGAATGGTGGCGATCTGGTTGAAGCTGTCGGATGCGGCGTTCTGCCTGATCGGACTCATCATGCCGCCAGTCTGGCAGGCTGGGTCCTCCAATTCCAGGGCAACAGCTGATCGAGGCTGTGGATATTGTGATCATTGATGCGCGCGAGCACGTCGGCGAGCCAAGCTTGGGGATCGACGTCGTTGAGCTTGGCCGTTTGAATCAGCGTCAGCATGACCGCGGCGCGTTCGCCGCCGCGATCGGATCCGGCGAACAGCCAAGACTTTCGGCCGAGAGCAATCCCGCGCAGCCCGCGCTCGGCCGCATTGTTGCTCAGGCAGATGCGGCCATCCTCGAGGAAGCGCGTGAAGACGTCGATGCGCTTGAGCATGTAGTCCATGGCCTTTGCCACTTCGTTGTGGCGCGAGAGCTTACCCCGCTCCCGTTTCATCCAATCGATGAGATCATTCACCAGCGGCGCGATGTCTTTGCGGCGCGCGGCTAGGCGCGCTTCGGGCGACAAGCCATTGATCGAGCGTTCCAGCACGAAGATGGCGTCGAACTTCTGAACCGCTTCGAAAGCGATCGGCGAGATCGTCGTCGGCTTCTGGTTGCGCCCCTTCGAGGCGATGTCGGCAAGCTCGAACAGCTTGCGTCTCGCGTGCGCCCAGCATCCGGCTTCCGTGATCGGTCCCGGCTTTCGATCCGGCTCGTAGAGCACATTGAACCCGGCATAGGCGTCGGCCTGAAGGATCCCGGAATAGCCGGCGAGATGCCGCTCGGGATGGATGCTGGCTCGATCCGATGAGTAGAAGAACACGGCAGCTGGCGGCGCATGGCCGCCGAAGGGACGGTCATCACGGACATAGGCCCAAATCCGCCCGGTACGGGTCTTCACCTTCGCCAGCACCGGCACAGTGGTGTCGTCGCCATGAATGCGTTCGGCGGCGAACACGTGTGCCTTGATCAGCTCATAGAGCGGCCTCAGCGTGGCCGCGCAGGCCCCGACATGATCGGCCATGGTCGACACCGACAGCTCGATCCCCTCGCGCGCATATTGCTCGCTCTGCCGGTTGAGCGGCTGGTGATTGGCGTATTTCTCGACCAGCATCATCGCCAGCAGGCTCGGGCCGGCAAAGCCCCGCACAATCGCGTGGAACGGCGCCGGCGGCTGCGTAATCGTCTCGCAGGACCGGCAGCTGAACTTCTCCCGCACATGCTCGGTGACGAACCATTGCCGTGGGACGACGTCGAGCGTCTCGGTCACATCCTCGCCGATCTTGGAGAGCTTGCTGCCGCCGCAGCACGGGCACGAGGTCGGCGTTGGGTGAACAATTCGCCGGCGCGGTAGATCGGCGGGAAAGTTTCGCCGCATCGCCTGGCGCCGCATGAACCCCTGCACGTGGACATGCGCCGTCTCGGCCTTCGTCTCATCCTCTCCAGCTGCCGCGCTCAGCTCCTCGAGCTGCAATTCCAGTTGGTCGATGAGTCGCTGACTACGCTCGGAGCGCGGACCAAACATTTCGCGTTTCATCTTCGCGATCACCAATTGCAGGTGCTCGATCAGGGCCTCGGCGCCCACGAGCTTGGCGCGCGTCTCGATCAGCGCCGCCTTCAGCGCGGCCGTGTCCTCGGGAAGATGATCAGCTGCCCCAGCCATGACTGCGACTGCAGCACAGTCACGCTGATTCGTGCGATAAATTCCGTCCCCTGAGTCAACGCGTCGCAGCTCATCCCGCCACCGTCGGACGCCACGTGTGCTGGGGATTTCTCCAATCGATTCCGTCCAGCATATAAGCGAGTTGCGACATCGAGATCGAAACGACACCGGCCGTGGCCGACGGCCAAATGAACCTGCCGCGCTCCAGCCGCTTGGCGTAGAGCGACATGCCGACGCCGTCATGCCAAAGGATCTTTATCAACGAGCCGCTGCGCCCGCGAAACACGTAGAGGTCGCCAGCGTGCGGATCGCGCTTCAGCGCCTCCTGCACCTGGAGGGCAAGGCTCTGCATCCCACGCCGCATGTCGGTATGACCTGCCGCGATCCACACCCGAACCCCGGTAGGCAATGGGATCATCGTGCCACCAGCGCCTTGATGATCGCGGATGCCAACTCCTTGGACGCCGTCGCCGCAATGCGCACGCGAATGTGGCGGCCGAGCTCGATCTCCAGCGCCGGCGGGCCGGCCACCGTTCTCTCGTCCGGCCCCGGCGCGACCACCACCTCAGCAAATCCTGCCGCGGCGGTCCGCAGATCGCGCCGCCATCGATAAATCTGCCCAGGAACGACATCCACGCGCCGGGCAACCTCGCAAACCGAAGAGCCCAGTGCAAAAGCCTCCGCGACGATCGACCGCTTCTGCTCCGCGCTCCACCGCCGGCGCCGCTCCGGGCTCGACAGCACCTCAACTCGGCTCATCGCACCGTCTCTTGCACCAGTGCAAGCCACAGTGCTTGCACCGGTGCAAACAGAAGACGGATCAGCCCAGCGCGCGCAAGGCGGCCCCTAACGGACGGTTACG
>Ga0310915_10001943_pt1 | contig 10854 bp, 9 predicted proteins | sample GREbulkMGAN111_FD_202508 | JGI IMG/M metagenome (GOLD analysis project Ga0310915, IMG submission 202508) | Lab enrichment of tropical soil microbial communities from Luquillo Experimental Forest, Puerto Rico - GRE.bulkMG.AN111 | ecosystem: Environmental > Terrestrial > Soil > Tropical forest >...
TCCTCGCAGGCGCTTTACAAGACTGAAGTTCATCCCACGGTTGTGTGGGAGAAGTTTAGGGCGATGCGCAAGGGCGCGGATCTTGCGACGAGACAGCTTTGGGGAAAGGGCTGATCCGTTCAAATGCAGCCTGGGTGCTGCGCACGCGCCAAGCGACCACGGGGCCGGCAGCCTTCGTCGGGATTGCGCCCTGAGTCGCACCAGCCGCTTCATGTCCGTTTTGGGTAAGGAACAGACATTGCGGCATCTGCGATCAATGTCCGCTTTACCTCCAAAAGCAGACATTGCTTAGAGTCCTTGCCATGTCCGCTTTGGGTCAAAAGCGGACATCGTGGGGCGTCTGCCTCATGTCCGCTTTACCCCCGAAAGCGGACATCATGCCCCGCGCAGCCATTTATGCGCGCGGTAGAGTGAGCACACGAGTCTTCGCCGATCAGGTGACAGGGGCAGGATTGAACAGGGCTAGAGAGTTGTGCAACTTCCACTTCTCGGTCCAGGTACGTCGGCGACCACTAGCAACATCGAGCATTGTGTTAAACAGCTCCCAACCGAGCTCCTCGATTGTCGCGCTGCCGGTTGCGATCCGGCCGGCGTCGACGTCCATTAGGTCATGCCAGCGCTGCGCCAGCTCGGTGCGTGTGGCGACCTTGATTACCGGGACGGCCGCAAGCCCGTAGGGAGTGCCGCGGCCAGTTGTAAAGACGTGCAGCGTCATACCGGCCGCTAGCTGCAACGTGCCACAAATGAAATCACTGGCCGGCGTCGCGGCATAGAGCAGGCCCTTGCCATGCGCGCGCTCGCCCGGTGGGACCACGCCCGAGATCGGCGCCGTGCCTGACTTAATAATCGAGCCCATCGCCTTTTCGACGATGTTCGACAAGCCACCCTTCTTATTCCCCGGCGTTGTGTTGGCGCTGCGGTCAACACTGGCGCGCTCGAGATAGCTGTCGTACCAGCCCAGTTCGGCGATTAGCGCCCTGGCCACATCTGCGTTAGCGGCGCGCGCGGTGAGCTGCGCTACGCCGTCGCGGACCTCCGTGTTCTCTGAGAACATAACCGTGGCCCCAGCGCGTACGAGCAGATCGCTAGCGAACCCCAAAGCAGGATTGGCCGTTACACCCGAGAAAGCGTCGCTGCCACCACATTGCATACCGACGATAAGAGCAGAGGCCGGGCAAGCCTCGCGCCTCCGTCTATCTAGAGCCTGCAGATGCTGCTCGGCCGTCCGCATAATCGAGCTAATCATGGCGTCGAAGCCAACGTGTGACGGATCTTGCAGCGTGATGAGATCATAATCTCGCAACCCGGCAGCACGGCGGGCCCGCACCGTGTTGGCAGGCAGCAGACGCTCGGGCTGTAGTTTCTCGCAGCCAAGGCTGACGACCATCGTGCCACCACCGAAATTCGGATTAAAGCTGATGTTCCTCAGCGTCCGTATCGGGATCTCGGCCTCAGGCGCGTCGATCGCCACACCACACCCGTAAATGTGCTCAAGGCCCACCACGTCGTCGACATTGGAATATCTGGGGATCAACTCGTCGCGGATTCGGCGCACAGCGTGTTCGACAACGCCAGAGACGCACTGCACGGTCGTAGTAATCGCGAGCAGGTTGCGAGTTCCTACAGATCCATCGGGGTTGCGATAACCTTCAAACGTATAGCCCTCGAGGGGAGGTGTGAGCGGCGCGTTCTTGGTCGCGATCGGTAGGCCCTCGAGTGCCGGCGGAGTTGGCATGACGAGCCTGTGCTCGTTAACCCAGGACCCTGCGGGCAACACCTGCGCCGCGTAGCCGATCACGACGTTATAGCGGCGGACTGGTGCGCCCTCAGCGATATCGACCATTGCCACCTTGTGGCCTTGCGGTACGTGCTCGCGAAGCGTGGGGCCAAATGGAAGCTGCGCACCGGCGGAAAGCCCGAACTCATTGGCGACAATGGCCACATTGTCGTCCGTGTGCATGCGGATGACACGCGGCATCTCCGAGTTTCCGACGGCCTTGGCATCCATTTTGATCACTCCGCGGGCGTCGCTACGTCGGATCGATACTTCGCCGCCGTCGAACTTTGTACGGCGAAGTAGGCGATGATTCCGGACGCGAGAGCGCAGATGGCGAGGAAATAGAGTCCTGCTTCGAAGCTTTCCGTACGATCCTTGATCCAGCCGACGATGAACGGGCCAACATAGCCGCCGAGATTGCCGATCGAATTGACCATCGCGATGCCACCTGCTGCGGCAGTGCCGGTCAAGAACAGGGAAGGCATGGGCCAAAATGCGGGCTTGGAACCATACAGCCCGATTGTTGCGACTGACATAAACGCGAGCGCAAGGAACGAGCTACCGAACAGTCCGGCGCCAACGAGACCGACTGCTGCCAACACGCCGGCGATGCAGAAATGCCAACGCCGCTCGTCATGTCGATCGGAGGAAGCCCCCCATAACAGCATACCAATCGTTCCAATGGTATAGGGAATCGCCGTCACCAGGCCCGTCATCATATTGGACAGACCGATGCCTTTGACGATCTGCGGCAGGAAGAAAGTAATGCCGTAGGTGGCCGTCACGATGGTGAGATAGATCAGGGAAAGTATGAGTACGCGCGCATCGGTGAGAGCCTGAAAAAGGCTGAGATGCCCGGAGGTCTCGATGTGGCGGCGCTCCTCCTGCAACGCGCCCTCGAGCCATTCGCGCTCCGCCGGCTCGAGCCAGCTGGCGACCGCTGGACGGTCAGTCATTAGCACCAGGACAGCGAAGGCAAGAAGCACTGCAGGGACGGCCTCGACGATGAACATCCATTGCCAACCGGTGAGCCTGAGCAGTCCGTCCATCTCGAGGACAGCTCCGGAAATGACCGCAGCGACCGCATTCGAGCCGGGCACAGCAATGAACAAAGCCGAGATCACCCGCGCTCTGTAGGCCTTCGGGAACCAATAAGTGAAATAAAGGATCATCCCCGGGAAGAACCCGGCCTCGGCGACGCCCAGGAGAAACCGCAGGGTTAGAAAGCTGGCGGGGCCCGTCGCGAGGGCCGTCGCGCCAGACACGAGGCCCCAAGTGATCATGATGCGCGCGATCCAGATGCGCGCCCCGACCTTTTCCAGGATCACATTGCTCGGGATCTCGAAAAGGAAATAACCCAGGAAGAAAATGCCGGCGCCCAAGCCGAAGACGTACGAACTCAGCCCAAGATCTTTATTCATCGTCAACGCCGCAAAGCTGACGTTGGTACGATCGATGTAGGCTACGAAGTAGATGATGACGATCAGCGGTAGTAATCGCCACGAGATTTTGCTGATCGTTCTACGCTCGAGTGTCTGCAAAGCACTCACCGTCCCGCTGCAGCGTCGCGTTGCCTATTCGCGTGCTTGGCGTCGTGTCATTGCCTCCTAGAGGTCAGGACAAGGCATCGTACCGGATCAAACCCGCACACCGGAAGTGCCAACGAACGTGCGCTTTGGGTCAATAACGGACATCTAGGCTAATAGAGGGAATGTCCGCTTTACCCCCAAAAGCGGACATTGATTGAGCGCGTCGGGATGTCTGCTTTGTGCCAAAAGCGGACTCATGCACCGCAGCAATTTTATTCGATCACCAGGTCGGCGCGGCCAAGCAGCGGCAGCGGTATGGTAAGGCAGAGGGTCTTGGCGGTTTTCAGATTGATGACTAGTTCACTTTGGTGGCCTGTTGAACTGGAAGATCGGCTGGCTTTTCGCCCGTGAGAATCCGGCCGGCGTATACTCCGGCCAAACGGTAAGGCTCTGCGAAATCGGAGCCATAGCTCATGAGGCCGCCGGCATATGGTTGGCAATGCGTGCCGGGCCGCGAGCTCAACAAGCTGATTACGCTGGGTCAAAAAGAATACTTCACCGCTTATCACAAGTGCGTCCACCCGCTGACCGACAAGGGCCTCGAAAGCCGATTCGATCTCGCTAGCGCTACTCGGTGCGCCCGGAAGGAGGACGGTCAGGGCTCTTCAACATGGCGGGCTCCCGCCCATGGAAATTCTCTAACATCAGAATACGTTGGTGGCTCGGTCCTGCAATGTGCATCTTCAAGCGGCCGTCTCACGCTTCACGCGGGTGACAATCTGGGTTGGGTCGACGAAGCGCAGCGCAATCAACAACCACACCAATGTGGTGAGCATGTAAATTACCGCCATGGCATCGATCGATTGCCCTGCCCGAACGCCCGCCGCATAGACCGCGTAATAGAGCGCGACCACGAGCGTCTGACTCCCCGGCCCAGCCGTGAAGAATGTCAGCTCGAACATTGCTATGGTGCGTACCAGTACGAGCAGCAAGGCTGCCAGGATCCCCGGGCTGAGCAGCGGCACTATCACGTGCAGGAACAGCCGTCCTGTGCCGGCACCGAACACGCGCGCCGCGGCTTCGATACGCGGATCAATCTGCTCGATGAACGGGATCATTACCAGCACCACGAACGGTACCGAGGGCACAAGATTAGCGAGGATTACCCCCGACATATTGCCGCCGAGGTGCGCCTGATAGAGCACGGTTGCAAGCGGGATGCCAAAGGTGATCGGCGGGATGAGCAAAGGCAGTAGGAAGAGTAAGACGACGGCTTGCTTGCCCGGAAAATTGCGCCGCGCCAGTGCGTAAGCCGCCGGTACGCCAAGTAGCCCCGACAGCAGAACCACAGCGCCAACCACCTCAAAGGTGACGATGAGCACGTCGTGAAGCTGGAATTCGTTCCACGCCGATTCATACCAGCGCGCCGTGAATCCGGCCGGCAGCCAGGCGTTAAACCAGCGCGTGCCGAAGGAATTGATGACGACTGTTGCGACCATCGCTGTGAAATTGAGGATGAAAATGGCGACGAGCGCCCAAATCGCTATCGCCCATAGCTGTTCGCCGATCGATTTCTCTGTTGCCACGGGCTTTAGCCTTTTCCACCGCTGGCGGCGCCGCGATAGGCCAGCGATCGCCCGAACAGGATCATAACGACGACGATGAGCTGGCAGAACCCCATGATCATGGCGATCGCGGAGGCCATCGAGCTGTCGTACTGCTCATAGGCGGCCTGATAGGCGGCGATGGAGATGACGCGAGTGTCGCCCGCGGGCGCTCCGAGCAGCACCGCCGAGGGAAAGACGGAAAAGGTCTGTACGAACGACAAGCAGAGATTGATGGCGAGGCCTTGCGCGAGCAGAGGCAGCAGGACATGCACAAAGCGGGCCCGCGCCTTAGCACCGAGAGTGGAAGCCGCCTGCTCCAGCGAAGGATCGATGCCGGTCAGATAAGACAGGGTTAGCAGGAAGGTGAACGGGAATCCCGACAGGATCAGCGACAGCATCACGCCCGTATAATTGTGTACCAGGCGGATCTTTCCGAGCCCAATCATGAACAGCACTCGGTTGAACCAGCCCTGGGGCCCGAGATAGATGAGCAGACCCTCGGCGATCAGCACGGTGCCGAGTGTGATCGGGATGACCAGGATCGCGGTCAGCAAACGGCGGTAATCCATCCGCCGTACCCTGAGCGCGACCGGCACCGAAATCAGAACATTGATCAGTGTCGCCGGAATGGCGAGGCGGAAGGTCGCGCCGATCGTGTCATAAAGGAACGGATCAGAGAAAAACTTGGTGTAATTCGCCAGCCAGTTACCCGCCTTCGGCTGAAACGACAGCACGAAGCCGTAAGCAAACGGATAAATGAACAGCACCACGACGAACAGCACGGCCGGCAAAGCCAGCAATGTCACGCCGTCGAGATCGCGGAGCGCAAGACGCACGCGCAATGGCGTCGGATCAGCGAGGGTGCCAGTCGCCCTTTTGCTCATGCGGTCGCCCGCGAATAGACCAGTACCCGGCCCGGATCTGCCGTGAGGCGCACAGTCTCACCCTTGCTCACCCTGCGATCGGATTGAAAATAAAGCTCGGTGCCGTCGGCGATCCGACCGGAGCAGTAAAAGCTGTGCCCGTGGTACTGCGCCGATTCGACGGTCGCCGCGATTGAGCCAGTCGCACTCACCGCAAGATCGTCGGGTCGGATCGCCGCGACCACCTCGCCCTCATTGACCGCGTCGACGGGTGTCGCCGGCAAGTTGGCGCCGGCGACATTGACATGGATCAGCTTGTCGGCGCGGGTTGCGCGCACACGAAGCTGGTTGCGATAACCCATGAATTCGGCGACATCGGCGTGCGCGGGACGTAAGTAGAGCTCCTCCGGCGTGCCAACCTGGCGCACCTCGCCCGCCCGCATGACGACGATGCGGTCCGCGAGCGACAGCGCCTCCTCCTGGTCGTGCGTGACGTAGATAGTGGCCGAGCCGATCAATTCATGAATGCGGCGGATTTCCGCGCGCATCTCGAGCCGCAGCTTGGCATCCAGATTGGATAACGGCTCGTCCATAAGCACGAGTGGCGGCTCGATCACAATGGCGCGGGCGATGGCGACGCGCTGCTGTTGTCCACCCGAAAGCTGCCCGGGCAGTTTGTCGCCCTGGTCGCCGAGACGCACGATCGACAACGCCTCGTCGACCTTGCGCTCGATCTTATCTTTGGCAATCCCGTGCATGTTGAGGCCGAAGCCGATGTTTCGCCTTACGCTCATGTGCGGAAACAGCGCGTAATTCTGGAACACCATACCGAAGCCACGCGCCTCTGGCGGCAGGTGATCGATGCGCGTCGTGTCAAGCCAGACGCTGCCGCCTGAAAGCGTCAGCAGGCCGGCCAGGCAATTGAGCGCGGTTGATTTGCCGCAGCCGGAGGGCCCGAGCAAGGCTATGAACTCGCCGCGGCGGACGCTCAGCGTGACGCCCTTGAGCGCGTTGATGCTGCCGAACGTGCGGCTCATGCTTTCGAGCCGCAGCTCGCGAAAATCGCGTGCAGCAATCGCCATGACGAGCGCTTCTCCCCAAGCGGCAACAGCTTACATAATAAAGGAAGACTGGCGGAGGCCGCCGCCAGTCTTCTCTCATGGGTAGGGCGTCAGTTCTTCTTCTTCTGCGAGCCAATCTGCTCGTCCCAGCGGCTGAATGCATACACGAGCTTATCGGGTAGCAGCGGAATCTCCTGCGGCGCTGCCGTGATCGCCTGGGCATATTCGCTGCGACCAAATTCGGCGATCACCTTCTGGCTTGCTTCGGGCGCCATCGACAACGGCACGTCCTTTACGGCCGGACCAGGATAGAAATAACCGTCATCGTAGGTCATGGCCTGCGCCGGTGGCGACAGCATGTAGTTGAGGAAATCGATCAGCACCGCGAGCTTATCGTTGGAGACCCCCTTCGGGATGCAGAGGTAATGGGCATCCAGAACCCAATGGTAGCCCTTGAGAAAGAACACCTTGGCTTCCTTGGGCACCACGCCGAGAGCGCGGGGATTGATGTCCCAACCCATCTGCGATGGGATCATGTCGCGAGAGCCTTCGCCGAGCTCCTTCATGGTCGCCCCGGTGCCGGCCGGATAGTACTCGACGTATTGCCCAAGCTCCTTCAAGTACGACCAAGTCTTGTCCCAGCCGTCCTTCGGATCGTGCGGGTCCTTGTCACCGAGGATGTAGGGAAGCCCCATCATGAAGACGCGCCCCGGCCCGGAATTCGCCGGGCGCGCATACATGAAGCGGTTGGGATTAGCTTTAGCCCAGGCGAGCAGGTCTTCGGCGGTTTGCGGCACCTGCTTCACGTTATCCGGCATGTATTCCATCACCGGACCCGCCGGACAGAACACGATGCAAACGCCCTGGTTCGAGGCAAGCTCCTGCATTCTGGCGGCGCCGGGCAGATAGATCTCATTGAGCTTGGGCAACTTGGCCGCAAATTCGGTGGCGATTGGAATCCACAGCTTCTGGTCGACACCGGCCGAGAGCGCATCTATCCCGGTCAGCACACCGTCAATATCGACCCGGCCGGCGTCCTGTTGCGCCTTGATTTTGCCCGGCAGTTCGGGAGCTGGTGCCTTACTGAAGTTTACCTTTGCGACCAGTTTCGGATTGTTGTCGCGATAGGCTTCGATCGCCTTCTGGGTGAGGGCAAGGTTGCCGGCCACGTCGACGAAATTGAGCGTGACCGGCGATGTGGGAAGCGGCAGATTTTGTGCGAATGCCGGGGCCGCCGCAGAGCTTGCAAGACCTCCTACCACCGCACGGCGGGTCAACTTAATGAGCATGGTATTCCTCCCCTGAGGTTCAACGCGACAATGGCTAGGTTAGGTTTCCTTCAGAAAAATTTGGGACAGACAGAGCATTGCCTCGCTCACCTATCGGCCTTTCAGTTTGCGCCACACCGAAAAATCCTCCTTGGCCTGTTCGTCTGTCGGCGGATAAAGCCCGATAATCGAACGGCCGTTTTTGACCTCTTCCGTCACGAAATCCTCGAAGGCGGTCATTTCTACCGCCTCGTTGGCAATCTCGTCGGCAAGATGCGCGGGGATAACCACGACGCCCTCGGCATCGCCAACGACCACATCGCCCGGCCACACCGGCGCGTCACCGCAGGCAATCGGTACATTGATGTCGAGCGCCTGATGGACTGTCAGATTGGTCGGTGCGGCTGGACGATGATGATATGCAGGAATGGCCATGCGAGCGATCTCCGGCGAGTCACGAAAGCCTCCATCGGTCACAACGCCGGCGACGCCGCGGATCATGAGCCGGGTAACGAGAATCGATCCAGCTGAAGCGGCGCGGGCATCCTTGCGACTGTCGATGACGAAGACCGCGCCTGGCGGGCACTCTTCCACCGCCTTGCGCTGCGGATGCGATCGATCCTGGAACACAGTGATTAGGTTCAGATCTTCACGCGCCGGGATGTAGCGCAGTGTGAAGGCCTCGCCGACCATCGTCCCCGCCGCCGGGTTAAGCGGTGTCACATCCTGAATGTACTGGTTGCGAAAGCCCCGCTTGAACAGCGCGGTGCAGATCGTCGCCGTGCTCACTGTCTTGAGCTTGTCGCGTAGCGCTACGGAAAGCATGCCTTACTCTTTCAAAAAATATCCGGCTCGCATACCGGTGCGCCGAAATCGGTCCGTAGGAAATCGAAGTCGCAGCCCTGGTCGGCTTGCTGCACATGGCGTGAGAACATCCAGCCATAGCCGCGTTCATATCGCGGTTCGGGCTGCTTGCGCTTGACACGGCGGTCGGCAAGCTCGCCCTCGGACACATCGAGGCTGATGCGGCGTGCCGGCACGTCGACAGTGATCATGTCGCCGGTCTTAACCAGCCCGAGCGGCCCGCCGACATAAGATTCCGGTGATACATGCAGAATGCAGGCGCCGTAACTAGTGCCACTCATACGCGCATCGGAAATGCGCACCATGTCGCGCACGCCTTGCTTGAGAAGCGTTTTCGGTATCGGCAGCATACCCCACTCCGGCATGCCCGGCCCGCCGAGCGGTCCGGCATTGCGCAACACCAACACGTGGTCGCTGGTGACGTCGAGATCATCGCGATCGATGTTCGCCTTGAGATCGGGGTAGGAGTCGAACACCATGGCCGGGCCGGAATGTCTCAGCAGATGCGGCGCCGCGGCCGATGGCTTCATCACGCAGCCGTTCGGCGCCAGGTTGCCGCGCAGCACGGCGAGTGCGCCCTCGGCATAGATTGGGTTGTTAAGCGGACGGATAACGTCATCGTTATAGATTTCTGCGGAGTCGAGCACGTCACCGAGCCTGCTGCCCGAGACGTTGACGTGTGAGAGGTCGAGGAACGGCTTGAGCCGCGACATCAACGCCGGCAATCCGCCGGCATAATAGAAATCTTCCATCAAGTATTTGTCGCCGCTCGGCCGGATGTTGGCGATCACCGGCACCTCGCGGCTAGCGCGATCGAAATCGTCGAGATTGATACTGTGGCCGGCGCGCCGAGCCATTGCCAGCAAATGGATCACGGCATTGGTCGAGCAACCCATCGCCATCGCCACGACGATAGCATTGCGGTAGGCGGCCTCAGTTTGAATCTTTGCCGGCGTGACGTCTTCCCAAACCATTTCCACGATTCGGCGGCCCGAGTCCGCACACATGCGGATATGGCCGGAATCGGGGGCAGGAATGGATGAGGCACCGGGCAATGCCATGCCGATCGCCTCCGCGAGTGCAGTCATAGTCGCCGCGGTGCCCATGGTCATGCACACGCCGTAGGAGCGCGCGATGCCGACTTCCATTTCGCTCCAGGCCTTCTCGCTGAGCGCGCCAGCACGGCGCTCGTCCCAGTATTTGAAAGCGTCGGAGCCTGACCCAAGTACCTTTCCGTGCCAGTTGCCCCGCAGCATAGGGCCGGCCGGCACGTAGATCGCTGGCACGCCGGAGCTGGTTGCGCCGAGCAGCAGCCCGGGCGTGGTCTTGTCGCAGCCGCCCATCAGTACGGCGCCGTCGACCGGGTGCGAGCGGATGAGTTCTTCCGTCTCCATCGCCAGCATGTTGCGATAGAGCATGGTTGTTGGCTTAACCTTACTTTCTGACAATGAGAGCGCTGGCAGTTCGACCGGGAAACCGCCGGCCTGGAAGACACCCCGCTTGATGTCGTCGACGCGCTGCTTGAAGTGCGCGTGGCATTGATTGAGGTCGGACCAGGTATTGATGATGCCGATGACGGGCCGACCAACATAGTCGGCACCGGAATAGCCCATCTGGCTCATGCGGGAGCGATGGCCAAACGAACGAAAATCGTCCGGCAGAAACCAACGCGCGCTGCGCAGCTCCTTCGGCTGCTTGCGTGACATCCGCTACACCAAACCGTTCCGCCGCAGGCCTGCGCGCGAGTTTGCGTCAATTACAGCAGGGATTTGCCGCCGGTGGAATGGGGTTCAGGCGTTCCGGTGGAATGGGGTTCAGGCGTTAGTCTGCACGGCAGCAATCCTGAGCCGCCCACGTCCGCTTTGGGTCAAAAGCAGACATCAGT
>Ga0310915_10001950_pt1 | contig 10841 bp, 11 predicted proteins | sample GREbulkMGAN111_FD_202508 | JGI IMG/M metagenome (GOLD analysis project Ga0310915, IMG submission 202508) | Lab enrichment of tropical soil microbial communities from Luquillo Experimental Forest, Puerto Rico - GRE.bulkMG.AN111 | ecosystem: Environmental > Terrestrial > Soil > Tropical forest >...
AACCGGCGTAAAGCCCGCAGCTCCTTGCCGGTGAGCGGATGCACGCTCGGCATGCCGTTCTTGACGCGGGCGACATGCAGGAGGCCATGCACCAGGTCTACCTGCTCCCACCGCAGCGCGCTCAGTTCGGACGCTCGGAGGCCATGCCTGAAGGTCAGCAAGACCATGGTCGCGTCCCGATGGCCATGGCGGTTGTTCCCGGCAGCCTTCATGAGCCGCTCGACCTCACGCTCGGTCAGGTACTCACGCTGGCGGTAATGGGCGTTCGGCAGGCGGCCTCGGCTAACTGTTCTCTTTACAGGGGTTGGCGTCTTGGCCTGATGGGTCGCATTCATTGGGATAAAACCTTGTTCTCATGGTCTAGCGCACTTTTGAGAACAGTATAAGTACGATCCACGTCGATAGCCGAGATATTTAGTCCATTGTTGTGTGCCGGTCACATCCGGTCCCGGGCGGCGTTCCGTCCTGACCGAAAGCCTCTAGCTAGATCGAGCTTAACGGTCGCAACCGGCGCGTAGACCCCACCTGAGAGCCTCAGAGAAAACGGCCACGACGTAGGTCGCGGATCAACGAACCGCATTCTGGTCGGCGCCTCCTCAAATCTTAGGCACGCCGTTTCCTACACCGGCGTGTCTTTCCAGACCGGACGCGCTACATTAGGCGGACCCGCTTTCCAAGTACCGCCAGCACAGGAGGATTGCATGGACCGTCGAACATTTCTTGCGACAGCTGCATTGTCAGCAGCCGGAACTGCGGCAACGAGAATGAGCCGCGCAGCAGCCTCGAAGACGTTCGTACTTGTGCATGGTGCCTGGCATGGCGGCTGGTGCTGGAGCAAGGTTGCATCGACCCTGCGTGGACGCGGTCACACGGTGGTGACACCGACCCAGACCGGCCTTGGCGAACGCTCGCATCTGCTGTCGAAATCGATTGATCTCGATGTTTTCGTCACCGACATGGCCAACGTGCTCAAATACGAGGACCTCAAAGATGTCGTGCTGGTCGGCCACAGCTTTGGAGGCAACGCGATCTCAGGCGTCGCTGACACCATGCGCGACCGCATCCGCCAGCTCATATATCTCGATGCGGTCATACTGGAGAACGGCCAAAGCGTTTTTAGCCAGCTGCCCAAGGATGTGGTAGAGGCGCGCACCAAAGCGGCGCAGGAGACAAGCGGCGGTCTGAGCATTCCGGCTCCCGCCCCGGCCGCGTTCGGCATCACGGACGCGGCGCAGACACAGTTCGTACAAAGCCGCTTTACGCCGCATCCATTCAACACCTTTGTCTCGCCGCTCAAGCTGGCGAACAAGGTGGGCAATGGCCTGCCGACGACCTACATCATCTGTGCCGATCCGATCTACAAGCCTCTGGAGGCGAGCCGCACCTGGATCAAGGCTGCCGGCTGGAAGACTAGCGAGATCAGGTGCGGACACGATGCGATGGTGATCGCGCCGGACCAGCTTGCCGACATGCTGGACGGTGATTCTGCGTAAACCCCGGCGAGCGGTACGCCCCAAACCAACAGGGCGGGGCGTGACGCCACCAAGCCATCCTTCTGATCTATGATCGTGCTGGATCGCAGCCAGCTGCGGATGGATGAAGGTCGCTTCGTCACGAGCGCAGCGCTGCGCGATCATGCGCAGCTGTGCGAATAGTAGTTCTATTCGTACTACTTGGGGCGTGCGGGCGGCTCAGAGGCGCCTATTCGATACACTATCGCCACTATTTGTTCTGACGATGGCTCTTCAGCAATGGCCAGTTCAGGCGCTGCACCATTCTGCTAGCAACATCTGCCAGGCCAGCATCGTCTGCCAACATCTGCCAGGCCAGCATCGTCTGCCAACATCTGCCAGTAACATCTGCCCAGGCCACCAACATCTGCCAGCAACATCTGCCGACATCTGCTGGTCATCTGCACTCAATCTCAATAGCCAGCATCTCAATGGCCCCAGCATCTGGGCCAAGCATCTCAAGCATCTCAGCCAGCATCTCAATGGCCCCAGCATCTGCTCCAGCATCTGGGCCAGCATCTCAAGCATCTCAGCCAGCATCTGGCCAGCATCTGGCCAGCTCACCCGTGTGCCGCGCGCTTTGAGCCTCTATCCCTTTATTGGGGCGTCCCTCCATCTATTTCGGCCGACGCGCGCACCTGGTCGAGTAGTGACACTATTGCCACTACTTGTACTATCTGCGGCGTCTCTGGCGCGAAAGTGGCTTGCAAATCCGCGCAGCTGGGCGAATAGAGCTTCTATCGCTTCTATTCCGCTCGCATTCAGGCGCAGCTGCTCGATCTGGCACCTTGCGAGCACTCTCGGACAGGGCGCGCCACGCGAAGCTATCGATTACCTTGGCCATGGCCCATCGCCCCCAATCGCCGGTCAATCTCTCGATTGAATATCGCCAACTCGGCTTCAATCATTTCTTCTGATAATCCTCTACGACGCATAGCGTCCCTCTGCTGCTGCTCGGCTCTTTCGCGATAAGGCTGCGACTTGCGGCACGATGCGATGGCAACCGCCATCCGATTCAAAAATGCGACTCTTCGAGCCATGGGGAAGGGCACTATCTGCGCCGATACCGCCCGCGGTTCCGCTGGGTTGTCCTGCCAGTCAAAATCCAGGTTGCTCATCGAGCCGCTCCATTGTCTTTCAGCTTGTTGATGGCCGCATCCTTCGTCTCGAACACTCCGAGCGAGTGCCCGCCGGTACCGAAGGATTCGTATCCGCTGCGTCCGCAACCGCGCGCGAGCACGAAGCCGATGCAGGAGCGGCCGTCGTAAGACGCTGAGCATCGGAAAAGCGCGGTCAGAAGCGCCCATTTTATGCGGCTTTTTTTGCTGTCAGTCCGCCGGACCTACCTCGGGTACCAGAACGGGGATTTGGGCTGCATGCAGTGCAGAATTTGCGGTCAGATCGGACCTGCTTGCCGTTGATCCAGACCGGCAGCTTGGCACCGCAGCGCTGGCAGAGTTTGCGCGGTCGGATCAATTCGCCGCCGCTGCTGCGAGCGAGACGCTTGCGCTGGCGTTCGACCGCCTCGATGATCGGAGCGTAGTGCTGGGACCCGATCTCGATGGCCGGTGGACCGGCGACCACGCGCCATGCGGAAAGCGGCACGGCGAACACGTCCACCTTGTTGCTGTCGTAGGCGGGAAAGCCGACGTCATACGCTTGCCGGCACCTGGCTGAGCAGAAGGCGTGGACATTGTCGTCGCCAGTGCTGGGCCGAGGCAGGAAGGATCGGCCGCACGCAAAGCATTCCGCCGCATCCGATGTCCTGGTCGGCTCAGTGCGAAGCAAGTCGCGGGCAAGGATGGCGGCGAGCGTCGCTGTCTTCATGCGGCGCCCCGCTCGTCGGCGTCATCGCCATGGGTGGCGGTCGCCGCCTCCTCCCGCAAGGTCGCAAAGCGGCATCGGCTAGTTGCACGGCCGGAACCGGACCCAGGCCGCGGGACCTGCGCCGGCCCGTCCTGGCAGTCGGTCATGTTGCTGCTCATGCTGCCACCTCCCGCGGCGCGCGCCTGATACAGTCGGGCATGTCCGGGTAGTCGTCGGCGGTGGTGGCGGGCGCGGGTGGCACCCATGGATTCTCGCCGCACGTTGTCTCGACGACGGGCGCGGGCTCGGGCTCGGGCGCCTTAGCATCGGTTGCCGGTGCCGCGCGTGCAGCGAGTTGCTCCGCGAGGAAGGTCCAGGCGTCGGCCGCCTCTCTGGCCAGTCCTGCGAGACTGGGCGACACCGGAAAATCTCTCCAGGCGGCACCGAATTGCCGTGTCCAGGATGCCTCCATCGTCATGGCATTGCCGGCCAGGTCGGAGGCGCTGCGATCCCAGAGGCGCTCGTCATCGAGAACCTCTGGGATGATCCGGCTTCCCCGCTTCACCTTGGGCTCGGGCTCCGGCTCGGATTTGCACTCGGCCAAGCGCCTGCGCTCGGCTGGGTCCATCGCTGCCAGGCGGTTCCTGCGCTCGGGCTCGGGTACGTTCTCGACCAGCTTGAGGCACTCGTCGCAGGCGTACCTGGACGGCAACCCACGGTCAGAGTTGTCGGCAAAGAGTTGTACCTCGGCCTTCTTGCTGCAGTACGAGCAGGTGCTGAGCGGGGTCTCTGCCTTATTTTGTCCGTCAGCTGACGGACAAGATTGACGCTTCTTCTCGGCGAGCCTGCGCATACGCTTGGCGGTGCCCAGCCGCACATCGGCAACGGTCTTCTTGCCGTCCGCAATGGCAATCAGATCGTATGCGCGCGAGGTGCCGATGCCGCACTTGCTCTTGATCAGCTTCTCCCAGGCCGCCTTGCTTGGGGAGCCGTCCCGCAGCGCCTTGAGGTGGATACCGGCGGCCTTGTAGTGGTCTTCCGCCTTCTTTCCTGCCCGATCGGACGTCTGCTTCGCCTGGTCGCCCTTCTCCATGTGCGCCCGGATGCGCTTGACGAGTTGGTCTTCGCTAAGCGTGCTCATCGGGCGCCTCCCACTTGCTCGCCGGCACCGAGGTCCCTGGCTACGGCCTTTCTGACCAACATGACGGCGGCGGCGCGCCTGGTCGGGATGACCGTTTGGATGCGCCGCCACCGGTCGATCAATTCACAGGTGATGCGGTCGAACGTGACGTGTCCGACGTAGTCGTTGTCAGTTGCGCTTTGCATGTTGGGCCTCCCTGCCCTTGTTTGACCGAGCGCTCTGAAAGTCGCCCGATCGTCAAAAAAAATACGCAGCCTCTCCGCGCCCCGATCTGGGGCGGCGCTAGGCTTAACTTGGTTCGTCTCAGGGTTAGGGTTGCAGCGCTTCGTCCAAAGACCAGGCCAGTGCGCGAATCTGACCGGCAAGCGGAAGATGCCACAGACAGCAGCATTGTCCATGTCCGGGACGTAGAGTGCCCCAACTACATCCGATGCTTTTGTTGATGCCCCAAACTACCGCTACGGCGTTTGTTGATGCTGCAAACCGCCGAAACGGTCGGCCTGGATCATGCCGGCGCCCAGGCACGCGAAACCGGACCCAGGCCGGGTGGTGGTCGCAGCGGCTCGCTGCGGCTCGCCACTGACATGCCCCGAGAAACGTGCGCAATTCCAGCCCGGATTTGGTATGAACATCATGAAGCGCAATGCCGAGCAGAAACCCGCTGCATCAGAGGGAGTGCATCAGGTTTCGCCCGGTGGCACCTGCCTGGAGACAGGTGTTTCTCGATGCAGGAGCACGGCGCAGTCAGCAGCAGTCAGCACCGCAGTCAGTGAAATGTAGCAGGGGCCGGCGGATGCAGAGTCGGTGCAGGATCAGTCGAAGCGCGTCCATTCCGCCGTCAGTTACAAGCGCAACCATCAATATCAGTTAGCGACCTATAATTGCCCGTTATGTAAAAACCCTGCTGATCAACGAGCGCCGGCATGATATTGAATTGGGGGCTCCGGGATTCGGGGCTACCCGATTTAGTTACCAGGGAGGCAATCATGTACCGTTCCATGTTAGCGGGGGCCATTCTGGCTGCTGCCGTTACCGCTATATCGGCTGCTGGTGCCAACGCTCAGCAGTTCACCGCGAATTTAAAGGGGGTCAACGAAATCGGATCGATACCGACTACAGTGACGATCACCACTTTGGGTGTCGCAGCACCCACCACCTACACCGGAGCGGTATTGACCGACGGCACGGGTACGGCAAACCTTGTTCTGAATAAAATGGCCGGCACGGTAACCTTCACGCTGACCTACTCGAACGTCGGAACCACGCCGCCGCAAACGGGCACGGTGTCGCAGGCTCACATTCATTTTGGTAAGTCCCGTGATTCCGGCGGCATCCTTGTGTTCTTCTGCACGAACCTGCCGTTTTCCGGGACGGGGCCGCATCCACAGGTCTGTCCCGCGAATAGCGGAACAGTCTCCGGGACGTGGAACAAGGATAACGTCCAAGCGATCCCGTTGCAGAATGTTGCACCTGGCGATTTCAACGCACTGGTGACTGCGCTCGAATCCGATACGGCCTATGCGAATGTCCATACCGTACCTCACTATGCGGGGGGCGAGATCCGTGGGCAGGTGTTTCCCGCTCAAGGCCAGCAGGGCAACCAGAACCAGCAGTAGTTGTGAGCCGGTTCGGTTGGCCACGAATCTGACCGATGGGGGAGACAAGATAATCGTCGTCTTCCCGTACTGACTTAGGCCCCGGACCTCGGGGCCTTTTGTTTTCAATTCGCTTCCCATGCGCCCCGCCGATCCCCATGGTCGTCGGGGGCTCATTCTTTTTGGTCGAGGGCGAGCGTCCGGGGCGCATAGGCCATCAAATCCCGCTCGCCCCGCTCCATGTATCCCCGGACCTGTTCGCATTGCCTGCCGCTGCGCTGCGCCTGGCCTGGCGTTCATCCATTGCGTGCTGCCGATCGTATCCCGCCGAGGTGATGGTGTTGCCCAAGATCGACGCGACAGAATTCGAGTCTGCAAATTGCTTAAGAAAGTTATAGGATGGTCGCGCGCGAGGGCTCAGCTATGCAGCAATTAGCACGGCTAACATCGAAACTCAGTGCCGTCGCCTGCGCGACAATCTTGGCGGCTGTGGTCTCGGCCTGGGCGAAGGAGGGCGAGACACGCACATGCGAGACCAAACTCGGCGGTCAGGTTGTATGTGGTGATCTGGTAATCGGGATCACGCTCGAACAATACGAAGCCGGCCTGAAGAAGCGGGCCGAGGAAATTCGCGCCGAAGAAGCGGAAAAGCGTATTCAGCTTCAAAAGCTTGTGGAATTGACCGAGCGAGCAACGAGCGCCGAGAAGGACAGCTTGCGCCGGCAGATTGCCGCCGTCGAGGCCGAGAAGCGCGCGCTGGAGGCAGAGAGCAAAGGAGTTGCTGAGCGGCTAACAAACCTGCAGACGAGTTATGACGGGCTGGTGCAGAAGCTGGGCGAGGCCAATGCCGCCTTGGAGGCGTTTGCGCCGCTGATCTCGAAGGATGCGTTCGACCAGGCTCAGGCGATGCTCAGCCGCGGCGACGTGCTGGGGGCGGAACGCAAGTTCGTCGAGATCGCCGATTCGGTTCGCAAGATACGTGAAAAGGTCGATGTGGTCGAAGCGCGCGCGATCTTCGAAGCTGGTAAGTTGGCCGAGGAGCGCGTCGACTGGCGTGCGGCCAATGCGCACTATGCCCGCGCAGCGCGGCTGCAGCCAAGCAACTGGCAGTACGCCCAGCGTGCCGGAAGACTGGCCCGCCAAATGGGCGATTATGCTACTGCTGCCTCATTCAACGAAGCGACCTTGAGTCTTGTAGCCTCGGCATTTGGCGTATCTGCACAAGCTGCGACGGCGTTGAATGATCTGGCTCTTACGTACCGATCACTCGCGCGCTACACGGAGGCCGAGCCGCTCATTCGTCGCGCCATCGAGATCGAAAAGGCTCTCGGAAAGGATCATCCCGACCTTGCAAGTGACTATAACAACCTCGCCGAACTGCTTCGAGCCCAGGGCAAGTATGACCAGGCTGAGCCGCTCTTTCGTCGCGCCATCGAGATCGCTGAAAAGGTTCTCGGCAAGGATCATCCCCACGTCGCGACTACCCACAACAACCTCGCCGGCCTGCTTCAGGCTCAGGGCAAGTATGACCAGGCCGAGCCGCTCATTCGTCGCGCCATCGAGATCAGCGAAAAGACCTTGGGCAAGGATCATCCCAATGTTGCAAGGGGCTACAACAATCTCGCCATTCTGCTTCAGGCCCAGGGCAAGTATGACCAGGCCGAGCCGCTCTATCGTCGCGCCATCGAGATCGGCGAAAAGGCTTTCGGCAAGGATCATCCCGACGTTGCAAGGGACTACAACAACCTCGCCATCCTGCTTGAGGCCCAGGCCAAGTATGATCAGGCCGAGCCGCTCTTTCGTCGCGCAATCGAGATATTCCAAACCAAACTCGGGTCTGACCATCCAAACACTGTCTTGGCGAGAAAAAACTACGATCACCTACAAGACCTAAAAAAACAGAAGCGGAGCAATCGCGCCCGGTAATGTTCTTCGATGGGACAAAGGTTCTTTATCAGTTTCAACTCTGCCGATCGCATCAAGGCGCATTGGATCGCCTGGACCCTAAAGGAGGCAGGACATGAGGTTGCGGTCCATGATTGGGAGATTCCGGCGGGCGGCAATGTGCCACTCTGGATGAATACCAAGCTTGCCTGGGCTGACCGTTTGATTGCCGTCATTTCGCCCGATTACGTGCCGTCACGCTACTCGCCGATGGAATGGGCATCCCAGATTTGGAACGACCCCTACGGCATGAAGGGCTCGGTCATCCCGGTCATTGTCAGGCCAACATCCAAAATGCCGCCTCTGCTGGAGGGCCTAAGCCGGATCGATCTGACGAACTGTTCCGAGGATGAAGCGAGACGTCGTCTCATCAAAGGCGTGGATATGCCCGCGCCCCCAGAGCGAAAACCGGCATTCGAGAAAATCGAGGGCGAGCCACCCGATGGTCAGCACGCCGGGCCAACCGAAAAGCCGACCTTTGTCCAGGTCAGCGTCAATGATGGCGTGCCGCGTTGGCTGAAGCTTTCAGTGGCCGTTGCCGTGGTTGTGGGCGCGGTCTTCACGGCCCTGACCTTCTTCCTCGCCGGCGGCGGGAGCGAGAGGGAATGTAAGACCATCCTTGGAGGCGTGGTGGTGTGCGGAGATTACAAGGACCAACGCATTCAACAGCGCAACTGAAGCCACAGCAAAGTTGTCAGCCGCTCATTGCACGCACAGTTGCTGGATAGCCATAGCTGCGCAAGAGGAAGCTGAACAACGGCACGTTTCGCCGCTTGCGCGCAATCGCAACGCGAACGATCATGTGACGGAGGCGGCCAGGGCGAGGCGGTGCGCATGGCGGACATCTTCGTCAGCTATACCAGCAGCGACCGCGACTGGGCGTTTTGGATCGCCAAGGAATTGAAAACGCTCGGCCACACGCCGCACATCCACGAATGGGAGATCAAGGGCGGCGACGACATCTATGCTTGGATGGAGACGCGCCACGACGCCGCCGACCATGTCCTCTGCGTCGTCTCCGATGAGTACCTGAAGGCGCCCTATTCGACCCTTGAACGCAACGCGGCGCTATGGCAGGCGGCGGCGAAACGCCCCGGCTTCGTCCTGCTCGTGGCGGTGAAGCCCTGCCGGTTACCGACGCTCAGCGACCACATCCGCCGCTGCGAACTCTTTGGCGTGCCCGAAGATGCAGCGCGCATCCGCTTCCGTGAGTTCATGGCGAAGCGCGAAGCGCCTGCGACCGTCAGCTTTCCGGGCAAGGTATTCGCGGTCTCCAACATCCCGATCCGAGTGCCCGAGCATTTCATGGGCCGCGACGACGCACTCGCGGCGATCGCGACCGCGCTCAATCGTGACGAGGGCCGGGTCGCGATCACAACGCTGCACGGGCTGCGCGGCGTAGGCAAGACCACGCTCGCCGCCGCCTACGCAGAGAGCCATCGCGGTGACTACCGCGCGACTTGGTGGATTAGGGCGCAAACCGAGCCCACGATGCGGGCCGATCTCGTCGCGCTCGGCGTCCGGCTCAACTGGGTCAAAGCAGATGACAAGGAAGAGCCCGCGATCGCGGCCGTGATGGAGCGGTTGCGGCAAGAGGGCGAGGGATGCCTGCTTATCTACGATAACGCCATCGATGCTGATGCGCTCAAGCCCTATCTGCCGCCGGGTGGAAGTGCTCAGGTGCTGGTGACCTCGAACGCCCCCGCTTGGCGCGCTATCGCCGCGCCGGTCGAGATCAGGTCGTGGCCGAAGGAGATTGGCGCGGACTACCTAATCGCTCGTACCGGCCGCGCGGCAGAGCGTGCCGCAGCGCTGGCGTTATCAGAGACGCTCGGCGGCTTACCGCTCGCGCACGAGCAGGCGGCAGCCTATTGTGAGCGACTCGGCCTTGCGCTTGCCGGGTATACGGAGCGCTTCGTGGCCACGCCGGCGAGGTTCCTCGACGATGCTCGCGACGCGCCCGCTGAGTATCACGACCGGCGCACCGTAGCGAAGACCTTTATGCTCGCGATCGATGAGGCAGCCAAGCTTCATCCCGCCGCCGAACCGCTAATCGTCCACGTCGCGATGCTCGCACCCGAGCCGATCCCGCTCTACCTGTTCGTGGAGGCACGCGAGAAATTTGGCGAGCCGCTGGCCTCGGCGCTCGCAGACGAGGGCCTCGACGAGGCAGTGGCGGCGCTGCGCAGCTTTGCGCTCCTCGACCGCGAGACCATTGCGGACGAGCACGAGCCGTCGATCACGACCGAGTGCATCCGCATTCACCGGCTGGTGCGCCAAGTGGCTGCGGCGCGCTGTGAGGGCGAGGCGCGCGACACGGTGCGGCGGGCGTTGATCGAGGCCCTGGCGGCGGTCTACCCGGAAGATGTCTGGCGCGATCCGAACACATGGCCGCGGGCGCGACGGCTCGATGCACTCGCACTTGCTCTGGTCGGCGGCGACCCTGTGCCGCGTAGCGCCGAGAAATCGGCGAGTGATTTGCTTGATGGGGCGGGACAGTACAGGCAGTACGCACTCGCTGCCTATACGCGAGCCAGACCACTCTACGAGCGCGCGCTGGCGATCCGCGAGAAGGCGCTCGGCCCTGAGCATCCTGATACAGCGACGAGCCTCAACGACCTCGCACAGCTGCTTGGAGACCAGGGCGACCTCGCGGGGGCGCGGCCGCTCTTCGAGCGCGCGCTGGCGATCTCCGAGAAGGTGCTCGGCGCTGAGCATCCTTATACAGCGACGAGCCTCCGCAACCTCGCAAGGCTGCTTCAAGAGCAGGGCGACCTCGCGGGGGCGCGGCCGCTCCACGAGCGCGCGCTGGCGATCTGGGCAAGGCTCCGAACACCTGAGCAC
>Ga0310915_10001952_pt1 | contig 10833 bp, 10 predicted proteins | sample GREbulkMGAN111_FD_202508 | JGI IMG/M metagenome (GOLD analysis project Ga0310915, IMG submission 202508) | Lab enrichment of tropical soil microbial communities from Luquillo Experimental Forest, Puerto Rico - GRE.bulkMG.AN111 | ecosystem: Environmental > Terrestrial > Soil > Tropical forest >...
AAAAGTTGTTTTGCGAGAACGACTTCGCATGATTCGAGGAGCGCCCCGATGCCGACAGAGTGTAACCCAGAACTGTTCGAATTTGCACCTGTAGGACGGCGCGCCGTTGTGGCGGGATTTGATGGCGGCGCGATCACGTCGGACGCCGGGGCGCTGCTGTTGGGGGTGACGGATCGTGCGATCGGGCTGATTTCCCGGTTTGCCGAATGCTTCATTGATCGCCGACGCCCGGAGTTGGTCGAGCATCTTGTGCCGACACTGGTCGGGCAGAGGGTGTTCGGGATTGCGCTCGGCTACGAGGATATCAACGATCATGACGATCTGCGGTACGACCCGGTCATGGCGGTGTTGGCGGGCAAGCTGCAAGCATGGCGGGCGGATTGCGCGCCAGTGGCCGGCAAATCGACGCTCAACCGTCTTGAGCTGAGCCGTGAGGTGGCGACGCGCTACCACAAGATCGCGCATGATCCGGCGGCCATCGAAAGGCTGTTTGTGACGGTGTTCCTGGAGGCGCACAAGACGGCGCCAAAGGAGATCGTCCTCGATCTCGATGCGACCGATGATCCGCTGCATGGTCATCAGGAGGGGCGTTTCTTCCACGGCTACTACGATTGCTACTGCTATCTGCCGCTGTACATCTTCTGCGGCCGACACCTGCTGTCGGCCAAGCTGCGCCCTGCCAACATTGACGGCTCGGCGGGCGCGGTGGAGGAGGTGTCGCGGATCGTGACGCAGATCCGCGCGCACTGGCCCAAGGTGCGCATCATTCTGCGGGCCGACTCAGGCTTTGCGCGCGAAGCGCTGATGGCGTGGTGTGAGGCTAATGGCGTTGACTTCATCTTCGGCCTGGCTAGGAACGTGCGCCTGACCCGGACGATTGGGGCGGAACTGGTCCAGGCGCGCGATGAGAGCCGCGCAACCGGCCAACCGGCACGTCGGTTCAAGGAGCTCACCTGGTCGACCCGCAAGAGCTGGAGCTGCAAGCGGCGGGTCATAGCCAAGGCGGAGTGGACGAAAGGCGAGGCCAATCCGCGGTTCATCGTCACCTCGCTGACGGCTGCCGATGGCGCTGGCCGGTACCTCTATGAAGCGGTCTACTGCGCGCGCGGCGAGATGGAGAACCGCATCAAAGAGTGCCAGATGGACCTGTTCGCCGACCGAACGTCCACTCACACCATGAAGGCCAACCAGCTGCGACTGTGGTTTGCCTCGATGGCTTATGTGCTGCTGGACGGCCTGCGCCGGATGGCCTTGCAAGCGACCGACTTGGCCGATGCCACCTGCGGCACGATCCGCCGCAAGCTGTTCAAGATCGGGGCGCTCGTCACCATCAGCGTCCGGCGCATCAAACTCGCTATGGCGTCCGGCTGCCCCTACAAAGAGGTCTTTGCTATCGCTCATCGCGCCCTTGCTGCTGCCGACACCAGCTGAACCAACGCTCCGTGTCGACAAGCCGCGGTCGATCCCGCAACGCCTCGGCGCGCCCGCATTTACCCGCATACAGCGCGATATCGCACCAAGACTCGTTATGCGAGAATCCGGTGACCAAAGTGTCCGATGAAAATGCACATCCGGATGCGCGAAGATGCTTTCCAGTGTCAAAAGCGGCGGCCTAGAAAATGAGGTGTGAGATATCCGGGCTAGCTCTTTGTTTGAGCATGTCCTTTTCCGCAAAACCGGTTCCCACTTTTGCGGGACATGCTCTAAATCGATAGTCTTACGTTCTTTCCGCAATTCCGCGGTCCATCCCACGCGGCAGCAGTGCCAGCGTGTGGCGCGCGATCATCAGTTCCTCGTCGGTCGGGACGACATAAAGGGCAATGCGACTCTGTGGCCGGGAAATCAGCGCAGTGCGCGCGACATTGGCGGCCGGATCGAGCACGGCGCCGAGCCAGGCCAGCCTTGCGGCAATGCGTGCGCGCACGCCGGCCGAGTTCTCACCGATGCCGGCCGTGAACACGAAGGCATCCAGGCCGCCCAGCGCCGCCGCCAGCATGCCCGCGAAGAGTCCGACCCTGTAGGCGAAATAGTCGAGCGCGAAGTCGGCCCGCGGGTCCGCGCTCGCTTCGAGCTCGCGCACGTCATTGCTGATGCCGGACAGGGCTTTCAAGCCGCAGTCGTGGTAGCAGAGCTTCTGGATGGCCGCGGCGTTCATCCCCTCCTGCTCCATTAGGTAGAGCAGGACGCCGGGATCGATCTGGCCAGGCCGCGTGCCCATCGGCAGGCCGTCAAGCGCGGTAAAGCCCATGGTGCTTTCGACGCTGCGCCTGCCGGCGAGCGCGCACATGGAGGCGCCGCTGCCCAGGTGCGCGACAATCACCCGGCCCGATGCAATGGCCGGCGCAACCTGCGGGAGCCGGCCTGCGATATATTCATACGACAGGCCGTGGAAGCCGTAGCGCCGCACGCCCTGCGCATGGAAGCGCTCCGGAATTGCGTAGTGATCGACAATCGCGGCATGGCCGCGGTGGAAGGCGGTGTCGAAGCAGGCCACCTGCGGGAGATCGGGAAAGCGCGCGAGAACGGAGCGGACAGGTGCGAGATTGTGTGGCTGGTGCAGCGGCGCGAGCGGCGTCAGGCGCTCGAGACGTGAAAGCACGTCGGCATCTACCAGCACCGGTCGGTCGTAATCGGGCCCGCCATGCACGACGCGGTGACCGATCGCGGTCGGGTGGACGTCCCGCTCGTCGCGCAGCCAACCGGCGGCGACTTGCAGCGCCGTCGTCACGTCGGGAACCTCCCCCGCGCCGTAGGCGCGATCAACGATCCCGGCGCCATCCTCTCCGCTCACCCGCAGCCGCGGGCGCGCGCCGATACCGTCCATCTGGCCTTTGATCTTGCGCGCGAGCCCGCCTGACGGCTCGACTGCAAACACCTGAAACTTGACGCTGGAAGAGCCGGCGTTGACGACCAGGATGCCGTCCATCGCAGCTCAGGCCGCCGGCAGCGCGGCCTTGCCGCGGCGGGCATGCGCATAAAGCGCAGCGGCCGCGCAGGAAGCCATGCGCGAGCGCACCGAATCCGCCCGCGAGGTCAGGATGATCGGCACCCGTGCGCCAAGGACGATTCCCGCGGAGTCTGCCTTGGCGAGAAACGAGAGGTTCTTGGCCAGCATGTTTCCGGCTTCGAGATCCGGCACCACCAGGATTTGGGCACGGCCCGCGACGGGAGACTCAATACCTTTGATCCTGGCCGCTTCCTGATCGACCGCGTTGTCGAAGGCGAGCGGCCCGTCTAGCAGGCCGCCGGTGATCTGCCCGCGATCGGCCATCTTGCAGAGCGCGGCGGCGTCGATGGTGGAGGGAATCTTGGAGGTGACCGTCTCGACTGCGGAGAGGATGGCAACGCGAGGCGTGCCGAGGCCGACCTGCGTAAACAGATCAATGGCGTTCTGTACGATGTCGCGCTTGGCATCGAGGTCGGGAAAAATGTTGATGGCGGCATCCGTGATGAACAGCGTCTCGGAATGGGTCGGCACATCCATGATGAAGACATGGCTGATCCGCCGCGCGGTGCGCAGGCCGGTCTTGCTCGACGCCACTTCGCGCATGAGCTCGTCGGTGTGCAGGCTGCCCTTCATCAGGAGCTCGCCCTTCCCCTCGTGGATCAGCTCGACACCCTTTGCCGCGGCCGCCTCGCTGTGCGGAACGTCCACGATCTCGAAGCGATCGATATCGATACCGTGCTCGCGCGCCACGGCAGAGATCTTGCCGGCCGGGCCGACCAGAATGGGAACAATGATGCCCGCCTGCGCCGCCTCGATGGGGCCGCGCAGGGCATTTTCTTCGCACGGATGAACGACAATCGTCGTCGCGGCCGGCACCTGCTTGGCGCGAGCGACAAGTCGCTCATATTTCACGTGCGGCGGATTGCCGACCGGGCCGATCGCTGCAATGCTTCCGGTCTCGCCATCCTTCTCGCCAAGCATGATCACCTCTCCACGGCGCTGAGCTTCGCACGCCGCCGATCCATCGTTGCTACGACGCTCTGGCCTGAGGCTCCTTGCGAATCTGGCGAAAGGGGATGCGAGAAGAGTCCTCATCGAGGCCGAACAGCCGCTCTACCTCGCTCAATCTGCTCTGGTCCTGCACGGACATCTCGCCGCGCGCAGCAAGCACCTGCCTGATTAGGCCGAACGCCGTGCGCCGCGTCTCCGGATCCGGCGGAAGCATTGAGGGAATGGCGGCAAGCGCCGCTTCCGGATCGATCAGCAGCATGTTGAATTGCTCGCGCACCAGCGCCTTGAAGGCTGACAAGGTCAGGTCATTGTGGGTCTGGCGAATGCGGCGCACCGCCTCGAACCCGCGTTCGTCGATGGCGGCGCGCGTCATGCCGGCGTAGAGGAGCCCGCGGATGACGGCTTCGCGCAGGCCGCCCGCCGCAATGCCCGACTTGAGCTCGGCCACCCGGGTGCGCAGCAGCTCGGCATGCAGCGGATTCCTCGGCGCTTTGCGCAGAGGCCGAGTGCCCTCCGGATCGATGCCGACGGCGGCCTGCAGCGCCGGCGAGCCATAGACCGTGAGGAACGTCCGCTCCGCCAGCGCCTCGCTTGCATCGCGCCAAGCGTCGAGCCCGGCAACGATCTGCCGGGATACGGCTTCCTGCCACGCAATAAAGGGATTGTTCGCCGCGACGGGCTGGCGATGCTCGCGAACTTCTTCCGCCATGGCGGCGACGGGGGCCATCATCGGGTTCGCATTGGAGAACAGCTCGTACTGCAGCCGCAGAGGGTGCAGTCGCTGCATCCATTCCGCAAGCGGAGAGCTCACCAGCGCGCGCACGACCGGCTGCGCAAACGTGCGGTAGAGGCCAAGGTTGATGTCGGATACACGCGCCGCGGTCGCAAAGCGCCGCTCATCGGCGACATCGTTGCCGCCGAGCGCGCGGATATCGTCGAGCGTCCTTGCTTCGCAGCGCATCACCCAGTTTCCGGTGACAAGGTCCGCGCCCGCCGTGGCGTCGTTCTTGGCTTCGAATACCGCCTCGTACAGGCCGGGAGGCAATGTGTCGATCAGATCGATATTGCTCGAGAACTCGCTGTGCTCCTTTTTTGCAACGCCGCCTGAAACGAAGATGCCGAGATGACCTGTGGTCTCGTGAATGGTGTAGACGATGGTTTGTCCGTAGGAGCGGATCTCGTCGACATTCTCGTAGAGATCGAGGATCCAGCCGAGCGCCTGCTGCGGCGGCGTGATGTTGTCGCCCTTGGAGCAGAATACCACGATCGGAGAGCGGATGTTGCGCAGGTCGACCGCGGTGCCGTCCGCAGCTTGAATTTTGCCGGCGGCGAGATTGTTGCCGATGAACAGCTCATCCACAATCGCCTGGATCTCCTCGGCATTGAGATTGACGTGACCTCCCCACCAGCGCTCGAAGCCGAGATAGCGCGGGGCTTCGGTGTCGATCCTGGAATAGAGGTTGTACTGCTTGGTCCACAGCGTGTTGGCCGGATTCTGATTCTCGAAATTCTGCACCAGCCAGGCGCCGTCGAACTTGCCGTGACCGAGGTCGCTCGCCAGGGCGGTCAGCCAGCTGCCGCCCAGGAGGCCGCCGCTGTAACGCATGGGATTCTTGCCGTGCACGCCCGCCCAATACGAAAGCGGCGAGCCCGCGATGATGATCGGGCCGAACAGCTCGGGGCGCAACGCTGCGAGTATCATCACCGCCCATCCGGCCTGGCAATTGCCGATGACGCAGGGCTTGCCGTCCGCGTCGGGGTGGAGCGCAATCACTTTTTCGAGGAACACCGCCTCGGCGCGCGCGATGTCGCCGAGCGTCTGGCCCGGCATCGGATCGGGCAGGAAGCCGATGAAATAGCAGGGATGTCCCGCCTTGAACGCAACCCCGATCTCGCTGTCGGCCTTGAAACCGCCGATGCCCGGGCCGTGCCCGGCACGCGGGTCGACGATCACGAAGGGCCGGCGCAATGGATCGATCTCGACGCCCGCCGGGGGCACGATCCGCACCAGGCCATAGTTGACGGGCCGCTCCAGGGTACGCCCGTCCATGACGAGCTCCACCTTGTAGTCGAGCACGTGCGGGACGGTTTCGGCGAGGTGCTCGCGATACTGATTGCCGCGCTGGCGCATCACGTCCCAGAACAGGATGCTGCGCTGTGTCGCATCCACCATGTAGTCCATAAAGGGCGCAAACGGACCGAACATGGCCATGCCAGACGACGATTGGGTTTGCTCGGAGGGCATGTCAATTACTCCTGCAGTCGAAGCGCATTCACTGCGACATGGCATGACGCGTGTTGCTGGGGCCGAAATGATCGGCAGGGCGTCGCGGGCAGTCTATCACCGCCAATGCATCGGGATTGTGAACCAATTTCTAAAGAGTGTCAGGCACTGACGCCTTGATGCAGGTCAACCGAGCACCGTCTCACGCACTTGTGAGCACTCAGACCCAGCTCAGGGTCATGCCCACGTCCCCCGGCATGCCGCCGGGAAAGTCGACAATCTGCACGCGCAACTTGTAGCCGCGCGGGCGAAAATATCTGTCCCACAAGTCGTAGATTTCCTTCGGCTTGCCGGTCAGCGTCTTTTCCCAGCCGGGCTCCTGCTGGTTGATGGCGCGCCCGCGGTCCGTGCACAGCGTGTTCGGAAAGCGATGGACCTCGACTTCGCTGAGGTGGTTGCTTACCGCGCGCTCGATGATCTTGATCGCCCGCGCGATCGCCTCCTCGTCGGACACGCCCGACGGCTTGGAAAGCTGATCGAGCAGTGCCTTCTTCTCGGCCTCCGCTTCGGTGCGCAGGCGCGCCTCCTTGGCTGCCTCCTCGGCTTCTGCCAGCGCCATCTTCTGCATGAAGTCCTTGGCGGAGGGCAGCTTTACATCGGGCTTGGTGGACATGGCTCGTCTTCTCCAGGCTTTAGCTCAGGTCAATGCGAGATCGCAGGCTTTGAGCTTGCGCAGATTGAGGTTCCCACGCGGAACCTCGCTGCAGCCCTCACATCATATGGCGTTTGGAACAAGCTTTCACGCACGTGTCACGCAATGAGTGGAGATTGTTCCCGCAGCGGGTAATGCGCCACCCCTGCTTTGGGAAATCGCAAGCGCGGCGGTCCGGCATTGGCACGACGTTCGAGTTTGCAATTTCTTTCATTGGAGCACTGGCCGATGATCCGATGGAGGAGTAGCATCCGCACAGGAGAACCTTCCACCATGAGCTCTGCCGTCGCTGCTTGGCGGGCCGCCGCAAGGGAAGGTCTTTTGATCCACATCAATGACGATCAGTGCGAAAGTGAGCTTGAGTAACCGCGAGGAGATGATGATGGCCGTGGAAAGCAAGTCATTCGAGCAAGGCAGCTCGGCAAGAGGGAAATCCGGTGCGACCGCATCGTCCGCACAGGAAGGGAGCGAGGCAATGGTCAATATGCAGAAGGAGCTGCTCGACGTGTATGAGCAGGCCAGTCGTGCGTGGCTGGCGCGCGTGAAATCGGAAGTGGACCTCTGGTCGGACTTGGCCACCAAGCTCTCGGCAACCCGCTCCATGCCGGAGGCCCTGGAATCGTACCAGAAGTTCGTGACGCAGCGCATGCAGATGGCTGCGGAGGACGGACGGCAGCTGGTCGAGGATTGTCAAAAGATCACGCAAAAAATGACCCGGTCGCTGTCCGGCACCGGGTGGCCGACGACAAGCAGTTGAACGGGCTGCAATGCGGCTGACGCCGGCAAGCCCGCGATGCTTTGAAAGGCACCGCAGTGAAAGGAGGGAGTGGTCCCGGTCCGGCAAGCCGGCTTGGCAACGAAAAAATCGAGTAGGAGTACGTCCATGCAGCAGATCCGCAACGATCCTGCGATTCCCGTGGATCGGAAATCATCGCAGGAATGGGCGAAATTGTTACGCAAGCTGCGCTGGATTGGAATGGAAGGCGAGGCGCGACGCCTGGAGCTTGCCTTGAGCACGCTGCCTCCGGAAGACAGGGCTGTCGCGACCGAGCCGCCCGGTACCGACTGAGCGCACAACGACATTGCGATTGACGGCATTGACCGACTGCCGTTGAGTGTTGCCGTAATTGCCGCGCGGCAGCTTCCCGACCCGCGCGTTCTGATTATCGAAACGGACAGGCGCTGGAATGCGCACCCTCGCTCTCGACCAATCGGTCGCCATGATTCCCGACGGCGCAAGCCTGATGATCGGCGGCTTCATGGCGGTGGGCACACCCGAGCGTGCCATCGACGAGATTGTGCGGCAGAAGAAGCGCGATCTTACCGTCATTGCCAACGACACGGCGGCGCCGGGCCGGGGTATAGGCAAGCTCGTCGACGCCAAGCTCATGCGCAAGGCGATCGTGAGCCACATCGGTCTCAACCCCGAAACCCAGCGCCAGATGATGGCCGGCGAGCTGGAGGTGGAGCTTGTGCCGCAAGGCACCCTCATCGAGCGCGTCCGCGCCGGCGGCTACGGTTTGGGCGGCATCCTGACGCAAACGGGCATCGGGACGACCGTCGAGGAAGGCAAGCGCCGCATCGACGTGGACGGCAGGAGCTTCCTGCTTGAAGTCGCGCTGCGCGCGGACTTTGCCCTGGTGCAGGCGTTCCTCGCCGACTATCTCGGCAACCTGAGCTACGCGCTGACCGCGCGCAATTTCAACCCGGTGATGGCGATGGCAGCCGCAACGGTCATTGTTTGCGCTGAGCACATCGTTCCGACTGGCGTGATCTCGCCCGATCACATCATGACGCCGGCCCCGGTCGTCGATTACCTCATCGCCAATTCGTGAAACGCCCATGGACGCGCAGACCATCATCGCCCGTCGCACCGCCCGCGAGCTTGCACCAGGAATGCTGGTGAACCTCGGTATCGGCATTCCGACCCTGGTCGCCAATTACGTTCCCGACGGCATGCACGTATTCTTCCAGTCCGAGAATGGGCTGATCGGCACCGGCGCGCCGCCTGAGGAAGGCATGGCGCATCCCATGCTCACCGATGCGGGCGGCCGCCCGGTGACGGCGCTGCCCGGCGCCAGCACGTTCGACAGCGCGATGTCGTTCGGTCTCATTCGCGGCGGGCATCTCGATCTCACCGTTCTGGGCGGATTGCAGGTCGATCAGACCGGCCGTCTGGCGAATTGGACGATACCCAAGAAGCTCGTGCCCGGGATGGGTGGGGCCATGGACCTCGTTTCCGGCGCGAAGCGGGTTGTCGTGGCGATGACCCATACTGCCAAGGGCGCCCCCAAGATCGTCAGGGAATGCACGTTGCCGCTGACATCGACGCGCGCGGTGGATCTGGTCGTCACCGAGCTCGCGGTCATCGGCTTTCCGAACGGCCGCGCGACGCTGCTCGAAACCGGCCCTGGCATCTCCGTTGCCCAGGTGGCGGCGGCGACGGAGGCCGAGCTTGTGATCCCCAAGGACGTTCCGGAAATGGCGTTGTAAGTCTGGAGGGTCAGGTGACCGAATCCGCAGGCAACAAGAAGTCTTCCTCAAGGCTTCCGGTCGTGAAGGCCAAGCTGCTCGAGGGCAAGCGAGGGCTGATCGTCGGTATTGCCAACGACCAGTCGATTGCCTGGGGCTGCGCCAAGGCGTTCCGCGCGCTCGGGGCCGAGCTCGCGGTAACCTATCTCAACGACAAGGCGAAGAAATATGTCGAGCCGCTTGCCCGCGAGCTCGAAGCGCCGATCATGATGCCGCTCGATGTGCGTGCGGAAGGCCAGATGGAGGCGGTGTTCGAGCGCATCGCCAAGGACTGGGGCAGGCTCGATTTCCTCGTGCACTCCATCGCATTCTCGCCGAAGGAGGCATTGCAGGGGCGCGTGGTCGATGTCTCACGCGACGGATTTCTCACCACCATGGACGTGTCATGCTGGACCTTCATCCGCATGGCGCATCTCGCGGAGCCGCTGATGCGCAAGGGCGGCACGCTTTTCACCATGACCTATTACGGCAGCCAGATGGTGGTGAAAAACTACAACATCATGGGAGTTGCCAAGGCGGCTCTGGAGGCCGCGGTGCGCTATATCGCAGCCGAGCTCGGCCCCAAGGGCATTCGCGTGCATGCCATCTCTCCCGGACCGCTTGCGACCCGGGCCGCCTCGGGGATCCCCGAGTTCGACGCCCTGCTCGACAAGGCGAAAGCAAAGGCGCCTGCGCGCAGCCTTGTGAACATCGACGATGTGGGCGTTGCAACCGCCTTCCTCGCGCACGACGCCGCGCGCCTCATCACCGGCGAGACGCTTTACATCGACGGCGGCTACCATATCATGGACTGATACGTGAATCCTCGAGCCGAAGCGGCCCCAAGATTTGGGGACTCAGGTTCTGCCGATTCAAGTCCGGCCCGCGCAACGGTGACCTCGCAAGGACGATGGCGGTCTGATGTTCGAGCAGTTCATCGGCACCAAACCGGTCGACCAAAGGCTCTTGTTCGATGTCGACGCGTTGCAGAGCTACCTTGGGGACCGCGTCGACCTTAAAGCTCCCGTGCAGCTCGAGCAGTTCAGGGGCGGGCAGTCAAATCCGACCTATCGCCTCACCGCGGCGGATGGCCGGCGTTTCGTTTTGCGACGCAAGCCGCCTGGAACGTTGCTGCCCTCGGCGCACGCGGTCGATCGGGAATACACCGTCACCCGCGCGCTCTGCGCCGCCGGCTTCCCGGTCGCGCGGCCCTACCTGTTGTGCCAGGACGATTCCATCATCGGCACCGCGTTCTACGTGATGGACTGCATCGAGGGCAGGGTGCTCTGGGATCAGTCGCTTCCCGGCATGTCCAGGTCGCAGCGCTTTGCGATCTGGGACGAGCTCAACCGCGTCATTGCGCTCCTGCACAGCATCGATTACCGCGCGGTGGGGCTCGAGAGCTTCGGCAGGCCGGGCAACTATATC
>Ga0310915_10001962_pt1 | contig 10804 bp, 13 predicted proteins | sample GREbulkMGAN111_FD_202508 | JGI IMG/M metagenome (GOLD analysis project Ga0310915, IMG submission 202508) | Lab enrichment of tropical soil microbial communities from Luquillo Experimental Forest, Puerto Rico - GRE.bulkMG.AN111 | ecosystem: Environmental > Terrestrial > Soil > Tropical forest >...
TTGCTCCGGCGGGATCGAAGGACGGCCTTCGCTCGCGTAAAGCCGCGAAAAGTCTACGGTTCAGCTCTCCCAACACATCGCGCACAAGCTTCCGGATCTTTCTCAGCGGATGGTTCGCCGGCACCCGCGCCTCAGGCGAAATGTACGAAAACAACCGACCCTGATCCGAAAATACCCCCCGCATGCAAGCCTCCGCCGATTCGCTATAGAAAAACTGAATCAGCAAATCCACGCTATGGCGAGGGGTTTTTCAGCAAACTGCTAGTGGACCGAAAATTGAAATCATTGCCAAATGCGTGCATCTTGGCACTCCGGGCTGCGCTCAAATCTTTTCTCAAACAAGCCGGTTTCGGTCGCACTGGCACGACGAAGTCCGACAAAAGGCTTCCAGTCGCGCTGGTTCTGCTAATCAGGAAGATCCGATAAGCGCGTTTCTTCTTGCAACGTTACGGTGGCGCTCATGTCCTCGTTCTCCTCCTTCCAGAGCCTGCGGGCAACTTTGATCGGGTCAATGCCGGCTTGTCGCCACCACGCGCGCTCGTCATGTGAGCCATGTGCCGCCCGGTGATGCCCTCGACAGAGCGGGACCGTGAACTCATCGCTGACCTTGCGGCCGAGCGCGCGTGGCGGCGTAAATCCGAGGTGGTGGGGGTCCGAGGGCTTGCGGCCGCACACGAGACACGCCTGTTGGGCGACGTAGTGCAGGTGTTCCGGTTGCGATAGCGGCGCGGGGCAGCAACCGTGAGGACGCTCTTGTCGATGCCCTTCGCTTGGTCAGGGGCGGCGCCTTCGGCGGGGTCAGTCACCCGCGCGCGGGCAATCTGAGGCATCGAAGACTCATCGTTCGAGGGCGCAGCCGCATCAGATGATGGAAGCTCGGATAGCCTGCGCTCAAAAGCGTCCTCCACGAACTTGGCATCGACTGCCGCGAGGCTGTTCTTGGCGGTGAGCGCCTCACCCGCCCAAGCCGCGGCGAGATCAGCCGACGTGATGTTGCCCACCTCCGCTAGCAGTTTTTCGCGCAGCGCGGGGATCGAGTCTGAGCGGGATGTCGCCTTTCTTGCTACCACGGCCATGTCCATTGCCAGGCGTGTTCTTCGACTTGAACGAGCGGTCAACCGCCGACGGCAACAATGAGGGTGGTCCATCGCAGAGATCCGGGCATCAAGATCGTCCTCGCCGGCGATGCCAACCAGCGTGAACAGGGCGTAGCGACGGGCGTAGGTCAGCGCGGCGCCCATGCGCTGTGGATTGGCGGTCTCGGCGATCGGACAGACCGGCCAGTCCGAAGCAATCCACTCGCCAGAGGCGTGGGCGAGCGTGGTGGTCAAATGGACCATGCCGGCGGTCTGATCCATGGCGGTCGTCTGTAAGGTGGCGATCCCGTGCTGCCCAGCGTCTTGCGCACGATGTCGAGCCCACTGGAGAGCGGCGCATAGCGGAAGCTGCGCTCACCGTCTCCTGGCCGGCCGGTGCGGATGGTAGCGGTGAGCGACTTTTCCGGATTAATGAGTTCGGCGTGCGCCTTGGCCAAGGCCGAGGCCAGCGCCGCGACCGTTTCACTGGACCGGGGCATGGGTTGCCTCCATCTCCAGCACATCAAAGCTCACCGCCCCCGATTTCGAGCGCTTGGCTTTCACGCCATGCCCGATGGCCTCCCTGGCATCCTCGGGCATCAAGGCTTTGAGCTCGCTTTTGGCCCGCTCGTGGTCGAGAAAGGCGCTCCGGGTGTTGCGGAAGAGAGCAGCGAACTCGGCCCAGGAATTCGATGAGCTCATATCGACGATGCGGACGGCCTCGATGCGCGGCCGCGGCGGCTCGCCGTTGATCAGGTGGGGCGTTTCGCCGGATTGGACGCAGCGCCAGAACTTCTTTTCTGCCGAGACCAGAACGCTCAGATACAGCGGGTCCATGGGGATCGTGATCTCGACCCATTTGCCGCTGCCGGTGATGATTGACAGCACTGAGGTCCTCAAGTGGGTGACCCACATGTTATGCTGGATCTGAGCCATGTACTTTTCGGCAGCGGCCTCCTCCGAGAACGACCACGGCAGCATGAATTTGGCCTCAAACACGGCCTCAATCTCCTCCACGGAGCCGTCGAGGGTGGCTGCCATCCAGGAAATGGCCGAATGCTTGACTTGGTGCTGGATGTTGGAAACGCGCCGGCCGGTATTGCGCTCGTACCAGAAGCGATTGAGCTGCTCGGTGGCGGCCCCGAGTTGGACAACAAGGTTGCCAGACAGGTCCTCTCGCTCGGCCTCGCCCCGTTTCTCCTGCCAGAGACACGCGCCCTCCTTCGATGGAGTGCCGCAGAACTTGCCCGCGAAGCGGCGTTAGGACTCGCTACGATCAAGCGGGCAGAACTTGCTGACGGCGAAACATCAATGACCATGGCCAACGACTTGGCCGTTCGCCGCGCTTTTGAAGCTGCCGGCGTCGAATTCATTGAGGAGAATGGCGGCGGGCCTGGGGTGCGCCTGCGCAAGGCGCATCAACACGGAAAACGCAAATAAACTGTTACTACGATTCGCAGCTTCCTTTTAACGAGCACGCCCACGTCGGCGGGTGTCGACACTGAGCGGCTCTTGAAGGCGGCGGTTTTCTGACGACCTTCCCCAGCCAGTATACTGCCACCGGCGATGGCAGAGGGATCAAAGGTGGATGTGAACGCATCCCCGGCTGTAACAACGAACGCTAGCGCGAAACGTGTGCTTGGCTCGCCTGCAGCTACTCACGTCCATAGATGTCGTCGAGGCGCACGATGTCGTCCTCCCCGAGATAGCTGCCGACCTGCACCTCGATCAATTCGAGCGGGATCTTGCCCGGATTCGCGAGCCGATGAATGCTGCCGATCGGGATATAGATGGATTCGTTTTCGTGCACGCTGCGCACGTGATTGCCGAGCGTGACCTCCGCCGTTCCCTTGACCACGACCCAATGCTCGGAGCGATGGAAGTGCTTCTGCAGCGAGAGCTTGCTTCCCGGCTTCACGACGATACGCTTCACCCGGTAGCGCGGGGCAATATCCACATCCTGATAGTACCCCCATGGACGATAGACGCGGCGGTGCTCGACCGCGGCGCGATGGTTGTGCGCCTTGAGCTGCTCGACCAGCGTCTTCACTTGCTCGGCCTTCGCGCGCGCGCTGACCAGCACGGCGTCCGCAGTCGACACCACGATGACGTCGTCGAGCCCGACCACGGTGGTCAGCACAGGTTCCTCCGAGCGCACGAGGCTGTTGCGGCTGTCCAGCATCACGACGGAACCGTCGGTGGCATTGCCGGCGGCGTCGTGATCGAGCACGTCCCAGACGGTGCTCCAGCTGCCGATGTCCGACCAGCCCATATTGGTGGTAGGGACCACGGCGGCGAGCTTGGTCCGCTGCATGACGGCGTAATCGATCGATTTTTTGGGCGCGCGTGCGAACGGTTCGCTTGCCAGCCGCAGAAAATCGAGGTCGCGCGTGAGGCCAGCAACCGCCGCCTTGGCGGCCTCGGCCATCGCCGGCTCGAAGCACTCGATCTCGCCGAGCATGGTCGCGGCGTGAAACAGGAAGTTGCCACTGTTCCACAAATACTGTTCCGCCACGTAATTGGCGGCGGTCGCGGCATCGGGCTTCTCCACGAACGCCTCGACCGTGCGTGCGGATGCGCCATTGAGCTTCTCCCCGGGGCGGATGTAGCCGTAACTCGTCGCTGGATGGGTGGGCTCGATGCCGAAGGTGACGATCCGCCCCTCAGCGGCGACGGCGGCGGCGCGTTGGCAAGCTTGGCGGAATTCGTCGGGCTTGCGCACAACGTGATCGGCCGCAAGCACGAGCACGAGGGCGTCGCGATCGCGTTGGGCCGCGAGCAAGGCGGACACCGCGACCGCGGGACCGGAATCGCGGCCCATGGGCTCGAGCACGATGTCGGCCTCGAAACCGCGCCCGCGCAAGTGCTCCGCCACGACAAACCGAAAGTCGGTGTTGGTGATGACGATCGGACGCCCGAACAAGTCGGGTTCGGAAATGCGGCCAAGTACCTGCTGGAATGTGGACCCCTCGCCGACGAGCGAGACGAACTGCTTGGGCATGCTTTCGCGCGAGACGGGCCATAGCCGCCTGCCCGCGCCGCCGCACATGATCACCGGGATGATTTGAGCCACCATCAGCAAGCTCCCTCGACAGCTACAACAGCTACAACAGCTACAACAGCTACAACAACTACAACAACTACAACAACTACAACAGCTACAACAGCTACAACAGCTACAACAGCTACAACAGCTACAACAGCTACAACAGCTACAACAGCGAAGCGGTCCTGGTCCAAAAGGTCAAGCTGTGCCGCGGGTGAATTCGGCGCTGCCCTGAACATCAGCATTGGGGGTACAGCGCCGCGTCGTGCCAGATGGACGCCACATCGTCATTCGCGATCCTTCAGCAGTCAGCCGCGCTTAGCCTGGAAGATACGGTTGAGTGGGTGTGCGCTCCATAGCAATTGAATACGGCCTGGCAGCCGAGTTGGACACATCCGCGGTATCACAAATGAGAAACCCAGCCATCACCAAATTGGATCAATTCGCATGCGCTCGAAACTGGGCTTACGATCTCGCATCTACGATGCGCATTCGACCTGGGCATGCCGTACGATGGGGGAAGATCGTACTCGGGCTCTTGCTGGTGATGACGATCGCTTCCTGGCTGCACTCCGTTCCGGCTCAGCCCAGGGCGTTTCAGTGCTCGCAGCTGCTATGCCACCAAACTGAACCCGACGACGGCAAAGTGATGATCGAACGCATATGCGAGCCGAATTCGCGCGCGCTTCATGATCGCAAAGCTGGTGGCGTCGACTGCGGACAGCTTGTGCAGATCCGCGCGTCGAAAATATTCCCAAGACTGTTCCAGGTCGCGCAACTCGCATGGAAGAATCCTTACCGTGCCGGGCTTGTAGATAGCTTCCTTCCATGTCAGCGCGACATCCCGACTGGCGTTACGATCGAGAAATGTGAATGTCTCGATGACTACGGGAACGGAACTGTGAAGTTTCGCGCCCACTCCGCGCAACAGCTCCCACTGCTCTCGCGCTTGCGGATGTAGTGGGTCCCGTGACAGCGCTAGCGCAATCCACGCCCCGCTGTCGACGAAAACCGCTTCCCCTTGCCGCATCAGCGCCCGTCGTGAACGCTATCGTGTTCGATGGACGTACGCTTCGGCTCGCCGTCCCAGATGGCAACCGGGCCTGCGGCCTGGGGCTTGAGCAAGGTCTTTCGGATCGCACCGCGGATGAGCTCCGCGACACTGCGCCCCGAGCGCGCCGCGGCCATGCGCAGCGCGTCGAGTTCTTCCTTGCGGAGGTAAACCTGGGTCTTTACCATGTATGTCACTTTACTGGAGCTGTTGACACACGTCAACTCGACAGGCTGGTAGCGGGCGGGTATGCCGATCTCGCTTGCTCCAAAGGGCAAACCCGGCGCGGGTCATCATCGGATGCTTACTTTCCTACGATTTGGACCGAGAAAGCAGACTGTTTGAGCGGGCCATAGCATGACGGTCCTGGTCACCGGCGGGGCCGGCTATATCGGAAGCCACATGGTTCACGAGCTCGTCGATGCAGGCGAGCGCGTCGTGGTGCTCGACAACCTCGCGACCGGTACGATTGGGCAGTAGCGCAGGGCGCGTCGCTCGTCATCGGTGACGTCGGCGATCAACTGCGCGTAGCCGCGTTGATCGCGGAGCATCGGGTTGACGCTGTTATCCATTTCGCCGCCTCGATCGTCGTCCCGGACTCGGTTCGCGATCCGCTCGGCTATTACCGCAACAATACGGTGAACTCGTGGGCCCTGATCGAGAGCGCCGTGAAGGGGGGCGTGCGCCATTTCATCTTCTCTTCGAGCGCCGCGGTCTACGGCCATCCCGAGCGCGTGCCGGTGCGCGAAGACGATGCCACGGTGCCGACGTCACCTTATGGCTCTTCGAAGCTGATGACCGAGATCATGCTACGCGACGCCAGCAGCGCCCACGGCCTGCGCCACGCGATCTTGCGTTACTTCAACGTCGCCGGCGCCGACCCGCTTGGTCGCGTTGGCCAGTCGACCAAAGCGGCCACCCACCTCATCAAGGTCTCGCTCGAAACCGCGCTCGGCCTACGGCCAAAAGTGGACGTCTTCGGCACCGACTACCCGACACCAGACGGCACCTGCATCCGAGATTACATACACGTGGGCGATCTCGTGCGCGCGCATAGCGATGCGCTGGCATATTTGCGCGCTGGTGGGGAGTCTGTCACGCTCAATTGCGGTTACGGCCGTGGTTTCTCCGTGCTCGAAGTGATCGAGACCGTAAAGCGGGTCTCCGGCGTCGACTTCAAGGTCGCGTTCGCCGGCCGGCGGGCCGGGGACACCGCACAGATCGTGGCGGCCTCCGACCGGGCTCGTTCTTTGCTCAAATGGCAGCCGCATTTCGACGACCTGCAAACAATCGTGGGCCACGCGCTGGCATGGGAGCGCAAAATTTTGGCGCGCGGCAGCTGATTTCTCCAATTTACGGCTCGAGCAAGACCCGGCTTGCGAATTTGCGCGCGAGCGCTGCCGTTCATAGCGGTTCGTAGTCGCTAACGGGCGGCTTACATTTGCGCCCCACCGACCGAACAAGCAGGCTGCAATTCCCCTAAAAGCGATACTCCGCTGGTATGAACTTGGCGATGGTCGACGCTGGTACGAAATATTTGGCGATATCTTTGGGCTCGCTTTCGGCGTCGGCGCGGGTGAAAATTTTCCGGCTCATGATGCCGAGCAAGCATTTCTGTCCGGCATCGAACACGCCAGATCCAGAATTGCCGGTGGTCGCGACATCGCTAATCACGGTGGAAAGCCTTGTTCGGTAGGCCGGAGGAAGCAGCCATGGCGACATGATGTGCGAACGCGCTGTGCCCTCGGGAATTGCAACGATGACCGGCTCGCCCACCCACGGCGCCTTCTCACACAGCGGCATGCGGCGCATCCGCAGGTAAATGGGCAACTTTTGCTCGTCAATGGAGAGCAGCGTCAGGTCCATCCACTCGTACGAGCTCTCCTTGATAGCTTTCGCAGGCAGGTCCATACCCGCGATGCGCACGCTCGGCTTGGTGTGAGCGGCGGAGCCGACGACATGCGCGGCGGTGATGATAAGGCCCTTTCCAAGATAGACGCCATAGCCGGTCCACGATTGCGGCGGGTCCTGCACGATGTTGACCGCGTAAAGGCGCAACGAGTCGTCGGTGGACTGGGCCTGGCTGGTAGGCTCGGCATGCGCGTACCCGAGCAGCATCAAGGCCATCACTGCCAAGCAGAATTCAATCGCACGGCGCACGGTTGACCTTCGGCCCAACGCGCATGAAAGATGCCCCACGCTTGTCCCTAAAGATAGGGTTCCGGGCCCCTGTGTCAAACGATGTTCCGATCAATGGCCGAGGCACACGATGCGGCGTTGGGTTAGTTCTGCTAAAAAAGTTGGATTGAATCATCTCTGGTAATCGGGCTCGGAGCGCCCAAAACAGCCATCTGACGACGAGCACAGTCGTTGTTCGCTGACAAGATTTCAGAAACGGCGCGACGCGACCCAATTAGTCCGCGACACAAGCAGGGGAATGGATGCATGCCGGCGCGGCACGCCACCCGCCACCGACCGGTGCGCTTTCACGTACGTGGATTCGATCATCTCGGTGTCCGTGGATCATCCGTTCCCAGCAAGTTCCCGAAACAGGTTTTCCCAGACGCCGCGCCGCTCCCAATCCCCTTCCAAAAGCCACTCAGGATCGTACTGTCAGGGTCGAGAAATTAATGAGTTCTGACCCTAGACTAGTTTGCCCTCATTGGGTCTGCCACGATTGAGAGGACCACAATGACTCGCACGCACTTCGCCGAAGGGCAAATCCTCTTCAGAGAGGGAGATCCGGCGGATAGTGTTTTTCGCCTCCTCAGCGGTGCCGTCGACATACTCCGTGAACTCGATGGCGACCCGATCCTTCTCGGGACGGTTGACGCAGGACAGCTTATAGGGGAGATGGGCGTTGTGGAAAACCGGCCCCGCAGTGCGACGGCTCGAGCCGCCAGCGAGGTCGAGGTAGAGATCCTCACGCCGACCGAGTTCCTTGATCAGATTGTAGCCTCGCCGCGGGCCGCCCGCGAGTTGATTCGGCGCCTCAGTCAGCGGTTGCGCGAGGCCGACGATCGCATCGTCAACGATGAAAGGCGAAGCGGCCGATCCCAGGGGACCCGCAAGGACGCCGACAACCAAACGGCTGTAGTGTCAGTCAATAATGCTTATCTCGCTGCCAAGAATCCGTGGTTGCAGCGTCGGTTCCGCGCTCCAATCGGGCTCGGCGATCTGCCGTTCGTCGTTGGCCGGGGGCCCGTTGCAGGGGAAGGGCTGCCGCCGTTGCCGCCAGACCTCAAGCTCAATGACACCGTCCCGTTCAGACTATCGCGCAACCACTTCATGATCGAGAAGCGCAACGGAAGTTATTATGTGCGCGACCTCTGCAGCACGCTTGGAACGATCGTCAACGGCGAGCCCATCGGCGAGCATTTCCGCGGTGATGATGCGCCGCTGCGAGCGGGAGAGAATGAAGTGATTGCCGGCGGCGTGGATTCGCCGTTTGTCTTCTCCGTGCTCATAGGTTGAGACTGCTGGAGCGTTCGTGCGCGGGATCTCTAATCGCCCAAGATCGAACTTGCTCTGCATGGCGATCTCCTCCGGTCGGCTCTTTTGCGTCAGCACCAGCAACGTCTGCGCAATTAAAGGCTCGGCTCAGTCCGGGCCGAGGATGGTTTAGAGCCGCTCCATGTACATTGTCGCTGACGCGGCTGACGGTGCTGATCCTCCCCGGACAGCGGTGCCTCGTACGGCATACCCTGAAGGCTTTCCCTCATCGAGATGAATTGGCTTGATCAGCAGGCCGGTCAGAGGACACTTTCGGGTGGCCATGACGTGCCTTTTGGCTGATTCGAGGAAAAAACATTATTGGCGTGGTGTTGGCCACAATGAGTTTGAGTATGCGGCGTTGGACCACCTCGGTCTCGGCCTGGGGTCGCCGGAGTGCATTGCAAGTCTTGCGCCTTGCCTAGTTTGCAAAGTCTGTCGTCACGTCACTCGAAGCTGATGTACGACAGCCAAGTCGGCCGACGCGAGCTCGGTGATCGACCACATCCTCGGCAGGCGGGTGCGCTCACCCTATTGGAAAGCTGTGTGCAGGACCGGAGGAAACTGTGCTTGTCGGAGCCTCCCAACACGGCCTTGGCAACTTGGCCGTTTCGCACCGACCGGGCTTGACATATGCCGAGGCATATGCCAGTTAGGATTGATGGTCGAGCGGTGGGTGAAATTATTCAAAAATGGGCGCAATCAGGCCGTGCGGATTCCGCGCGAGTTCGAGCTGCCGGGAGAGGATGCAGTTATCCGAAAGGAAGGCCAGCGACTTATTATTGAACCGGCACCACCCAAATCGCTGCTGGCCGTTCTCGCGACCCTACAGACGCTCGAAGAGGAATTTCCGCCAATCGAAGGGCTTCCGGCAGAGCCCGTGAACCTGTGATAATGGGTTTCCTGCTCGACACCAATGTCCTTTCGGACCTCGTGCGACGTCCGCATGGACGGATTGCCGATCGCATTGGGCAGGTCGGAGAACAGAACGTCTGTACCAGTATCATCGTCGCTGCCGAGTTGCGCTATGGGGCGGCGAGGAAAGCCTCGCCGCTGTTGAGTGCGCAGCTCGAAACCGTGCTGGGTGCACTCGAGGTGCTCGCGCTCGAATCGCCAGTTGATGTTGTTTATGGCGAACTAAGAACACGGCTCGAACGCGCTGGTCGATCCATTGGCGCAAACGACTTGCTCATCGCCGCTCATGCATTGGCATTGGCTCATACGGTAGTCACCGATAATGAGCGAGAATTCTCCCGGATCGATGACCTTCGGATCGAAAATTGGCTGCGGTAATGCTTGATGGCAAGACCTAGCAGTTTGCGGAAAAAATTTAGAAACTGAACCATTGTCATCTCAGATGAGGGTCGAGTTTTGACGATGGATCGAGCTTTGGTCCCTTCGATCGGCCGTGGACTACGCCGCGACCAGTTTGGGGATGCGGATCAGATTGTAGGCGATCAAGTTGAGCAGGAAATCGGCCGCGACGGCGGCGATGCCGCGGTGCTCGGTCTTGCGCATTGTACCGTGCTGTTTGCCCCAGCCGAAGATGCATTCGGTCATCGCTCGGCAGGATTGCGACATGCCGTAGCCTTGGTGCCTCGTGGTGCGTCCGTCGATGGCGCTGCGGCGACGCTTGCCGGTTGAGGTGATGCTGTCGTTCTGTGCCACATGCGGCGTGACGTTGATGGCGCGTAGATTGGTCACATGGTCAGCAGTGTCATAGGCTTTGTCTTCGCCCACCGTAATGCGTCGGCCGAGCTTCTTGACTTTGGCCTTGAGCATCGTCTCCGAAGCGCGCCGCTCAGCGGTGCCGGTGGCGAGCGTGACCATGCCGGCCACCGCCAGCCCATGCCGGTTTTCCATCGTGGCGTGGCCCATGTAGCAGAGCTTCGCCTCCCGCCCGGCCGCCTTGCGGTAAAGTCGGCAGTCGGGATCGGTCGTGCTCGCATGCGTGTCGTTCTTGCGCTTTTGCCCATGGAAGTTGGCCCCGCCGTCATCATCGCCGCTGCCGGCCTTGGGGCGGAAGCTCTTCTGTGAGGCCCAGGCTTCGATCAGCGTCCCGTCGACCGAAAAATGCTCATCCGACAACAGCGGTTTGACCTGCGGATGGTTCAAAAGCTTGGTCATGAACTTGGCGAA
>Ga0310915_10001963_pt1 | contig 10803 bp, 11 predicted proteins | sample GREbulkMGAN111_FD_202508 | JGI IMG/M metagenome (GOLD analysis project Ga0310915, IMG submission 202508) | Lab enrichment of tropical soil microbial communities from Luquillo Experimental Forest, Puerto Rico - GRE.bulkMG.AN111 | ecosystem: Environmental > Terrestrial > Soil > Tropical forest >...
CGACCTTTTCCAGCAGGTTGCCGAGCAGGTCGAGCTTGGTCGACACCTTGGCTCCGCCTACGATCGCCGCGAGCGGACGGATCGGGCTTTGCAATACTTTCGTGAGCGCCTCGAGTTCATCCTGCATAGTGCGCCCGGCATAGGTCGGCAGCCTGTGACCGATGCCTTCGACCGAGGCATGGGCGCGGTGCGCCACCGAGAAGGCGTCGTTGACGAAGATGTCGCCGAGCGCAGCGAGCTGCGCGACGAAAGCGGGATCGTTGCGCTCCTCGCCCGGATGGAAGCGGGTGTTCTCTAGGCACAGGATCTCGCCCGGTTTCATGGCGTCCACCGCCGCCGCCGCCCGTTTGCCGATGCAATCCTCCGCGAACGCGACCGGCCGCTTAAGCACGGCCACGATCGCCGGCATGAGCAGCTTGAGCGATTGTGCCGGATCGGGCCCTTTCGGGCGCCCGAAATGGGAGAGCAGGATCACCTTGCCGCCCCTGTCGGCAATCTCGCGGATGGTTGAAGCCACGCGCTCGATGCGGGTCGTGTCGGCGACCTTGCCGTTCTCGACCGGCACGTTGAGATCGACGCGCACGAGCACGCGCTTGCCCCTCACGTCGGCCTCATCGAGCGTGTGGAACATGTCAGTTGCTCATTGCAGGCGGGTCAGGTCAGCTTGCCCATCGCAACTGCGGTTGGTCGTTCCGCAATTGACCTCAAGCCTAGGAACGTCGCAGCCGGATGTACGATGATACTTGACGGAATGGATGCGAGATATTGCCTAAAACGCCCTTTGTGTTCGAACCGGGCGCGAAACTCCGACCGTGCTATATATTCTGTGAGCCGCGGGGCGATTCCACCTGCGATGAAGACACCGCCGCGAGCGCCGAACATCAGAGCAACATTTCCGGCAAAAGTTCCCAGCATCGTGCAAAACAGGTCGAGGGCCGCTCGCGCGGTTGGGCAAGTACCATCCAGTGCTGCGTTCGTAATCTCGGCGGCATTGCGCTTCGGGGCTTCATTTCCGTCGATTGTGATGACAGCTCGATAGAGATTTTCTAATCCGCTGCCCGAAATTACTCGCTCCGCCGACACGTGACTGAACTCCCGGCGCAAATAGTCGATGATCGCGTCTTCGCGCTCTGAGGTAGCTGCCATAGTCGCGTGACCGCCTTCGCTTGCGATGACAATGGAGGCTTGGGAGCCCGGGACAAAGCAGGCCACACCGAGGCCGGTTCCAGGTCCAAGCACCGCCATTGGAGCCCCCAATGCGGCCTCACCACCGCCCACTGGTACAAATCTGATGCCGCGAGAAGCGGTAATGATAAGGCAGTCGCCTCAAAATCATTCAAGATATGGACTTTTGCGAAGCTAAATGCCGCGCACAGCTCAGGCGCATCAATTGCCCACGCGGAATTGGTGAGCACACAACGATCGTTGTTGACCGGCCCGGCAACTGCGAGCAACGCCTCCCGCACTGACACTTGCCGACAATGATAGTCCAAGAACGCGTTAACGGCGTCGGTAAATCGAGGGAATTCCGCTACGGTAAACCATTTGATCGGGCCAAGAACACCATTTGACAGAAGTGCAAATCTAACGTTCGTGGCGCCAATATCGCCTAACAACCTATGCTCATGTGAGAAATCCATCGAGCGTCCTGAAACGGAATTTGCTGGCAAAGAGACCTCTATATCTCGCGTTCACTCAGCGCCTAGTAGGCGCTACAATGTTTGTGTCAGCCCAAACAAAGTAGAGAAACCCCATCGCCGGCATCCCCGCCTACTGTGCGCGCGCCGCGAGCGGCCAAGTCGCCGCCGTGCCGCCGAGCAGAGTGATGAACTCGCGTCGTTTTAGTTGATCGAATTGCATTCGGTTTCCGCCAGCCAGGGCCGGATTGCAAGATATCGAATTGCAAGCGATCAGTCAGCGGGTAGTTGGGAGGCACGGCGCGAAGCAATAGCCCCGGCCGAGGTATGGGCGGCCGGGGCTACAGGGATCGTTGTGCGTCGGACGGGTAGGCCGACGCAAGCCAAGCTTTACAGGGAAATGGTTGTCGATCCGTAAACCTGGGCCTGGGCCGACGAGATCGTCGCGATGATGTGGTAGAGGAATGGGGGCCGAGCTACCCCCGAAAGCGGACATCCGATCTGCCGCACTTCATCGCCTGGTAACGGCTATGCGGCGACGACGCTTGCGGCGGCGAAAGGGCGGCTGATCCGCTGCACTGTACCGGGATCGACTCCGAACTGTTTGGCAATGACGCGCACCCGTAGCCATCAATGGCCAGGCTCGCGGCGAGCCTAGGACGTCCGGCTCGACTGAATATCCACTGGCGCGGACGTAGGTATATGAGAAGTGTCAGTCGTGGCGACGATCGTCCTACACAACCGCCGGCATGACAAGTAGTGCGAAGCCTGGATTGCGCCAATCGCCATGAAGCCCGCAGCTATAGCCGCGACCCAAATATAGAGAGCGCGCGGGTGCTTCTCGCTCTCACGCACAATCAGTTGGCCGCCAAGCTCTATGTCTCGTTGCTTTGGCTCGACCTTAAAGTAGTATTGCCATTGCTCTTCCGTGAACGCATTCAAGTCCCGCCTTAGCGCGTCGTTGTGACTGTCAGTCTCATCCTGATGCAGCAACTCTCCGATTGAGTCAGCGGCGAGCGCTGGCACGCCCGCTGCTAACAGCACCACGAGCGGCAGCAGTGCGGCGAAGCGACACTTTTCGGTCGGCGCCGATCGCGCTCCCTGCTGGCGGCGACGCGGCCTGAATTGTGCTGAGGTCAGCATTCGTCTCGCCCCTACAGCTGTTCCATTAGCAAGAGTGCTTCCATCCCGTAAGTTTGATCTCCGAGTCTTCACCGTCAACCATCACGCTCGGCGCGTGGTTACCAACGAGTTAAAACGCAACCACAATCCCTTGAAATTGGCACGGCTGTGCAGATGGGACTTGCGTCAGCCGTCGTAAGTCCGAGATCACTGGGCATATGAATGAGCGGGACTTCCCGCACCTGGTCGAACTCGAGTGGCCGGAGCCGGCGCACAAGCTGCCGCCGAAGAAGCCGCAAGGCTAACCATCGGCTCGGCCTAGGGCGATTCAGCGATAACGGTGACTTTATGCAAGCTGATGACCAAGCAGCATCGGTCCAATTGAATCCGCCCGCAGGTTTTCGTCCCCAGGTGAGTGCAATGGTGGAGTACGCGTTTCCGTAATCGTTTAGAAGCGAAGCTGCATTGATTGCGAGAGGCCGGCGGCGCGCCGCCGGGCGGCCCTCCCTACCAGCCGGTGCGGCCTCGCGGATAGCGCAAAGGATGATCCTTCGGGTCGCCCCAATCGCCGTCTTCAAAATTCCTGAGCCGTCTTAACTCGCGCAGATAGGTCTCAATTGGCACGCCAGCATTCGATCTCACCTTCGGCAGTGGCGCTGGCGGCGGTGGTGTTGGCGCACGGAATGGCGGTGGCGTAACATCAACAGCATCTGCCTGGTCAGGCGCTAACCACAGCGGCGCGGCGTGGCCTGCTTGTCGGCCGGGACGCGGGGACTCATTTGGACATCTTTGCGAGCGCTTGCCGGCCGGCGTCCGTGATCCGCACGCGCACAAGGCCGGTCTGTCGACCGTCGGCGACCATGCGCTCGCGCTTCGTGGTTGCGAGTCCGGCCTCGACCAGTTCGACCATCATGTCCATCGAGAACCCGTGCGCTCGCAGGATCGCCTTGGTGTAACCGTAACGGCTCCCAGCAAGCAATTCGAGGGCGCGGCGGCGGTCAGGATTGGGACGGCGATAGTGGCGTCGGGTTGGCATCGGTGCACAGCCACGATTAGCGCCCCGACCCGCCACGGCCACGTGACAGGTCAGGACGGCGCAACGGGCGTGGAGCGACATGACCAAGACAATCCTAGTCGAGACCATGACGCGCAAATCGGGCCGTCCAAAAAATAATGGGCTGTTTCGAAGAGTAACCTGTGACAGTGGTCACAGCAGCCGAGGCCGAAAGCGGGCATGCTGCTCGTGCGGTAGATACTGAAGCACCCCCCGAAGTAGCTGCCGAAGCGGGCAGACGGGCCTGCCCGCGCCATAGCTGCGCTTCGCCGAGACTGCAATGCACAAGAGACAAAGAAAGCCCCGGGCGTGCCGGGGCTTCGAGTTGCGTAACAAAGGAGAAAGCCTAGAGGAATGAGTTCTCTAGGCGCCCCGATACTATCCCACGGCACAAATCAGGCAAGGCGCGGATCGCGATATGCGTCAGAATCATGCAAGGTACGCGTCCAAAAAATCACGGTTGCCTTTAACCACTGGGTAAGGCCAACGCGGGGCTTTGCTGGATGGAGGTGCAATCGTGCTCAAGGAAATCGAGGCTGGGGCCGCGCTCGTCTGTCGTAGGCTCATAAATCAAATCAATGCCCGGCTGTCTTCCCAAGCGGGTGTTTAGCAATGTTGTGTACTTGGCTCTGTATCGGCACCGCCTGTGGTGGCGTCCTCGCCGGCGGTCTCCTCGTCCTGCTGGCGGCGAGGCTGCCATGACTGACAAGCACACAGCCCTTGAGGCCATCAGCGCTAGCTTGCGGGATGTCACAAGCCTTCGCGACTTCATCGCCGCCGTTGAGGTCGGCGCGAGCCCTTCACCGTGCTGAGGACATCGGCAGCGCGCTCAAGGGAGGCGTGAACGTCTGCCAGCGACAACTTGTCAAAGAAGTGCTCGGGCCTCTTGTTACGGAGTTCGTTTGCAATTTTGGCCGCGAGGGCGCGACACCTATTCAGCGCGGCTCCAATGCCAGCCTTCTCGGTCGCGTCCAGGCCGTCAAACTCATCAGACATAATGCGCTCCGTCATCTGACCAACTGACTAGGACATTGCCGCCGGGGGAACGGACGGCTCTCGGGTGAAGGGCCCTGCGTCAGCCGCCCACACTATTTTTTTGCACTGATTCGGAATCTCATGCCAATACGCGCATAAAAAGCGCTACCAATGCTTATGCAATCGAGCCCAAGTGCTCGAAGCCCAAGGCAATCAAACACGCTTCCGCAAAAGATCGATATTCGCACCTTCGCTTATCACGTCCCCGTCATCCGCAGTCATTGAATTCCCCAAGATCGAGCCGTCTCTCGGCCCCGATCAGGGCAATCAACAGCATCTGATAAGCGCCACCATCGGTGGCCCCGGTCAGGCGCGCGATCTTGTGGGCAGCCCATAACATGCGCTGATGCCGCGAGCCCATCGGGGCCGATTTGAACCATTCGATCATTTCGTCCTTGGTCATCTTTCGATCCTTGCGCCTCTCTCTGCCCCTTGGGTCGCCGCAGGCCGCGAAACGGTTCATCGGTTTAGCTATCGTCGTTAGGCGGAAAGAACGGCGCTTCACGCATCACACATCGATCGCATGAACATCGTGCGACGCTCGCATGACCATCGTGCCTTATGTCGTGCAGGCTTGCTTTTTGACCTGTTGGTGCAGTTGCTGATGCTTTGGGCTTGCTCGCGCATCGCATGAAACCGACACAGCTTTTGCCCATGGTTTTGGCCTTGCTGCTCGGCGCTTTGCTGCTGTGGCTCACGCTCGCTTGGCTGCTCGACGCTATTACGCTACCTGTTGGTTAGCGAGACACGAGAGCACAGCCGGATTGTTGCTCGCGGCGAACATCCATCACGCAAACGTGACGTGGACTTGTAAAACGCGCTTCCACCCTTCCGCGACGCACAGGTATTGCACGCACCTAATCATCGAGGCCAGCCGAGAATCGACATCAGTGTGTTCCTGGCTGGCCGTTTAGTGTGTGTGCGTGTGTGCAGCGGGCGTAAGCACCCAGCGCGGGGTCCCTGGCGTGCGAAGTGCGCTTTTTTCTGGCGCGGGGACCCTGTATCCAATGCTGCGACCCTCGCTAGTTCTGGCAGAAAATCTCGGCGGACCTTATCCCGTCGTTCAATGGCGCAAAAAGCCGCCGGGGATTCCAAGCCGCCCGTGCCTACCGTTGCCAACTTCCATCTGCGGAGCCAGTCGTAAATTTTGGAAATTACCCGCCCTTATGGCGCGGCAGGCCCCTTCGGAGGAGAGGGCCTGCCCACTTCGGCAGCTACAAAAGACCATCGAATTTGTATCTGCCCGCAGCTCATTCGATGAGGGCCAGCGCCCAAGTCACGGCCCCGGTGCGATCACCAGTAGGATCGTGGCTGTGCGCACCAGACCCAACAGACAGAATAGGAGCACACGCTCGTGCATGTCGGTGCCCTCAGTACAAAAGCGGAAGGTCAGGACGGTAAATCAGTGACGCACTCGGCGCAGCCAAATTGCGCGTCGTGATCCCTAGGATGATTGCCGCTACCGCAAGAACCATCCCTTCCGGCCCAATCCGCATACGTCGTTTGCGGGAGCCAACGATTGCCGGACCATCGCGATCTACGAGTATACGCTCTAAAGAAATGCGGCCTCGCCAACCTTGACCGGTAATGCTTGCTAGTCTGTCGTGCGCGCCCGGAGGTTGGCTTGCCGTTATTGGGCGGGCCGCGTCGCCCTCAGAGAAAACCGCGCGCCAGTATCGTCCCCCAAGTTCGAGATGATGATCTCGGTCCGCCCCCGATGGCCGCGCGGCCTCGCCACCTGCTGGATCAAGCCGCGTCAAGGAGTGGCCGCTCGCGAGCTTTACTGCATTCATCTTCCAACGGCAGTTCGGAATTGAAGTCTGCGAACCTGATGGGGACGAACCGAGAGTTGTTCGCAGGTGCCGATTCCTTCGACGCTCGGAAGGTGGCTTCCATCCTAAGCATAAAAATTTCCGCCAGCATTGTGCTGCTCCCTGGTCGAGGGCGCACCCTCTTAGGTGCCAGGCTCTGGCTTCGGCCGCTGTGATGGCCGTCACGAAATGTTCGATTTTGAGCCATTGTGATGGTGGCTATAGTCCCTAGCTATCGACATTATGTTGCGTAGACCCTTGTCCAAAAATTGCTCGTTGAATCGGGATGTCGAATGTCCCAGCGTCGGGAGGATTTTTTGCTCATAGCTCTGGCGAGCGGTCAGCCATGGCGGTTCGCTTACCATTGCTGCGAAAGAAGGCCCCAGCCCCACCGACCAACATGTCGGCAGCCGGTTGCGGATGCGCCGCAAGATGCTGGGAATGAGCCAGGAGCAACTGGCCGAGGCGCTCGGCATCACCTACCAGCAAGTGCAATCCGACTCAGCCGCACGTTGCGTTCCGAGCTGGAATTAGAGGCCAAAGGCACTAAATTCTACGGCGGAACAGCGCCTCTGATCGCGACTAAAGAACCACCTAGCAGCACGAACCAACCTGGCCATCGAGTCCTCCCTCGTGTGGACAAGTCAACCTAGCGCGGCGGCTGCGCTCGCGATGTGATGCCCATCACAAAAAAGCTTTTTGTGCGTGCGCCGCGCCGGGCTACAGCGTGGGGACCTGTGGCCAGGATCAGGAGCGGGCCGGCCATCAGCCTTGGCGGTCGCACCGCGCAGGGCGGGACAGGGGCTATGGTTGAGGGCGCACGGCTTGAAAGGCGCGCTGTACGGCCTTCCTACGGGCTTAACCCCGATGGTGCATTTTTGTTGAGATCGCGCTCCGTCGCATAAGTAAGCCCCGACCCGCCACGGCCACGCGACGGGTCAGGACTTGCCATGGCGCAAAGGGTGTGAAGCGTCATGACCAAGAAAATCCTAGTCGAGGCCGTGACGTGCAGATCGGCCGTCCAAAAAATATTGGGCTACCCGAAAGACTAAGTGTGAAGAGCGGTCACAGCAGCCGAGGCCGAAAGCGGGCATAGGTAGTTTGCAATGCGCATGACAGTCTTGATATGCGGCAGCCCTGGCAGTGGCTTCCAGATTATCGGCCTGTTCGCCAATAGTGGCGATGCTCAATCGTATGCCGAAGACTATAGCCTCAAAGATTGGTGGGTTGCCGAGGCAATATCACCGCGGGAATTTGCAGAAAGCCAAGTGGCGACGGCTTCGAAGGCCCTTCCCTAACTGACTTCGAAATCGTTTATCAAAACTCGATCCACTCATGGGGCCGATGGCTGCAGCCTACCAAGCTCACATTACCAAGCTCACATTGAGGCCGATCACTGCGAAAGCGCGCTTCTGATTAAGAAAGCTGCGACGACAGGCGATGCAGCCGCTTGGGCCGCGGCTTAGTCAGTGGGCTCAAACTCGGTAACGGTAAAGGAAATGTTCGGGTTCTTGTTGGCGGCGGCTAACTTTGCCGCGGCGGCTTCTGCCTCGGCGCAGGTCTCATAGACGACGATGTTTCCGTTATTGCCTCGGTAGGCATTGGACGTAACAGGCACGTCCAAGTGACGGACGAATACGTTGAAAATGTTACTCACGGCGGGTCTCTATGAGCCCAGGCAGCTGCTGTGAGCACAAACGCGGCACTGACACGATTTTTGATAGACATGGGCCTTCTCCCACCGCTCGTTATCCGGGCGGATGAGCGTCGGCGTGTAAAAGCGGGTCCGACTAAGTTAGCCGCACCCCAAACCGCCGCTTTGGCCGTGGGTCCGCGCAGGAGTGGCCTCTCATTTCGATTATGCGACGCCTGATCGACGCTGGTGGCGAGCAATTTTTTGGACGCAGCCGGTTCACCGAACGTGGGCAAGGCCCTACAGGGCCGCTACTCTTCATCAACCGACGCCACCAACGCCGGGGATCTAACCGCCGCAGGCTGGCCCCGTCAGGTCCACCAAAAAGCGAAGAGGCGAACCCGCCCATCGGGCGATCACCCCGTGGGCCGGGACGCCGAACGCAGCGAATTAAAGCGCGCCTTCTGTTCGTCGCTCAGCGAATTGTAGAATTTCGCGAGCACGGGCTGCACCGTCTTCACTGCGGCAAGCGTGGCCTCGAGGCGCTTCTCGATCGCCTCGACCCGGCCGGTGGGCGTCAGCATCTGGTACGTCGGGCAGCCGGTCTTAAGCCGTTCCCCTGCCTCGACGGACGCATCCTCCAATTCATCGAGAGCCGCCCGCTGCTCGGGCGTGGGCTGTACCGCCTGGGCGATGCGATCGATCGGCAGGTCGGTAAGGTTCGGTGTCTTCTCGTCGCACCACCTGGTGAGATCGCGCTGGTCCTTTGCGGCAGCATCGGGATCATCCGCCGACGCGATCGCGTTGAAGCGCGCCTTCTGTTCGTCACTGAGGGATTGATAGAAGCGCTCGAGGGCCGGGCGCACGGTCTGCACGGCCGCAAGCATGACCCGCAGACGGCTCTCCATCGCCGCAAGCCTTCCCGTCGGGATGCTGGGCAGATCCTTCGGGCAAGCGGCCTTGAGCATATCGATTGCCTTGGCGTTCGCGGCGCGCAGTTCGTCCAGCGCTGGGCGCTGCGCATCGGTTGGCTGCACCACCTCGAAAATGCGTTCGATCGGCCAGTTGGTCAGTTGCGCGGCGTCATCGCTGCAAACTTCCGCTGCGCGCTCGCTACCGTTCGCTGCCGCATAGTGCCCAGAGCTCACGCCGCGGCGCGCGCTCCTCCTGGTATAGTATCCGTTCGGATCGGCAGAGGGGCGGTAACCGTAAGGGCCGCTATAGGCGTAAGGACCGTAGATGCCGTAGTAGACATCATCGTAGGCATAGGGCCAAAAGTCGTCATAGGCATACGGCCAGTAAACGTAATCGAACAGGTCGTAATAGGCGTAGGGCCAGAACAGCGGTCCGAACCAGCCGAGGGCCACGCCGCCACGCCACCAGGGCCAGGCTGAACCAGAGAACGCACCGTGGAAGCGCGCCTGTCCGAATTGCGATTGCAACGCGACGTTGGCGATGGCGCGGTTGCCGAACACCCGGCGACCTGGATCGCCCGCGCGTGCCGCGGCACCCCCGAGCGCGCGGGCCGAGGCGCTGGCGAACCGATGGCTCGCGCCGAGTCCGGCACGCTGCGGACGACTGCCTCCGAAAGAACGACCTGCAATGCTCGCTCGTCCCACGCGCGTCCCGCCGATATGCGTCGAGCCGGCGAAACGGCTGCCTCGGACTGAATGAGCCGCAATATGCGCGCCGCCGATGCGCGCCCCGCCAATATGCACCGCACGGAAGGATCCGCCGCGGTGCCCACCAAACCCGCCGCCATGTCCGCCAAAACCTGCGAAGTGTCCGCCGCCACCGTGTCCGCCGCCACCGTGTCCGCCGCCGCCACCATGCCCGCCTCCACCGCCACCATGCCCGCCGCCTCCGCCGCCGCGGGCATCTGCCTCGAGTGTGAGAAGAGGCACGACGAGGACCAGTATCGCGGCCATGCAAGCGCCAGTCGTCAACACTAGCCTCACGGCGCTGCAGGACTGGACGCGCCGCACCGCTGCGGTAGGCTGGGCCTTGGCATACCTCCACGAACAAAGAGCTTCTAATACTGACACAGGAAGCTTTTCCTTCCCTTGCACCGCCCAATGCCTAATTGACAGAACTCCCTGTCTCGCTGAGGGGTTCCAGCTTATCCGATCAATGGGCCGCGAACCGGCTGGCGTCGTTGCGTTTTCTCCGTCTGCTCGATTTGTGGGCGACCGTGCCGTGTAAATATCGGCGTGCGGGGCTCACGCCCGCAGATAGGCGCGGTTACCCCGAGAAGAGAACACGCAAGGCCAGCCCGGCTAGTCCGGCCAGCCCGGCGAGGATGCACAGAATGATGTACACAGCGTAAGAAATACCTCGCAGCCGTCTCAAAGCATCATGGATGGCGTGCAGTTCCTTGGACTGCTCGCGCATCGCCGCGAGCAATAGTTCAAATTGGGCCTCGGTCATGGTCAGCGATCCTCAATCATCGTCAGATGGTTTGAGGATCGTCGTTGTCGTATTTGAATCAAGACCCGCCCGCGCGGGGTGCTG
>Ga0310915_10001968_pt1 | contig 10793 bp, 9 predicted proteins | sample GREbulkMGAN111_FD_202508 | JGI IMG/M metagenome (GOLD analysis project Ga0310915, IMG submission 202508) | Lab enrichment of tropical soil microbial communities from Luquillo Experimental Forest, Puerto Rico - GRE.bulkMG.AN111 | ecosystem: Environmental > Terrestrial > Soil > Tropical forest >...
GGTCAGCGGCCGCTCCCCGATCACGATGCCGGCTGCATGGGTGGAAGCGTGGCGGTGCAGGCCTTCGAGCCTCTGCGCGATGTCGAAGGCACGCCTGACCACCGGGTCGCCGTCGCGGGCGGCTTGCAGGCGCGGCTCGTCGTCAATGGCACGCAACAGCGTGACCGGATTGAGCGGGTTCTGCGGCACCAGCTTGCACAGCTTGTCGACCTGACCGTACGGCATCTGCAGCACGCGTCCGACATCGCGCAGCACGCCGCGTGCCTGCAGCGTGCCAAAGGTGATGATCTGCGCGACCCGATCGCGACCGTAGCGGCCCTGCACGTAGCCAATGACCTCGTCGCGCCGGTCCTGACAGAAATCGATATCGAAGTCGGGCATCGATACGCGTTCCGGATTGAGGAAGCGCTCGAACAGGAGCCCAAAGCGGATCGGATCGAGGTCGGTAATGGTCAGCGCATAGGACACGAGCGAGCCGGCGCCGGAACCGCGGCCCGGCCCGACCGGAATCCCCTGGGCTTTCGCCCATTGGATGAAATCGGAGACGATGAGGAAATAACCGGGATATTTCATGCCCGCAATGACGTCGAGCTCGAACGACAATCGCTCCTCATATTCCTCGAGGGCATGGCCAGGTGCCGTTCCCTGGGTCTGGAGACGGCGTTGGAGCCCGGCCTTGGCGCGGCTGCGCAATTCGGCGGCCTCGTCCATGGCGTGCCCCGCCTCGCCGACCGAAAAGCGCGGCAGGATCGGCGTTTGCACGCGCGGGCGGAAGGCACATCGCTGAGCGATCTCGACCGTCGATGCGGTGGCCTCGGGAAGATCGGCAAACAGCGCCATCATTTCCGAGCGTGTCTTGAAGCGGTGCTCGGGCGTGAGCTGGCGCCGATCGGTGTCCACGAGAAAGCGCCCCTCGGCGATGCAGAGGAGCGCATCGTGCGCCTCGTAGTCCTCACGCTGCGCGAAGAACGGCTCGTTGGTCGCTACCAGCGGAATGCCGTGGGCGTAGGCAAGCTCAACAAGCGCGGGCTCGGCGGCGCGCTCGCCGGCGGCGCCGTGGCGCTGAAGCTCGACGTAGAAGCGATCGCGGAAAAGGCACGCCAGCACGGCGCAGCGATCGTTTGCCAAACCGCCCTGTCCGGCCGCGAGCGCCGCATCGAGCGGCCCGCTGGGACCTCCGCTGAGCGCGATCAGCTCCTCTGTCTCCCCTTCCAGCCAGTTGAGCTTGAGGTGAGGCTGCTCACCGGACGCGGACTCGAGAAATGCGCGCGAATTGAGCCGCAGCAGGCTGCGGTAGCCTCCTTCGCGCGCCGCCAGGAGCACAATGCGCGGCCGCCGAAGAGAAGGACCGCTGCCGTTGCGCGGTGCGGCCTCCTGATCGGCAAAGTCGAGGGCAAGCGCGCAGCCTATGATCGGCTGGATACCGGCGCTCGCAAGCTTGTCCGAGAATTCGAGGGCACCAAAGAGATTGTCGGTGTCGGTCAGAGCGAGCGCGGGCTGTCGATCGGACCGCGCGAGTTCGGCCAGCCGCGCAATGGTGAGCGCGCCTTCCAGCAGGGAATAGGAGGAATGCACATGCAGATGAACGAAGCCGGGCATTCAAGGTCTCGCGATTCGCAATCGGCTTGCGAATGTGCGAGGCGCAGGCAGCGCTGTCCATGGCAAGCGCGCGGTTCGCTACCGCCGCGCTGGTTATCCCCAGGAGAGAACGGCAGCGAAAATGCCGAGGCGAAAAATCGGGCCGGGCGACGATGGACCAGGCTTCAGTAGAAGGCGATGACCTGTGCCCACACTGCAATCATCCCGATGAACAGCGCCAGCGAGGCAAGGACTGCGGCTTCTTCGACGACGGCACGGAACATCGGACTCTCCCTCCCCAACTACAGAACACAACATGAACATAATTCATGTTATGTTCTCTGTCAAGTGGGAGGAGACTCGCCTGGGTGGACACTCGCCAAGCGGCCTTACATCGGAGGGTTACGGTACCGGCAGGCTGTCGGCCCCGGCGTCAGTCCAGCTCGACCACCAATCCGTCCCGAATGGTGACACGGCGATGCATGCGAGCGGCGATGTCCATGTTATGGGTCGCCACCACGACCGCGAGACCGGAGGCCTCCACCAGCTGGGTGAGTGCCGAGAAAACGTGCTCGGAGGTCGTCGGGTCGAGGTTGCCGGTTGGCTCGTCGGCAAGAAGGATGCGAGGCGCATTGGCCACGGCGCGCGCGATCGCGACCCGCTGCTGCTCGCCTCCCGAAAGCTCGGCCGGCCGGTGGGTAAGGCGCTCCTTGAGACCCAGATAGGCGAGCAGGTCATTTGCCCGCTTGGTGGCTTCGCGGCGCCCCAGCCCGCGCACCATCTGCGGCATGATCACGTTCTCGATCGCGGAGAACTCCATCAGCAGGTGATGGAACTGATAGACAAAGCCGATCTCGGTCCGGCGGATGCGGGTACGCTCCGCGTCGGAAAGCCGGGAGGTGGCGACCTGATCGACAAAGACATCGCCCGCGTCGGGATGCTCAAGCAGGCCGGCAATGTGCAGGAGGGTGGATTTGCCCGCGCCCGAGGGGGCGACCAGCGCCACCGACTGCCCGGGCCAGACCGCAAATTCAGCAGCTCTGAGGATATGAAGCGTGACGTTGCCCTGGCGATAGTGCCGATCGATGCCGTGAAGAAACAGGATCGGCGCCTGCGCGGAGGAAGCGGCGGTGACGTCCCGCAGCGTCGTGCCGGCAGTTGCGTCATTCATAGCGCAGCGCCTCGACCGGATCGAGACGCGCCGCGCGCCACGCCGGGTAGAGCGTCGCCAACAGCGACAACGCGAGCGCCATCACCACCACCGCCATGGTCTCGCCGCCGTCGAGATCGGCCGGCAGCTTCGAAAGGAAATAAAGCTCGGGTGAGAACAGCTCGGTATTGGTCAGCCAGGACACGAAGCGCCGGATGGATTCGATGTTAAGGCACACCAGCAGCGCGAGCAGGAATCCCACCAAAGTACCGACGACTCCGACGGACGCCCCGGTCATCATGAAAACCCGCATGATAGCGCCCTGCGTTACGCCCATGGTGCGCAGGATGCCGATATCGCGCCCCTTGTCCTTGACCAGCATGATGAGGCCGGACGTGATGTTGAACGCGGCGACGATCACGATGATGGTCAGGATCAGGAACATCACATTGCGTTCGACCTGGAGCGCATTGAAAAAGGTGGCGTTGCGCTGGCGCCAATCGACCATGAAGATCGGCCGATTGGCGGCCTCGGCAACAAGTTTGCGGATGTAATCGACCTGATCCGGGTTATCGGTATAGACCTCGATGGCGGTCACGTCTCCGGCGCGATTGAAATAGGCCTGCGCCTCCGACAGCGGCATGAACACGAAGGCGGCGTCGTACTCCGACATGCCGATCTCGAATACCGCAGCGATCTTGTAGGCCTTGATGCGAGGCGTCGTACCCATCGGAGTGACCGCCCCGCGCGGGGCAACCAGCGTTACGCTGTCGCCCGCGCGCAGGGATAATTGGTCGGCCAGCCGGCGTCCGATGGCGACCCCCTGCCCTTCATCGAAGCCTTCGAGCGTCCCCTGCCGGATGTTGGTGGCGACCGAAGGCAGCTTGGCGAGATCGGCGGCTCGCACGCCGCGCAGAAGGACGCCGGAAGCGCCAAGCGGCGAAGAGGCGAGCGCCTGACCCTCGACGATGGGCGCGGCAAGCTTGATTCCCTCGACCTTTCCCACCCGCTCGGCGACCTCCTGCCAGTCCGTCAGCGGAGATTCCAGCGGCTGGATCAGCAGGTGACCGTTGAGGCCAAGGATCTTCTCGAGCAGTTCCTTGCGGAACCCGTTCATCACCGCCATCACGATGATCAGGGTAGCAACCCCGAGCATGATGCCGAGAAACGAGAAGCCGGCATTGACCGAGATGAATCCTTCCTGGCGCCGCGCCCGCAGGTAGCGCATCGACAGCATCCATTCGAACGGTCCGAAAGGGTGGGCGGTGCCGCTCGGCTCGCTCATCAACGTCTTCCCCATGGGCATGACGGCGTTATTTTCAACACCGCCTGATATCGCATGATTCTGGCCGTTTCACGCCTTCTCAGGCCTTCAGTCGCTCGATTGCTGCGCCCGGCGACATGAGCTCGCGGCTCCCGTCGGCCCGTCGCTTAAGCTCGACCTTGCCTTCGGCGAGTCCTCGCGGACCGATCAGAATTTGCCACGGAATGCCGATCAGGTCGGCCGTGGCGAATTTTGCCCCCGGCCGCTGGTCGAGATCGTCATAGAGCGCCTCGGTGCCGCTTTCGCCGAGCACGCGATAGAGCTCCTCGCAAGCCGCATCGGTTTCGGCGCTGCCCTGCTTGAGATTGAGGATGGCAACCTTGAACGGTGCCACCGCCTCCGGCCACTTGATCCCGGCATCATCGTGGAAAGCCTCGATGATGGCGGCAACCAGCCGGCTTGGGCCGATCCCGTACGAACCCATATGGACCGGATGCTCCTTGCCATCGGGCCCGGATACGACCGCCCGCATGGGCTCGGAATATTTGGTGCCGAAATAGAAGATGTGCCCGACTTCGATGCCGCGCGCCGATACGCGCTTGTCGGGCGGCAGCATCGCGAAGGCGCCCGCATCATGCTTCTCGGAAGTTGCCGCATAGAGCGACGTCCATCGCTCGACGATGCTCTCGAGGGCTTTCCTGTCGTCGAAATCAACGTCCTCCGCGGGCACGGTGAAATCGAGATAGTCCCGGTGGCAATAAACTTCGCTCTCCCCGGTCGAGGCAAGAATAATGAATTCATGCGAGAGATTGCCGCCGATCGGACCGCTTTCGGCGACCATCGGAATGGATTTGAGTCCCAGCCGGGCAAAGGTGCGCAAATAGGCGACGAACATCTTGTTGTAGGCATGCCTGGCGGCTGCAAAGTCAAGATCGAAGGAATAGGCGTCTTTCATCAGGAACTCGCGCGCGCGCATCAATCCGAAGCGCGGCCGCAGCTCGTCGCGGAATTTCCACTGCAGATGGTAGAGATTGAGCGGCAAGTCCTTGTACGAACGTACATAGGCACGGAAGATCTCGGTGATCATCTCCTCATTGGTAGGGCCGTACAGCATGTCGCGCTCGTGCCGATCGGTTATGCGCAGCATCTCCTTGCCGTAGACGTCGTAGCGCCCGCTCTCGCGCCAGAGCTCGGCCGACTGGATCGTCGGCATCAGCATCTCGAGCGCGCCCGAGCGGTCCTGCTCTTCGCGCACGATGCGGCAGACCTTGCGCAGAACGCGCAGCCCGAGCGGGAGGAATGCATAGATTCCTGCCGCCTCCTGCCGGATCATGCCTGCCCGCAGCATCAGCCGATGGGAGGCAATCTCGGCCTCCTTGGGTACCTCGCGCAGAATGGGCAGGAAATATCGGGATAGCCGCATGGGATCCGATTTCGTGAGCCAAGGCCCGTGGATTGAGCCGGTTCATGCCAGAAACATGAAATTTATCAAGTCCTTCCGCGTCATGCCGCGCGCCGGCCCTGCCGGAAGTGATTGTTGCGTCCAATTGGCGCAGGCGCACTGCGTGCTACGAGCCCTGCGCTTGCGAGCAGATGAATTCCCCGCCCCCTCGTTCCTTTACAGTGTGTTAACGCGACATGCCGAGCAAGGCCGCAAGGTCCTCAATTGTGATCAACCTGAAGGCATAGACGACGTACCAGATTGCGAACACGATCGCGGCCACGATGCTGGTCCAGATGAGCTTGCGTCTCAGTCGCGGAACGGCAGGAGCACCCGGGTCAGTGCCTTTGATCACCGTGCCGCTTTCCTCCTGGCTGCGCACCCCCCACGGCAGCACTGCGAACAGCACGGTCCACCAGATGATGAAATAGATCGCTATCGCAGTTGCCAGCGACATTGTTTCATTACCCGAGCGCGATCAATGCAGATAATTAACGTAAAGACGAGATCGAACGCACCTGTCCGTATCGTAATGCGCCCGCTGGTGTTATTGTTGCACAGTGCGTGATGGAGAAAAGCTCATGATCCTGCGAGTGCTTGGTTTTGGCCGCGCTGCGGCGCTGCTGATGTTCGCTCTCTGCCTTGGAGTCGGTTTCGGCACCGCTCCGGCTGCCGCCTGCGGATACTATGGGTGCTATGCGCCGGTTGCGGTCGTGGTGCAGCCCTATCAGTCCTGCTCCTGCTGCGGCTGCGGCGGCGGGTATGCCGCATACGGATACGCTTATCCCAGCCCCTATTACGGCGTTTATGCCGCGGGATACGATTACGACTACTATGCTCCGCGATGGCGTCACCGTTACTGGGGTCCGCGTCGCTGGTGGTAATCAGCGTCAACCGTCGCTCCTGGTTTGTGAATACGGCTTGCCGCTGCGTCGGCAAGCCGCTTTCTTTGGGACCAGGCAGCAGGCAGTCAGCTCGGCCCCACATTCTCATGCCTGCTCGATCTCGATGAGCGTCCCAAAAAAATCCTTGGGATGCAGGAAAAGAACCGGTCGATCGTGGGCGCCCATCTTCGGCTCCCCATCGCCGAGAACACGCATTCCCTCCTCCCGCAGCTTGTCACGTGCGGCGTGGATGTCGTCGACCTCGTAACACACGTGGTGGATTCCACCATCGGGGTTGCGATCGAGAAATCTTGCAATCGGGGACGAATCCCCGAGCGGTTCAAGCAGCTCGATTTTGGTGTTTGGCAGCGTGATGAACACCGTTGTGACGCCGTGCGCAGGTTGTGCGACTGCCGCGGAGACGTGCGCGCCGAGGGTCCGGCGATAGACTTCTGCAGCCTTGGCGATGTCGCGCACCGCGATCGCTACGTGGTTGAGGCGTCCGATCATGCTTTGGTCTCCACGAACCGGTTGCGTCCCGAACAGGACAACGCTGCCGATCCAAGCTTACACTTCCAGCACGTGCACATGGCAGGTGGGCTTCTTGTTCCAGAGCGCGCCCAGCGCTGCGCGAACGGCGCGCCGCACGGCCTCGGCCACAAGCTCCGGGTCGCGTCGCTGCGCACGCGACAAGGACGAGAAGGCCTCCTGGACGGCATCAGAGGCAACGTCCATCGCGCTGCGCCCTCGCCCATCGCTCTCGGGGATGCCGGTGAGCGAGACGCCCGGATCGCCTATGAGCTCGCCCCGGTCGCTGAGCGCCAGCGCGACTGAAACGACCCCGGAAAAGCCGAGGCGGCGCCGGTCGGCAATGGTGCGCTCCTCGGCGCTGACCAGCAGCGAGCCATCCTTGTAGATGCGCCCGGCGGGTACCTCATCGATTTTTTCCGGTCCAGCCGGCGCAAGACGTACGAGCTCGCCGTCGCGGCACACCAGCACCTTCTTGACGCCGGCGCGACGGGCAAGCTCCGCGTGCTGGGCCATGTGGAGCGGCTCGCCATGCACCGGCAGCAGAATCTCGGGACGCACCCACGCAATCATGTCTCTGAGCTCATCCATGCGCGGATGACCGGAGGCATGAACGAGATGAGTGCGGTCGGTGATGACCTCCACGCCCTGGGCAATGAGACCGTTGATCACCCGCATCACCGCCTTCTCGTTGCCGGGAACGGCGCGCGAGGAAAAGATCACACGGTCGCCGCGTGCGAATGCCACATCCGGATGGTCGTCCTGGGAGATGCGCGAGAGCGCGGCGCGCGGCTCGCCCTGGCTACCCGTGCACAGCGCAAGCACCTTGTCGGGCGGCAAATGCCCGTAGACCTCAACGGAGCGAAACTCCCTGACGCCGTCGAGATAACCGGTCTCGCGTGCGACCTGCGCAACACGGTCCATTGCCCGCCCGACGACAACCACCTCCCGCTCGCACATGGCGGCGGCCTGCGCCACGGCGCGCAGGCGGGCGACATTGGACGCAAAGGTTGTGACCGCGACGCGCCTCGGCGCGGTTCGGATCAGCTCGGCAAGGCATTTGGCAACGTCGGCCTCGCAAGGGGAGCGCCCTTCGCGGATCGCATTCGTCGAATCACCAACGAGGACGAGGCAGCCCTCATCGCCGAGCGCCCGCAACTTCGCCTCGTCGGTTGCGGGGCCAATTGACGGGCTGGCATCGATCTTCCAATCGCCGGTATGCAGCACGGTGCCGAGCGGCGTGCGGATGATCAAGCCGTTGGATTCCGGAATCGAATGAGCCATGGAAACAAGCTCGATGTCGAATGGCCCGAGGCGAAAGCGCGCGCCCAGCGCAACCACCTTCACGGGAATATCGGGAGCGCCCGGCTCCCCTTGCCGCTTGGCCGCGAGCAGCGCGGCCGTAAACGGCGTTGCATGGACCGGAATCTGAAGCTGCGGCCACAGATGGATGAGGGCTCCGAAATGATCCTCGTGCGCGTGGGTGAGCACCAGACCGACAATGTTGCGGCGCTCCTCGATCAGATAGCGGATATCGGGGAGAATAATCTCAATCCCGGGGAGATCGTCGCCGGCGAAGGCAACGCCGAGGTCGACCGCAAGCCACTGCCGATGCTGCTCCTGGCCAAACCCGTACAGCGCGAGATTCATGCCGATCTCGCCGACCCCGCCGAGCGGCGCGAAAACCAGCTCATCCGGAGGGCGAGGCATGCTCGTGCTGGGGTCTCAGCCAGGTGTTTCAGGAAGCCCGCCGCCGGGCCTGACCCGCGACCGGTACCCGATGTGGTCCGGCCGGCCTAAAACCGACGCGGCTTGTTTTCCACGGAAAATGCGACCAACTCAAGAAGCTAGCTCGCCATGAACACGTCGGCAGCCGTGATCGTCTCGGTACAACCGTCGGGCGAGCGGAGCACCAGGCGGCCCGCTGCATCGACCGTCTCGAAGCGGCCGGATAATTCGCGATCTGCGATCCGCAAGCGGATGTCTTCACCGATGCCTGCCGCGCGCGCAATCCAGTCTGCGCGCACAGCCGCAAACCCGGCGCCACCGTTCCATTGCGCCAGCCGTCCGATCATCCTCAAAGAGAGCGGACCCATCAGCATGGCCGGCGATGCCGGAATGCCGGCTGCCGCAAGATCGATCGCCGGATATTCGGTGTCCGCGGGATGGGAGGCGCAGTTGATGCCAATACCGATTGCGACCGCGCCATCGCCGCCGCTCTCTGTTTCGACCAGGATTCCGGCGAGTTTCGCCCGGTCGAGCAACAGATCGTTTGGCCATTTTATCGCGACACGCGCCTCGAGGCCGACGGCGATCTCGACGACCGCATCATGGACCGCCAGCGCCGCGACAAGCGACAGCTGCGGTCGGCATGCGGGCAACGTGGGCTTGGTAAGCAGCAGGCTCGCGAACAGATTGCCAGGCTGCGATATCCACGCGCGCCCGCGCCGGCCTCGCCCCGCCGTTTGCCGCCCGGCAACGATCCAGAGCGGTCCGCATTCGCCGCGGCGGGCGCGATTGAGCGCCTCGCTATTGGTCGAGCCCAGCACTTTATGGGTGACCAGACGCACGCCTGCCGCGGCCGCTCTCGGATCGAGCGCGATCATTGCGGAAAACTCAGAACAGCGACCGCGCCGCGGCATTCGCGGCGTCGACCAGCGGGGCCGGATAGACAAAGAACAGCAGATTGAACAAGCCGGTGACCGCAAGCACGGCGCCGAGCTCACGCGGCATCGGCTCCAGCGGTCGCGCCGGCTCGTCAAAATAAATGACCTTCACGATCGCGAGATAGTAGTAGGCCCCCACGACGCTGGTGACGACGCCGACAACGGCGAGGGTGAAAAGACCAGCCTTGATCGCGGCGAGGAATACGTAGAACTTGGCGAAGAATCCGGCGAGCGGCGGAATGCCCGCGAGCGAGAACAGGAGCAGCGCGAAGAAAAACGCCATCGCCGGCTTGCTGCGCGCAAGGCCTGCGAGATCGCCGATCTCCTCCACCATATGTCCGTCCCGGCGCATGGCGAGAATGCAGGCGAAGGTTCCAAGCGTCATGGCGAGATAGATCGCAATGTACACGAGCACGCCTTGCACGCCTTCGGGCGTTCCCGCGGCGAGCCCGATCAACGCAAATCCCATATGACCGATCGAGGAGTACGCCATCAGCCGCTTGATATTGCGCTGGCCAATGGCCGCGAATGACCCGAGCGCCATGGAGGCGATGGCGACGAAGACCACGATCTGCTGCCACTGCGCCAATATGCCCGGGAACGCCACAATGGTGGTGCGCACAAACATTGCGATACCGGCAACCTTCGGAGCGGCGGCGAAGAAGGCGGTGATCGGCGTCGGCGCGCCCTCATAGACGTCAGGCGTCCACATGTGGAACGGCACGGCGGAAATTTTGAAGCAGAAGCCGGCGAACAGGAAGACCAGGCCGAACACCAGCCCGATGCTCGGCTCCCGCGCCGCCTTGGCAATGCCGGCAAACGATACGGTGCCGGTAAAGCCGTAGACGAGGGAGGCGCCGTAAAGCAGCATGCCGGAGGACAGCGCACCAAGCACGAAATATTTTAGCCCCGCCTCGGTTGAGGCCGTCGACTCGCGATCGATTGCAGCCACCACATAGAGCGCGAGGCTCATCAGCTCGAGCCCGAGATAGAGTGCAATGAGGTCGGCGGCCGAGATCAGCATCATCATGCCGGTCGTCGAAAGCAGGATCAGTATCGAATATTCGAATCTCTGCTGCTTGCCGCGGGCGAGATAGTCGAACGACATCAGGATTGCCGCCGCCGAGCCGGTCAGCGCGAGAAGCTTGAGGAAGCGCGCAAAATCATCGACCACAAAGCTGCCGCCGAACGTCAATAATCTGCCGGCCGGGAGCCAGACGACAACGGCGCCGGTTGCGACGAGCAGCACAATGGCAGTCCAGTCGATCCCCCTCGACGACTT